>Ga0307442_1001161_pt1 | contig 13016 bp, 12 predicted proteins | sample SalMarWE160430MG_FD_202143 | JGI IMG/M metagenome (GOLD analysis project Ga0307442, IMG submission 202143) | Salt marsh sediment microbial communities from the Plum Island Ecosystem LTER, Massachusetts, United States - WE1604-30 | ecosystem: Environmental > Aquatic > Marine > Intertidal zone >... | reverse complement strand
GCGGGAGCGGAGCCGCCGGATGCTGGCTCTGGGGAGGGCCTGTGTCCGCAGCTTCAGGAAAGGGTTTCTGGGCAAAACCATGCTCGTACTTTGGGAGAAGGAAACCGGCGGCGTCTGGTCCGGCCTTACCGATAACTACATCAGGGCATACACTAAAAGCGACCAGGATTTAACCAATCGGCTCATGCCGGTAGAGCTGGTGGAGTAAAGCTTTATATATTTATCCCCAGCACTACTGAAGTCTCAATCTGGCGCTTTGGTATGTCCCAGTAAGTCTCTAAAAGCTCATCTTTATTCGGCTCCAGGTTAAAACCGTGCTTCCGGTAGAAGTCTAACGCCCAGCGGGCATCGGCCCAGGTCCCCACCAGCAGGCGGCGGGTATTGACCATCTCCTTAAGGTGTTTCAGGAGTTTACCGCCAATCCCCCTTTTCTGCCACCGGGGCAGGACATAGGCGTGGCGGATAAGGGTTACATCCTTAACCGGTTGAAACCCCATCACCCCCACCAGCTCCCCGTCCTCCTCCCAGCCAAAGAAAGTCATCTGCTTGATTTCCCGCTTGAGTTCCCCTCTGGGCATGTAGGGCTGGGGGTAACAGTCGGCGGGTATAGAACCCTCATAGGCTCCGGCGGCCTCATTAATAATAAGGTATATCCGGTCGAAATCCTGTGGCTGGCACTGGCGAATCATTAGCCCTAAGTATACTGAGTCAGCAGGGAAGCGGTCAACTTTACCCCCCACCCCGGTGGCAGGGTATTACTCCTTGGTGACAAAAGAGTAACTAATTGACCACTGGCAATTTACCCACCTGTGATATTATTGTATTACACCTGAGTGTATTACCCTATTGACAAATGACCCCGTAATGGTTTAAAATGTGACCACTGGCATTATTCCCTGCGGGGCAGGATAAAACCTAATGACTTGGCGGGCATGCCAGTTGTGGTGGGGGGTGCTTCTACTGGTTCGCTTGGATTGCAGTAGAAGGGTTTGAAAACTTAAGAATAGAGGAATGTTATGCCGCCTGTGAGAGACCTGCCTCCATTTGGTAAGACCTGCTATTTACCAGAGAAGCAAATCACCGCTCCCGCTATTGAAATTCAACAAGCCGAACGTATCATCCTTGAAATCCATGACGGACCCGCCCAGACTTTAACCTCCGCCTTCCAGTGCCTTCAGACTGTCGACCAGGTTGCCCGTCCTTATTTTGTCCAGCGCCCGGAATTAGACCGGTTATTCAGCCGGGCAGTGGGGCTGGTAAGGCAGGCTGTTCGGGAGACCAGGGAGATAATCAATGGCGCTGTCCCGGCGGCGCTTGAAGCTCATGGTCTGGTAGCGGTGGTGCGGCAGGAGCTGAAGCAACTGGAGGACGACAGCGGCTGTAAAGTTGAGTTCTATTCCAGCGCCTGGCCCACCCTACACGGGCAGGCGGAGCTGGCTATTTACCGCATCATACACGAAGCCGTTAGCAACGTCAGGAAACACGCCCGATCGCCCAGGCTTGAGATAGAAATGAACCAGAAAGGAAAGCGTCTCCTGGTGAGAGTGAAAGACTGGGGAATCGGTTTCCCGCCCGATAAACTGGAGCCGTCCCCCTCCGGTAATTCTCTGGGGCTGTTGAGCATGCGCCGGCGCGCCGAGCTTCTGGGAGGCACTTTCAGTATAAGCACTGTACCGGGCAAGAGCACGGAAATCACAGCGGATATTCCCTGGCGTAAATGAACTGGAGTGAGAATGGGGAAAATAAGGGTACTGATTGTGGACGACCATCCGGTAGTTCTGGAAGGACTCCGCACCATGCTGTCCACTGACCGTAATATAGAGATTGTCGGTGAAGCCTGCGATGGCGCCGAGGCAGTGGCCATAGTGGAGGACAAGGAGCCCAATGTGGTGCTGATGGACATTCGCATGCCCAATATGGACGGTGTCCAGGCTACCCGCCGCATCAAACACCAGTTCCCATCCACAGCGGTTATCGTACTCACCATGTATGACAATGATGCCTATGTCGTTGATGCGGTGCGGGCCGGAGCCAGCGGCTACCTGCTTAAAGACGCCACCCGGGAGATGGTGGTTGACACTATACGGGCGGTGAACAGCGGCGCCACGCTAATTAAGACCAGCCTCCTCACCGAAGCCATATCCTCTCTGGTCCAGTCGCAGAAGGGACGTCAGCCGGCCGAGCCAAGCTCCCCCGAAGATGGCATGGAGAAGCTGACAGCCCGGGAAAGGGAGGTACTCAAACTGGCGGCGGTGGGCTATAGCAACAAGGACATAGCCAAAGAGCTCAATATTACCCAGGATACGGTTAAAAAGCATATGCAGAGTATCCTGGGTAAATTACATGCCTCCAGCCGGATTCATGCCGCCATACAGGCAACACGGGCTGGAATTATTAAATATTAGGCTATTTTTAACCGGCGGGTAATACCCACCCGCAGGAGGAGGAGTGGGAAGCAAGATTACACCAATGGGGGTTGTCGTTCCAGGAGTCAACAATTATGCTATATATAGCCAATTGTCTCCCGTTTGTCCACACAACCTGCTGGGAATAGCCATAATCACTGCTGGGATAGAAGGGCAGTTAATGAATAGTTTTGAGTTATTTGGAACGGATTTTGGGCAAGACAGCATTAGACAACAGAATAAGGGAACGCAGCGCACCTACGTTGACGATATTAGCGCCATCGCCTACGGGGTAGCGGCCTGGTTCGAAGAAAACTCCGGTTATTCGGATAACGTAACCGGAATGACCATAGAAATCGCGCGGAAGCTGGGGGTGCCGGAGAAAGAGATAGGCAAGTGGGCGGCTCGCCGCTCTAACCTGAATGCGAAGAGGGTTAAGCCAATCAGGGCCCTCATGCAGAGGCTGTGCTCGGAGCCGGCCACCGAAGAGTTGAGGAAGATTACAAAGACGAGGGAGGTGTAACTGCCGCAGCTAATAGTTTTACCCTGCGTGCCTTCAACGCCTTTAACACGGAGGCATGCTCCCTTTGCAGCGCTCCGGGGTGATGGAGACCTGCTCAAAGAATAAAAAAAATATTTTATAGGGGCACTGGCTATCTTCATATCCCGGGGCGCTAAATAAAAAAATCAACGGCGGTTTAGGAAAGCGATTAATGCACGGTAAGTATATATACGGAATTATCATTGGCGATGGTGATACCGCCCTCGGCGTCAGGGGAATGGTGGGCACCAGCCTGGTTTACAACATAGCCCATGAGGGCCTCAGCTGTATAGTTAGCGACTACGCCGGCGGTAATTTTAATACCATGTCCAGGGAGGAGCTGGCGCGGCGTTTGGTGATGCATCAGGTAGTAGATGAGCAGGTGGCCAAGAGGCACCCGATACTGCCGGTTAAGTTCGGCACGGTGCTGGCCACCTCCGATGAGGTACACAGGCTGCTGATCCAGGGTCACCCGCAGTTTTTTCTCACCCTGCTCTGGATGCAGGATAAGGTGGAGGTACAGGTGATAGCCAGCCGGGCCGGCGGGCAGGTGATAGAGGAAAACGGTGCCGGGCCGGAAATGTTACCCGCTGAAGAGCCCATCCCCCCGGAATGGGCTGCGGCGTCTGTGTCACAACGCCCCCAGAGCTACCTGGAGCGGATGATAGGATTTCTCCAGCCGGTGTCGGTTGATGTTCAGCCCTACCCCCCTAAATCGGGTGAGATGGTGGTGAGTGTAGCTTTCCTGGTGGCTCAAGCCAATCTGGACGCCTTTCACGGCCGTGTCAATCAGCTTAACGCCATCTTCTACAAACAGATTAACTTCCAGATAACCGGCCTCCTCCCTCCCTACAGCTTCGCCATGGTGGAGGTCAGCAATCCCAGCCCGGAGGCAATAAATAAAGCCAAACTGCTCCTTAACCTAAACGAGGTTGCCGGCGAGGTTGAGGTAAGGAAAGCATACCGCCGCCTGGCCGCTGAAGTCGGCTCCGACCGCAAGCTGGTAGATAAACTGGCCGGAGCACGGTTAATGGCCCTTCGCCGGGCATCAGACCTGCTGGTGGCTTACTGCCGGGGGCAGGCAGAAAAGGACGGCGGTTTCTTAATCAGCATAAGGCGCTCCCGCAGCGACGAAGTTCAGCCGCATCGCCTGGCTGAAATCGGGGCCTAAGCCGGCATTACCCATATCCCCCGGTGTTTCCTCAGGTGTTATAATAGCCCTAAATGGTAGAAGACAGCCTGTCGCCCGCCGCCATCACCGATGGTCTGGCCACCCGCTTTATCGGTCAGGAGGTTACCTGTTATCCCAGCCTGCCCTCAACCAATGATGTGGCCAGGCGCAAAGCTCGGCAAGGGGCAAAAGAGGGGACGGTCATTGTTGCCGAGGAACAGACCGCGGGCAGGGGGAGAATAAAGCGCCGCTGGCTGTCACCCCGGGGCAGTATCGCCCTGTCCATAATTCTCTACCCCCCGCTGGCTTACCTCCCCTCCCTTATCATGGTCGCCTCCCTGGCGGTTGCCCGCAGCATTGAGCAGGTCACGAACTTAAAAGCGCAGATTAAGTGGCCCAACGACGTGCTGTTAAACGATAAAAAGATATGCGGCATTCTGGTGGAAAGCGATGTGCGGGGAAATAAAGTGGACTACGCCGTTATCGGCATCGGAATAAATGTCAATCTCAAGCTATCGGACTTTCCCCGGATTGCCCCGCTGGCTACCAGCCTCTCCCGGGAGATGGGCAGTGATGTCCCCCGCCTGAAGATTATACGGGGCCTGTTGGCCGAAGCCGAAAAACTATATCTGGCCCTACCGGACGGGGACTCGGTCTTTAAGCAATGGCGGGACCGGCTGGTAACACTGGGCAAAGAGGTACAGGTCAGCTCAGGCGAGGCTGTCCATAAAGGCATTGCTGAATCGGTAGCCGCTGACGGCAGCCTGCTCCTGCGCCGGCCCGACGGCAGCCTGCTTAAAATCGTCGCCGGAGACGTCACACTGCGCCGGTAAATAAGCCCTCCCGGAGCCGTCCCCGCCGGCCCCGGGTATACCCTCTAATAGCTTTAAGCTTCTATTTAAGCTAATGGCCCTGGCTGCCGGCTACTTTTTATCGCCATCCTTGGGCATGAACATCTTAATCAGGTCTATGGGCAGCGGGAATATCACGGTGCTGTTTTTTTCGGAGGCTATCTCGGTCAGCGTCTGCAGGTAACGCAGCTGGAGGGTAACCGGCTCCCTGGCGATAACGCCACCGGCCTGAGCCAGCTTCTCCGAGGCCTGGAACTCGCCGTCGGCGTGGATTATCTTGGCCCGCTTCTCTCTTTCCGCCTCCGCCTGAGCCGCCATCATCCGCCTCATCTGCTCGGGCAGCTCAACCTCTTTTATCTCCACGGTGCTGACCTTCACCCCCCAGGGGTCGGTATGCTCGTCGATTATCTTCTGCAGCATCTGGTTGAACTTTTCCCGCTCCGCCAGCAGCTCATCGAGCTCGGACTGTCCCAGCACGTTTCTCAGCGTGGTCTGGGATATCTGCGAGGTGGCTCTGATGTGGTCCAGAACCTTAACCACCGAAGCCTCGGGGTCAACCACCCGGAAGTAGACCACGGCGTTTACCCGGACGGTGACGTTATCCCTGGTGATTACCTCCTGTGATGGCACGTCCATGGTCACCACCCGCAGGTCCACCCTCTGCATACTGTCAACAAAGGGGATGATGAAAAACAGCCCCGGCCCCTTGGCTCCCACCAGGCGCCCCAGCCGGAAAACAACCCCACGCTCATACTCCTTGACAATCTTGATTGACATAAGAATAAGTATGAACGCAGCTACAACGATTACACCGATAACAATTGGATCCATTTACTTGCCTCCTTTTTCCTTTTTAGTGACATAAAGCTTTAAGCCATCGACCTTGGTTATAATAACCTCCTCCCCCTTGGCCACCCGTCCTTTCTCCGATATAGCTGCCCACCGTTCGCCCTCAACCAGGACCACTCCTTTAGGTTCCAGGGTAATATCAACCTCGGCCGTCCTGCCCACCATCTCTTCCCGGCCGGCGGAGATCCGGCGGCGGTGGGCCAGGACTGCCCGCTGAACGACGAAGACTATGAAAGCGGCAACACAGATAGCGATGATAACAATTAACCAAGCGTCCATTTTAAAATATCCAGTCTCCTCTATTAACCTTTAGCTTTTAACCTTTAGGTTTCTTGGGTTTCCTGGTAACATACAGTGTTAAGCCGTCGACCTTGCTAATAATCACCTCCTCCCCGGGTTTTACTCGGCCCTTCTCCGATACCGCTGTCCAGAGCTCACCTTTGAAGAAGACTTCCCCCTCGGGGGCCAGTGCTATCCTGACCACCGCCGTCTTGCCTATCAGCTCCTCCCGGCCGGTGGACGCCTGGCGTCGGCGAGCCTTTAATACCTTCTGGATAGCGAAGGCGAAGAAGCCGGCCACAAGGAGCACCACCACGGCAATCAGCCACGGGTTGACAGTGAACAGAGGACTGCCCCGGGGGAACAGAATCAGTGAGCCGATAACTAAGGCCGTTATGCCACCGGCGGTAAAAATACCGAAGCTGGCGGTAAGAGCCTCGCCGACGAACAGGCCGAAGGCAAGAATGATGAGCAGAATGCCGCCCCACTGGGCATCGAGGACGCCCAGGGAATAGAAAGCAAGAAGCAGGCTGATGGCCCCGGCTATTCCGGGGAAGAACATGCCGGGGTTATAAATCTCGGCAATAATACCGATACTGCCCACGCTGAGCAGGATATAGGCGATGTTGGGGTCGCTGATGGCGTGCAGGAAGCTCTCGATAAAGTTCATCTCATCCCTGGCCAGCTCGTGGCTGCCGGTATCGATGGTCACCGTGGCCCCGTTGGACAGGGTAACCTCCCGCCCGTCAATCTGGGCAATGAGGCTCTCCAGGTTGTCCGCCCGCAGGTCGATGATGTTGGCGTTGAGGGCATCGACGTCGGTGAAGGACTTGCTCTCGGTGACGGCCAGCTGGGCTTCCTCCATGTTACGCCCCCGCTCCTCGGCGATGGTCTTCATCCACTTGGCCGAAAACTCCACTATCTTTTTCATCTGGTCTTCGGGTATTTCTTCCCCGCCCCCCGATACCGGGTGGGCGGCGCCGATAGTCGTCCCCGGCGTCATGGCGGCGATATTGGCCGAAAGGGTGATAAATGTCCCCGCCGAGGCCGCCCAGGCGCCCTTGGGCGCCACGTAAACGACCACGGGGACATCGGCGTTCATAATCTTCTGGACTATCCTCTCCGTCGTGTCCAGCAGCCCTCCCGGGGTATCCAGCTCGATGATGCAGACGGTGGCGTTCTCGTCTTCCGCCTGGTCTATGCCCCGTTCGATATAATCGGCAACTATAGGCACGATGGTGCCCTCAACGTGCATGACTTTAACTGTCGGGGCCTGGGCGTGGGCGGTGACGGCCAGCAGGGCGCCGGCTAGCAGGGAGATAAAGAAGGCGATACGGAGGCTTTTGAATAAAACTTTAATCATTAGCACTTAGTTCCATCAAAGGGATGTAAATAAGATTATATATTGGTTATACTCCCATTGCAAACAGTGATGTGGATTTTATTTGTCAACCTCACCCCCTTTATCCCCCTCTCCACTCTTGGAGAGGGGGAAGATTATTTTAGAAGAGGGGCTAACGCCCCTCTTAAACACCCACCTTTAGTTGAATAGCCAGCAGAGTAGTGTTAAAATCTACCAGCTATGAAGACGCAGCGGTGCAAAGGAACGCGTGACCTGTCCCCCTGGGAGATGGCGCTCTTTCGGCTCATTGAGGGCGCCTTCCGGGACGCCTGCCTCAACTGGGGCTATAAAGAAGTCAGGACGCCCACCCTGGAGTACCTGCACCTGTTCACCTCGGTGGGCACGCTCACTCCGGGCATGCTGGGGCGGGTGTATTCCTTCCTGGACTGGGACGGCTGGAGCGGAGAGAGGGTGGTCTTAAGGCCGGACGGCACCATTCCCGTCGCCCGCCTTTATATAGACAGCCTGGAAAAAGAAAAGCTGGCCAGGCTCTTCTACGTGGCTAATACCTTCATCTTTGAGGCTACCGGCGAAAAAACCAGAGAAAGGTGGCAGTGCGGGGCGGAGCTTTTAGGGGTCAGCTCCCCCTCGGCTGACGTCGAGCTGGTCATGCTGGCGCTGGAGGTTTTAAAAAGGCTTCAGATTGACGGCGTTAAGCTCAAACTGTCCCACGCCGGTTTAATCAGGGCGCTGCTGGCGCGGCTGGGGCTGAGCTCCGAAGAGCAGGCCAGGGTATTCGACCGCATTCTGGACGGCGATGGTAAGGAGCTGGCCGAGCTGGGGCTTGACCGCACAGAACTGAAAACCCTGTCCGCTCTGCTTGAGCTTAAGGGTAAATCGTCTACTTTTATCAAGGGCTTGAAGGCGCTGTTAGCCCCCGATTTAACCGGCCTCCAGCCCGGTATTGACGACCTGGTCAGCGTCGCCGGGCTTCTGGAGGCTCTGGGCGCCGATTACCAGATTGACCTGGCTTCGGTGAGGGACTTTGAGTACTATACCGGCGCCATCTTCCAGATTTTTAAGGGGAGGGAAAAGATAGGCGGCGGCGGCCGCTATGACGCCCTTATCCCGCTGATGGGGGGCAGGGATACCCCCGCTTCGGGTGTCGCCCTTTATCTTGACCGTCTCATGGAGCTGGTAAAGCCGGAGGCGCTGGCGGAGCCTGAAAAGCCGGGGATTCTGGTAAGCGCCGGGCCGGGAACAGCCAGAGAGGGCTTTAGCCTGGTTGCCCGTCTGCACGAAGCCGGCTACAGGGCGGAATTTAATCTGGGGGCTCAAAGCAGGGCGGACTTCGGCTGGACGCTTGATGTGCAGACTAAGACGCCAAAATTTATCTTGACCGACCGGGCTAAGAAAAGGTTTGAGGCCCGGACTATCAGTGAAGTTTTAAAGTTATTAAAGCGGTGAGGCCCCGCCCCGTTATATATCTATTCCCGCCCACCGCCCTTATAATGTAGGGTTACGCCCCGCCCCTGAAGATGGGGAGAAAATAGAAAATATCTCTGCCCGTTATCAAGGCAGTAAAGTGAAGAAGATAGAAAATATAAAAATAGCCCTGCCAAAGGGTCGCCTGCTGGCTGAAACAGCCGCCCGCCTTAAAGAAGCGGGCTGGGGGCTGGACGGCTATAGCGCCTCGGCGCGGCTTTACCGCATAAAGTCTAAGAGTTACCCGCGGCTCTCGGCCAAGATGTTCCACGAACGGGACATCCCCGTACAGGTAGCCATCGGCAACTACGACCTGGGCATCTGCGGCTCGGACTGGCTCGAGGAGCTTATGGTCAAATACCCCTCCAGCGACCTGAGGAAGGTAGAAAGCCTGGGATACGGCCGGAGCGCCCTGTATGCGGCTGTCAGCCCCGATGAGGGTATATCTACGGTGGAGACGGTGAGGCAAAGGTCCGGTGTTATCCGTATCGCCAGCGAATACCCCAACCTGGCCGAGCAATTTGCCCTGGAATGTCGCTTGAGGCGGTTCGGTGTCTTTCCCCTGTGGGGGGCGGCGGAGGCCTATCCCCCGGAAAGCGCCGATTTGGCCCTGGTCTGCGGTACTGAAGAGGGGCTGGCCGGCTGCGGGCTGGCGCCGGTAGCCAGGGTGCTCACTGTCAGCGCCTGTCTGGTGGCCAACCGCAACAGCTGGGAAGCTAAAGATATGAAGGAGATAGTATCTTCTATATATGATGAGGCAATGGCTCAAGAAGCCGAATCGGAGATTGTAGAGCAATACTCCGGTAAGCGCCCCCCCAAATCTAAAGTCTTCCCCACCGGCGCCGATGGAGACACAGTCCGCCTGGCTCTGCCCGATGGGCACCAGCAGTCGCCCACCTTTGAACTGCTGGCTAAATCCGGCATCAGCCTTGACGACTACCCCTCCCCGACGGGCAACCGCCGCCCCGCAACAAGCCTCGCCGGCGTGGCCGTAAAGGTCATCAGGCCGCAGGACATGCCCCTGCAGGTGGCCAGCGGCAACTTTGACCTGGCCGTTACCGGCCGGGACTGGCTGCGCGAGCACCTCTACCAGTTTCCCACCAGCCCGGTAAAAGAGCTGCTGGACTTAAAGTCGGGCCGGGTCAGAATCGTGGCGGTGGTGAGTAATGACCTGCCGGTAGCCGGTGCCGCTGACCTGATAAATTTAAGCGCCGGGCGGACGGCGCCGCTCAGGGTGGCTTCGGAGTACATCAATATCGCCGATAAGTATGCCCGCGATAACCACCTCGGCTCGTACCGGGTGGTGCCCACCTGGGGAGCTACCGAGGCTTTTCTCCCCGAGGACGCCGACCTGCTCATTGAGAATACCGAGACCGGTGGGACTATAGCCCGCCACAACCTCAAGATTATTGACACTCTTTTTGAGTCGACCGCCTGCCTCATCGGCAGCCGCCGGCGGATGACCAATACTGTGAAGCGGGAACGGATAGACGCCATTATCCGGGCTCTGGAAACGGGGGTGAAGCTAAATTGAAGATTATAGAAGGTTTCAAGCTGGCGGAAGAGGTACTGGCCCGGCGCGCCCCAACCGGGTTCTACGATAATAACCTGGAGCCGGAGGTCAGGCAGATAATTGACGAGGTGCGCGGCGGGGGAGACGCCGCCCTTTTCGGCTTTACCCTCAAGTTTGACCGGGTAAAGCTCAGCTCGCTGGAGGTAACTAAACAGCAGATAAAAGACGCCTACCGCCGGGTGGACGAAGAACTGGTGTCGGCTCTAAAGCTGGCGGCGGAGCGGATAGGCACATTCCACCGGAAGCAGAAAGACATGCTGGCTAAACCGGTGGCGGGCCAGTTAGTACGCCCGCTGGAGCGCGTCGGCGTCTATGCCCCCGGCGGAACAGCCTCTTACCCCTCGACGGTGCTGATGACGGCCATACCGGCCAAAGTAGCCGGTGTTAAAGAGGTCATTTTAACCACCCCACCCCGCCCTGACGGTGCCGTTTCCCCGGCAACCCTGGTCGCCGCCGCTCTCGCCGGCGTTGACCGCGTCTTCTCCATAGGCGGGGCTCAGGCCATCGCCGCCCTGGCCTTCGGTACCGATTCCGTGCCGGCGGTGGACAAGATTTGTGGCCCGGGTAATATCTTCGTCGTTCTGGCCAAGAAGCTGGTCTACGGCGTGGTGGATATTGACGGCCTGCCCGGCCCCAGCGAAGTAATTATCATCGCCGATGAGACGGCCAGTCCCGCCTGCTGCGCCGCCGACCTGCTGGCACAGGCGGAGCACGACCCGTTAGCCTCGGCTATCTTAATCACCGCTTCAAAGCGTTTGGCCGATGATGTCAATAGAGAGGTGGAAAAGCAGCTGAAGGGCCTGGAGCGCCGCGAAATCGCCGCCGAGTCCCTGCGGAAACAGGGGGTAATAGCGGTGGTGGCTGATATCAACCAGGCGATAGAACTGGCCAACCTCTATGCCCCGGAGCACCTCTGCCTGATGGTAAAGGACGCCGGTGCCCTTGTCGGGCAGCTGACCAACGCCGGCTGTATCGTTACCGGGGAGAGCGCCACGGTGGTGCTTGGCGACTATGTCTTCGGCCCCAGCCACGTGCTGCCCACCGGGGCTACCGCCCGCTTCGGCTCACCGCTCAATGTGCTTGATTTCGTTAAATTTACCAGCCTGCTCAATGTCGATAAGGCTACTTTAAGAAAGCTGGGTAAGGCCGCCGCCACTATCGCCAGGGCGGAAGGTTTCGAGGCTCACGCCCGCGCCGTGGAAAATAGACTAAAGGCCGATTAGCTGGCTTATTGACAATTTATTCTCCTTATGTTAAAGTAAACCAGTTAGGTGAGAGGGAGATGTTAACTCATACTACCGCCTTCTATTATTATTATTATTACTACGTGTTTACCAGGCGCGCTGGCGCGCGTGGGAGGTAGTGTAGCGCAGACTTAAGAAGCAGCAGCTAAACAGGAAAAACAAAGAAAACCCTCCCAGGCGGAGGGAATTTTGTTTATATAGGGTGTAGAAAGGGAGATAAATAGATGTCTAAAGAGGGGATATTAAAACTGATAAGGCCGGAACTGGTCAAATTCACGGGCTATGTTGCCAGCAAGTCGCCGGAAGAGGTGGCCGCCGCGGCCAAATATCCGATAAACGGCGTTATCAAGCTGGATGCCAACGAGAACCCGTACGGCTGCTCGCCAAAGGTAATGGAGGCGCTGAGCAGGTATGACTCTTTTAGCGTCTACCCTGACGCCGGCCAGAGGGAGCTGAGGAAAATGCTGGCGGGCTATACCGGCGTCGGCGCCGAGCATATTGTCGCCAGCGGCGGCAGTGACCAGATGATAGGCCTTATTGCCCAGCTGTTTGTTGGCCCCGGCGACGAGGTGATAAACTTTCCGCCTACCTTTGATATGTTTCGTTTTGCGGTGGAACTGTGCAACGGTAAAACAGTTGAGGTGCTCAGGGATGCAAACTACTATGTAGATGTAGCTGCGGTCAAGAGGGCGATAACCAAAAAGACCAAGCTGATATTTCTGGCCAACCCCAATAACCCCACCGGCACCCCAACTCCCCAGAAAGACATACTGGAGCTGCTGGATACCGGCCTGCCGGTGCTGGCCGACGAGGCTTACGTTGAGTTCAGCGGTGAGACGGTTACCCCGCTGGTTACCAAGTACGACAACCTGATGGTGCTCAGGACATTCAGCAAGTGGGCGGCACTGGCCAGTTTCAGGATTGGCTATGGTATCTTCGCTCCCGAGATTGCCGATTATATATTAAATATAAAGATGCCCTACAACGTAAGCGCCGCTTCCACGATTGCGGTCAGAGAGTCCCTGAAGGACCGTGACTTTTTGATGGAGAGGGTAAAGAAGATAGTCGCCGAAAAAGACCGCTTGTTTGAAGAACTTAAAAAGATAGAGTGGCTCAAGCCCTTCCCCTCAAGTGCCAACTTCATCTTCTGCCACGTTCTTAACGGCACGGCCAAGCAGATATATGAAGGGCTGATGGACCGGAGTATCATAATCCGCTATGCCGAAAACCACCTGCTTAAGGACTTCATCCGCATTAGCGCGGGCAAGCCGGAGCA
>Ga0307442_1001160_pt1 | contig 13017 bp, 12 predicted proteins | sample SalMarWE160430MG_FD_202143 | JGI IMG/M metagenome (GOLD analysis project Ga0307442, IMG submission 202143) | Salt marsh sediment microbial communities from the Plum Island Ecosystem LTER, Massachusetts, United States - WE1604-30 | ecosystem: Environmental > Aquatic > Marine > Intertidal zone >... | reverse complement strand
CGGGCCAGCAGCCTCTGGTAGATATCGGCTAGCGCCTGTCTCAGTGTCGGGGCATCCATTTGGGTACCTTGGCGTCGGTGGCCGAATCGTAGCCGGGAATATAGGGCTTGATATCGATTACGGGGGTGCCGTCGATGGCGTCGAGCCCCTTAACCTTGAGGATATTGCCCCGCCGCCCCAAGAGCTCGACGGTGGCCTGCCCCACCGGATTGGGGCGGCTGGGGGAGCGGGTGGCGAAACGCCCGGTAAGCGGCAAATCCTGGTTGCCCATGGGGTGGACCTTTAGCGGCAGCTGGCGCCCCTTGGTGAGCTGGTGCATCCAATAGAGCACGATGATGTGGGAGAACTCGTCCAGCCCGTCCAGGGCTTCCGTCAGCTCGCTGTTGATGGTGATTTCGGAGACGATATCTCTCCAGCCGTGCCTTATCGGCTGCTTGATGTCATTGCTGACGACGCCGATGGCTTTTAAGCTCATTGCCGGCGGTTCGTTAGGCATTAGTTTGTCCTGTTGCCAATAAAAAGAGGCTGCCTCTCGGCAGCCTCAATCTCTCGAACTATGGCTTCACCAGGGGGGTAAGGGTTAACAGCTTCTTGGCAACCTGGGGGTAGCGGGCGATAAAGAGCAGTTCGTCTTCGACCAGGGGCTTATGCGCTAGCACGTTGGCGTATCTCACCAGCTCCAGCACCTCGTTAGCCTCTTCCTTGCTGGCAAACGCTACATCCGTAATCTTCCCCATGACATGACTGAAGCCGGATATGCCGCTGTACTCCCCGGCCGTAATCTCCCGGCCCGTGTCCACCTTGATGGGGTCGCCCCGCCCCAGCTCCTCAAAGCCGTAGAGCTCGTAGTTTTCCGGGTCCTTGAGAACGCCGTCGGCGTGTATGCCCGACTCGTGGGCAAAGGCGTTGGCGCCGACACCGGGCTGGTTGATGGGAATGGGCACGCCGAAGGCGTACTCGGCAAATTTGGCTATCTTCCAGGCCTTGGACAACTTTATTTTATTGCCGAACTGATACCTTTCGGCGAATTCCTTGGACTTGGTCACCGCCAGAATGACGGTCACCAGGTCGGCGTTGCCCGCCCTCTCCCCGATGCCGTTGATGGTGGTGTTGATATAGGCGTCCTGCCCGCCGTCTATCGTCCCTTTAGCCCCGGCCAGGGAGTTTGCCACCGCCATTCCCAGGTCGCCGTGGCAATGCTGCTCGATGGGCAGCCCCACCCTTTCCGCTAAGGCCTTGTTGGTCTTATAGATGGTGAAGGGGTTATCGTAGCCCAGGGTATCGCAATACCTCAGGCGGGTCGCCTTATGCTCCTTAGCCGCCAGCCCGAACTCAACCAGGTAATCCAGGTCGGTTCTTGAGGCGTCCTCGGCGTTAACGCCGATGCTCTCGGCGCCTCTGGCCCAGGCGGCATCAACCGCCGCCGTCATGTCATTGATAACGCCTTGCTTGGTCTTCCTGCCCTGGAACTTACCCTCAATCATCTGGTCGGAGGTGGATATGGAAAGGTTCAGGTGTTTTATACCGGGCACCCTCTCGAAAGTCAGCTCCACATCGTCGACGATGGCTCTTATCCACCCCTCCAGGCGAATAGGCTTGAGCACCCCCATCTCGGCCAGCTCCAGATTGGCTTTCAGATAGCGGGACTCGTGCTTGGTGGTGGGGAAGCCGAACTCGGACTGAAAAACCCCAATCTCATTGAGGTAGATATTGGTCATCGTCTTTTCCAGCTTGGAAAGACCAAGCTTGGCGGTCTGTACGCCGTCACGGTTAGTTACATCAAGTAAGTAAATTTTAGGCATAATTCCTCCTTTGGGGACTATCATTTTAACATAAATCAGCTACAATTAGCAAGAATTTCGGCCCTTTCGGCGAGGGCAGGAGGGCCTATTTTATGTTACAATGTCCTTAATAACCGGAGGCTAAACGATGGGTTCTCTGCGCAGACTGCTATTCGCCTTATACGCCTTCATCATCATCGTAGCCATCGGTGTCATCGGCTACATGGTTATCGAGGGCTGGACGTTCCTCGACTCCATCTATATGACCATCACCACCATCACCACGGTGGGCTTTAGAGAGGTCCACCCCTTAAGCGAGGCCGGGCGCATTTTCAGCATTTTCCTCATTATCGGCGGCGTCGGCGGCGCGCTCTATATCCTGACCACTATCATGGGACACTTCATAGAGGCACAGTTCGATCTGGGGAGGCGAAGAATGAAGAATAAGATTGCCAGGCTGAAGAACCACTTTATCCTCTGCGGCTACGGGCGAGTGGGGGAGGCGATAGCGCTGACCTTCAGCGAAGAGGGAACCCCCTTCGTCGTCATCAGCAATAACGAGGAGCACGTGGCCAGGGCGGAGAAGGAGGGCTACCTCGCTATACTGGGCGACGCCACCGACGACGATGTGCTCGAGGAAGCCGGCATCAAGCGGGCTTACGGGCTGGTGTCGGCGGTGGGCAGCGATACCGATAACACCTTCATCACCCTCTCCGCCCGCGAAGCGCGCCCCGACCTTTTCATCGAGGCCCGCAGTTCCAGCCCCACCGCCGATAGCAAGCTGCGCCGGGCCGGCGCCGACCGCATCATATCCCCCCACGTCATCGGCGGCCGCCGCATGGCCATGCTGGCCTTGCGCCCGGCGGTGGTCGAATTTATTGACACCGTCACCTCCGGCCGCGGCCGCGAGTTACACCTGGAAACGGTGGACGTCATCAGCGGCTCCTTCCTCATCGGCCAGACCCTGGGGCAGGCTAAAGGACGGGCCGGCATCACCGTCCTGGCCACGAGGAAGCAAGACGGCACGCTTCTCCCCAACCCGCCGGACGAAGGCATCATCGAGGAAGGGGACAGGCTCATCGTCATCGGCACCAGGAAGCGCCTGGCGGCTCTGGAAAAAATCCTTACCGGGAAGAAAAGAGGCAAAAAATGAAAGTCGGCATTATTAACGTCACCGGATATACTGGCGTCGAGCTGGCCCGACTGCTTTATCAGCACCCCAAGGTAGAGCTGACTTCGGTTACGGGCCGAAGCACGGCGGGGCAAAAGCTGGCTGAGGTCTTCCCCCACCTGGCCGATATCGACCTGACCATCGAGGCCGAGCTGGGCAGGGTGGAACTGGCTTTCTCGGCCATGCCCCACAAGGAGAGCGCCAAGGAGATCATCCCCCTGATAAAACAGGGCGTCAAGGTGGTCGATATCAGCGCCGATTTCAGATTAAAAGACCCCACCCTCTACGAGCAATGGTACGGCTTCAAACACCCCTCCCCCCAGTTGCTTAAAGAAGCCGTCTACGGGCTGCCCGAGCTGCACCGCGCCCAGCTGGCTTCGGCCAAGCTGGTGGCTAACCCCGGCTGCTACCCCACCAGCGCTATACTGGCGCTGGCGCCAGCGGTTAAGGCGAAGCTAATCGGGGCGGATATAGTTATCGACAGCAAGTCGGGTATCTCCGGCTCCGGCCGCAGCCTGAATCTGGGCAGCCACTACGCCGAGGTCAACGAGGACACCAGCGCCTATGCCCTGGAGGGGCACCGCCACATGCCCGAAATCGCCCAGGAGCTGAATCTGGTTGACCCGCAAACGTTCTCCATCACCTTCGTCCCCCACCTGGTGCCCATGACGCGGGGAATTTTAAGCACCTGCTACGCCCCGCTGGCTAAAAAGATAGTGGAGAAGGAGCTCAAGAAGCTCTATAAGGACTTCTATAAGGACGAGCCTTTCGTCAGGGTGACCGACGCCCCACCCCACACCAAGCACACCTGGGGAAATAACAATTGCTTGGTCTACCCCACCATCGACCCGAGGGCGAATAGACTAATTGTCGTTAGCTGTATTGACAACCTGGTCAAAGGGGCGGCGGGGCAGGCCATCCAGAACATGAACATCATGCTGGGGCTGCCGGAGACGACGGGATTGGAAGCACTGGCGATTTATCCCTGATTCCCACCCCAAACAAAAATCCCCCCTCCCCGAAGAGAGGGAAGCAAGGGAGTCTAAATTAATACTCTTGTCGCCCACCGTATTTGTATACTAACTCAATACCGGCTTCTGCGAATAGTTGTTCACTTTCTTCAGAAAGCTGATATTTACGTTCACAAACTACTTTTTGAATACCACAATTGATCAGCAGCATGGCACAAGTCCGGCAGGGGGTCATTCTCGTATAGACAGTGGCACCTTCAATGGAAATCCCTCTTTTGGCAGCCTGGCAGATAGCGTTCTGTTCAGCGTGCACTGTCCGTAGACAGTGCTCGCTTATTTCACCGTTTTCTTGAATCACTTTCTTCATCAAATGCCCTACATCATCGCAATGAGGTAGCCCGGCGGGAGATCCAACATATCCTGTCGCCAACACCTGTTTATCTCGAACAATCACACAACCACTCTTTCCACGGTCGCAGGTGGCTCTTCTAGAAGCTGCGTCTGCCAGTTCTAAAAAGTAGTCATCCCACGACGGACGAACTCTTTTCGATCCATTATCTTTTGCCATGTTTTTCTCCAAGTATCTATTTTCTCATAGGTCGCTTGTTAAACCGACTACTTGCTGCCTTTCTTAGGTGCAGTATATTCAAGTATCTTGCCGATTTCAATATAGTGCAAATGGATGATATCAAAAAGGCTATACCAAATGACGCCAACTCCCCAAAAACAAAATCCCCCCTCCCCGAAGAGAGAAGGGGGGATTTCTTTTATCCTTTAAGTCTTAAACGACGATAAAGAGCGGGCACATCACCAGGGTGACGGTGGCCAGCATCTTGACCAGCACGTGCAGCGAAGGCCCCGCCGTATCTTTAAGCGGGTCGCCCACGGTATCGCCGACCACAGCTGCGGCGTGGGTAGGCGAGCCCTTGCCGATTACCTTGCCATTTTCGTCCTTGAGCTGTCCGTCCTCAATCATCTTCTTGGCGTTATCCCAGGCGCCGCCGCCGTTGTTCATAAAAGAAGCCATCATAATGCCGCCGATAGTGCCCACCATGAGCACGGCGCCAACCACCATAGCGGCGTCATAACCGGGGATAAAGCGGAAGATAACGCCGATGATAACCGGCCCCAGCACGGGCAAAAGCCCGGGGGCAATCATTTCCCTTAAACCGGCGCGGGTGGTGATGTCCACCGCCCGGGCGTAATCGGGCTTGGAAGTTCCCGCCAGAATGCCCGGGTCGGCACGGAACTGGCGGCGCACCTCCTCGATAATCTTGGAGGCCGTCCGCCCCACCGCCTTGATGGCCCAGGAGCTGAAGAGAAAGACAATCATCACCGCCAGCAGGGCGCCCACGAAGACCTCGATGCGGGCGATATTAACGATATTATAGAGCCCGACCTCGCCGAACTTGATAAAAGAGACCCTGTCCAGGAAAGCCTGGAAGAGCAGGAAGGCGGCCAAACCCGCCGAGACCATGGCGTAACCCTTGGTCAGGGCTTTGGTGGTATTGCCCACGGCGTCGAGGCGGTCGGTTACCTTGCGCACCTCGGGCCCCGCCCCCGCCATCTCGTTGATGCCGTTGGCGTTATCGGTTATAGGCCCGAAGGTATCCATTGACAAAACGTAAGGGCAGGTCATGAGCATGCCCATAGTCGCCACGGCCGTGCCGAAAGCGCCCCCTCCGTAAACGCCGCTCATATCCCCCATCCAGAAGGAGAGCAGCAACGAGATGCCGATAACGAGTGCGGTAGCCAGCGTCGTCTCGAAGCCCACCGACATGCCCATGATAATGTTGGTAGCCGGCCCCGTCTTGGAAGCCTCGGCGATGTCGCGCACCGGCTTGAAACGCCACTCGGTATAGTACTGGGTGACGAAGACGATAACCACGCTGGCGGCGATGCCGATAAGACCGGCGCCGAAGAGCCACCAGTTATCCAGCATAAAGTAAACGGCTACCGCCAGCCCCACTATTGACAGGGCGATAGCCACGAAATAGCCCCGGTTAAGCGCGCTCATGGCGTTCTCTTTTTCTTTAGCCTTAACGCAGAGAATGCCTATCATGCTGGCGAGCATGCCGAAGCCGCGCACGCACAGGGGGAAGAGAATCCAGGCGATGTTCTCAGTGACCAGATAGGCGGCGATACCCAGTATCATGGCGCCGATGTTCTCCGCCGCCGTGGACTCGAAGAGGTCGGCGCCGCGCCCGGCGCAGTCGCCGACATTATCGCCCACCAGGTCGGCGATAACCGCCGGGTTGCGCGGGTCGTCCTCGGGGATGCCGGACTCGACCTTGCCCACCAGGTCGGCGCCCACGTCGGCAGCTTTAGTATAGATGCCGCCGCCGAGCTGGGCAAAGAGGGCGACGAAGCTGGCGCCGAAACCGAAGCCGACGATAAGGTGCGGCGCAATTTCGGGATTGCTAGCGCCGCCGTAGGCGAAGAAGATAACGGTGACGCCGATAAGGCTCAGGGCGGTGATAAGGAAACCGGAAACAGCCCCGCCGCGCAGGGCGACGTTGACCGCCTCGGTAAGGCTCTTCTGGGCGGCGGCGGCACAGCGGGCGTTGGACTTCACGGCGATGTACATGCCGATGAAACCAGCCACCCCGGAGCACACGGCGCCGACCAGAAAGGCGACGCCGGTGCGCCAGCCGATATCAAAGGCGCTCAAACCCTCCACCTCGGTCCCCCCCAGCACCCCAACCAGAACCCCGATAATAACGGCAATCGCCACCGAATAGATGGCGATGGTGCTGTACTGACGCTTCAAGAAAGCCCAGGCAGCCTGAAAGATAATGTCCCCGATTTCTTTCATCTTGGGCGTGCCCATGGAACGTTTGAGCACGTTTCGGGCTAAAAATATGGCGAAGATTATGGTGATGACTCCCGCGGCGGGCACGACCCAAAAAATAGCTGGCATATCGCCTCCTTTTAACGAATATTTTGGTGAATAGCCGTCAGGATTATACCATAGCAACACGGCGAGGACAAAAGGGGGATTCTACTTAAATATCTCAGCACCCCACCCAGATTTTATCTATTCCCACCCGCCACCCTTTTAAGGTAAAGAGGGGGCATAGCCCCCTCTTAAACACCCCAAAAATTAGGGTGAGGAAGGGCGTAACCCTACAGGGGAATTTTAAAGGGGTACCACCCTTATAGGGTGGGTATTGGGTGGGAAGAAAGACCCTGGGGGGTGGGGCAACCCCCCAAAAGCATTGCCTCTTTAGTCTGGCTCTGCTATGCTTAACCAGAAAGATGGCGACTAATAAAAGCACCTTTCGCCGCGCCGATTACCTCAAGATTACCGTCTTCGGTTTTGCCCTGGCTGCCCTCTGGGGCAGCCTGCATACCATCATCCTGCCGACAAGGATCTTAGACCTGGTGGCAGCATCGGAAAAGAGCACCTACCTGGGCCTCCTCACCTTCGCCGGCCTGATACTGGCCATAATCGTCCAGCCCATCGCCGGCGCCATCAGCGACCGTTCCGGATTTGCCTGGGGACGCCGCCGTCCCTTTATCCTGGTGGGCACGCTGGTGGCGATGCTCTTCCTGGTGGGAATCGGCTGGGCCGGCAGCTTCCTCACCATCTTCGTTATCTACTGCCTGCTCCAGGTCGCCTCCAATACCACCCAGGGTCCCTACCAGGCGTTCATCCCCGACCTGGTCCCGGCAGGGAAGCGGGGGCTGGCTTCGGGGGTCAAAGGCTTCCTGGAGATAGCCGGAGGGGTCGCCCTGCTCTACCCCATAGCCATCTTCATGGACCGCTACTCCGCGGGCGACGGTGGCTACTGGCTCTGGCTGCCCCTGGCGATACTGGGGGCTATCCTATTGGCGGCGATGGTCATCACCATCCTCACCGTCAGGGAACGCCCCGGCAAGGGCGGAGCCCGGCTCCCCCTATTCCCCACCATTTATAAGAGCTTCAAGATTAAGGCCAGGGTGCACCGCGACTTCATCTGGTTCATCGTCTCCCGCCTCTTTATCATAATGGCTTTCACCACCCTCCAGACTTTTGCCATGTACTTCCTGATGGATGTCGTCGGCGTTCCCGACCCCGCCGCCGCCACCGCCCGCTTCTCCATAGCGGCTATAGCCGGCATGCTCATCGTCGCCTATCCCGCGGGTCGGCTCTCGGACCGGGTAGGCCGCCGCCCGATTGCGCTCACGTCGGGGCTGTTAGGCGCGGTGGCCATTGCGCTCATATTCATCAGCCAGCAAAACTTCACGCTGATAATGCTCTGCGGCGGGCTGGTGGGCATATCATTCGGGGCTTTTTTGAGTAGCAACTGGGCTCTGGCTACCGATTTAGTGCCCAAGGGCGAGGAGGCGAGATACCTGGGGCTGACCAACCTGGCCACTGCTGGCGGCGCCGCGCTGGCGCGCCTCATCGGGCCCCTCATCGATTTCGGCAATGGTATCAGCCCCAACCTGGGCTACTCGATTATGTTCCTGGCCTGCTTTATCTACTTTATCGTCGGCTCGCTGCTGCTGCTAAAAATCGGGCGGCGCTAACCGAACCAGCCCAGCACGGTCTCCCACCCCCAGGCACCGGCCAGAACCAGAAGGACGTATTTTATACTCTTACCCGGCCAGGCTATCAACAAGAACTTCCATACCGGGTAGCCGAGGGCGCCAGCCACCACACCAGCTATATCGAAAAGGGGCAAAGGAGCGGCGGCGAAAGCAAAGATGGCCCAACCTCCCCACCGCTTCATCCAGTTCTCCACCATGGTGTACAGCCGGCCCTTGCGCTGTATCATCTTGCGGCCACCGTAGCCGGCAATAAAACCGGTCATCTCGCCGATAACTCCTCCGGTAGCCCCGGCCAGCCCTACCAGAACCGGGTTCAAATTAGGGTCGGCACCAAGAGCAAAGAGCACCACGATGCCGGGCACGGGTAAAATGATGGTGGCGCAGCTAATAAGGCCGACAAGAAAGGCGCCCAGATAGCCATAGTCGCCGAGCGCGGATACCTTGTCCCGAAAAACGAAGAGGACAATGGTAATAGCTACCGCCAGAAGCACGGTCAAGATAGGGATGATTTGCTTCCTGAGCCAGTGTCCTTCAGCCATTAAGGGTATTTTAGCACATTAGCCCCGCAAGCGGACCAGGGCGATTATGCCGACAATAAGCCCGGCCAGCCCCAAAAGTCCGGCGACGCCCACCCCGATAAGGGTCAGCGGTACGGCCTTCTGCACCGTAAATTCTTGGCTCAGGTTGCCCACGGTCACCTCGTATGTAGCCTCGGTATCCCGGCTCACCAGGAAGGCCACCGTCTGGCTAGCCCCGCTTTCCAGCGTCAGGCTCTGGCTGGCTGTCACCACCCCGTCTATGCTCAGCTCCAGGGACGTGGCGACCGTCTCCTCGGAGACGTTAACGGCTTCGACCTGCACCGCGATATTCTCGTCGGGGGCAGGGTCCAGCGGGTTAACCGTCAAATTCGAAAGGGCGATGGGGTTGACCGTCACCTCGGCGCCCGCATGGCCTATCTCCAGGTGGCCCGTGCTCAGCCCGTGCGCGCTTTTAACCGCCGACAGGACGAGGGTCTCGGTGGCGCCAGCGTCTACGGTCAGCCCCTGCGAGGCTTGGGTGCCGTCGCTCAACGTCAATGCCGCCGTATAGTCGCCGCTGCCGAAGCCGATGTTGGTCACCTCGGCGCTCAGCTCAAAGCTCTGTCCCCCGTCGAGGAAGTAAGGCTCGATGGTCACCGGCCCAATCAACAGGGCGGGGAAGGTGTCAATCCCGGCTTCCTGGCTGGCATCGTTCAGGTGCTGGGCGGGGATAAAATAGCCCCGTGAATCGCCCTGCCCCCAGGGCAGCAGCCCGATGCCATTACCCAGCTCATCGACCACCGGCCCCCCGCTCATGCCCGCCCAACTGCTGCCGTGAAAGCGGCGGGCGTCCATTTCGTAGATACGGGTCGAGCTGCCCAGCAGCCCCGTCTCTATGCTCGGCCCCTCCCGCCGCAGCCCGGTCACCATGCTATCCGCCGCCTCAATCATCAGCGCGGCAAAGGTGCCGGGACGGCCGTAGGGGTCGTCCATTATTGCGTCCATCGCCTGCCAGAACTCAAGGGTAAGGTCGATGCCAGCATAGCCGATAAGATAGGCGCGGCTGCCCTCCGGCGGCGTCGCTGCCTGCAGCCCGATATAAGGGGTGCCGCTTAAGCCCGTCTCCAGGACGGCGATATCCGTCCCCGTCTCCGGGTCTTCATAGAATAGGATGTCCTGAACCCGGTGCGCTTCACCCTCGCCGTAGCCATAGACGTAGTCCACCTCCTCGGCGGTAACGGTCAGATCACCCTGCACCCACGCCCACCACACCGTCGAGTAGTAATAGTTGTAGAAGCTGCCGAAGTCGACCTTTTCGTACCACTCGTCCTCGAACCAGATACCGCCGATAAAGTACATGATGGCGGCTTGTGTCAGTTCCTCATCCGACATGTTGACGCAGTGGGCGGCGGTAAAGACGTCGCCGTTCTCGTTGGCGAAGAAGCCGCTGCCCAGGCTTAAAGGACCCCGGGCCTCGAAGCTTGTCCCCAAACCGCTCACCCGGCCGTCAACCCAGGCCATAACCTCGACGGTAGCCTCCTTGGCCGCCGTCACCCCGGCCGGGTATTCCTCCTCGGCGCTAAAGGCGAACGAGGGCGCCAGCACTAATATTAAAGTTAAAAACAGACAAGCTGGTATTAGAACTCGCTTAAATCCGGTCATGGCTACTCCCCCTGGCTGGTTTATCCCAGTCGGTTGCAGCCTACAATAAAGCTAAACCCCTGTCAACACCGCCCCCTATTGTTGAAGCGAGGTCGTCTCTGCTATACTCTAGGGACGTGCCCCCATCGTCTAGAGGCCTAGGACAGCGGCCTTTCAAGCCGTAAACAGCGATTCGAATTCGCTTGGGGGCACCAAACAGACATCCGAGGTGTCGCTATGATGATAACCATAGAATGCCCCAAGTGTGGTACCGCGGGTAGCCAGTCCCTGCTTGAGCCGGACTACGAAGGCCCCTACCGCTGCTGGAAATGCCGGGAGCTTTTCGTAATCACCATAGAGGGTAACAAGGTCAAGTCCTGGAAGCCCCTCACCGAGGAAGAGTTCCAGAAGATGCAGGAAGCGGAGGCGCTCAAAGCCAAGTTCAAGAAGGGGCAGGGCTAGGCTAGAACTTGCCCTTCAGCTTTTCGTAACTCTCAGCCAGGGCTTGGGGTATCACCCTCACGTCATCTATTACCGGCATAAAGTTGGTATCCCCCACCCACCGCGGCACGATGTGGGTGTGGATGTGGTCGGCGATGCCCGCCCCCGCCACCCGTCCCAGATTCATGCCGACGTTAAAGCCCCCGGGCTTAAAAACCTCTTTTAAAACCCCGAGGCTGTGTCTAACCATTTCGTAGTGCTCGTGCAACTCTTCATCGGTCAGCTTCTCCAGGCTATCCACATGGCGATAGGGGACGACCATCAGGTGGCCCGGGTTATAGGGGTAGCTGTTTAAGATAACGAAGTTCTTCTGGCCCCGATGCAGGATATAGTTTTGACTGTCGTTATTCTCCTTGGGTTTGTCGCAGAGGAAGCAGCCCTCCACCTTGCCCTGCTCGATATATCTTATCCGCCACGGTGCCCAGATATGCTCCATTTCACTCTCCTTGCCGGCCGACTAGTGCTATTTTAGACGGCAATCTCCCCGTTTTCAACCGTTTTGCACCACCCCACCCCCTCTTTTATCTTTTCCCACCCGCCACCCTTTAAGGTAAAGAGGGGGCTTTGCCCCCTCTTAAACACCCCCGAAATTTTAGCGCTATTCTCCACAGGGTGGAGGGGCGAACAACATGGGGAAATCCCCCTTTAGTCCCCCTTTACAAAAGGGGGAAACTGGGCGGGGAGAGAAGTCTATAGAGGTAACACCTCTGTAGGGTGGGTATTGGGTGGGAAGAAAGACTTGGGGGTGGGGGGAAACCCCAACCAATTGTAAAAACTAAAGCTATCGTCTATAGTAATATGGCTAACCAGAAAGCGAAGGAGGAGAGGCTTTATGAGCGAAAATCCCGAATGCGCCAAATGCACCAGGGTAGTGTGCGACAGCAAAGCGTATCTGAAAGGCCCCGAAAACTGCCCGACCAAGACCCGGCAGGATATCATCCAGCAGGCGCTGGCGGAATACGACGACCCCCAGGTCAGGGAGTTCGCCCGCCAGGCGTCCATCCAGGAAGCCGAGTGCTATATGAACCTGCCCGAAGGGCTGACCACGCGCTACCCCCGGGTGGAAGAGATTGCCCGGTTCGCCAAAAAGATGGGCTATAAAAAGCTGGGCATCGCCTCCTGCCTCGGCCTCAAGGACGAAGCCGAAATACTGACCGAAATCCTGGAAAACAGAGGGTTCGAGGTCGTCTCCGTCTGCTGCAAGGCGGGCGCCATTCCCAAGGAAAGAATCGGCCTCACCGAGGAGCAGAAGATAAAGGGCCCCGGCTCCTTCGAGGCGATGTGCAACCCCATAACCCAGGCTAAAATCCTGAACGACGCCGGCACCGAGTTCAACATACTGGTCGGGCTTTGCGTCGGCCACGACTCGCTCTTCTTCAAGTACGCCGAGGCACCGGTCACCGTGCTGGTGGCTAAGGACCGGGTCTTCGGCCATAACCCGGTGATGGGCTTATACCTGGCTCATTCCCCCTATTACCGCAAGCTGCTGCGTAAAGAATAAGAGAGGAAATTTTGAGCTACCCCGACCGCATTCTCTACCAGGTTAACCGCCCCGCCCGCTACACGGGCGGCGAGTGGAACAGCATCGTCAAGGACTGGGAAAAGACGGCCCTTAAGTTCGCCTTCGCCTACCCCGATAGCTACGAAGTCGGCATGTCCAACATGGCGCTGCCCATCCTCCACGAAATTTTAAACAGCCAGCCCGACGTCCTCGCCGAGCGGGTCTATGCCCCCTGGGTGGATATGGAAGCCGCCCTGCGGGCGGCGGGCACCCCCCTGCTCAGCCTCGAGTCCAAACGCCCGTTAAAGGATTTTGACGTCGTCGGCTTCACCCTGGACTACGAGCTCACCTACACCAACGTCTTAAATATTCTCGACCTGGGGCAGATACCCGTGCT
>Ga0307442_1001159_pt1 | contig 13019 bp, 9 predicted proteins | sample SalMarWE160430MG_FD_202143 | JGI IMG/M metagenome (GOLD analysis project Ga0307442, IMG submission 202143) | Salt marsh sediment microbial communities from the Plum Island Ecosystem LTER, Massachusetts, United States - WE1604-30 | ecosystem: Environmental > Aquatic > Marine > Intertidal zone >... | reverse complement strand
GGGAGGGAGGCAGCGTCCGGTGCCCGTGCAGGCTCTCCCGGAAGGCGTAGATGGGGCTCGTGCCGATGTCGCCGTACACGACCCCGAGCGCGAACAGCGTGAGGAGCGCCGCGGGCCGCTTCCGGTTCCGGTGTCTCCGTTCCAGCTCGCGATCCGGGGCGGGCTCGTCGCTGACCGGAGAGGGGAGATCCCCGTCCGACCCCTCCGAGCCGCCGGGGTCGGCGTCGTCCGGGGGTGGCGGGCTCACGTCGCGTCCGGCTTCACGCGCGCTCCCTGTACGGGGTCGCGAGGGCATATCGCACGAGCGGAACCTCTCGGGTCCCCCGCGGCCCCACAAGCATCGCGGAACGGACGGCGAAGGCCGATCCTTACATGGCGCAATCGAGGAGCGCGACGTGAGCGCACGACGTCTGGACAGAACCCGCGCGAAGCGCGACCTGCGCCGCTCGCCCGAGCCATCCGGCGAAACGCGGGGGCCGGCGTCCGGCGGATCGCGGTTCGTCATCCAGAAGCACGACGCCGGCACGCTCCACTACGACGTGCGGCTCGAGACGGAGGGCGTGCTGGCCTCGTGGGCCGTCCCCCGCGGACCCTCCACCGATCCGCGCGACAAACGGCTCGCCATCCGCACCGAGGACCACCCGCTGGAGTACGCCGACTTCGAGGGGGTCATCCCGGAGGGCGAGTACGGGGGGGGAACGGTGATGGTATGGGATGCCGGACCCTACCGGAACCTGGCCGAGCCGGAGGAGGAAGGAGGGGAGCCACCCTCGATCGCGACGCAGATCGACGACGGGCACGTCACGGTGTGGCTGGAGGGCGAGAAGCTCACCGGCGGATACGCACTCATCCGCACGGACGGCTCCGGCGACGAGGAGCGCTGGCTCCTCGTGAAGATGGACGACGAGGAGGCCGACGCGCGGCGGAACCCGACCAGCACCGAGCCCGATTCGGTGAAGAGCGGCCGCAGCCTGGAGGAGATCCGCGAGGACGCGACCGGTGAGGACGCGACCGGCGAGGACGCGTCGTGAGCACGCGTCGCTTCGGGCCCTACACGGTCGACACGTCGAACGAGGACAAGGTCCTGTTCCCGGACGCCGGGATCACGAAGGGCGAGCTCATCGACTACTACGCGCGGGTGGCCGACGTCATGATCCCCTACCTGCGTCACCGGCCCCTCACGATGCAGCGCTTTCCCGATGGCATCGGGAAGGAGGGATTCTACCACAAGGACGCCCCCCGCCACTTTCCCGAGTGGATCGAGCGCGCCCGGCTCGCGAAGAGCGCCGGCGGGACGGTCGACTACGTGGTGTGCGACAACGCGGCCACGCTGGTGTTCCTGGCCGATCAGGCGTGCATCACCCCGCACGTATGGCTCAGCCGGCGCGACGCGCCGCGCCGGCCCGATCGCGTCGTCATCGACCTCGATCCGTCGGGCGGCGATTTCGAGCCGGTACGCCGGGCCGCCCGCCGGGCGTCCGCGCTGCTCGGAGACCTCGGTCTGCGCGTGTTCCTGCAGCTCACCGGCTCGCGCGGCATCCACGTCGTCACCCCCATCCGGCGCGATGCGGAGTTCGAGCGGGCGCGCGAGTTCGCCCGCGACGTGGCGCGACATCTGGCTGCCCGGTACCCGGACGAGCTGACCACCGAGCAGCGCAAGGACAAGCGCGGCGATCGGGTCTACCTCGACACGGGACGCAACGCGTACGGTCAGACGATGGTGGCGCCGTACGCCGTCCGCGCCCGCCCGGGCGCTCCCGTCGCGACGCCCATCGAGCCCGACGAGCTCGGCGATCCGGGCCTCGATCCGCGCGGGTACACGATCCGGAACCTCTTCAGCCGACTGGGTCGATGCGAGGACCCGTGGCGCGCCATGGGGCGCTCGGCGCGCTCGCTGGACGGACCTCGACGGGCGCTGGCCGAACGCTGACGGGGGTCACGGGGACCGGCGCAGGCCCCCGGCGACGATCATCACGAGCTGTCCGACCAGCATGGGGGCGACGCTCAGGCCGAGCACGATCAGCCATCCCTGGCGTCCCGGATCGTGGAGGTCGAGCACGCGGGGGAGGACCGGTCCGTACACGGCCACCGCGAGAAACCCCGTGCACAGGGCGAGCGCTCCCCACACGTAGGGGTTCTCCGTGATCTCGTTCCGCACGAGCGCGCTGCGCCAGTCGCGCATGTCGAACACGTGCCAGAGCTGCGCGAACGCGAGCGTGAGGAACGAGATGGTCACGGCCTGCTCCGGGTCCATGCCGCGCGCGAGGGCCAGCGCGAGGGCAGCGAGGACCGCGGCGGTGATGAGGAGCCCGTACAGCGTGAGCCCGACCCAGTGCCGCCGCGTCACGATGGGCTCGGAGGGATCGCGCGGCGGTTGTTCCATGACGGACGCCTCGCCTTCGCCCAGCCCGAGGGCGAGGGCCGGGAACACGTCGGTCACGAAGTTGAGGAACAGGAGCTGGAGCGGAAGGACGGGGAGGGGCGCGCTGGCGATCGACGCGAGACCGACGGTCATCAGCTCGCTGAGATTGCACGACAACAGATAGAGCACGAAGCGGCGGATGTTCGCGAAGATGGTCCGACCCTGTCCGATCGCCGCCAGGATCGTCTGGAACGAGTCATCCTCGAGCACCATGTCCGCCGCCCGCTGAGCGACCTCGGTCCCCCGCCGGCCCATGGCGATCCCGATGTCGGCCTTCCTGAGCGCCGGCGCGTCGTTCACCCCGTCGCCGGTCATGGCCACGATGTGGCCGGCCCGTTGGTAGCCCTCGATCAGATCCAGCTTGTGGCGCGGCGTGACCCGCGCGAAGATCACGGCCTCCTCGCGCCGCTCGTCCGAGAGCCCGGCCTCGAGGTCCCTTCCGTGGACGACGGTCGCGTCGTCGTGGTCCACCAGACCGGTCGCGCGCGCGATCCCGCGGGCGGTGGCGGGCTGATCGCCGGTCAGCATGACGACGCGGATACCGGCACGGCGGCAGGAGGCGATCGCCCGCTCGATACCCGCCCGGGGCGGATCGCGGAAGCCGACGAGCCCCACGAGGACGAGGCGCGCGAAGGGCTCCTCGTCCGGATCCTCCGCCTCCCGGCTGGCCAGCGCCAGGACCCTGAGCCCCTCGGCGGCCATGCGCTCGTTCCGGGCGAGCCATTCGCGGCGTCTCCCCTCGTCGAGCGGGAGCGGCCCGTCGGGGCCGAGCTCGCGGTCCGCGGACTCGAGCACGGCCGCGGGCGCGCCCTTCACCGCGATCCGGTATCTGTCCCCGTCGCGGTGGACGGTGGCCATCATCTTCGTGTCGACCTCGAACGCGACGTGGCGCGTCTCGGGGTGCTCTTCGAGCAGCCGGGGCCGCCGGATCCCGCCCTTGGCGGCCGCCACCAGCAGCGCCACCTCCATGGGGTCGCCCGAGGGCCGGCGGTCGCCTCGCGCCGGCAGGGCGGCGGTGGTGCACAGGGCGGCGATCTCGAGCGCGGCCCGCAGCGCCGGATCCCGATCCGGATCCACCTCCCCTCCGCCGGTCCGGAAGGCGCCCTCCGTCGCGAGCCCTTCTCCCGTGATCTCCACATCGCGGGTGGGCGTGACGAGCCGAACCGCGGTCATCCGGTTCTCGGTGAGCGTGCCCGTCTTGTCCACGCAGATGACGTCCGTCGCGCCCAGCGTCTCGACCGAGGACAGCCGATTGATGAGCGCGTTCCGCCGCGCCATGGTCCGCATGCCGCGCGCGAGGGCGATGGTGGCGACCACGGGCAGGCCCTCGGGAATCGCCGCCACGGCCAGCGCGATCCCGGTCTCGAACATCAGAAACGCGTCCTTCCCCGCCAGGATCCCGGCCGTCGCCGCGGCCGCGGCGACGCCGAGCGTGAGGAAGATCAGGCGCCGGCCGAGCCGGTCCAGTCGCGCCTCGAGCGGAGTGGCCACCCCCTCGGCCTCCTCCACGAGGCGCGAGATGTCGCCGAGCTCCGTCCGCATGCCCGTGGCGACGACGACGCCGATCCCGCCGCCACGCGTGATCGCCGTGCCCTTGTAGAGCATGGGGGAGCGCTCGGCCAGCGGCGTGTCGACCGCGACGTCGTGTGCGTCCTTCCCGACCGGGAGGCTCTCCCCGGTGAGCGTCGACTCGTCGGCCTGGAGCTTCGATGCCTCGAGCAGACGGATGTCGGCGGTGACCACATCGCCGCCCTCCATCCGGACGATGTCCCCGGGCACCAGGAGCTCGGCGTCGACCGTGCGCTCCTCGCCCCCACGTCGCACGCGCGTGCGGACCCGGCCGAGCCGCCGGAGGGCCTCCATCGAGCGGATCGCGCGCAGCTCGGTCACGAACCCGATGGCTGCGTTGATGGCCAGCACGACCGCGATCGCCCCGGCCTCGATCCACTCGCCGTACAGGCCCGCCACCGCGGCCGCGAGGGCGAGCAGCCCGATGACCAGACTGCGGACCTGGTCGACGAGGATGGCCCACGCGCCGCGGCGCCGGTGCTCGCGCAGGCGGTTCGGCCCGACCCGCTCCCGGCGTCGATCGGCCTCGGCCTCGGAGAGCCCGCGTCCGGGGTCGACATCGAGCGCGCGGGCCACCCGCACGGGAGGAAGCGACCACGGGGCGTCCACCATGGGCGCGGGTGACGCGACGCGGCGTTCGGGATCGTACGATTCCATGCGGCTGACAGTCGAGGTCCCCCCAAGCCATGGCAACCGCCACGCGCCGCCGCTGGCGCCGGCCCATCGGTCCCGGTAGCGTCCCCGGTCGGCTCGAGCCCCGGGAAGCGGCGTGACGCAACAACTCGACATCGAACACCTCGAGAGCCGCGCGGCGAGCGCCCGCGGGAGCGACGAGACGTCGGACGTGCTTTCCGACATCATCGACGCGCATGCGGCGGTCGACGCCGAGGACGATGAGGCCCGGCGGAGGCTCCGCCATCTGTTCATCCGCCATCTGGACGCCGGCGTCGAGGGCGAGCTTCGCGAGCGCTTCGGCCACTTCCTGGCCGAGGAGGTCCAGCCGTCCGACTTTGGCAGCATCGAGGTGGAGGCCCCCCGCGCCGCCTTGGCGCTGTTCGAGATGCTGCACCGGTTCCGGTACGACGCGGAGGACCGCGCGCAGCAGGTGCAGCGGCACGTCGAGCGTCTGCTGCGCATCGCGCTGCAGCGGTTCGAGGCGCGCGGGGACCTCGAGCACGTGTTCGAGCTCCTCCAGGTGGCGCCGACCTACAGCCTCGCGGACCCCGAGATCATGCGTCTCAGGAGCCGCGCCCACCTGTACGAGATGCGCCGCACGCGCCGGCGGCGGCGCATCCTGTACGCCTACCTGGCCCTCCAGGCGCTCCTCGTGACCGTGGTGTTCCCGCTCCTGTTCATCAACGCGGAGAACGGCCGCATCCAGGCGGAGATCCAGAGGGCGGTGAACGTGGATGTGGAGCCGTCCGATTCGGGGCGGCAGACCATCTCCTACAGGGATGGGCTGTACTGGTCGATCATCACGGCGGCATCGATCGGGTACGGCGACATCACGCCGAAGACCAGCATGGGCCGCTTCATCGCCGCGACACTCGGGACGTTGGGCGTGATCACGATCGGCGTCCTCGCGGGGCTGGTCCTGTCGTGGATCACGCCGCGCAGCCTCGACTGACCCGGTCCGCCTTCCGGATCGCGGTCCGCCTCCTACCCCTGTGACAGCGCGCGCAGCGCCGCGCGCGCCTCGAACGGATCCGGTGCCGGGAGCCCCCTGAGCCGCCGGCTGACGGCCTCGAACAGGCGGCGCTGCCGCCGCATCGTCTCGCGCACCTCGGGCCTCGGGGTCGCTCGCCGCGTCTCGTCGAGTCGCACGAAAGCGTCCGCGATCTCCCCGATCGAGGATTCGTTCCCGCGCTCGACGAGCCACACCCACGCGGCGTGGAGCGCGGCCCCGAGCGCGGCGCCCTCGCCTTCGACGGGCACCACGTCCGCCTCGAACACATCGGCGATCGTCTGACGCCACGCCGTGGAGCGGGACAGGCCCCCGGTGAGTCGGATCTCCCGTGCCACCACCGGAAGACGCCGGAACCCGGCCTCGAGGTTGAGCACATGTCCTTCGAGGACGGCGCGGCACAGCGGAGCCAGGGTGAGCTCGTCGAGATCGAAACCGACGGTGACGGGTGCGGCGGCGGGCAGGTCGGGCGTGCGCTCTCCCGCGTACCACGGGATGAGCAGGCGTCCCTCGTTTCCCGGCGGGGTGGTGGCCACGATGTCCGCGAAGCCCTCGTGCGTCAGCCCGTGGAGCCGCAGGAGCTCGTTGTAACCGTTGGCCAGGTTCGAGACGCACACGAGCGACAGGTGACGCCCGGTGGCGTCCCGGTAGGCCGCGATCTCGCCCTCCGGGTCGATGAACGGCTCGCTCCGCACGGTGCAGGCCGTGCCGCTGGTCCCGAGGCTCACCGTGACGAGCCCCTCGCGGACGTTCCCGGTGCCGATCGCGGCGCACATGTTGTCCCCGGAGCCCGTATCCACGCTGGCGGACGGGTCCAGCCCGAAGCGCTCGGCGAGCGCCGCGGACACGCGGCCGATGCTCCGGTCCGTGCGGCCTACCTCGGGGAGGCGCCCCGCGAGCCCGGGATCGATGGCCTCGATGACGCGCCGCGACCAGCTCCCCGTAGCAGGGTTCCAGAGCGCGGTGCCCGACGCATCGCCGGGCTCCATGGCCCGCACCCCGCCGGTCAGATACCAGTTGATGTAGTCGTGCACGACGAACAGCGTGCGTGCCCGCCGATACGCTTCGGGCTCGTGGCGGACCATATGTAGGATCTTGCTCGCCGTGTAGCCGGGCCGCTGGCTGTTCCCGACCTCGGCCAGCATGGCCTCCGGACCTCCGACGGCCGCCGTGAGGATGTCGCACTCCTCGGCGGTGGAGTAGTCGTTCCACAGCTTGCTCGTGGGTCGGGCGAGGCGGCCCCGCGCGTCGAGCGCCACGAGCCCGTGTTGCTGTCCGGACACCGAGATCGACCGGATGCGGCCGGTCGGGGTGTCGCTCCGCCCGAGTCGCTCGAGCACCCGGTCCACGGCCTCGACCCACATGCGCGGATCGGATTCCGACACGCCCTCGGGGAGTCCCCGGATCACTCCGTCCCGCGTGCCGTAGGCGGGGAGGTCGCGGTCGTAGACCACGGCGTCGACGTGCACGACCTCGCCTGCGCCGAGGTCGATCACGACCAGCTTGCAGCTCTGCGTGGACACGTCGAGCCCGGCGAACAGCGACTCCCCCGGGGGCGGGCGTCCGGCGGCCATGGGCCGGCTACCTCAGGTAGCGGCCCAGGAGGCTCTCGTAACGCTCCTGGGCACCGCTCGTGAGGGGCGGCTCCCCGATCTCCGCCGCCAGCCCGGCCAGATCCTCGAGCCCCAGGTGGCCGGCCTCGAACGCCGCGCCATCGCCCCCGTCGAAGCTCGCGTAGCGGGCGCGGCGCATCTCGAGCCACTCCGACTCGCGCAGCAGTCGCTCGGCGATCAGGAACCCGCGCGCCAGCGTGTCCATGGAGTGGACGTGGGCAATGAACAGATCCTCCGGATCGGTCGAAGCGCGCCGGAGCTTCGCGTCGAAGTTCATCCCGCCGTGTCCCAGACCGCCGTGCCGGAGCAGGACGAGGGCGATCGCCACCGCATCGTGCAGGTCGTGCAGGAACTCGTCCGTGTCCCACCCCAGCTGCGGATCGCCCTGGTTGACGTCCAGGCTGCCCAGGAGCCCGGCGCCGGCCGCGATCTCGAGCTCGTGCGCGAACGTGTGCCCGGCGAGGGTGGCGTGGTTGCTCTCGATGTTGAGCTTGAAGTCGTCGGCCAGGCCGTAGCGGTGGAGAAACGCGATCACCGTGGACACATCGTAATCGTACTGGTGCTTGGTGGGCTCCATGGGCTTGGGCTCGATGAGGAAGGTGCCCTCGAACCCGGCCTCGCGCCCGTAGTCCCGCGCGCGGCGCAGGAAGACCGCGAGGTGCTCCAGCTCGCGCTGCACGTCGGTGTTGAGGAGGGTGGAATATCCCTCGCGCCCACCCCAGAACACGTAGTTCTCCCCCCCGAGGGCGATGGTCGCGTCGAGCGCGCCCTTCACCTGCGCGGCGGCGTGCGTCACGACCCGGAAGTCTGGGCTCGTGGCCGCGCCGTTCATGTAGCGCGGGTGCGAGAACAGGTTCGCCGTCCCCCACAGGAGCCGGACGCCGGATGCCGCCTGCTTCTCCTTGGCCCGGGCCGTCATCTCCTCGAGGCGGGCGGCGGATTCCTCCACATCCCGCCCCTCGGGCGCGAGGTCGCGGTCGTGGAAGCAGTAGAACGGCGCCCCGAGCTTCGTGACGAGCTCGAACGCGGCGTCCAGCCGGTCGCGGGCGGCCCGCATCGGATCGAGGCTCTCGTTCCACGGCAGCCTCCGCGTGGGGGCGCCGAACGGGTCCTGCCCCGTGCCGGCCAGGCTGTGCCAGTAGGCGACCGAGAAGCGCAGGTGGTCGCGCAGCGGCTTCCCCGCCACCACGCGGTCCTCGTCGTAGCAGGCGAACGCCAGCGGGTCGTCCGAATCGGGTCCCTCGTACGGGATCCTCCCGACGGAGGGAAAGTACTCGCGGTCTCCGATCAGTGGTTCGGTCGACACCCGTCGACTCCTGTCCAGGGTCGGCACAGCAGGGCGGCGGCACGTCGGCCCGGAGCGGATGATCGCCGGCCGAGCCCGTGAAGCGCGACCTCGGGCCCCCACCCGGACGGCTGCCGGACACGTCCAAGCCGTGGCAGCCGCGGCCACATCGAGTACGCTGTCATCTGGTGCCCTACCCGTGTCGTGGCCATCGTGCCCGGCGTCCCATCCCCGTCGATACGGAGGAGGACCCAATGACGACCGCACACCTCGGTTGGATCCCGGTCTCGGCGTCGATCGGCTTCGCGACCGCGTTCCTGTTCGGCGATCTTCTCACGCTCCCCGTCGACGTGTACTACGCCATCTACTTCGCCGTCATCCTCGCGTTTCTCGGAGTCTACGCCCGGACGACGGGCCTCGTCATGCGCGACTGGCTGTCGCGACGGCTGGCAATGGCTCTCGTTCTCGGCGTCATCGGCGGCCTGTTTCTGATGCGGGGCGTCCTCGCACGCCCCGCGACCGCCAGGCTGTCGGGGCTCAGGCTCTGGTGGGCGCTCCTGTGGCGCGGCCTCGCATACGGGTCCGTGGACGGACTCCTGCTGCTCGCGTTCCCGTGGATCGTCACGTGGCGCGCGCTCCACGGCGACGGTCGCCGCGGCGTGGGCCGGCTCGGAGTCGGTCTCGTCGCCTGGGTGGCCATCTTGTTCGTCACGACGGCCTACCACCTGGGCTACGCCGACTTCCGATCCGAGAAGATCCTGCAGCCCGACGTCGGGAGCGCGATCGGCGGGCTCCCGACCGTGTTGAGCGCCAATCCCCTGGCGTCTCCCGTGAGCCACGTGTTTCTCCACATCACCGCCGTCCTCCATTCACCCGACACGGGGCTTTTTCTCCCGCCCCACCGCAGCGGGGATCGCACGGTACCACAGGGGCCATGAGGGGCTCGGTGACGCTCACGATCCCAGGTATCCGGAGGGCGCGAGCGCCGTGGCGAGCATCACGCGGTTGATGTCGACGTGGTCGGTCCACGTCGGCCCCCGGTGCGACGGATCGAGCCAGAAGGTGACGATCTTCTCCTCCATGCCGCCGTACCGGAGGAGGGCATCGAGATGCGGGGCCAGCGGCCCGAGCGCCCCGGGCGACCCATCGATCACGGCGCGGAGTCGCGCCAGCGCGGACAGACCGATCGCCAGACCCAGATCGCGAAACGCCAGCCGGGAGCGCGCGGGGAGCTCCAGCGCCCCGCTTCCCACGTACGCACTCAGGCCCGCGGCGGCCTGGTCGAGGAGCGACGCCAGCCAGTCCGGGGCGCCGATGCTCCCCGGTGTGATGAGGCGAGCCCCCGCCGCGATGAGGCCGGCGATCAGATCGGTGTCGACGAGGAGCCCCCCGAGACCCAGCGGATCGGACGTGGCCCACCGGACCCCGCGGCACAGCTCCGCCAGCTCGGCGATCGCGGGCGCGAGCGCCTCCTCCTCGTGCGCATCTCCGGAGGCGGCCAGCACGCTCGCCGTGACCCATCCGTCCAGCGGATCGTGTGCCCCCTGGGTGGGGACGAGGGGGCGGGAGAGATCGATGCTCATCTTCCAGCGCATGCGTCGCTGCCCGTCCGCCCGGTACACGAACGCGGCGTGCGCGGCCCGTGCGAGCTCCACGGCCCAGCGGTGCCAGGTCGCATCGCCGGTGACCCGGGCCACCCGATCGAGGGCGTGCATCCAGCGGGTCAGGTAGTGGTAGTACTGTCCGTCCCGGTCCCATTCGCGGTGGGGATCGTACCGCTCGTCGGCACCCCGCTCGGGGGCCCCCTTCCCGATCCGCAGCCCGCCGGCCGTCGGGTGCCGCTCCCCCTCCTCGTCGGCGAGGCCGCTGATCCAGCCCGTGCGTTCGTCATCCGGGCGATGGCGGCCGAGCACGTGGTGGACCTGATCCACCAGGGCGAGCGCGAGATCGAGCTCGCGCGCCTCACCGGTGGCCTCGTGGAGCCCCAGATAGTTGCACACGGCGAACGCGTCGGTCCACAGATACCGGCGCGGCGGCTCGTCGGAGGAAAGCCCCGTCGAGCGCGCGAACACGTCCATGATCTCGCGGGCCCGGGCCAGCCGGTCGGCAGCGTCCATACCCGGGAGAGTCGACGTCACGGGCGTGCGGGGCAACCAGCGGCACCGGCCGCGCGCTCACTGTCGGCGCGTCATCCGCGGCCCTATCGTGCCTGCCGCAGCGTCCGGACGGCGAGCCCCCGAATCCCGAGCGGCAGGTCCTTCCCGATGCCCCGATGTCGCTGAGAGCCCGCATCGCGGCTCCGTTCCGCGTGTCCTGGCCGGTGCTGCGCCGGCTGCTCGCGGACATGGCCCTCTTCGTCCCGTCCTACGCGTTCGTGGGGCTCGCCCTGCTGTGGGCGGCCGCGCGGCTCCTCGTGGGAAGTTGGGGGGACGCCGGAGGCATCGCCGTCGTGGGGGGCTGGTCGCTGACGGGCCTGTACGCACTGCTGGGCGCCGCCGGGGGGGCGATCGCCGGGGCGGTCGAGGGCTGTGCCCGGACCCTGGCGCACGTGGAGCGGCACGCGGAGGCCTGGATCCTCGACCTGCCGACCGACTTCGCCCGCGACCTCCTCCCCTCCGTCACCGTGGACGAGCTCGAGGGAAGCCGCGATACGAGTCTCCGCCGGGTCGCCGACGCCACCGTGGGCCGGCTGCCGATGCCCCGGCTCGTGCGCCGTCTCGCCCGGGAACGTCTGCGGCGGGCGCTGCTCGATGATTTCCTCGCCACGTGTCGCGCCCGGGGCGTATCGGTCGTCGGACACGGCGAGCTTCGCAACTGGCTCCTGGCCCGCGGTCTCTCACGCGCGATCGAGCCGGCGCGGGCCCAGCTCCGTGTGTGGCGCGCCGCGACGCTCGGGGGTCTGGGGCTGGCGGTCCTGATCGCCGTGGCGACGGCGGCGCTGGGGGGCGTCGCGCAGCCAGCCGCCGTCGCGCTCGGGGTATTCGCGCTCGCGGGTGCGGCGATCCTGGTGTGGGGGCTGCCGCGCGCGAGCCTTCGGGAGCGACCGGCGCGCTGGCGGATGGGGGTCGCCATCCTGGCCGTCTGTACGGCGGGGTGGCCCGTCGTCTACGCGCGGCTGTGGCGCGAGGATCTGGGGCTGGCGTGGGCCGCGGTGCTGGCGATCACGTTCATGACCATCCGCCGGGGCTTCGAGGAGGCGTTCGTGCGGGCCGGCCCCGCCCGGGACGTCGGATCGACCGGACCGGCGGAGCCGGGCCCGGCGGCGGGTCCTCGCTAGGGCGCGTCCATGAGGGCCGCCACGCGCTGGCGGACCTCCTCCACTAGCGACTCGGACCCCGGGCCGGGCTCGTACCAGGCGGAGAGGAAGTAGCGGTAGGCGTCGAGGGCCTTCCCGGTGTCCCCCATCTCGTCGTACAGCCGGCCCAGCCGCAGCTCGGGCACGGGGTACAGCCACAGGGACTCGAGGTAGCGCGCGGCGTCCGCGTCCCGGCCCACATCCGCCGCCACCCCCGCCTGCCACCAGCGGATCGCGTCGTTCAGCACCGCGGCCGGATAGCTCGAAGAGGTGGCCCGCAGCCGCGCCTCGTCGAGGAGACTCGCCGCCGTCTCCGGGTCGCCGCGGCGCCAGGCGGCGAACCCCTCGAGGGCTCGCGCCCCGCCGTCCGCGAACCGGGATCCCACCTCGTCTCCCTCATCCCGCAGTCGTCCGACCGCCGCGCGCAGCGTCGTCAGGGCCCGCCCGCGGCCGGCTTCATCCCCGCGCATGGCGGCGTAGATCCCGCCGGCGAGCGCGTGTGCGGGATCGGCGGTGTCCGCCACCGCCGCGGCCACCGCAGCGTTCGCCCATGGCGGGGCCGGCGGCTCGATCCCGAGGTACCGCGCGTGCTCGTCGAGCAGGATCAGATCGGCGAGCCGGGCAACGGCCGGGTAGGCCGCATCGCCGAGCGCGTTCGTGGCCGCGTCGAATTGCCCCGCCTGGAACTCGGTGTAGAACCGGAAAACGGGCGCGAACGAATGTCGCCGACGCTCGAGCTCGGCGGTGACGGCACGCAGCCCGGGGATGAACCAGCCCTGGAGGAGATCCGTCGATCCGATGTTCGGGAGGCTCGTCGTCGCCGTGTCGAGCGCCGCCGTCGCCAGCGCGCGCGAGGCCGAATCCCCGTACGCGAGCGCGAAGGCGAGCTCGAGCCCCTCGTACGCCGACGTGCCCGGGGCGAGCTCGCCGTACCGGTCGATCCGGGCCCGCGCCAGCGCGCTGTCCGGCGCGATCCGGAACGCCATGTCCGCGAGGTGGATGTAGGCGGGTGTGAAGTCGGGGTCGAGCTCCACGGCCCGCAGGAACGCGGCCTCGGTCTCCCGGCGGGGGACGAGGGCGAGGTCGCCGAGGTGGAAGTAGGTGTCGCCGAGCAGATACCAGGCCTCGGGGTCGTCCGGGTAGCGGCGCAC
>Ga0307442_1001153_pt1 | contig 13058 bp, 8 predicted proteins | sample SalMarWE160430MG_FD_202143 | JGI IMG/M metagenome (GOLD analysis project Ga0307442, IMG submission 202143) | Salt marsh sediment microbial communities from the Plum Island Ecosystem LTER, Massachusetts, United States - WE1604-30 | ecosystem: Environmental > Aquatic > Marine > Intertidal zone >... | reverse complement strand
CGCCTAAACTCGATGACATCAAGCGTAAGCTTTGCTACCTCCTCTACCCGTAAGCCGCACCGGAGCATGAGCAAAAACATGGCCTGGTCCCGAAGGCGCTTGCCAACTTCCAAGAAGGCCTGGGCCTGCCGGTCTTGGAGATGCTTTGGAAGAGGTTTGGGCACACGTAGCTTGGGAACACCTCGGACAGGGTTGACCGTAGCCAATTGCTCCTGTTCGATCAGATAACGATAAAACTGCCTGATTCTGTTTAGATGGGCATTAATCGTCTCCGGCTTAAGAGACTTGTCCATAAGATGGTCGATGTAGGCCCCAATATCTTCCCGTGAGACGTTCTCGATGGGCGCTTTGACCCAGACGACAAAATGAGCGAGGCTGTTCATATAGTTCTTCACGGTATGACGAGACAGATTCCGCCTTTTCAAAGACCGCCTAAAATTAACTATCGAGTCGGTAATCGCCATCGATTTCCCCCCTTTCTATAATCTCCATGGCTTTGAAGTATTCCTCCTCGCGCGTTTTGTCTGTAAGCCTGGCATAACGACGCGTGACCTCTGCACTGCTGTGGCCCAGGAGCACCTGAACAGCCTCAAGGTGCATGCCAGCGTTTAGCACTTCGCTGGCAAAGGTGTGCCGTAGACAGTGAAGCGTGTACCCCTTGTGGTTCAAGCCGGCCTTTTTCAGATACCTCACAAACACCGCACGAGCTCCCTGATAAGTGAATGAACTACGGCCTTGACCATAAAACAGAACTGCCTTGTCGGGATCTCGCTTCCTGAGCCAAGCCTGTAAAGCCGATACCGCGTCATCGCTGATACATACCACCCGTCCTACCAGGTTCTTTTCTGCTTGCCAGATCGCGATCTTTCGTTCCGGCAAGTTCACATCGTTAACACGGGTGCTCAACAGCTCTCCGATCCTCATCCCGGTCCTCAACAGCACCAAGATCATGGCTCGGTCCCGAACATCATCCAGGACCGATAATAGCTTTTTGACATCATCTGGATTGATGGCCTTGGGCAAAGGATCCGGAAGCCTTAGCTTGATCCTTCTTACGAGTAAATCAGCGCTAACAAGGCCTTTGTCATGCAAGAAACGCAGAAAAGCATAGACTGAAGAAAGCCGTGTTTTCACCGTGACGATCTTTATGGCCCTGTCGAGCTCGTGCTCTACAAAGGCCTCCAAATCCTGTCTCGTAATCTGTCCTGGTTCTGACTTGCCCTGACCCTTCAAGAACCTTAAAAACAGCTCACAGCCCGTCAGGGTGCTCCTCATGGTACTCAGCTTGAAGTTGCGTCGATACTGGTGACGCAGATACTCCTCCACGTATCCCTTGCCCGGAAAATCCATACAGGCCAATCGGGCCAAAACGTAATCAATGGGCTTCTCCTCAGGTTTTGAGGGAATTAAAGATAGGGGTAGGCGAACGGTTAGGCTGGGGATCTTCGTACGGACATATCTGTGGACAATCCTCTTCGGTGGGGTTGGTAAGCTACATTGATCTTGAAGGGACGGGGCGGATTCTTGATGGAATACAAAATCATTTTCCTGGCTCATTTCTGCCTCCTTTCTCCAAAATCAATAGAGAAAACAAGCAGATAATGACTCCCAGGTCAATCGGTGTCAATCATCCTTTTGTTACGTATACATAGCAGGTAGCTATAATCGGGATATTAAAGTTAAGAGTAACGATATTGTAGATTATCTATAACGCTCGGGGGCAGCGGTGGCGCAACACGCCACCCGCCTGAGCCAATTGTTAGCTGTCGTTTTTCCCTTTCACTTTTTGGGCGGCACGTACGGATCCTGCGTTACCGGCCGGATCGGCATCTCTTTGTATTCAGGGGCATCTTCGATTTGCTCCAGATCATCAAAGCCGATATAGCGAACCGCTCGGCTTGTTGCCGAGATAAACCGTAGTGGTTTTTTGGGGTCTAGATTGAAATGTTGATGAACTGTGTTGGGAGGAATATAAATAGAATCTCCCTGCTCCCATTCCCAGCGGCTGGGCTCCTTATCTACCTTCCAGTAGTATTTATCTGCCAATTCAAAGTCAACATCCCAGTGCAGATCGTACCCTTTGCCTTCAAGAACAAAGATATACTCTTCTGACATATGACGATGCTTACCAGAATGGCTCCCCGGAGGGATAAATTGCATATAGGCATCAACTGATTCAACCGGAACATTCATTTGCTCATTAAAAAGATGCTTGATAATGCCTTGGCGAGAATTCTCCCAGGGCATACATTCAGGCTTAAGGATCTTTTGCCTTTTTCTGCTTTCCTCATTTTTCCTCCGGCTATCTCTTAGTTTTTCCTCATAGTAATTCGATTCAATTTTTCTGATATGTGCTTTTTTAGCTTCTTCGTATAACATTATGCCTTCCCTAGTTATTCAGGAAAATAGGTTGGCTCAAAATGATCATGCCCCGCTACGGGCACTGTTGGCTGCCTTTCAACATCTTCCTGCATTACCATGTTCATAAATAAATAGAGCGGTTTTGATTTAATAATTATCGCCCGGGCCGGCCTGTCAGGATCCGCATTAAAATGCTGATGAACACAAGCATTATTAACGACCACGATGTCTCCGGCTTCCCAGTCATGACGGTGTCCGTCATGAATATCATAGCCTTTACCATCCAAAATGTAAAACATGGCTTCATTCATATGGCCATGCTTTTGTGACTTACCACCTGGAGCAATCACAACATAGTGTGCAAACAAAACCTGTGAAGTTCCCTCTTTTGGTGTAAGGATATTGGCATTATAGTACTGTGGCCCCCACTTTAGCTTGATATCGGCTGCCTTAATGACTCGGGGAACTTTCCTTAAGCGCTCAAGTTCCTCGCGTAAACTATAGGCACGACTTTCAAGGCCTCTTACAAACAGCCTCTTTCTGGGAAGCGGTTTGCAACCGAGCTTAGCGTGCCAATGCTGCAAAAACCGATAGCCTTGAGAATAGATACGTTTAATCACCTTTTTCATTTTCACAATGCATTCTCGTTTATAAATTCTTTAGCACGAATAAAGCGAAGTTATATTTTGAAAAAAGTTGTTCCCATCTGTTATATTTAAAATGACAGTGGCAATTATTGAAAAAACAACTCCCACAAAAGGAAAATGAATGTGCCAGCAACATACATTAGAAAAAGAAGTGCTAGCAACTATTGATCGCAATAAAAGCGATCTTTATGTTTTTCATTTTTTCATAACATGCATTACATGGTATTCTTGTACACTGAATATAAATACCACATATGACAATATTCAATACCACATATGGGTAGAACAAGACTACCCGGTTCAGAGTGATAACCCATCATGGCTTGCCAAACCTTTGGATATTTGAAGCCTAGAATTTTCGAGATTCCTTCCCAAGATCTTTGATTCTGACGAAACACAACTCGCTTGCCAGAATTTGCGATTCTTATCAACTGATTTTATAAAAGATATCTGACCAATCGGCACGCCTCAGACACGAGTTGTCTGAGTAAAACGTCCTTACCACTAGAGATACTTAGCCGATCGCCAGGGGCGGTGAAGGATACCACGCCAAGCCCCCTTTTGGGAACCAGAAAGGGACCGTAAAGATCTCCGTCGGGTATATAAAGCGGGACGCTACCAGCCCCCCACTGACAATCCACCAATCATCATGGCAAGTTTGACAGAAAATCCCAACAGGGAACAACATACATGCCGCGGTATCTCTTGAGGGTGACCTGGAATGCGTGTTCCACCTGCAGACGTTCGGCAAAATAGAGAAGACTCCTTGATTCCTTTGTATCGCTTGTTTTCGCCTCAACCAGGACCCACGGGATGCGTTCCTTCAGGAGCAAAAAATCAACTTCACGTTTGTTTCTGTCTCTCACATATCTTAGTTCAGCTTGAATTCCTTCTACATCCTGCAAGTAATGGCATAATTTCAATAGGTGGGAGCCCAAGAGATTTTCAAGGCGCATTCCAGTTCCGGGAACTTCAGACCAGTCCCAGAAATATATTTTTCTCGCCTTACTTATTGCTCGCTGTATCCTCTTCCCGTACGGTCTGACCTGGAAAACAAAATGAAGCCGCTCCAGGATTTCAACCCAGGATTCAATGGTCTTGTGGTCTACTTCGAGATCTTCTTTCAAGGCATTTATTGATACGGGTGAACCGACCCTGTCAAGAAGGAGGTCCAGCAGATTTTCCAGCTTCGCAATACTGCGAATGAGCGTCAGGTCTCGGAGATCTTCGTGCAATACACGCTCGTGTCGATTTAGTCGCCATCGTTTCGCCTCTCTTTCGTTTGCCTTCAAATAGGGCTCAGGAAACCCGCCTAAGGTTAGGAGTTTTTTGAGATTTTCTTCTTCAATCGCATTAGATTCGCTGATCCAGGAAGACGGGTCAAAGAGTTTTCTTGTATCCGGAGGGGAACCCCCTCTTGAGATCTCTCCGAGAGTAAGGGGGTGAAGACGGTAATGATAGGCTCTCCCGAACAGGGAATCACCACCTTTTCGATAAACATCAAGTCTGGCGCTGCCCGTGACAAGTACACTTTGCTTCTGGCCCTCGACATCAAAAAAGCCCTTGAGCAGGCCTTTCCAGTTTGGAAATTTGTGGATTTCGTCCAGCACAACTACGGGAGCAGAGCGAGGCCAGTCGAGAGACCGAATAGCTTTTCTATGCTCAGGATAATCCCAGTTTAAATATACATCCTTTTGTCCCGATATTTCTGTGGCAATCTGACGGGCCATTGTGGTTTTTCCCGCCTGTCTCGGTCCCGAAATGAGGACGAGCTTTGAAGGAAGATCTGATTGAATGGAATGTTCAAGGTAGCGCCGCATATGACAAATTTGGATGAAATACACAAAAATGTCAAGACAAATTTGGACATAAGTCTAAAAATGTCTAGTTATGCAAGTCCAAATGGAAAGATTTCCCATTGTAACCGCTGACCCACAACTCGGCAGGTATGAGGTGGAAACGATTTGGTGAACGCCTACTTTTCTTGTTTCTCCCTGGCAAAGTCTCTGGCCTTTTCGGCAAACTCCCTGAGGCGATCATCCACCAACCGGAACAGCGTCCCCTTTGAGTAGGTCCCGTCCTTTCGTCTCTTGCCTGCCCTCATCCCGGTGAGGATTTCAACCCCCTCCTCAACGGTCCGGATGGGATAGATATGAAACTTGCCCTCTTTGACCGCCTCCACCACTTCCTTTTTGAGCATGAGGTCCCTGACGCTCTTTTTGGGCATGATAGCCCCTTGCTGGCCGGTCAGGCCTTTGTGGCTGCAAACGTCAAAGAACCCCTCGATCTTGCGAGTCACGCCACCCACGGGCTGGATTTCTCCTTTCTGACTCACCGAGCCGGTGACCGCCAGGCCCTGAAAGATCGGCACGCCCGAGATGGCAGAAAGCAGGGCGAACAGCTCTGTGCTGGAGGCACTGTCGCCATCCACCATGCCGTAGGTCTGCTCGAAACAAAGGCTGGCTGTCAGCGCCAGGGGTTTGTCCTGGGCAAAGTGCTCACGCAGGTAGCTGCTCAGAATAATGACGCCCTTGGTGTGGAACTTGCCGCTGAGTCGTGACTGTCGATCAATAGTGATGACCCCCTCCTTGCCCATGGACACATTGGCCGTAATGCGGCCAGGCTTTCCAAACATGTAGTCACCGGTCTGCAGGATGCTCAGGCCATTGATCTGGCCCGGCTTGTAGCCATCGGTTTCCACCCAGAAGATGTCCTTTTTCATCAATTCCTGGACCCGATCTTCCACAAGATTGGCACGGTACCTTTTCTTCTCAATGGCCTTTCCCACGTGGGAACCGTCAATGTACTTTGATTTGTCCTGTATGGCCCAATAATTCGCTTCCTTGACAATATCAGCGACGGCACCCAACTTAAGCGTCATCTTGTCTTTGTTGCCCGTGAGTTCCATGCTGTATTCAATGAGCCGGGCCATCCCCGTTCGATCCACATGCTTCAAGTCTTCCTCTTCACAAAACCTTGCCATGCAATGCATGCTCTGGCGCACACTGGTTTTATTCCGCTCCGTCTGATCATCCAGGTGGGCCTTGATCTTGAACATCTGCTTAAAGCGGTCATCATAGATGTAGAGTAGTTCATAAAGATACGGATGGCCTGTCACCACGAGCTTGACGTCAAGGGGGATGGGCTCAGGTTTGAGGGTCCTGGTGGTGACGAAACCATACATTTCGCTCATATCCTCAATTTTTACTTCCTGGTGCCTTACAGCCCGTTTAAGGGCCTCCCAGGAAAGGTACCACTTCAGGATGTCTGTGGCCTTCAGCACCAGGTATCCGCCATTGGCCTCGTGCAGCGCGCCCGACTTGATCATGGTAAAGTCCGTGACCAGGGTGCCGAAAACAGCTTCCTTTTCTATCCTTCCAAACAGGGCAGGGTACGTCGGGTTTGAGATGTAGACCACCGGGGCGCCCTTTGCCTCGGAATTGTCAATCAACACATTCACCCTGTACTGGTTCAGGGCGGGGGGCCAGGCCATCCCGGCAACAGGCATCTGGGGCGCTTTTTCCTCCGGCCGTTTTCGAAAATCATCGATATGCTCAAGAATATCCTTTTTCACCGCCTCAAGGAATTCCACCGCCTGTGGGTGATGCTTGAATCTCTCAAACGTGGGTTGCATCCTTTTCCCCACAACCGAGAGCGCCACCTTTTTGTCCAGCTTCTTAAGTCCTTGAGCGTAGCCGGCCTCCAGCCCGGCGATCTCGGTCATTGACTGATTCATCCCGACGGACAAACTGTCGCCCCGGTCCCGTAAGGCCTTCTTTTCCTCCGGAGAATACTTGGCCATCTCCTCTGGGGGAAGGATCTTGCCGTCCTTGCCCGGCATAATGGAGACCCCTTGAGGGTCGACCTGTAACAAAAAGCCCTGGGCCTCAACCTGTTCCCGCAGTGTATCAATGATCTTGCGGCGCTTGTTTTCGAACTCCTGCCGGAGAACCTGCGCCTTGTACCGATAGTCATCGGTGTTGAAGGCCGTCGGGACATCCTTGCCCAAGGCTTCAACCAGATCATCCATGGCCTTTTTCAGTTCTTTTCCTCGCCCTTTGGCCAGTCTCAACGCCATTGGCTTGTCTGGCTCTTTGAAATTGTATACATAGCACCAGTCCGGCGGGGGAGGCTCTTTGCTTGCCACTTCTTCCAGGAAGGCCCGCGCGATGTAAGTGGCACCCGTGTTGCTAGGTCCTGCCATGTAGATATTGTACTCGGGATCGCGCATCCCGATGCCAAACTTCAATGCTTCAATGGCCCGATCCTGTCCGACGACCCCCTGCGTGGCCGGGCACAGTTGGCCTGTTGAACGCACCTTAAGGCTGTCGGGATCAATGTGAAGACGGAGGTCTTTTACAGACACCTCTTTGTATTTCTTTCTCATCTTTCCCCCTTTTCATGTCTGGATGACGCCCTGTCTTGTTCAAAGCCTGTACCTGGGTCTTGTCGCCTTTGTCGCACTTCTTTATACAGCGCAACATACTTTCGGGCTGACTTATCCCAAGAAAAGTCAGCCCTCATGCCGTTGTTCACCAGTTCTTCCCAGACGGCCCTGTTATGATACGTTTGGATCGCTTCCTTGATGCGGTCCAAAACAGCTTCCGGCTCATGCTCGACGAACTTGAATCCCGTCCCCTGACCTGAACTCGGATCAAATTGCTGGATCGTGTCATCAAAGCCACCCACGGCCCGCACAATTGGAACCGTTCCGTACTTCAGGGCATAGATCTGGGTCAGTCCGCACGGCTCATAGCGCGAAGGGGCCAGCAGCATGTCTGCACCCGCCATGATCCGGTGGGCAAGGGGCTCATCAAACCCAATCCTGACAGCCAGCCTTTCGGCATGCTGTTGTCCCAAGAAACCCAAGGCTTGCTGATACTTCTTTTCTCCTGCGCCCAGAATGACCAGCCCGACATCCAGTCTGACCACATCCGGTACGATCTCCAGCAACAAATCATGGCCTTTCTGCACGGTGAGCCGTGAGATCACAGCCAACAATGGCTGGGCCAAGAACCGGTGATCCACTCCCAACTCATGAGCGAGAGCGGCCTTGCACGCTTCCTTGCCGTCCATGTGACGAACGCTGTAGTGGGCGGCAAGGTGAGGGTCCGTGGCAGGATTCCAGGTATGGTAATCTACCCCGTTGATGATGCCGTGAAGGTCAACCGACCTGTTTCTCAGGATGGCGTCCATGCCCATCCCGAATTCAGGCGTCTGAATTTCCTGGCTGTATCGAGGACTCACCGTGGTGATGGCATCCGCATACACAAGGCCTGCCTTCAACAGACTGAACTTTCCCCAATATTCGAAGCCATCCGGGTGGAACTCACTGGCCGGCAGCCCGCATGTGGACAGTTTGTCAGCAGGAAAAAGCCCCTGGTAGCCCATGTTATGGATGGTAAAAACCGAAGCGGCTTGAGAAAAAAAGGGATCGTCTCGGTAAAGGGTCTTGAGATAGGCTGGCACCAAACCGGTCTGCCAGTCGTGGCAATGGACCACGTCAAAATGAAAACCGACCCTTTTCGCAAGAAGGAGGGCGGCTCGCGTGAAAAAGGTGAACCGCTCCAGGTTATCATCATAATCCCCTTCCGGCGTACCGTATAGATCCGGACGGTCAAAGAGGTCTGGCCTGTCAAAAAGGTATACAGGGACCCCCTCGTCGGTTGTCGTTTCCAGGACATCGCACTGAAGGGTCTCATCGCCTACAGGCACATCGAGTCCGGAAAAGACCTCATGCATGGCAAAGTTTCCTGCCCTCACCATGCGATACAACGGGAGGCCCACCCTCACATCCGCACCCAGCTTCTTGAGGGCGCCGGGCAGGGAGCCCGCCACGTCGGCCAGTCCACCGGTCTTGGAAAAAGGGGCGACCTCGGGCGCCAGGAACCAGACTTTGAGAGATTTGCTCATGAAATCATCCGGGCTTTACGCGTTGTCTTTGTCCACGGCCTCCAGCAAATCTTCATAGATATCCGGCACAGAGTAAATGACGCGGTTCCACGACGGAATCTGGGTGCCTTCCTTTTCCTGGCCCGCCTGGTCCCAGGCGGTGGCGATAAAATCCCTGAAGTAGCGGACGCTGAGTTCTTCCTGGTGGCGGTCATAGACCAGGTCGTTCGACTCGGCATCATCGCTGTAACTCTTCACAAAGCTTAAGGCCGTACTGTAATAGGTGTGCTGGAGCATATCGATAAATGCGTTATCAATGGGCATGCCATGTGAGCGTATGTAGTTCAGATAGAACTTTGCAATATCCACCACCATGCGATGAAGGCCGCCGCTGGCATCTGTTTCAGAAAGTGCCTGGTGTTTATGCTCATAGTTCTTGCAAAGGTCGATCTGGGCGATCTTCTTTGGGGTGAGTCGCGTGTACACTTCGGACAGGGTGCTCACCTCCATACCCCAATCATAGGCCATGTTGATGGCCCGAGCAAGGCGGGTCAAACAGCTGAACTCCCCGGCCAGGGGATAACGAAAGGTGCGATGATAACGGAAGAACTCCTCCAGCATGACCTGACCGCGGTCGTGCATGATGTTGACCAGGGCTTGCAGAAAGGGATCCACAAAAAGCCTCTTGGTTCTTCCCTTCATCTCCCTGTCGGCAGGTGAAATCCGCGCGTAATAGCCCTTGCAAAACTCAAAGTCGTTATTGGGGTTGGCCGTGGGCTCTATGAGGCGGCCGAGGAGCAACCGGTCATAGGTGACAATGTCGCAGTCGTGCAAGGCGATCACATCACCCAATTCGCCGGCAAAGAGATATCCCATGGTAATCCACACAGACTGGCCCTTTCCCGGCACACCAATGGGAATTTTTTGGTCCTGAAGTTGCTTGAAAATTTTGCCAATCCTGGGCCCGTCTACCCACACCACCTTGACATCTCGACTCGCCTTTTTCAGCCGGCTGAAATACGCCTTTGCTTCCAGGAAGTCGCTTTCCTCCCTGGCCCCTCCAAGGGCCACCACCACGCTACATAGATAATTCACCTGGTTGATCTGGCGGATGATGTTGTCCAGGACTTCAGGCACATGAATCTCCTCGTAAAGAGAGGGGAGAAGGAGGCTGATACACATATGTCTGGAGAATTTCTCCAGTTTTCTTTCCAGCCGCACCAGATAATCTTCGGGGTCAAAAAGGTCGTAAAATCCGTGAATGGTCGTAATGGAGCCTTCCTGATGAAATTCGCTCATAACGCAATCCCTTTGACCATTGGTCAGAGTTGACAGGTCTAGGCCACCAACATGATCCGCAGGTCCATCACATTGGTGTTGGTCGGTCCGGTTTTGACAAGATCCCCGAGTTTTTCAAAGAAGTGATAGGAATCGTTATTGGACAGGAAGCCGGCAGGGTCCAGCCCCAATGTTTCGGCCCTCTGGGCCGTCATCCCGTCGGCCACGGCCCCTGCAGCATCGGTCGGTCCGTCTGTTCCGTCGGTCCCCCCGCTGAGGACGACCACCTGTTTCCAGCCACTCAGGCTGATGGCCGCAGCCAGCACGAATTCTTGGTTGCGGCCCCCCAAACCCTGGCCCACGATCGTGACGGTGGTCTCACCACCTGAAAGCAGGCAGGCGGGCGGTGAGACGGGGTGGCCGCTCTTCAAGATTTCTTTAGCGATACCGGCATGCACCCGAGCCGCTTCTCTGGTCTCCCCTTCCACCATGGTGGAAAGGACTAGTGTGTTATACCCCAGGTCGCGCGCCTTCTTTTGAGCGGCCAGAATGCACTCTATATTGCTTCCCACAATGGCGCTTTGCGTGGCCGCAAACACGGGATCTCCCGGTTTCGGGTTCTCGGCGACTTTCCCCTCCAGGCCCTTTTGAATATGACTTAAAACCCTTTCAGGAACCTTGTCTCGGATGCTGTACTTATCAAAAATCTTCATGCAGTCCTCAAATCGACTGGAGTCCGGTTCTGTAGGGCCTGAGGCAATCACATCCAGATCGTCTCCAATCACATCAGAAAGCATCAAGGAGATCAGGGTCGCGGGATAACTTGCCCGCGCCAAGCCGCCTCCTTTCACCATGGACACATGCTTACGCACCGCATTGATTTCATGAATGGTGGCCCCGCAAGCCAGGAGAACCTTCGTGGTGTCCTGCTTATCTGAAAGGCTCACACCTTCAACCGGCAGGGGAAGCAGGGCCGAGCCCCCGCCCGAAATCAAACAGATGACCAGGTCCTGCCTCTGCGCCCCGGAAGCCATGTCAAAGATAGCCCGTGCCCCGGCCTCTCCCGGCTCATCCGGCACGGGATGGCCCGCCTCGATCAGTTTGACCCGTCTCAAGTCGGCGAGGTGACCGTATTTGACATTGATCAGCCCGGCCGTGATCTTTTCGCCTAACATATCCTCCATGGCCTTGGCCATGGACGCCCCGGCCTTTCCCGCACCGACCACATAGATGTTTTGAAATGCCGTTAAATCATAGACGCTCTTTGCCACCGTGAGACGGTTGCCCTGCACCCTGCAATGCCGCCGAACAGCCGCCTCAGCCTCCACCTCCTGAACGCCCGCCCAGAAGATGTGCCTTGCGTCTTCCCTCATTTGGACAATATCCGCAGCCGGCATAGGCTCACCTTCAAAGGATGCAAGGTTGATGGTCTCGAAAAAAGTCGATTTTACTCACTCCGTGAACATTTTGGGCGCCCTTAAGATGTTCAGCTAAAATGCTAAGACTCGGGCTAACACCCTCAAACAGGTAGCATTTCTTAACGCTAAACATCTCAAGTGCCTTTCTCCCAAAATGCTCAATGTCGTTCGCAAAACACTTTCTACGAGTCCATTAAGTTTAATGGCCTCCTGACGAGTTTTGGTCATTCAGCATGGTTCACAAAGGACATCTTGCGATTTCGTCAAGACCAGCGGCCTGCTTCCCACAAGCCCCGGCAGTTGGTCGGGGAGTTTCACTCGGGCACGATAAAAAAGAAGTTATTCCCGTACTGGGTCGGTTCGTAGCCGGCTACCCCGCCGTGTATCTCCACCGCGTTTTTTATGAACGTTAGGCCATGTCCGGTTCCGGGTGTCTTTGAGGCACTGGAACCTCGATACCCTTCTTTGAAGATGTGCGCTCGGTCCTCGGAAGACAGGTGCGGCCCCGTGGTAAATACATTGTACTTGATCCCGTCCTTGCCCGGTCCGAAGTAGTCTTTGAGCCTCTGTCTTCCGTAAGCCACGTATTTTTTCGGCTGGCCGTTCGTGGTCGGCACCTCTTCAGCGTACTTAAGGGCGTTTGAGAAAAGGTTCGCGTAGACCTGGGCCATCAGCCCGACATCTACCACTGATATCGTCTCCTCATCAGGTATCCCGCTGTATTTGTCGTCTATCGCAATCCCTTTTTCGGCAAATCGGCCGGCAAACCTTTCCAGCTGGGGCAGGAGGACTGCTTTCTTCATATTGCAGGGCTTGGTCCGGAGCGTGAGGCGGCCCTGGTCAAAGTGACTCCTGCGAAGGAGCGTCTCGAGAAACAAGCTGGTGTGTTGGTAATGCTTTTTAATATTTGTGAACTCTTCCCCGAGCCCGCGGTTTACCTCTGTGAGCTCATCCAACAGCGGTTCTACCTCTGCCTTGAGTTTGGGGTCAGACGAAGAGATGAGCTGTCTGAGGAGCGTTTCGATCTCCTTGTTTTTCGAAATCTTGCCCCCCAATCGTCTCAGAAACAGCTTGTAGATCATGTTGGGGACAATCACGTTGTGTTCCACGTCCCTGACGAGGTTTTGGATGAACTTGACGTGTTCGATGTTTTTCTGGAGGACAAACCGAATGTGCAGACTGAAGCCGATACGATTGGCATATTTCTGAAAAAACAGCGCCTGATGCCTGTCGAGATCTCGACAAGGAGACACCTCCAGAATTCCCAGGACGTCATCTTCAGCCGCGAGGGGGCGTTGCGGCAGCAAGACTTGGTTCCCCCTTATGGTGAGCACCATGGAGGATTTCACGAGGTAAGGCTGCTCAGAGGGTCTCATCTCGCAGGGGGGAGGGCCCCCCAAGCCTTCCTGCGCATCCTGGGTGCTTGAAACGAGGGCCAGGCGGTTTTGCGTGGGATCCATGA
>Ga0307442_1001151_pt1 | contig 13062 bp, 10 predicted proteins | sample SalMarWE160430MG_FD_202143 | JGI IMG/M metagenome (GOLD analysis project Ga0307442, IMG submission 202143) | Salt marsh sediment microbial communities from the Plum Island Ecosystem LTER, Massachusetts, United States - WE1604-30 | ecosystem: Environmental > Aquatic > Marine > Intertidal zone >... | reverse complement strand
TAGGCATCCTGTTGATGCTGCTTCAAATGATCGCCGTTTTCTTCAAGGACCTGGCCAAGGCGCGGGGAACGCCCCTCGAAGAGGATCTTCCCCCGGGAGAAGCTGTCGAAGGGACGGGCTTGGAATGAGTTACGAGGCGATCGCTCTCCTCATGTTCGCATCGATGATGTTGCTGCTTCTTACCGGGCAGCGCTTCTTCGGCGTGATCGGCTTCGTGGCTTCAGTCTTCGCCCTTATGTTGTGGGGCACCGGCGGCGAGGAAATGCCGTTCAACGCGGCGTTTGTCCTGTTCAACTGGTACCCGATGCTGACGCTGCCCCTGTTTATCTACATGGGCTACATGCTGTCGGAGTCGGGCATCGCCAACGATCTTTACCGGATGTTTCACGTCTGGTTCGGCCCCGTGCGCGGTGGGCTCGCAATCGGCACCATTCTGTTGATGGTCGTAATCGCTGCCATGAACGGTCTGAGCGTCGCCGGCATGGCTATCGGGGCGAGTATCGCCCTGCCGGAATTGCTGCGGCGCGGCTACGACAAGATCTTGGTGACGGGTGTGATCCAGGCGGGTAGCTCGCTTGGAATTCTGATTCCGCCGAGCGTCGTCCTCGTACTCTACGGGCTGATCGCTCGACAGCCGATGGGTAAGCTTTGGCTCGCGGGCGTGTTCCCGGGGCTGCTGCTCGCCGGGTTATTCATCGCCTATGTGGCCATCCGCAGCTACATCCAGCCGAGCCTTGGTCCGCCTTTGCCATTGGAGGAGAGAGACGTCGGCTGGAAGGAGAAGATCAGGCTGCTCGGTGCCGGCGTCATTCCCTTCCTCATCTTCTTCTCGATGACCGGCCTCTTTCTCATGGGTACGACGAGCCTCGTGGAGAGCTCCGCTGTCGGCGCCGCAGGCTCGACCCTAGCCGCCATCTTCCGGCGCCGGCTGAGCTGGCAGGTCTTGGAGGAGACCGTCCGCAAGACGCTCGCCATCAGCTGCATGTTCCTATGGATCATCCTCGCGGCGCTCTGCTTCGGCGCCGTGTTCGATGGTCTCGGGGCGGTTCACGGCCTGAACTATCTGTTTCTGGAGAAGTGGGCTCTCAGCCCGTGGACGATCCTCATCATGATGCAGCTCTCTTATCTGCTTATGGGAACCTTCCTCGACGATACCGCTATGCTGGTGATTGTGGCGCCACTTTACGTGCCGCTGGTGATCGCGCTCGGCTTCGACCCGGTCTGGTACGGCGTCCTCTATACCATCACTTGTCAAATCGCATACATGACGCCGCCTTTCGGCTATAATTTGTTTCTGATGCGCGCTATGGCGCCTCCAGAGATAACGCTGACCGACATCTACAAATCGATCGTGCCCTTTGTTCTGGTGATGATCTTTGGCTTGGTGATTGTCATGATGTTCCCGCAAATCGCGCTGTGGTTACCCAACGCATATTACGCGCACTAAGGCTCTGGAGATGCGGTCCTGACGGTGGTGAGAAGGAGTGGTAGCGATGACGAAGAAGATAACTAAACGTGATTTCATCAAGAATGCAGGCCTGACAAGCGCAGCCGCCGCGGCGACGACGGTAGCCGCGCCTTATGTCGTCAGAGCGCAGGGCGCACCGATCAAATGGCGCATGCAGACCTATGCCGGCTCGGCCCTCGGTCAGCACGTCATCAAACCGTCGATCGACGCGTTCAACAAGGCGGCCGACGGCGAGATGCAGATCGAGCTCTCCTATGCCGATCAACTGGTGCCTCAGGGCGAGCTGTTCCGCGCCGTTCAGAACGGGACCATCGACGCGGCTCAAACTGACGATGACTCTGCCGCTGCCCCTGTCGACGTGAGGGTGTTCGCGGCTTATTTCCCCTTCGCCTCGAAATACTCGCTCGACGTTCCGACGCTGTGGCATTGGTACGGGCTGAAGGAGATTTGGGAAGAAGCTTATGGAGAGGTAAAGGGCGTCACCTGGTTGAACACCAGTTCATGGGATCCGTGCAACTTCGCCACGACCAAACCCATCCGCTCGGTGGCCGACCTCAAAGGCTTGCGCGTCTACATGTTCCCGACTGGCGGTCAGTTCATGCAGCAGTTCGGCGTGGTTCCCATCACTCTCCCCTATGAGGACGTCCAGGTCGCGATTCAGACCGGCGAACTCGACGGCATCTGCTGGTGCGGTATCACCGAATGCTACACCGTAGGTTGGGCCGATGTGACCAAGTACTACCTGACCAACAACATTTCTGGCGCCTGGGCAGGATCTTACTTCGTGAACACCGACAAGTGGAACGCGCTGTCGCCGCGCCTCCAGGAGCTGTTCAAGCTGTCGATCGACAACTCCAATTACTATCGCCTGCACTGGTATTGGTGGGGCGAGGCGCATTACCGCGTGACCGGCGGCAAGCTCGAGTTGACTAAGATCCCAGAGCAGGAATGGCAAACCGTGGCCGACAAGGCCGTCGTGTTCTGGGACGAGATCGCCAAGACCAGTCCTCGCTGCGCGAAGGTTGTGGAGATCCTCAAGAAATACAACGAGACCATGGAGAAGGCCGGACCGCCCTACCGTTGCGCCTAGTTATTTCAGAGCGTCCCACCAAGACCCGCGCGGCCTAGCGACCGCGCGGGTCTCATCTCTGCACAGCAAAACCCAGAAACCTGGCATGACGGGCACATTGACGCTGGAAGATTTGCGTGAGGCCGTTGATCGCGGCGAGATCGACACCGTCGTGGTCTGTTTTCCCGATATGCAGGGGCGCCTGGTCGGCAAGCGCATAACCATGGTCGAGATCAGGAACGATGAGATCGCAAGCGAGGCGGATCAGCGGCGCTGGGCCGAACGGCTCGCCACGCTTCTGCTCGCTGCCGAACGGGACCTGGCCAAGACGAAGCATGCGATGGTGTGAGTTTTGCCTATGGACGCGTTGTCAAAATAGAGAGGGGACTGGGAAAATGGCTGAGAAGCGAACACATGAAGGCGGGGTTTCGTATCACATCCCCGGCGCAGACTATTTTACGAAACGCGAGCTCAAGCGTCATGCCGGCGTCTTTTCGCTCTGGGCGCTCGGCGTCGGCGCGGTCATCTCGGGGGATTTCTCGGGGTGGAACCTGGGCTTCGCGGTGGGTGGCTGGGGCGGCATGTTCGTCGGCACCATCATCATCACCATCATGTATCTCGGCCTGACTTATTCCATCGCCGAGATGAGCCCGGCCCTGCCGCATACCGGCGGCGCCTATTCATTCGCCCGCACGGCGTTCGGACCTTGGGGCGGCTTCATTACCGGTGTTGCCGAGAACATCGAATATGTGCTGACGCCGGCGGTGGTGGTCTTCTTTATCGGCTCCTACCTGACCGGGATTTTCGAAACGCCGGATTCCTTCCAGCCGGTGTGGTGGCTGATCGGTTACATCATCTTCGTCGGCTTGAACGTGCGCGGCGTGGCTCTGTCCTTCACGGTCACGGTGATCGTCACCCTGCTCGCGCTCGGCATCCTGATCTTCTTCTTCGTCAGCGCGATTCCGTTCATGGAATTCAGCAAATACGCCATGAATATCGGCGTCGGTCCGGACGGGGCCGGGGTTGAACTTCCCGACGGCAACGGGCCGTTCCTGCCCTTCGGCATTCATGGCGTTTTGGCTGCGATGCCGTTCGCCGTGTGGCTGTTCCTCGCCATCGAAGAGCTGCCGCTGGCCGCCGAAGAATCCGCCGATCCACAGCGCGACATGCCCAAAGGCATCATGCTCGGCATGTTCACGCTGATCGCGACCGGCTTCCTGGTCCTGATCATCAACCCGGCGATTTCGCCCGGCGCCTTCGCGCTCGGTTCTTCGGGCGAGCCGATCCTCGACGGTTTCCGCACCATCTACGGTACGGGCTGGGCCAAGATCTTGGCGCTCTTCGCCGTGGCAGGCCTGGTGGCGAGCTTCCACTCGATCATCTTCGCCTTTGGCCGGAACTTCTATTCGCTGTCGCGTGCGGGCTATTTCCCGCATTTCCTGTCGGTGACCGACAGCACGCACAAGACGCCGAATATCGCGCTGGTGACTGGCGCGCTGATCGGCTTCATCGTCATGCTGGTGGTCTGGTTTACCCAAGGCGGCACCGAGGCCGGCGCCTTTATCGGCGGCGTCTTGCTTAACATGGCGGTGTTCGGGGCGATGATCTCTTATTTCCTGCAGGCGGTGACTTTTATCCAACTGCGCCGGAAATTCCCCAATATCGATCGGCCTTACAGGAGCCCGTTCGGCCTTGTCGGCGCCTTTCTGACGGCGATCATCGCGGTGGTCACGATCTACTTCCAACTCACCGATCCGGTTTACCAGACCGGCGTCATCGGCGTCGCGATCTGGTACGCCCTCACGATCCTCTACTTTGCGGCCTATGGCCGTAAGACGCTCGTGTTCTCGCCTGAGGAGGAGTTCGCAGTGAAACACCGCGAAGGCTCCGTCAAAGTATAGCGACGCGACACTCAACACTTGCTAAAGAAGGCCGGCCCGCTCTTTGGAGCGGGCCGGTCCTTTCACGGCAAGTCTTTTCTGGATGGGCAGCATGTTGACACTGAAAGAGCTTAAAGAGGCCGTCGATCATGGCGAGATCGACACCGTCGTGGTCTGCTTTCCCGACATGCAGGGGCGCCTGGTCGGCAAGCGCATGCAGGCCAATTTCTTCCTCGACAGCGCTTACGAGGAAACCCATGGCTGCGACTATCTGCTCGCCAACGATATCGATATGGAGCCGGTGCCGGGCTACGCCGTCGCCAATTGGGCGAAGGGCTACGGCGACTTCGTCATGAAGCCCGACCTCGCGACGTTGCGGCGGATCCCGTGGCTGCCGGCCACCGCCCTCGTGCTCTGTGACGTGCTCGACCATCACCATCACGAGCCGCTGGCTCACAGCCCGCGCGCCATCCTGCGGAACCAGATCGCGCGGCTCAAGAAGATGAATATGTCGGCGCTGTTCGCATCCGAGCTCGAATTCTATCTGTTCGATGAGACTTATGAATCCGCCGCGGCGAAGGCCTGGACCGACATCAAGACCGCGGGCGACTACATCGAGGACTACCACATCTTCCAGACCACCAAGGAAGAGGGCGTGATGCGCGCCATGCGGAACGGCATGCAAGGCGCTGGCATCCCCGTGGAGAATTCCAAGGGCGAATGGGGACCAGGTCAGGAGGAGCTCAATGTCCGCTACGCGGACGCGCTGACCATGGCCGACTGGCACGTCATTCTCAAAAACGGCTGCAAGGAGATCGCCTATCTCAATGGCAAGGCCGTGACCTTCATGGCCAAGTGGCGCTACGACCTCGCCGGCTCCTCGAGCCACATTCACGCTTCCTTGTGGGACGCCGCGGGCAAGAAGCCGCTGTTCCTCGATCCCGACGGCGAGCATGGCATGTCGGCACTGATGCGCCATTACGTGGCCGGCCAGCTTGCCTACGCGCCGGAGATCACCTGGTTCCTCGCGCCCTATATCAACTCCTACAAGCGCTTCCAGGCGGGGACCTTCGCCCCGACCAAGACCATCTGGTCGCTCGACAACCGCACCGCCGGTTTCCGCCTTTGCGGCGCCAACAGCAAGGCAATCCGCATCGAATGCCGCATTGGCGGCGCCGATCTGAACCCCTATCTAGCGTTCTCGGCGCTGCTGGCGGCCGGTCTCGCCGGGATCGAAGAGAAACTCGAACTCGAGGCGCCCTATGTTGGCGACGCCTATCAGGGCGAGGCGCTGCCGGAGGTGCCGAAAACGCTCCGCGAGGCGGCGAACCTGATGCGGAATTCGAAGATGCTGCGCGCGGCCTTGGGCGATGGCGTCATCGACCACTACGCGCACAACGCGGATTGGGAGCAGTTCGAATATGACCGCAGGGTTACGGATTGGGAGTTGAAGCGCGGCTTTGAGCGATCGTGAGTATCAGGACCATGTCTGACGTTCAGAAAATCATCTCTCCAATCGACGGGTCGGTCTATGCCGAGCGCGCCGTGGCGCGGGACGCCGAGATCGAAGCCGCGGTGTCGTCGGCGCGCGGCGCGCTACCGGAGTGGCGCACCGTTCCGATCGCGGAGCGCAAGCGCTACATCCTTGCCTTTCTCGACGCGCTCGCCGCCATGAATGACGAGATCGCGGTCGAGCTCGCCTGGCAGATGGGCCGTCCAGTCCGCTATGGCGGCGAGAAGGGCAGCGTCGAGGATCGCGTCCGCGCCCTGGTCGACATGGCCGAGGAGGCGCTCGAGCCTTATTTCCCGCCGGAGAAGCCTGGCTTCCGACGCTACATCGCGCGAGAGCCGCTCGGCATCGTCATGGTCATCGCGCCGTGGAACTACCCCTTCCTCACCGCGGTCAACTCCGTCGTGCCCGGGCTTCTTGCCGGCAACGCCATCATCCTCAAGCACGCGACGCAGACGCTTCTCGTCGGCGAGCGCTTCGCCGAGGCGTTCCGCCGCGCCGGGCTGCCGAAGGGCCTGTTTCACAATCTCGTGCTGTCGCACGCGCAGAGCGAGAAGCTGATCGCCTCCGGCCGCGTCGACCATGTCGCCTTCACCGGCTCGGTCTCAGGCGGCCGCGTCATCGAGCGCGCCGCGTCCGGGACCTTCGCCTCGACCGGGCTCGAGCTCGGCGGCAAGGACCCCGCCTATGTCCGCGCCGACGCCAAGCTCGATCATGCCATCGAGAATCTGGTCGACGGCTCGTTCTATAACTCCGGCCAGTCCTGCTGCGGCATCGAGCGCATCTATGTCGACGCCAAGGTCTATGACGACTTCGTCGAAGGCTTCGTCGATCTCACCCGGAAATACGTGGTCGGCAATCCGCTCGAGCAGGAGACCTCGCTCGGGCCGCTGGTGCGCGGCTCCGCCGCCGATGCGGTCAGAAGCCAGATCGAGGAGGCGCGGCGCAAGGGCGCAACCGCGCTGATCAACATGAAGGTCGAGGGTGACACGCCAGGCTCCCCTTATCTCGCGCCGGAGGTCTTGACCAACGTCAATCACCAGATGGAGGTGATGCGCGAGGAGAGCTTCGGGCCGGTTGTCGGCATCATGAAGGTGCATGACGACGACGAGGCGGTGACGCTGATGAACGATAGCCCCTACGGGCTTACGGCCTCGATCTGGACGAAAGACATGGATCGCGCTGCGGAACTCGGTGCGGGGGTCGAGACCGGCACGGTCTATATGAACCGCTGCGATTATCTCGATCCCTATCTCGTGTGGACCGGTGTCAAGGATACCGGCCGCGGCGCCACGCTGTCGAAATATGGCTTCGACGCGCTGACCCAGCCGAAGAGCTTTCACCTGCGCGACGTCTGATCCCCCTCCTCTTTCCGGGACACTATCATGAGCACACCGACCGCCAATTGGAGCTATCCGACTGCCATTCGCTTCGGCGCCGGCCGCATCAAGGAGCTTGCCGAGGCTTGCCGCGCCGCCGGCATCACCCGTCCGCTTCTCGTCACCGATGCCGGGCTTGCCAAGCTTCCGATCACCGCGGCGACCATGGACCTCGTCAAGCAGGCCGGGGGTCCCGTGGCGCTGTTCGCCAACGTGCAGCCCAATCCGGTGGAATCGAATGTTGAGGCCGGCGTCGCCGCGTTTCGTGCTGGAGGCCATGACGGGGTCATCGCCTTCGGCGGCGGCTCAGGGCTCGATGTCGGCAAGCTGGTCGCCTTCATGGCCGGGCAGAGCCGGCCGCTCTGGGATTTCGAGGATATCGGCGACTGGTGGACTCGCGCCGATCCTGACGGCATCGCGCCGATCGTCGCCGTGCCGACCACGGCCGGGACCGGATCCGAGGTCGGCCGCGCCGGCGTCGTCACCCAGGAATCGACCCATACCAAGAAGGTGATCTTCCACCCGAAGATGATGCCCAAGGTGGTGATCTGCGATCCTGAGCTTACCGTCGGGATGCCGCCCGCCGTCACGGCTGGCACCGGCATGGACGCGCTCGCCCATTGCCTCGAGGCCTATTGCGCCCCGAGTTACCACCCCATGGCCGAGGGCATCGCCGTGGAGGGCCTGCGGCTCGTGTTCGGGAACCTGCCGAAGGCGGTGGCGAACGGGGAGGACCTCGAGGCGCGCGGCAATATGATGAGCGCGGCGGCGATGGGGGCCACGGCGTTCCAGAAGGGCCTTGGCGCCATCCATGCGCTGTCACACCCGGTCGGTGCCCTCTACAACACCCATCACGGCACCACCAATGGCGTGTTCATGCCCTACGTGCTTGCCTTCAATCGTCCGGCGGTCGAAGGCAAGATCGAGCGGCTCGCCGGCTTCCTAGAAATCAGTGGCGGCTTCGACGGGTTCCTCGCCGCGGTCCTCGATATCCGCAAGCGCACGGGAATCCCGCATAGTCTCAAGGAACTCGGTGTCGACGGGAGCAAGGAGAAGCTGATCGCCGAGATGGCGATCGTCGATCCGACCGCTGGCGGCAATCCGGTGCCCTTGACCAAGGATGGCAGCAAGAAATTGTTCGAAGCGGCGCTCGCTGGCGACGTGGCCGCCGCCGCCTCGTGACGACGGCCGTCAGCGGCCGAGCTGACTGCCCCTGACGACGCCAGCCGTCCCGATGGGGAGCCCGGCCAGGGGATCCTCATCCTCGGGCCGCGAAATATCGTAAGAGGGCCCGTAGTCCGAGGTCCAAAGCGCTCCTTGGTCATACGACATCTCGGAGCGGGGCTCCGGGTTGGCTCGCGTCTTGCCCGGAGCGTGCGATGCAGCCGAAAGCTCCGTGGCGTTGGCGAGCCCTGCAACCAAAAAGGCGCCCCCAAATAGCGCCACTACACATGCAACCTTCATTTTCGCCGCTCCTCCGGTCTCGATCTCCTTTCTAGCGCCAGGGGTGTGAAAAGATGGTTGCCGTGGCAGGCCAAGGGAGCCAGCAGCTCAGTGAGCAGGACTGCTGCAGCTTCAATCTAGCTCCCGGTTGCGCGCCGGAGGCAGAAATTGGGTTCGTTTTGTGATCTCGACCTTCTGATACAATCTAGGATTGTATGTCCTTGTTGATGCACTCCGCTGGAGGCAGAACAATTGTTGAATTTACGTTTCAATCGGCGTCAATGCTTGCCACCACGAGGTGACCCGCGTCGAAAGTGGGGCGTCAGCAAACTCGGAACTCCATGTTGTCGCCGAAGAGCCAGCACGCGAGGTTGCATGTCCACCTAACTTTGGAGAACTCTGGTGCACCAAACGCTCGCGACCGTAGCTAACCTAGACGGCCTCGCAATCCTTGAGCGGCGGCTCGGCACGCAGCATGTACGGCAGCGGCTGGCCTTGGAAAAGGATCACGAGGCTCAGATCTTCGGCCAAGGCCTCAACTTCTTCCACATCGAGAATTCGACGCTGTCCCGCACAATTATCCGCACGCTCCTCAGGGCGGCGGGCCTCTACGCGCGCGGCCTGCGCAACGCCGCCGACGTTGCCATTAGGCGCAATCACATAGTTTCGCCGCACCTACCCAAGGCCTTCGAAGGGTTTACCCTTATTCAACTCAGCGACCTCCACGTCGACATGAGCGAAGCCGCAATGGCGCGCGTGATCGATCTCCTCAGAGAGGTTCGCTACGATCTCTGCGTTCTAACGGGTGACTACAGAGGCGAGACCCACGGCCCATTCGACGCGACACTCGCCGGAATGGCGCGCGTTTGTGCCGCGCTCAGAGGCCCGATCTACGGCGTGCTCGGCAATCACGATACAATTTGCTTGGTCCCGGGTTTGGAGGCGATGGGAATAACGATGCTGATCAACGAGAGCGACATCATCGAGCGCGACGGACAACGCCTCCATCTCTGCGGCATCGACGATGCCCACTTCTATCAAACGGACAACATCGAGGAGGTCGCTGCCGCGATGCCTAGCGACGAATTTTCGATTTTGATTTCGCACACTCCGGAAGTCTACCGCCAGGCTGCTCACTCAAAATTCGATCTTATGTTGAGTGGTCACACCCACGGCGGCCAGATTTGCCTCCCGGGCCGCATCCCGATCACACTCGATTCGGTTTTGCCGCGCCACATGGGCGTCGGCCCCTGGAGATATCACGACTTGATCGGCTACACCTCGGTTGGCGCGGGGTCATCTGTCGTCCCCGTGCGCTTCAACTGCCCCCCAGAAATCACGCTGCACCACCTTCACGCCTCGAGCCGTCAGTGAGGCTCATCACGAATATTCAACTTGAAGAGGATGGGGGAAAGGACCAGTCCGCCGACCACGAATATCGTCACCCCGACCACAATCTCGAGAATGTTCAGCGGTAGCAGCAACCAACTCGCAAGGAGAGGAAAGAGAGACTCCGGGATGTGATCGAGACCGATGGCCATGCTGCTTGAAGCGAGGTGCAGCCTGCGTTTCACGAAGCTGGAAAAAAGATCGCCAGCCATGGCGAATGTTGCAACGAGAGCTCCAAGCCCCCATCCGAGACCCATTAGAGCCGCGCATATCGAGGTCGCAAGTAAAGACGCGACGATACCGCGGATGGTCTTGGAGGACCCGAATATGGGTTGCTGATCCAAGAAGAGGGCACCACCGTCAATCGGTCGGCCATAGGCGTCTCCCAGAAGCTTCTTGGCGACGACCGCGGCGCCATTGGCTACCACCAACAGAATCAGAAGCTGCAGCAACAAGGACGCTTGCATGACGTCTCCTTGCGAGCCACAGAGACGATGGGCCCGATTGGAGGTAGCCTTCACCGCGGGCGCTATCAACCCAGATCGAGGGGCATCTCCGCAATTCTTAAGCGGCCCAGTTTCGGGCCCTGCACCCGCGCTCTTTATGCAATCGCCAGCTTCCCAGGCGGAAATGGGGGCCGGATCGCGAACAGCCGCGCTTCTATCGACGGCTCGCGTCTATGCTGCGGAGACCGCCGTCGAGCTCAGCGGCTGTTTGCGTCGGATGTTGCTGAATGTGCCTTATTTGCCTTGTCGCCCAGGGGTTCGCCCCAAATGCAGGGTACCCATGATGAGCCGGGTATTTCACAGTTCCGGCGACTCTGGGCCACCAGGATGGATAAGACAATCAACGCGACGATAAGCAAAATCGACCTAAGCCACTCCTGTCGCTTCATCGGCTGAGCCTCATCCACCACCGCGCATCTGATTTAGTCCCGGTGCAGCGGAACGACGCCTGGGGCTTCATGGCCGCGCATCATTGCTCGGTCGTATCGCTCCAGGATTGCCTTCACGCGCTCAAGCAGATCGGCATCGACTTCTCACCACGCTCAGTCTGCCGAACAACAAGGCGCAGCACCGCGAGTACCTCGGCTTCAAGTTCGCCAAGCCCGTAAAGTCGCTTCGCCTGATCTTCGAAAAAGTCTGCCACCCCCGCGAACCTAGCATGTGTTCGGATTCGCGGCACTGTCGCAATCGGTCATCCAAAACTGCGATGGAGAGGAGTGGGTGCTGGGCGCAGGCACGGAGCTGCCAACCTTTTGGCGCCGCCTTCTGCCGCCGCAATTTATGCTAGCGAGCCTGGCGCAACCAAGGAAGCTCGTTGCCCAAGACAGTCGCTTTCATCATCGTCCTAGGGCGCACGGGGGAGCGGTTCGACTTCGGGGAGACGGTCACCTTCGCGACGCTAGCCGGATCTGGATCCGAGACCGGATGGTCCGCCATGAGAATCAACCCCAACACGCTTTGGTCGAAGGTCGACCCACGCGGCAGCTCGGTTTTGACGAGACGAAAACCGGGAGGGAGATTGGAACGACCTGGGGCCGCGACGTGTCGCTGCAAGATGTGTGGCGTTTTCGTTTTCGCCACCACGGTTACCCCGGCGTTGGCGGTCGCTGCGAGCACGACTGTTGCCCCGACGACGAGCCAATATTGAAGGCCGATCAGGCGCTTCATGAGGCATGATGGTCGAGTGCCTGTGTCTGAGATGGTGCCGATCAGCGTGCTCCCCATCGTCGCGGCCCCGGAAGAACGGCACCAAGCCCAGCCGATTTCCGCCTTCGTCCCTCGCGAATCGAAGCAAGGAGTTCTGAAGAAAGCGTGAACTGTCTTAACTTCGCGCCATGTCAGTAAGGGGCAAGACGGAGCTCCGTCCCGCGCTTGAGGTCGTTGGAACGTGTCTCCCCAACTAGGTACCCCCTGCGGGATCCCTCTGAAGGCTTGGCTTTCAGCAACCAACTCATCTAAGGTCTGAAGGTGCTCGGTTTGGTTGTGCGTCGGTGGAAGATGCGTGAAATCTTGCCATTCATCCTTTGTGGCGGCGCCGGGACGCGGCTGTGGCCTCTCTCCCGCGAGGCCTTCCCGAAGCAGTTCCACAGGCTGACCGGGTCGTTGTCGCTGTTTCAGGAGACCTGCCGGCGCCTGATGGGCGATCCCTTCGCGCCGCTGTCAGTCCTCACCAACCACCAGCATCGGTTTTTGGTGCTGGAGCAGCTCCAGGAAATTGGCGCGAGCTTCAACAACATCGTGCTCGAGCCCGTGGCGCGCAATACGGCGCCCGCGGCCTGCATCGCGGCTCTAATCGCTGCCCGTGCCGATCCCGACGCTCTCGTGCTGTTGGCACCCTCCGATCACGCCATTGTCGACGAAAGCGCCTTCCGCCAGGCGGTCGAGCTCGGCATCGGCCCGGCGCAAGAGGGCAAGCTCGTCACCTTTGGCGTCGAACCCGACTGCCCCCACACCGGCTACGGCTACATCGAGACGAGCCCACAGGAGGGCGCGAATGCTGCGCTCAATGTGAAGCGCTTCGTCGAGAAGCCATCGCGTGACCTTGCCGAGACCTATGTCGCGGACGGCAACTTTTATTGGAACGCCGGCATCTTTCTGTTTTCGGCTGTCGCGCTGCTGCAGCTGTTCGAGACACATGCTCCCTCAATTCTTGCGGCCTGCCGCCGGGCACTGAATGAGTCGGTGATGGACCTTGAGTTCCGCTCTCTCGGCGAGAGCTACGCGCAAGCACCCTCAATCTCGCTTGACTACGCCATTCTGGAGAAGGCCGATAACATCGTCTGTGTCCCCTTGACCACGGGGTGGAGTGACGTCGGCTCCTGGTCGGAGTTGTGGAGCTACTCAGAAAAAGACGAGCGCGGCAACGTGATCAAGAGCAACGGCAAGGTCGCGATCGCCGACAGCGAAAACTGCTTCGTC
>Ga0307442_1001149_pt1 | contig 13072 bp, 15 predicted proteins | sample SalMarWE160430MG_FD_202143 | JGI IMG/M metagenome (GOLD analysis project Ga0307442, IMG submission 202143) | Salt marsh sediment microbial communities from the Plum Island Ecosystem LTER, Massachusetts, United States - WE1604-30 | ecosystem: Environmental > Aquatic > Marine > Intertidal zone >... | reverse complement strand
CGATGAGGATCCCGACCAGCGCCACGATCAGCACCTCGATCAGGAAGATGGCGAGCACCGTGCGGCTGGTCGCGCCCACGCTCTTCATGGTGGCGATCACCTTGCGGCGCTTGTCGATGAAGGTGGCGACCGCGTTGGCGACGCCGACGCCGCCGACCAGCAGCGCCGTCAGCCCGATCAGCGTCAGGAACTGGCGCAGCCGCTCCAGCGTGCGGCTCACCCGCGGCGAGGGATCGCGCCGGTCGCGGACGGTGAAGCCCGCTTCCGGCAGCTCGGCCGCGATCCTTGCGCGCAACGCCTTGAGCTCGTCGGCGCGTGCCGAGCGCCCCTCGTGCAGCTTCAGCGCATAGCGCCAGCGGATCAGCGTCCCCGGCTTCAACAGCCCGGATTTCTCCAACGTCGCCTGCGATATCAGGATGCGCGGCCCGTAGGTCAGCCGGTCGGCAATGCCGTCCGGCTCCGACTTGATGGTGTCGGCGATCGTGACCTTGTCGCTGCCGAGCACGATCGGGTCGCCTATTCTGAGGCCCAAGCGCTCGAGCAGAATCGGATCGACGGCGGCACCGCGCGCCAGCGCGTCCTTGAGCGGGGCGCCATCGCTCAGCACCACCTTGCCGACGAGCGGATAGGCGCCATCGACGATCTTCAACTCGGCAAGCGCCTGATCGGAGCCGTCGGCGCGCCGCGCCATGGTGCGCATGGTCGCGGTCTCGCTCACCTGCCCGAAGCTTTCGAGCAGTTTGCGCTCGGCTGCGCTCGCGCGCTGGTGCGCGCGAATGAGCGTTGCATCGCCGCCGAGAATGGCCTCGCCTTGGCGCTCGAAGCCGGCGCGCAGCGCGTCCGATACGGCGCCGACCCCGGTGATGACCGCGACGCCGAGCGCCACGCAGGCGATGAAGATGCGAAAGCCCGAAAGCCCGCTGCGCAATTCGCGCACCGCAATGGCGAGCGCGACAGGCAACCGCCAGTCGCGGCCTCGCGCGCCCGACGTCAGCGTCTCCGTCGCCGTCATTCAGCCGCCTCCGCGGTCTGAAGGATGCGCCCGTCGGCCATGCGGATCGTGCGCCCGCAAGCGGCCGCCAGCTTCTCGTCGTGGGTGACGAGGACGAGCGTCGCCTCGCGCCGGCGCTGCAGGCCGAACAAGAGCTCGACCACCTGCCTCCCGGTCTTGCCGTCGAGATTGCCCGTCGGCTCGTCGGCGAGAATGAGCTTCGGCTGCCGGCTCAAGGCGCGCGCGATGGCGACGCGCTGCTGCTCGCCGCCGGAAAGCTGTGCGGGAAAGTGATCGACGCGGGGGCCGAGCCCCACCTCGTCGAGAAGCTCGCGCGCCGTCGTAAAGGCGTTGCCAGCGCCGGCGAACTCCAAGGGCAGCGCCACGTTCTCCAGCGCCGTCATGGTCGGCACCAGGTGGAACGACTGGAACACGATGCCGATCTCGGCGCCGCGCATCAAAGCCAGCTCGTCCTCGCCGAGCGCGGTGAGATCGTGGCCGGCGACCTCGATATGTCCGCTGGTGGCCCGCTCCAGCCCGGCAACGACCATGAGCAAGGAAGTCTTGCCCGAGCCCGACGGTCCGACGACGGCGAGCGACTGGCCCTCCCCCACCTTGAGGCTCACGTCACGCAGGATTTCTACCGGCCCTGCGCGGCTCGTCAGGGTGAGGTGCACGTTTTCCAAAGCGACGATGGGCTGAGTCACGGTGTTAGAGCGCTCCGTTGCTGGCTGCGGTCGGGCCTTGCCTCAGGTCGGCCGCGCCTTTACCTGACTTTGAGGGCCTTGAAGGATGGTTGAGGCGGAAACATGAAGGCGATGAAACGAACGCGCAACGGGTGCGGCTTTGCACAGGTGGTGGGCATTTTGCTCCTCGTCAACGTGCTTGTCGGCACAATTGGCTCTGCAGCGGTCCCGGCGGAGGCGGCAAAGCCCCTGCACATCGTCGCCTTGGGCGACAGCCTGACCTCCGGCTACGGGTTGCGGCGGCAGAGCCAGTCGTTCCCCGCGCAGTTGCAGAAGGCGCTCAAGGCGCGCGGACACAACGTCGTGGTGACCAACGCCGGCGTTGCCGGCGACACCACCGCCGACGGGCTTCAACGTCTGGGCTGGGCCGTCCCCGACGGCACCGACGCCGTCATCGTCGAGCTCGGCGCCAACGACGCGCTGCGCGGCATCGAGCCCAAGGTGACGCGCGCCAACCTGAAGAAGATCATCGCCGCGCTCAAGCAGCGGCACATCCCCATCCTGCTTGCGGGCATGCGCTCGCCGGCGAACTGGGGCGACAACTATTCCGACCACTTCGACGCCATCTTTCCCGAGCTTGCGCGCGCCAACGGGCTCATCTTCTATCCCTTCTTCCTTGACGGCGTCGTTCTCGATGCCAAGCTCAACCAGAAGGACGGCATGCATCCGACCGGGAAGGGCGTCGCCAAGATCGTCAAGCGCATCCTGCCTTCGGTAGAGGAGCTGATCACGCGGGCGCAGTCGCAACGCGCGGCCGCCTCCAAGAGTTGAGACCTCGCCCATGCCGCGCCTTTTCACCGGCATCGAGCTTCCCACAGAGCAGCGCGAGGAGCTGGCGCGCCTGCGCCAGCCGCTGCCGGGAAGCTCGCGCTGGATCGAGCCGGAGAACCTGCATCTGACCCTGCGCTTTGCCGGCGACATCGACAACGCGCGCGCAAGAGAGTTCGCCGACCGTCTCGCCGGCATAACGGTCGACGCCTTCGAGATCCGTCTTGCCGGGCTCGGCGCCTTCGGCGGCAACGAGCCCCGCTCGCTCTGGGCCGGCATCGAGGCGGGACCGGAGCTGGAGGCTCTGGCCCGAGCCAACGAGCGCGCAGCCCGCGCCGCCGGCCTGCCGCCGGAGGGCCGCACCTTCAAGCCGCACATCACGGTGGCGCGTTTGAAGCACGCGAGCGCCAGGGACGTTGCCCGCATTCTCGGCCGCATCGGCGGCTTCCGCGGCAAGCCCTTCACGGTGGGGCGCTTCGTGCTGTTCTCCTCGCGCCCGAAGATCGGCGGCGGCCCCTACGTGGTCGAGGAGGCATTCCCGCTTCGGGGCGGCGAGTTCGCCGACTACCAGGACGTCGAAGGCGGCTGGTAGAGCCCCCGCGCCACCGCCGCGTCGCTCAGGCCTTGTGAAAGACGGTGATCACGTCCTTGTAGAGGCCCGCGTCATACTGCGTCTCGCCGTCGAGCCATGACTCGACCTGGCGGTCGACGTTGAGACCGCTATCCGTCAACAAAGCCCGCACATCCTCGCGCGTCGCGTCGCTGCGCCAGCCGCCGTCTTTGCCGCCGGAGCCGCCATGATGGATGATGCCTATGCCGCCCGCTTTCAGCACCCGGTTGAACTCCGCCGCATAGGATTTGAATTGCGCTTTGTTGATGTGCACGAACACGTCGAAGGACCAGATTGCGTCGATTGACTGATCGGCGACGCCGTTCAAGTCGTCGCCGCTGCCGACAAGAAAAGTCGCGTTAGCGTGCTTGGCAAATCGCCGCCGGCATTCGTTGATGCACGCTTCGGAAATGTCGATGGCAACGAAGCTGCGGCATTTCTCGATCAGATATTCGGTCCATCGTCCCGCGCCAGGACCGATTTCCAAAATCGTTGCGCGGTCGTCGAAATAGGGGTCGATGAAGGTCCGGACCACCGATTGCTTCCATGCCAGATTGGGCGTCCATTCGTCCCCGCTGCCCTGCCAATCCCAGCTATTCCAAATGAATTTGTTGGCTGCCATGCTGTTGAGACCGGGCAGCTTATGTCTGCTGCGGATCGCATGCGCTTTCTTGAAAGCAAGCTCGGCAATTCCGCTCGTTACGTAATAGAGGCCCATGAGCAGCGACCAAACCACACCATTTTCTTTGAGCACGATCAGCGCCAGCCGTGCCTTTTGTGCCGCACCAATTCGGCGGCGGTTCTCGACGATATCTTTCATGCGTCGACCGTATCACCTGGCGGCTCAAGGAGGCGAGCGGCCAGCGGGGCAAGGTCGAAGGATCGGCAGATCGAAGCGCGCCGTAGGGCTCGTCGGGACGAATACTCCGACACCATCCTGGAGGCAGGTCTTGCCAACCCATCAGTTGCGCCAGCCGTAGCGCGGCCACGGCGAGCGCCGCCAGCGGCTGTAATGGCGCGGAGCCGGGGGCCTGACGTAGGGCTGCGGCGCCTCGAAGTAGTATGGCTCCTCGACCGAGGGACCTTCGGCCCGCGCGGCGCGCGTCGGGCGTGCTGCGGCCTTTGTCTCCGGCTCCACTTCCGTCTCCGCGCCGGCAACGGACTGCGCCGCCTCCGCCGCATAGCCCTGATGGCGCGCGGCCTCCTCGGCCGACCACGGCGCCGGCTTGCAGGCGCAGCCGGCGACCAGCGCCTTGCGGTAACGGAAGGCGTTGGGCAGCGACTGGTAGCTGCGCCCGGCGAGGTCCACCATCGTCTCGACGCTGCCGCCGTCGGTCGGGTAGTAGAACAGCCGCGCCTCGCCGTCGCAGCTCTGCTTGCAGGTGCGATTGTCGTGATAGAGCCGCCCGCGGCGCACGCTGTTGCTGATGGGAAAGTAGAACCCGTCGCACAGGCGCACGCACATGGTGCGATAGGTGGAGAGATCCTCGTGCCAGTCGTCGTAGCCGTCGCCGGGACGGCTGTAGGGATAGCGCGCGAAGGGCTGGTATCGGCGCTCGGGAACTGAGCGTGCGCCGAAGTTGAACATGCGTTGCAGCAACGACTGAGCAAGTGCCGGTTGGCTCACAACGGCAAGCGCCGCCGCCAACACCGCCGCTCCGGCCAGACTTCGAGACATACGCATGCGCGAACCCAGCCCGTACGGGCACAGACGATCGGTTCGCAGCATCGCCGCAGGTGGCAAAGAATTCCTGAACAGATGCTCCGTGACGGCGCCTCAAAGCGTGAGCACCACCTTGCCGACGGCCTGGCGCCGCTCGAGAACGCCGATCGCCTCGCGGATTTCCTCGAGCGGGTAGACGCCGTGAACGCGCGGGTTGAGCTTGCCCTCGGCGATCCAGCCGAGCACCTCGATCATGTTGCCGCGGTGGCCGCCCGGATCGCGCTTCACCGATTCGCCCCAGAACACACCGATGGCGTCCGCGCCTTTGAGCAGCAGCAGGTTGAGCGCGATCTTGGGGATCTCACCGGAGGCGAAACCGACGACGAGCAAGCGCCCCTGCCAGGCGAGCGCGCGCAACGCAGCCTCGGAGGCGTCGCCGCCGACGCAGTCATAGACCACGTCGACGCCGTTGCCGCGCGTCAGCTCGCGCAGACCCGTCTTCAGATCCGTCGCCGCGTAGTTGAGGAGTTCGTCGGCGCCGTGGTCTTGGCACACCTCGAGCTTCTCCGCCGAAGAGGCGACGGCGATGACGCGCGCCCACATCAGCTTGGCGATCTCGACGGCGGCGAGCCCGGCGCCGCCCGCCGCGCCCAGCACCGCCACCGATTCGCTTGGCTGCAACCGGCCGCGGTCTTTCAGCCCATGCATCGCCGTGCCGTAGGTGACGCTGACGCCGGCTGCCACCGCATCGCTGACGCGGTCGGGAATGGGGACCAGCACTGAGGCCGGCGCCACGACCTCCTCGCGCGCGCCGCCCCAGCCGAGGTAGGCCATGACCCTCTCTCCGACGCGCACGCTCTCGACACCCGGCCCCAGCGCCGCCACGACGCCTGCGACCTCTGCCGCCGGCGAGAACGGCAGCTGCGGCTTCGCCTGGTACTTGCCGCGGGTGATGAGGGTGTCGAAAAAGTTGAGTGCCGCCGCCTTAACCTTGATCAGCGCCTCGCCCTCACCTGGCTTTGGCGCGGCGATGTCCTCGATTTCGACGCCTGCCGGCCCGTCGAGGCGCTTGCAAAGGGCCGCTTTCATGTGAAACCTCCAGGCTGGGCAGCGCCAAGCATGCTGATCGGCTGCCCTTCCAGCATGCGCCGCCGGTCCCGGCAAGGACCAAAGATCAGGCCTTCGAAGCACGCGCCATGTCGCAGCAGAGGACCCGAGACCCCGTCGTGGCGTGGCCGCCAAGTCCACGCGGCTATTTCGCCATCGGAGCGGAGCGCATGTCGAAGGCCTTGAACCTCGGCAACCTGATGCGCTCCGCACATGGCTTCGGCGCGAGCTTCACCTTCACCGTAGGCGCGACCTATCAGGCACTGGAGGCGCGCGCCGACACCTCCAAGGGGCAATGGCACATTCCCCACTACAATTGGGCCACGGTCGACGACATGGCGCTGCCGCAGGGCTGCAAGCTGGTCGGTGTCGAGCTTCTCGACGACGCGATCGATCTTCCCAGCTTCCGCCATCCGCTGCGCGCAGCCTACGTGCTCGGGCCAGAGCAGGGCTCACTGTCGCCCGAGCTCGCCGCTCGCTGCAGCTATGTGGTTAGAATCCCGACAAGCTTTTGCATCAACGTGGCCATGGCCGGAGCCATCGTAATGTACGACCGCGTGCGCTCGATGGCGCGATTCGCCGACCGGCCCCTACGGGAGGGCGCCCCCGAATTAACCCCGCCCGTGCGGCCAAGAAGCAGGGATAAGTCCGACCGCAAAGGGTGACAGCCAGCGCCAAGGCCGCCTATGGTGCGCACAATGTCGATATACAATCAGCTGGGCAGGAGGGGGGCCTCATGACCAACATCCGGATTTTCGCGGTCGCAGCCGCAAGCGTTCTGCTCGCGGGCCAAGCCAACGCGCAAACCGTCGAGCTCGTCGGGACCCATGGGGCATGGGGCGTTTATGCCGACAGCGCGACGCCGAAGCAGGTCTGCTTCGTCGCGGCGCAGCCACAGAAGGCGGAGCCGGCCGGCGCCAACCGCGGCCCGATCTATTTCTACATCTCCGCCTGGCCCAAGGACCACGTCAAGGCGGAGCCAAGTGTCAAGGTCGGCTACCCGATCAACGCCAGCAAGGACATGACCGTCACCATCGGCACCGACACCGTCAAGCTGTTCGCCAAGGGCGAGCGCGGCTTCATCTCCGACCCGAAAGAGGAAGCCAACTTGATCGAGGCCATGAAGAAGGGCTCGACCGCAATCGTGAAGGCGACATCGACGCGCGGCACCACCACCACCGACACCTACTCGCTGTCTGGCCTCTCGCAAGCGCTGCAGAAGATGGCGCAGACCTGCCCTTAGGGCTCTTGCGTTATTCAGCGCGCACCGGGCCGGTCGCGCCGGCGCAGCTGCACGTAAAGCGCGCCTTCGCCTCCATGGCGGATGGCGGCGGGTGTGAACCCCACCACGATCGCTCTCAACTCCGGCTCGGCGAGCCAGCGCGGGACGTTGCGCCGGAGCACGCCGGGCTCTCCTCGCCCGCCGTAGTCGCCGGCCTCCGCGTCTGAGCCGGCGCGCCGCTGTCCGCCCTTGCCGGTGATGACGAGCACCCAGCGGCGGCCTGCGCCGTGCGCCTCCATCAAGAAGCGGCGCAGCGCTAGGTGCGCCTCGCTCTGGCGCATCCCGTGCAGATCGATACGCGCCTCCACCTCGATGCGGCCTGAGCCGATCTTGCGCGCCTTGCGCCGGTCTAAGGCTGCGAGCGGCGGGGGCGCTGCCGGCTTCGGTGCAGGCGGTGGGTGGGATGGCGTGCGCTGCGCGACAACTCTTTCCGCCACTTTCTTCTGCCGCGCCGGCGCCTCGGCTTCGCTGCCGTGCACGCGCGATTTCTTCCTCTTAAGGGGTTTGAGATCGCGCGCTGCGTGCTCCCAAAGGGCACGCTCCTCCGCGCTCAAGTGATCGCCGGCGCCGCGCTTAGCCGAAGCCTTGCTCAGCGTTCGGCTTTCTCGATCTTTTGCCATGGCAGGCGCTGAGGCGAACGCTGGCGGAGCTGCGCTTCGTTTTGCTCGGGTCGGGGCAGCAGCGCGAAGAACCGTCCCGCATTCTTGGTGATGCCGGCGAGCCTGCCCGCCTTGTCGCCCGATCCGAAGTAGATGTCGCCGCGCTCAGGTCCCTTGATGGCCGAGCCCACGTCCTGCGCCACCATCAGGCGGTTGAAGCCGCCGCTCTTGGTCGCATGCTTCAAGCTCGGGGCGGCAACGTAGATGGGCGTGCCCAGCGTGTAGTAGGCGGTGTCGACGGCAAGGCTGCGCCCCGGCGTGAGCGGCACGGCCTGCGCTCCCAGCGGCCCCTTCGCGGCGTGGCCTTTGAGCTCGCGGAAGAAGATGAACGAGGCGTTCTGCCACATCACTTTCTGTCCGCGCGCGCGGTCGGCGCGCAGCCACTTGCGCAGGGCTTGCAGCGACATGCGATCGGCGGGGAAAAGGCCCTTCTCGATCAGGTAGCGCCCGATCGACGTATAGGGACGCCCGTTCTTGCCGTCGTAGTTGAGGCGCACGGTGGTGCCGTCGGTCAATTGGATGCGGCCCGATCCCTGGATGTGCATGAAGAAGGTGTCGACCGGATCGGCGAGATAGAGGATCTCCAGCCCCTTGCCCTTGAGCGCGCCCTTCTCGATCTCGGCCCGGGTCGGATAGGGCTTGAGGCCGTTTGCGGTCTTGCGCATGTGCGTGAGCCCGTCGGGCAGCGAGGCGCGCTGGGTCTCGGCGACGACGTTTACGAGGTCGGGCGGGCGCCGGTAGACGGGCGTCTGAAAGCGTCCGTGCGGCTTGCGCGAGCCCTTGAGCACGGGCTCGTAGTAGCCGGTCAGAAAGCCGCGATTGCCGGCGTGCACGACGCGGTGGGGGACGAACTGCGCCTCGAAGAAAGCGCGGGCGGCAGCCCGTGTCGGTTTCTTGATGGCGGCGGCCGCGCGACAGGCACGGGCAAGCGCCGCGGTCCGGCTCTCCGGCGCCTCCGCCTTCGCCGCCTTCATCAGCTTGCCGCACGACATGAGGAACGTCTTCAGCGCCGCGAGATGGTCGTCGTTGTTCCAGCCGGGCAGATCGGCGAAGCTCGCTGGCTCGAAGGTCACCTTGGGCACGGGCATGGCCGGTCGGGAGGCATTGGTAGCGGCGTGCGAGTCTGTCACGCCAAGCGCCAGTGCGGCGACAGCGGCGGCAACGGTTGGTGCCGCCCGCGTAACGCCCGCAAGGACTCTGACGCCCCTCACTTTGATCGTGCCCCTTACCCTCGGCTCCGCCCCGGCGCCCTTCTACCCCCGCAAGGCCTTCACCTCAGGCGGGCGATTGTGTGGCAATCAACCGCCAATTCGGGTTGGCGCGGGCCTTTGCCGAGGAGATATCCCGGCTGAAGGTCCAGATGTCCGTCACATCCTTCACCTTCTGGGGGTCGCCCGAGAGGATGGCGCCGGCCTTGTCGCGCGTGGCGCTGATCAGCTGGCTCACAAAGCGAACGGTGACGTTGGCGATACCGCTCTTGACCTCCGATTCGACGATGTCGGCTTTGTTGATGCCGACGAAGCTCTGATCCACCTGCTCGCCGCGGCTTTCCCGTTCCGATATGGCGCGAACGAATCCATCATAGACGTCGCGATTCAACAGATCCTTAAGGATCTTGCGATTGCCCTCCGCGAACGCCGTCACGATCATCTCGTAGGCTTGGCGGGCGCCGCGCAGGAAGCCTTCGGGATCGAAGGCGGGGTCGAGCTTGGCGATGTCCAACAGACCGCGGCGGACGTCGGCGTCGAGGCCCGGGTACTCCTTGATGCGCTCCTCCGCATCGGCGACCGCCACCTCCTGAGCGGGGCCGGCGGGCGCGCCATCGCGGCGCGGCATGGCCACGACATTGTTGTCGCTGGAGGCGCTGGACGCCTCCTGCTGGCGCCGTTCTGCGCGATAGCGCTCGAGGCGCGCCTCCTCATCACCCGTGCGGCGGCCGAGTACGCTCCTCAGCTTCAACACCACAACGACGGCGACGATGAGCGAGACGAGGGTGAGGAGGTCGATCTTCTCCATGGGCGGGTGCCTTCCTGGCGATCAACGGCGTGACTGGATACAATAGATATATATGATCGCGCCGTGTGCGCGGCCCAAGTCCTAACTAAAGTCCTAAAGGGTTAGCGCTGGGCCTCTGATCCGATCCGCCATGATGGGCTTGCGATACTCGCTGCCAGCAAACTAAGGCACAAACGCCCCAAAGCCAACCCGGCTGCAGAGATTCGCCCCTTGCGGCATAAACATGCCCACAATTAAGGACCGCTTACGTGCTCCCCTCCTTCCGCCTGGCCTTCCTGCTCGTCTTCGTCGTTTTCCCATTGCTGGAGATCGCTGTTCTCATCAAGGCCGGGGAAACGATCGGCTTCTGGCCGACCATCAGCCTCCTGATCGGGGCGGCCGTCCTCGGCTTCCTCGTCATCCGCGAGCAGGGGCTGACCATGGTCGGGCGCATGTTCACGGCGATGAACGAAGGAAGGCTCCCCTTCGAGCCGATGCTCGACGCCTACGCCTTGATCGTGGCCGGCGCCCTGCTCATCATGCCGGGCTTCATCTCGGACGTGATCGGCCTGTTGCTGCTGGTGCCGCCGTTGCGCGCCTGGGGCATTCGCCGCGCCTTGTCGGGATTTGCCGGCGGAGCCACCGACCCGTCGGGCACACGCGCGTCGTCGCGTGCCACCGTCATAGAAGCGACCTACGAGCGCATCGACGAGCACGAGCCCCGCAAGAACGGGGACCCTGAGAAAGCGGACTGAGCCGGTTTCGTCGACGCCATTGCCGCGGCTTGCGCTGGCGTGCTAGCCAGCCCCAGCCTTAACCTCCGCAATCCAGGACGTGTAGCGATGACAGAAGCCGGCAAGGGATCGAACGGCAACCCCGAGGCCGAGAGGCAGGCCGCGCCCCCGGTGCAGGTGAAGGTCGTCGGTCAGTACATCAAGGATCTCTCGTTCGAGAACCCGAACATCGACAAGCTGCTAAAGGAGCCCGGTGACAATCCGAACCTGCAGCTGTCGATCAACGTCACCGCGCAGGCGGTCGACACCGACCTCTACGAGAGCGCCATCGACTTCAGCGCGCAGGCGACCAACAAGCTGGGAACGGTCTACGAGATCGAGCTCGTCTACGCCGGCCTGTTCAAGGTGCAGAACATCCCGCCGCAGGCGTTGGAGCCGTTCCTGCTCATCAACTGTCCGACGATTCTGTTCCCGTTCCTGCGCCGCGTCGTGGCCGACATCTCGCGCGAAGGCGGATTTCCGCCGCTGCTGCTCGACCCGTTCGATTTCGGCTCGCTCTACATGCGCCGCCAGCAGGAGCTCGCTGCCAAGAAGCCGGCCCCGAACTAGGTCTCGGCCACCGTCACGATGGCCGAAGCTGGCGTGGGTCCCGGCCTGCGCCAGGATGACGTTGAAAGGAGGCAAGCGCCAACCGCACCCACTAACGTCATCCCGCTGAAGAGCGGGACCCACGCAAGTCCCCGCTTGCGCTCTGTCAGCGCTTCTCGCGCGCCGCGTCGGCAGGTCCTTCAGCGATTTCACCTGTCGTGGGATCGAAGAGATTGCACCAGTCAGGGTTCATGCTCTCGATGAGCCGGACTTTCCACGCGCGGTTCCATTCCTTCAGCCGCTTCTCCCGGCGAATGGCTTCGTCCATCGTCTCAAGAAACTCGTAGTAGACGAGCCGCTTCACCCCATAGCGCAGCGTGAAGCCCACAATCAGCCCCTGGTCGTGCTCGGCCATTCGTCCTTCGAGATCGCTCGTCACGCCGATGCAGAGGACGCCGTTCGGCTTGCTCGCAAGGATGTAGGCGCAGGGTGACTTCATGCCCGTGCTCCCCCGCTACCAATTCTAGCAGCAGCGGGGAAGTTGCCACCAGGATAGGAAGCGATTGTCGAAGCTGGCGTGGGTCCCGGCCTTCGCCGGGATGACGTTGAAGGGAGGTATGCCGATGGCCCAAACTTCAACGTCATCCCGCTCAAAAGCGCGATCCACGCGGGTCTCCGCTGGCGGTTAGTCGAAATCAGTCGGTGGTGTCGGCGGCGAGGTAGCGGCGCCAAAGCGCGCCCGGGCCCAGCGTCTCGATGAACACCAGGTGCGCTGCCTCGGCCTCCGCACTGAGCCGCGGTGACAATGGCGCAGGCCGCTGCGCCGCGCGACGCCTGGAAAACGCGCCGTTCTCTCCGCCGATCGACGCGGCCCCTTCCATCGCCAGACCCAGCGCCGCCTGACGCTCGCCCAGCAGCTCCACGTAGACCTCGGCCAGCAGCAGCGAGTCCATCAGCGCGCCGTGCTTCACGCGCTGGGAATTGTCGATGCCGTAGCGCTTGCACAGCGCGTCGAGACTGTTGGGGCCGGCCGGATGCCGCCGCCGCGCCAGCTGCAAGGTGCAGGTCACGCGCTCCATGGTGATCTGCGGCCGCGTCAGCCGCGCCAGCTCCGCGTTGAGGAAGCCCACGTCGAAGACGGCGTTGTGAATGACGAGCCCGTCCTCTGAGATGAACTCGAGGAACGCGTCGGCAACCTGCGCAAACAGCGGCTTGTCTGCGAGGAACCCGGTCGAGAGCCCGTGCACGGCCTCGGCCTCCGACGGCACCTCGCGCTCGGGGTTGATGTAGCAGTGGTACTCGCGTCCCGTGGGGATGCGGTTCAGGAGCTCGACGCAGCCGATCTCGATCAGGCGGTCGCCGCCTTTGGGGTCGAGGCCGGTGGTCTCGGTGTCGAGGACGATCTCGCGCATGCTGGGTTCTATCTGCGGTGAATCGCGTCGCACCTCAAGCCCAATGGCGCTCGAAGGCCACCCCTTGGCGGTCCGTGAGTTGCGCAACAATCACATCGAGCTGCGCCCGGCTGGCCGACACCTCGCCGCTGGTATCGACCACGAAATGGGCGCGGGCCCGCTTCTGCGCATCCGGCATCTGCCGCGTCAGCAGATGCTCCAGCTTCTCGCGCGTCAGGTTGTCCCGCTTCAACAACCGCTCGCGCTGCAGCTCAGGCGTAGCGCTGACCACGACGGTGGCATCGACCAGCTTGTCGGCGCCGGTCTCGAACAAGAGCGGGATCTCGAGGACGGCGATCTGCGTGCCGCGCGCCGCCTCTGCCTTGAGAAATGCCCGTTCGGAGGCGCGCACCAGCGGGTGCACGATGGCCTCGAGCTCGGCGAACCGCTCCGGCGCTGAGAGCAGTGCCGTGCTCAGCCTGGCGCGGTCGACCTTGCCGTCGACGGTCGTTCCCGGAAACGCCGCCTCGATGGGCGC
>Ga0307442_1001139_pt1 | contig 13128 bp, 11 predicted proteins | sample SalMarWE160430MG_FD_202143 | JGI IMG/M metagenome (GOLD analysis project Ga0307442, IMG submission 202143) | Salt marsh sediment microbial communities from the Plum Island Ecosystem LTER, Massachusetts, United States - WE1604-30 | ecosystem: Environmental > Aquatic > Marine > Intertidal zone >... | reverse complement strand
ATGAGGACAGTGCCCACAAAAAGGCCTAGAAAACCCCACAGGATGAGTATATGCATAGTGCCGGCAGCAATATCTCCTCTGAAAATACGTCGGCCGAATACACCGTCTAAAAAAAGATTTGAAATACCGTGCCACGAGAAGGGAATTTTTTGACGCTTGATGCCTTTTATCCACACAGATACATGGATAATGAGCCCGAAAAGAAACACGCCCACAGCCAGGGCCGCGAGGAGATAGAAAACCCAGACATGTTGGATCAACCAGTACGAGGTGCGAGAAGGCGTCATGACAGATACATTACCTCAAAAATACCCTTTGTAAAGATTTTTCGTTATGCACTTTCAATGCCATGACTTCTCACCGAGGGCAATACGACAAAGGTCTGTAATGAAAATTTTTGGCAGACCAAGCTGCGAGGTGGATCGCCGCAACACTGCGTCACATATTGGACAGATAGTTATGAGGGCATCGGCACCGCATTCGATAGCGTCCTTAACGTTTTTCTCCTGAATATCAATGGCCAGCTCTCTGTTGGTTTGGATAATTGGTGCGGTGCAGCAGATAGCATTCAATCGCTCATACCTCCTGGGTGGTCGCTCGACCCCAATGAGCTCGAAGATTTCGTCCAAGAATGCATCTTGTTCCGGGAGCCATCTAGTGGCACAGTTGGTATGGTATGCGACCTTCTTGCCCAGGGTGGTGATGCTACTCTGGTGGTCCCTTAGATAGTTGCGCAGATACTCGAACAGGTGCATGTATTTGAAGGGAACAGTAATGCCATACTCCTTGGCCTTCAGGTGCGCCAGGGCGAAACCCTCATTGTGGATATACACGATCTCCTTACCTAGGCTTGCCAGTTTATCAATAACATTCTGGATGTACTTCTCAACAAAGCTTTCTCCACCCATATGTACAAGACCAACGAGGGAATTATACTCACTCCCTCTCACCACGGTCATACCCTTAAACAACATACTCTCAAGGGTGCCCTCAGGAAAATGTCGAAACTCGAAAAAGTCGAATGACAGAACCGGTTTATCAGGGTCACCCTCTATCAGCTGGCCAGGCTCTCCTCGGCCTTCGAGTCCATTGGCCATTTCCTCGAGGACAGGTGCACCAGCTACTACTATGGGGCAGGTACCTATTTTTTCCTGCATCTCGTAGATAAGGTTAGATGGGTCAGCCCCGGTCGGGCAGTAGTCATTACACGCATTACAAGTGATACACATGTTCAGTATGTCAGCCTCTTTGCCCTCCATGAGCAGCATAATTTCAGCAACAGCCCTCTCTTTGTCATAATCGACATAACGGCACTTCACCAGACAATCGCCGCATAGGTCACATTTTGAAGAATCCCACATTTTCCCCCTCCATTTATGGTTGGCTTAATTACCTCATTGTATGTTCATAACATCAAGCTGTCAAGGCATCTCACAGGACTAACACGAACACACAATAAGCTCTGGAAACCCTCTATCATGGAATTTTAAAAAAAAGCAGGGCTATCGCTCTTGATGACATCTGAATCATCGATAAAACTGATGATTCGCATCTACCCCTAAAAGAATGGGATGGTGGCCTATGTATTTTTTGGATCATTCTGGCCCAGTTTTTACGATAGTCTGTATTTCTTGTAGTGTTCGGAGGTACAAAGGTTTGTTCGCCCCTCCAATATCTACAGCATGGATAGCCATTTGAAGTGCCTCAGCATATCGTCCCTGCTCGGCGAGCACATGTGCTAGGTTGTTGAATGATGCACCGCTTTGTGGATGGGCTTCGGCTGCATGGCGAAATGCCTGCTCTGCGCCAATGAGATCTCCCAAGGCGTAGTGACAGTTCCCCAATCCCATGAGAGCACCAAGACTGGAGTGCCAACGCTCTAAGGCGGCGGTATAGGCTGCGGCTGCTCCCTTAAATTGTCTGGCCTGTTCAAGGCCCAAGACTGCACGCAGGTAAGATTGCTCATCAGCGCTCGCTGGAAGTTGACCTGAAGGCAGAACCACGAGCCCCCAATAATCAGCACGTTTCCACGTTCGCATGAAAAGCGTCCAACTCATACGCCGCCTTGCTTCCTTCCCTGAGTGCAGGATAAATATGCCTTTCGCCAGATTATACCCTATGGGCACCGAGTAATGCCACCTGGGAAACCACTTGAGCCCGAGGTTTTGTAGGACTATCACTGGATGGCCTGCGGCCAGTTCCTTTATCAATGCCTCGACACCTTTTATGGGATAGGCGAGTCGATTATAACGACGTGCGGCACTAAGAAGGGCGGGTTGTAAGCTTCCCTTTTTTGCCGGCACAAAAACCTTGGGAGTAAGATCTTGAGGGCTGACGTTTGCCTTGGTCCATTGAAGCACCATAGCCATAGCTGCGGGGCCGCACTGATAGGCCTCTTGGGGGTAAAAAGGTACTGAGGGTATTTCTACGCTCCCCGGCAATTCTGACACCGACAGAGAATTCAGCTCATGGCTGAAATGGGCACATCCGACCATCAATGTCAAGAAAAGGACAAGGAAGGTGATGCCCGTCTTACCGCAACGGATAGCGGGGACGGGCATTTTTTACTGCGCCTTTACGAATGGGAATACGTCGGTATAACCGAGAATATCTGTTATCAGTAAGACAAAAAATACCAGCAGCGCTCCACCCACTAAAATACCTGTGGCACTACCACCTGCTGGCATCTGGTCTATGCGAGTGACTATTTCCGCAATTTCCCGGTCAGTGAGGCTATCTATCCATTGCTTTGCTTGTTCACTTTTTACCCCCCAGGCCTCTAACTGTTTTTGCACCTCAGAGCGATCGAGAAGTATAGTGAGACGTTCACGATCAAGATTCTGTTTATTCTGTTTGAGGATTTCATCCGTGCTTACCATTGCTGCATGTGCCGGTGCCCAGCTTATGCTGAAGGCACTAATGGCCACAATTACAAGACCTGCGATCGGCTTTCTCATGGATTGTAAAAAGCTCATAGTCTTTCTCCTTTCTCCCTAAGGTTAAAAATTTGGTGGTCTGAATAAACGATTTGATACTATCCTTCTAATGAACACGAAAAGTGTAGATCTTCCTTTTGGAATAAAAAAATATATAATGAGTGTCGTTGTTAAAAATATCTTTATATCCTCTAATGCTCCCCATTGTTAAGAAAAAAAGTGATGAGAGGCTTTTTAATAGAATTGCGATTAATGAGGGTAAAACATTTACCTATAAGAATAATAGTTATATCTGGATGTCAAGAAAAATCGTTTTTCAGAATTGCCTCAGAATCGACAATTCTGGACTGAGCAAGGGAAGGCATGTTTCAAGATAGTGTGAAGAGTTTTTAAGGTCGAAGATTTACGTATTCCTGCCGCTGAAAACTGCCATCGACAGAATATTATGAAAGGTTTTAAACTGCATTGGAAAGTTTTCTAAGCGCGATCTGGCTCTGAAACGAGAAACAGAAACGTGGCAAGAATAACAATTTGAGCCGCTAATTCAGACAAACGTCAAAATTTAAGTTGTTTCAGAACCAATGTCCATTTTTATCTTCAATGCCAAGTATATTGCCAAGCTACTAAGTCCACAAAAAACAAGCCAGATAAGATGATAGCTACCAAAGGTATCAAATGCCCACCCAGCTGCAGTTGGGCCTATAATCCCTCCTATTGATGCAGATCCCATGGTGATTCCGATCATCTTGCCAAAGGAATTTCTCCCAAAGTATTCCCTGAGAATCGCCCCTCTTAGAACTGTAGCGCCTCCATAGCCTGGAGAGAAAAGCAGAAGGAAGACGAAAGCTATCCATATCACGTGTACATAACAAAAAGCCAGCATTCCCAAAGATATAATGCAAAATGTCCAGGCCATAACATGCCCTTTATCAAAGACATCGCCTAACCAGCCGAAGAAGAACCTTCCAATGATGCTGGACAGGGGAATAGCGCCTGCAACAAGCCCAGCAGTAATTCTTGGCAGCCCTAAGCTGCTGAGGTAGGGCATGACATGGATAACAACTGCTGCGACAATCATCATCCGTATTGCGTCCACTATGATTAAATACAAGAAGGCTCTCTTTTTAAGCGCCTCCTTAAAACCAATTTCTACTGCCTTAACTCCCATGTCTTGATTTTCCAGGTGTGGCATTCGATCACTCGATGATATTCCATCTGGAAGATAGCCATATTGTTCTGGCCTGTTGCGTATAACAAAGGATAAAGGTATTCCCAGGATCCACATCCCCGATCCTAAAATAATTAAGGTAGCCCTCCAACCAAAAATCCCGATAAGCTGAACGATGAGGGGAACCATCAATCCACTGGCGCCAAATCCGGAGGCCATCACACCGAGTGCTATCCCCACGTTCTTATGAAACCAGTTGGCAACAGCAGTCATAGTCACTACCGCAGCACACCCCCCGGCGCCAAATGCAATCAACAAAAAAGAGCCATAGAACATAGCAATAGACTGGGTACGGCTGAGGAGGATAAGGCCGAATCCAACTGTGATCGTTCCCCAAAAGGTGAGTTTTCTCGAACCAAAGCGATCGACGAGAAAGCCCACAAGGGGAGCAAAGATCCCCATCTCAAGGCCTCGAAGGCTAGCGGCAAAAGATATTTGCGTATAGCTCCAGCCAAACTCCTCTCTGATTGGCTCAAAAAAGGCCGTAAAACCATAGAATATAACACCGCCAACATAGAAGCCAATGAGGGAGCAAGCGAGTACGATCCACCATCCATAAAAAATTTTTTTAACCATACTATACATAAGACTGGTTTAGGGTGAATAAAAAGAAACGCGAATTAATTATTAGCGGTACATAGTCTATGAGGTGAGGTATGTCAATATCTCGTTTATTTTTAGCACTATCTATAGTGCTCTGACAGTTTCTTTCGTTCTTCATCCGGCAGGGAACTGATATAAGACTTCCATCCTGGACACCACCTGATATGCCACTTCCATATTCGGCCCAAAATAGATCGAGGGTTCTTATCATACCTTGCTCTGAGCCCGCATTTTTCACAACGATTCATTGCTATTCTCCTTTTAAATGCAGTACAGTTTTCGCCCTTGATTGAGGGTTATTCTGAAAAGAATGCTGATCGAGGAAGCGATTGTGGCAAGAATACCAATGTGAGCCGCCAATTCAAACCAATGCCCAAATTTAAGTTCTTTTAGAACCTACGTTCCGGTCCATACTCTATCAGGGGATTGCTGTAAGCGGTCTTCGGCCAATGAAAAGTATACTATGCTGTTTTCGCCTCGTGAGACTAGCTTTCAATATCTGCTTTTATTCTGTCGAATTCCTCTTGTGTGATTTCACCTTTCGCGTAACGCTTTTTCAAGATATCCAACGGCGTTTCCATAACAGAACGATCAGAACCTTTGGATTTTGATGCCTGTAACAGGAAATAAATCAACACACCTAACACAATCAGAAGTAGTATCCACATGAAACCACCTCCATGCCCAAAATTCATCATATGGCCCCCATAACCTCCTCGCCAATTTTCATACCCACACCCCGGAATGATAACTGAAAGAATCACCGGGATTGCAAAAAGTCCGGATACTCTTTTCATTAAGATACACCTCCCTTACGGCTGGCAGAAGCTTACCTCATCAATTCCTAAAACCCTTCATTTACTGCCTCAAGGAACATTAAGCCATTTCTGCACGAATGCCCCGCAGGCTTCGGGCCCACGCCCTTACTCCATCATCATTTTTTCCCGTCTCTTGGCCACATAGGCGATCGTGACTTTGCTGTTCGAAGCCTGGTCGACCTTTAACGAGGCAGGGTTCAGGGCCAGGTTGACCGACAGGCGCCCTGAGTTGTTGATATTGTCCAAGGGAACTTTCTCCGTGTAGATGGTGCTTATGTGTTCCAGTATTTTGCTCCCACCGATGACGGAAACTCTTGCGGGATCGACTTCGGCTGATTCAAGAATCAGGTGGTCCGCAAGTTTACCGATCCAGTCAACCTGGATAGGCAGCTCCTTCTTTATGGGAATATCGAGGGTCACATCCACGACCTGCGGCTCCACCTTTTTTAAAATGACGCCGGGCGGCAGTGAAATATTCTCCTGTGTAATTGTAAATGAGTTGAGCCCGATGACAGCCTTGCTCAGGCTTACCCTGACATTCACCTGTTCGGGCTTAATCGATCGAATCAGGGCTCCTGCGCCGCTCAGGTGTACCTTCACTGCGTTGAGTGATGAACCCAGGAGTTCCATCCCCGGGTCCCGGTTCTGGTACTCGATGGGAACCTCCAGGGAAACCAAGGTCTCCAGCCCCCTCGAAAAACTGAACAATATACCGGATACAAATATGATCAATACGGCGGCGGCGAGGCCGAGCTTTAAATTTTCTCCCTGTCTGGCGCTCCGATCGTCTGTCGACACCCCGCTGTGTTTCTGCAGGATCTTCTGAAGCTCCAGGTTGTCGTTGACCTTCGTGATTTCGCCGTTCTTAGCAGCCATCACGTGACCGGTTTCTTCGGACACGATGATGATCAGTGCATCCGTTTTTTCAGACAGGCCCAGGGCAGCCCTGTGACGGGTCCCGTAGGATGAGGGCAGATCGCTGCGGCGGGACAGGGGGAGTACGGCCCCGACCTCGGCAATTCGCTTTCCGCTGATGATTGCCGCTCCGTCGTGGGTCGGGTTGTCGGGCCAGAAAATGCTCAAAATCATCTCCTCGGAGATGACTCCCTGCCAGGGGATTCCTCCCTGGGAAACTTCCTGGAGATCATCTTTTGCCGGCAGCACGAGCAGCGCACCTATCTTTTTATCCGCGAGCGCATACACGCTGGTAGTGATGATCTCCTCGGGTGCAAGAAATGCCTTGTGGGAGACCCCCCAGAGAATTGCCCCGACATTTTTAGCCTGCAGGACATTTTTGATTTCATTCCGGAACACGATAATGATGATGATGGCGGCAAAAGCGATGATGCCCTGCATGGCCCAAGTTGTAACGATTAGGCCAAGATAAGCGGCTATGCGCTGAAATATCCACAGAAATCCGATGCCGGTGATCACCCGGAAAACATACGTACCCCGAAAAAGGACATACAGGCGAAAAAGAAAATAACTGACCACCAGGATATCGATAATGTCCTGCCACCTGATAGATGCGAGCTGTGTGAAGAATGCGCTCATTTTCAAATCTAATCCGTGATGCTGAATCTCACAATTTTAATAATTGTGCCGTTATTGTCCTTGATCTCCACCCGCCATGGCCCCTTGTCGGCCTCTCGCAATTGAATCGTGCTGAAGGTAGACCATTCCGGCGTCTTGAGCGACAACCTCTTTGTGGTGATCAGCATGTCGCTCCGGTACCAACTATGATAGATATTCATATTTCGGGGCACCGGATTAAAGGAAGTGAAACAAAACAACTTGCCGATGGCGATGGAAAAAACGACGGCGCTGTTCTGCGGTGCGTAGTCTTTTATCCCCTCGCACATGGCTGCCTGCGTGATGGTCAGCATTTTTTGAACAGACGCATTATCCTGTGCGTACACCCATGGGGAAACCGCGGCCAGGCTCAGGAAAAACAGAAGGCTGATCGAGAATTTATTCATTTTTGAAAATCGTATCAAGGTACGCATGAACTCCTTTGACACAGTTGTCGATAATGCGGGCCGAAGCTTCGTAGGCTTCGATGGATTCACCCAGCGGATCAGGCACATCGTATGGTTCCTTATCCGGATCATATTCGGTCAATAGCCTTATGCTGACCGAGTTGAGAAATGATTTCATTTTGACGAATTTGAGATGGAATCTTTCCATCACCAGAATAAGGTCTGCCGAAGCGACCAACGTCCGGCTTAACAGCCGGGCGCGATGCCCGCTAATGTCCACCCCGAACCCCTGCATAACCTCTATGGCATACGACTGGGCCCGGTTTCCGTGGAGCGCGTGTGTGCCTGCTGAAGAAATCACCACTCTCCCTGCTAGTTGTTCGGGTAGCCGACCTTTGAGTATCCCCTCCACCATCGGGCTCCTGCAGATATTGCCCGTACAGACAACCAGTATGTTGTATGGTTTGTTTGACATCAGCTGTTCTTTCCCTGCCTGATGAAATAGGGTATCCTGTCAAAGCATATAGGAAGCCTAACCGAAAGAATGGCAATTAAAAGCAGAGCATTAATGATGTGCTCTTACTCTATCACCACAATTGTAATCCGGCGGTTTATTGCCCGATTTTGAGGGGTGTCGTTTTCTACAACAGGTTTTGACTCACCATAAGAAAAGATGCTCATGCGGTGCAGAGGTATACCGTGCTGCGTGTAGAGGTACGTCTTTGCTACTTCGGCTCTGACCATGCCCAGCTGTAAATTATACGCATCTGTTCCGACACTGTCAGTGTGTCCCTGGATTTCGATGTAGACATTCTGATTATCCGCTTTCACGCGTTTGGCAAAAGAGTCGAGAGCTGCTTTGGCTTCATCGGAAAGACTGCTCACATCAAAGCCAAAATGAACCGACTCATCTATGAGCGTCACCGCAAAAAGAAGCTTACCCTTGGCTACTGTGCCTGCCTTCTCAGCATGTGTGAGAGCTTTGTCAGCATGTGTGAGAGCTTTCTCAGCACGAACAAGCGCTTCCTCTGCAGTCTTCGAAAACTTCTGCTGGTTCTCGTTGAGCCCTGTAGTCGTCTCTTTCAATGCAGCGATTTCCGCTTTGTTCTTCTCAGCCTGAGACTGGATAGGGATCATAGCCTGAGAGATCTGTTCCTGGACGAAGTCTTTACTGGCACATCCGGTCAACCCAAGCACAATAATTCCAGCCAGGGCGAAAAAAGCTAAAAATGAGTTTTTCATGATAGCTCCTCCCTCTATCTTACTTTTATGTTGCTATAGTTTCGTATCTAAAAGATTAAATGTAAAGCAATTTTTCATCGGGAAAATCAACAAGATGCTGTGGGTGGTTTCATCAACCCAAAAGAATGGTTTTCGTGCCATAGTTGATGATCGTGCAAAATTCAAAAATTTTCAAGGTTTCGTTTGGTATTCATAAGTTTTTCGGGTTTTGTAAAGTTCACAATCATAGCAGAAAGCAGAACCTCATAGCCGATTATGGGAACTACAAGATGTTGGGGTTGCCGAATTGCGGTTGGGCACTATCCTATTGGACACTCGAAGGGATTTCACAAGGACTCCTCGCTAAGGCCAATCTACTTAATTGCAATACAAATATTGTATAAGGCGAATTAGCGTCTAACAGCTTAGTCCATCTTGTAATGTATGAGACTCTATCAAGTAGCTGGAGGAACAGAGCCTAGTATTCAGCAAGAAACTGTGGGTGAACATTCATTACTAGACTACGGCCCAATAGGCTCTGTGAACCGCCCCTTGCAGACCCGAATGCTTGGTGGTGTGGGGAAGCGAATTTATGAGCTTCTCTTTACCCTATTAGACCTATGGGCATCGCCGACGAGCTTGTATTTCTCGATAATTCCCTGTGCAAATCGTTTTCGGCTGTCAGATTCTCCCAAACTAAAAGTCTCCAGATATTCCAGGAGCCGATTCTCGTCTCCAGCCTCAACGAGTAGTCCTGTACAGAAGTAGTAAATACTCACGCCTCGGTGAATGCGAGAGTAAGTACGTCCTTTTAGATGTTCTATTGCAAATCTACTTATCACTTCGGACTGATGCCTCAGTCCAGCTTCAAGATCTGATAGCTCTGAAATCCCGACGAAGAATAATTTGTCAACCAGTGACTCCGCAAACCAGTCCTCGAATGCTAACTCAAGGCCAGTCTGGTTCTGGATCTCGTCGTCCAGCATCCTCACGAGGCCACTGCGTTTTATGAAGTGGGCCAGGGAGATCTTGTCGAGGGGTATGTCGATGTCTTGAGCGGCTGCGACCTCCTCGGAGTAGTCTATCAGGTTCTTCCGCAGACCGTCAAACTCATAATCCGCAAGTTCAAGTAATCCAGAAAGCTGCGAGAATCGGCGTCGCATCTGAATGGGAATTGCATACTTGCTCTTGTAACCGAGATCGTGCTCAATTTCTGCCCATGCATGCTGAAGAATTGATCGGATTTGAATTTCGGCTTTGAGGCACACCATTCGCTTGTATTCCGTCAGTTTCGCGTAGGATTTGCTCAAGCTTACAACGTAGTGTAACGAGAGGTAGCCAAAACGGTCTGGGTCGAGCAGCGCTCTCTTATCAATGGAATGCTCAGTATCGACCGTGAATTCCTTTCTAATTATATCTGCAACCCGGTCCACGTCCGAGTTATAATATGTAATCACGCGAACACCTACAATATCAGTCAGATCTCCAAGTTCCTTAAAGGAAATGTCGGGCTTGTTTAGCTTGCGGCTCAAGCTATCCCGCTCTTTCACTCGATGATGGATGGAATGGACATACAAGCCTTCATCTCTTATCAACCCTTCAAGAAGAGCGCTGATTTTTCTCGAAAGTGTCTCGTAGAGCGAAACGTTCTTATCATACTTAGAAAGTATATTGTCACTATAGCTCATCTTGAGTGACCTCTCTTTAGGGATCCAGGGTTGCGCAGAGTCTAACATTATATATCAAACAAATTCAACTTTTTTTGCCAACATCAAAAAGTGGATAAAGTATACATAAAGTCGGTTGGTAATGCAAAAAGATAGAAATTCAGTCAAATCTCAAATAGATATAGACGATAATATGAATGACGGCATGAGTTTCCCGAATGCCCTGTCTTGTAAAATGAGAGCAAAATTTCTTTATATTAGTCTTCCGAGCATAATTATGTAGAGTCTAGATAACAATTAAGTTCTAGTACCTGGGGGATGTGGAGTGTTTCAAACTCATTTGTTTACACATTTCAAGATTAAGCTTCAATAAGGTTATCTTAAATATTTGAAATCCTAAGCAATTCTCTAAGTAGTTAATTTTGCACGATTTTTGCGTAATAATATATAATCAGTATTGAATTATAATGTCATATCTTTTATAATCACAAAAAAGTCGCTTAGATTAATCATGCAAGAATCTATTCGACATACCTAAAGGAGGGCAAATGAGATGAAAATGCCAAAATTGTGGACATTGATTGCTTCATCCTTGTTCATTTTCATCCTTGCTGGATGTGGTGCAGAGATCAATACAGGAACCCTGTCTTTGAGCCTTTCAGATGCTACGACAGCGGAATACAATGCTGCCTATGTCACAATAAAAGAGGTACAGGTGCATACGGATGAAGACGGGAGTTGGCAAAGAGTTGCTTCTCCAAACAGGACATACAATTTGCTAGAACTGGTAAATGGTGTCAGAGAGCAACTGGGCATAACAGAGCTAGAGACAGCTCATTATACACAAATGAGACTCATTATTGGGAAAAGTCCTGACGATACTATCAACCTTTTAAGTGAAAGCCATCCATATGCAAACTACATTATTGACAACGCCGATACCTATTATGAGTTAAAGATTCCAAGTGGCTATCAGACTGGCATCAAGATCGTTCATGGATTTGACATTGCCGAAGATCAGACTACAGAACTGATCCTGGACTTTGATGCCTGCCGTTCGGTTGTGCAGGCCGGGAATAGCGGGAAATGGTTGCTTAAGCCCACCATTAAAATAGCGAGCTTGGAAGATTTTTCAATTATCAATGGTACAGTTACTGATGATTCTGATGCCGGAATCGAAGGAGCTTTGGTAAGTGCGCAGATATTCAACGGCGGAACCACTGAAACAAAGGATGATGATGAACTCATCATTCAGGCGGCTACTATTACAGATTCAAATGGCGAATACAAACTATTTGTAACACCCGGAACTTTTAATCTTGTTGTTTATGCTGAGGCTAAGGTTCCGGATTTCAGAAAAGTTGCAACGACAGCCGGTGAAGTGTTGGAAGGGCCAACTGCAGAAAATTTTACCTTAGGGGATTCACTTACCGGAACTGTCAGTGTTGACGTCTCAATAATGGGCGCAGATGATGAACAGTACGCTACTTTGAGTTTCCGACAAGAGGCTAATTGTGCTGATTGCGATGAGTATGAAAAAATTGAAATTAAGGCCATCAATGTCGTGAACGGATCAACATACGACACCGGTCTTCCAGTAGGGTGGTATTCTCTTGCTGCCTCCTCGTTCGGATACGAAACACAAGATCCGGATGATTTCACTATAACAGATGGTGGTGATACCGATGTAAATGTAACATTCTGAAAAATACCCTTTGGGCATTAATTAAAGGCAGAGCTTAACAAGAGCTCTGCCTTTTTTCATGAAATCAGCTTCCCCGGACTTCAAGAAAAACCGACGGGGTCACGAATGGCCTTGCCGTCTGAATCCATATTTTTCAGCTATATTTTTCAGATTTTTACTTTGTCCCCGCGATAAAAAGTAGCTTTTTAAAATGCAGATAACTCCAACATACCCGTAAGGATTATAGGCCATCAAAACCTGTGATATCTAAACTTCCCATTCGGAAGACTACAATTGTGTTTACTACTATGCTTGGAAAGAATTGAAAAGCCAAAAAACTTATGACTACCAGATCAAACCTTGAATATGAAAGGTTGCCATCTAAATGATATGGCACGTAATCTATCGAACACGATTATAGGAGACTACCACAATATCTTGTGGGTTTCCACTAATTTCCTCAGTTCAAAATGGCTCATTCTTAGAAAATTCTGAAAAGCGATTTTTCTTGACATCCAGATACAACTATTATTCTAATAGGGGAATGTTTTTCCTTCAGTAATGGCAATTCCATGAAGAGGTCTCGCATCACTTTTTGTCATGACAATGGAGAATCATTAAAAGGATAGTATCAAATCGTATGGTACGGCCACCAATTTTTAACCTTGAGGAGAAAGGAGAAAGACTATGAGCTTCTTACAATCCATGAGAAAGCCGATTGCAGGTCTTGTAATTGTGGCTCTGTGTGTATTCAGCATCAGCTGGGCACCGGCTCAGGCAGCAATGGTAAGTACTGATGAAGTCCTGAAACAGAATAAACAGAATCTTGATCGTGAACGTCTCACTATACTTCTCGATCGCTCTGAGGTGCAAAAACAGTTGAAGGCCTGGGGGGTAAAAAGTGAAGAAGCAAAGCAATGGATAGATAGCCTCACTGACCGTGAAATTGCAGAAATAGTCAATCGTATAGACCAGATGCCAGCAGGGAGTGG
>Ga0307442_1001138_pt1 | contig 13133 bp, 12 predicted proteins | sample SalMarWE160430MG_FD_202143 | JGI IMG/M metagenome (GOLD analysis project Ga0307442, IMG submission 202143) | Salt marsh sediment microbial communities from the Plum Island Ecosystem LTER, Massachusetts, United States - WE1604-30 | ecosystem: Environmental > Aquatic > Marine > Intertidal zone >... | reverse complement strand
GCTGGGGATGAAGGTTGAAACCCTGGCCGATGCAGAGCCGGTTATGAAACGTTGCAGGGAGTTACTTCCACCTCATGTTAAAAAAGACTGCAATATTCCTTACTTAGGTCCACTTCTGGATGCCGGAATGGCCGCTCTTTTTGCTGAAGAGATAGTTGAGGCCATTCGCTATGTGGAAGAACCTGATTTCTATCAACCTTCGGTGGAGGACCCGGACCTCGACAACGGTAAGCTCTGGTTGGGTGCGGCTGATGATACAATTATGAGAAAAAGGGGAGTTGAGTTTGTGGATGGTACTGCCCCGGGTTTTGCAGCCATTGTTGGCGCTGCCCCCAATGCTGAAATAGCAAAAAATATCGTTGAGGAATATCAGAGGAAAAATCTTTACATATTTTTGGCTGCGAATCAGAATGGAACCTGTGTTGCTGAGCAATTAATTGAGGCAGGTGTCCAGATTGGCTGGGGTACTCGTATTGTTCCTTTCGGTCCTGATATCTCAGCAGCGGTATTTGCCCTTGGATTTGCCAATAGGGCAGGGCTCTCCTTTGGTGGAATCGAACCGGGGGATTATAAGAAGATGCTCAAGTACCAAAAGGATAGGATCTTTGCCTTTGTCAATGCATTGGGTGATGTCAACGCAGAGTGGGCTGCCAATGCAGCAGGTGCCATAAACTGGGGTTTCCCGACTATTGCCGATACTGATATACCTGAGGTACTCCCCTGGGGGGTGTGTACCTATGAGCATGTTGTGCCAGAGGTACCTCATGATCAGATTGCTGCAAAATCTATTGAGGTTCGGGGGCTGAAGGTAACAGTTACAGAGATAGATATCCCTCTTACCTATGGTCCTGCCTTTGAGGGTGAGCGGGTACGAAAGGATGATCTCTATCTGGAGATGGGCGGTGGCAAAACCCAGATGACAGAGCTTGTCCGTATTGCCGATATGAACGCCATAGATGACGGAAAAGTCATCGTTAAAGGCCCTGATGTGGGTGATATAAAGAAGGGTGGCACACTCCCCCTGGGTATCTTTGTGCAGGTGGCGGGCCGTGAGATGGAGGAAGACTTTGAGCCAATCCTGGAACGCCAAATTCATCATCTTATAAATTATGCCCAGGGTATAATGCATATTGGCCAGAGGGATATTTCCTGGGTTAGGGTTGGTGATGGTGCAATAGAGAAGGGATTTACCTTGAAGGATATCGGAACCATCCTTCATGCTAAACTCCATCAGGATTTTGGCCGAATATTCGATAAATTGCAGGTTACCCTCTATACCGAAAAGAAGGATGTGGATGAACTGACCAAGACTGCCAAAGAGGTATATAAAGTAAGGGATGACAGGATAGAGGGGATGACGGATGAAACCACAGACACCTTTTATTCCTGCACACTCTGCCAGTCCTTTGCTCCGACGCATGTTTGTACTATCAGTCCGGAGCGGACTGGGCTTTGCGGGGCATACAACTGGATGGATTGTAAGGCATCCTTTGAGATCAATCCTACCGGGCCAAACCAGCCGGTTCCCAAAGGTGAAGTACTTGATGAGAAACTCGGACAGTTCAAGGGTGTGAATGAGTTTCTTTTTAAGGCCTCCAGGGGAAAGATGGAACGCTATAACTTTTACAGCATTGTTAATGAACCGATGACAACCTGTGGATGCTGTGAGTGTATTGCTGCAATACTTCCCTCGTGTAACGGGATTATGACCGTTGACAGAGATTATATTGAGATGACACCATGCGGTATGAAATTTTCTACCCTTGCTGGCACGGTCGGTGGTGGGTTGTCCACCCCTGGTTTTGTAGGTCACTCAAAGTATAATGTATGCCAGAGAAAATTCATCCTTGGTGACGGAGGGTTATTTAGGATGGTATGGATGCCTAAACATCTTAAGGAAGAGATAAAGGAGCGGATTGTAGCACGAGCAACGGAATTAGGTGACCCAGATTTCTATGATAAGATAGCAGATGAGACAGTGGGTACTACTGAAGAGGAAATCCTTCCCTGGCTTCAGGAGAAGAAGCATCCCGCTCTTGAGATGGAGTCTATGCTGGGATAATCAATTTTCCATTGATGATTGATTGTTAAAAATTTGTGGAGATGATAAGCCAACGAATAATAATAATCAAATAAGATAAGGAGCATGTTATGGCTTTAACAGGTATTCAGATATTTAAGATGCTGCCAAAGACAAATTGCAAGGAATGCGGGCACCCTACATGCCTGGCCTTTGCAATGGCCCTTGCATCAGGCAAGGCGGAGTTAGCCAGTTGCCCCTATGTAAGTGATGAGGCAAAGGAGCAGCTTGCAGAAGCATCCGCACCTCCAGTGAGGCCGATGCAGATCGGGGCGGGTGATCGATCCTTTAAGATCGGTGGGGAAACAGTGCTTTTCAGGCATGAGAAGACATTTGTCAATCAACCTGGAATCGGAGTACTGGTGACTAGCGACACAGATGAAGGAACATTGGCAGAAAAGTTGAAGGTGTGGGATACCTTTCAGTTTGAAAGGGTTGGATTTAACCTGAGACCCGAGCTCATCGCCATTAAGGATATTAACGGTGACGCGGGAAAGTTTGCGGCACTAGCTAAAAAGGTAGTTGATGAGAGTGAATTTTGCCTGGTACTGATGAGTGAAGACGTTGGAGTAATGAAGGCAGGGATAGATTCTTGCGCCGACAGAAAGCCGGTAATATATGCAGCCACAAAGGACAATGCCGATGATATGGGAGCGCTTGCCAAGGAAACAGGGCTTCCTTTAGTTGTCAAGGCCGATGATATGGATGGCCTTATGGAGCTTACAGGTAAACTGACCGGTATGGGGCTGAAGGATCTTATCCTGGATTCTAACTCAAGGACGGTGAGAAGGGCCTTTGAGGACCAAGTTTGGTTGCGCCGTGAGGCTATCATGAAAAAGAACAGAGCCCTTGGTTTTCCAACCATTGCATTTCCGTGCGAGATGGCAGACAACCTTGACAAGGAAACCGTTATTGCAGCTATGTTTATAGCCAAGTATGCAGGCATTATTATACTGTCTAATTTTACAGGTGAGAGTCTCTTTTCTCTTCTGGTAGAGAGATTAAATATCTATACAGATCCACAGAGGCCAATGACAGTAGAGCAGGGTATCTATGAGATTAATGGCCCGAATGAAAACTCCCCTGTTGTTATTACAACTAATTTCGCCCTTACATACTTTATTGTAAGTGCTGAGATAGATGCAAGCAGGGTTCCAACATGGCTTTTGATAATGGATACAGAAGGCCTTTCAGTTATGACGGCCTGGGCTGCTGGTAGCTTTGTGGGTGATGCAGTTGGTATATTTGTCAACAAGTGCGGTATACTGGATAAGGTTGGTCACAAAAAACTTATCATCCCTGGGTACGCTGCTGCTATTAGCGGTGATCTGGAAGAGGAGGTTAAAGAATCTGAGGTACTGGTTGGACCAAGGGAAGCAAGCCAGATTGCAAAGTTCCTCAAGGAGTTCGCTGTTTAAATTTAAAAAGGAGATAGGTAAATGCTATTAATCGGAGAAAGTTTGAATGTTATCTCTACAAAAATAGGCCGTGCCTTTAAAGAGAGAGATCCACTTCCTATCCAGGAGGAGGCAAAAAAACAGAAGGAACTGGGCATGGACTTTATTGATATCAATTTGGGCCCTGCTCGAAAGGGAGGTCCTGAATTGATGGAGTGGGTTGTAAAGACTGTTCAAGAGGTAGTTGATGATGTACCGTTAGCCCTTGATACATCAAATATTGAGGCCATAGAAGCTGGGCTGGCTGTATGCAAAGGGAGACCTCTTATTAATTCCATTATGTGTAGACCTGCACGATATGAAAAGATGCTTCCTATCTGTGCCAAATTTAATGCCCGTATGATTGGGCTCCTTTGGGGCCCTCACGGTATGCCCAGAGATGAGCACGAGAGGGCTGAATTGGCGGTAGAGTTAGTATATGCAGCCAATGAGGCGGGTATTGCCAATGAGGATATCTTTGTAGACGGAATTGTTACCCCTGTCAATGTTCAGCAAGATCAGGTTTATTCTCTGCTTCAGTTTATGCCAATGGTTCAAGATCTGGGAGAAGGATTAAAATCTACCTGTGGACTATCCAATGTCTCCAATGGGCCACCTGATCGCCTGAGACCCATACTGAATAGGACATACATGGTTATGCTGGAAAAGTGTGGTATGTATTCAGCTATTGCTGATGCCTATGATAAAGATCTCGTAGATATAGCAAAAGGTAAACGACCAGATATAGTCGAGATTATTGGGAAGGTGATGAATGAAGAGACTATTGATATGTCCTCTCTCTCAAAAGAGCTCCAGGATTATGTAAAAACAGCACGTATTCTTCTTAAAAAAGCACTTTATTCCGACTCCTGGCTGGAATTGTAGTTCTTCTTATATTGGCTATAATCAATAATCTACTGAGGGAAAAAGTTTCCTATCTGTATGGGGTAAGAATAGGGCCGCAACATACTCATCCATGAAAGGAAGGTAGGTAGATAGTTCTATATTTGTCATCATGCTGGCTATCTTGACTGTTCGCTCAAAGGCATGGGTAGAGAGGAGGGCCATTCGGGCTCCCATTAGTGAACTATTGCCAACAAATTTAATTTTTTTCGGGTTCATATCTGGCAGAAGGCCTATTGCGATAGCCTTGGGAATATCCAAATAACTTCCGAAACCACCAGCTACATAAAAGGTGTCTATATCATTAAAGCCCAAGCCCACATAGTCTACAAGCGACTTAATAGCTGCAAACACGGCACCTTTTGATCGAATAAGATTACTGATATCAGATTCCCTAATGGCCAGATCCTTTCCTGTTTCTGTTTCTTTTGAAGAGGCCACTATGAATGCTGCCTCGTCGTCTTTCTCAATTATCCTTTCATCACGGGTGGCAAGATTAAACTTTCCCTGCTGATCAATTATTTTATTTCTGACCAGCTCATAGATACTGTCAATCAGCCCAGATCCACATATCCCCCGTGGCCTGGCCTTTCCAATGGTACGATACATAACTCTACCATCATTTATCTCTACCCTTTCGATAGCTCCACGGGTGGCCCTCATACCGCAACTAATTCCGCCACCCTCAAAGGCGGGGCCGGCAGAAGCGGAACAACACACCATCCAATCATTATTGCCAATGGCAATCTCTCCATTGGTACCCACATCTATCAAGGCCTTTACCTCTGGCCTATCTGCTATGCCACAGGCCAGAACACCGGCAACGATATCACCACCCACATAGCTGGCCACATCAGCCACCGTCTCGAGTGTCCCTTCAGGGTTTATGTGTATATTTAATTCAGCAGCCCGTATCTGGGGAAAGACGTGTGCTGTGGGTACATAGGGATCCAATCGGATAGAGCACGGAATAAGTCCCAAAAGCAGATGGCTCATCGTGGTATTCCCCGCAGCCACAATGGCTGTGATCTGCTTAATGTCTATCCCGTTTTCTTTCGTTAAGGTCTTTATCATATTATTAATATTTTTTACTATTGCCTCATGAAGGGGATTAAGACCCTTTTCCTTGCTGCAGGCAAAGACCATTCGTGATATTACATCTTCACCGTAATGGGACTGAAGGTTATGGCTCCCCGCCACTCCTAGCACGTTGCCTGATTTCAAATTAACCAATTGAGCAACAACCGTGGTTGTTCCCACATCAAGGGCCAATCCGTAATTCTGATCACTGGTATCTCCGGGCTCTATCTGTAATATTCGCCAGAGATCACCATGCCTTGCTATTGTGGCCGTAACTTTCCAGCTGTTATCGCGTAATTTCTTGGCCAGACCCTGGAGGCAACGTAACGATATCTCAAAAGATTGATATTCTATCCTCCTTTTTAGTTCTCTCATAATGCGGTCAATATCAGCTATATTATCTTCGCCAGAGGGCTCTTTGAGTTCCAGATATATCTTTTGGACCAGCGGTTCAAAAAGGGAAAGCGGGTCAGAAGGGAGCTTAGCAACAAAGACCTTTTCTGGTTGACTGTAGTCAACCATTGCCCCTTGTATCATGATTTGTTCTTCTTCCAGACGGGATTCAGGTGGAATGACTACCGCCATGTCACTGGTAACCTTTGTCTGACAAGCCAGGACAAAGCCTTCGTTGAGTTCCTCTTTTGATAAAAAGCCGATGGAATGCTTGTCTGCCAAAACCTTACCATTGGTAACCTGAACTCGGCATTTGCCACAGACACCTTTTCCTCCACAAAGGGAGTTAATATATACGCCAGCCTTTTCCGCTGCCTGCATCAGGGTAATCCCTGCTTCGACTTCAACCTCTTTCCCATCAGGTAAAAATGTAACGTTATATATACCCATAAATCATCTCCCCCATTTTACACTACTCTTTCTTTTCACCAGTAGCTGCTTTCTCCAGACGGTAGCGTTTCTCACTCTTTTTACACAGCTCCCATATCATACATGATGACCTAAATTTACAATACACGCATGGATCTGTGCATGCCTCACAATTATCCAGACATTCCTGACAGTATCCTACTCCCATCTTCTGGCATATTACCCTGGCTTCCCTATCGGGATGATAACGGCACTGCATATTTAAATTTGTTTCAAGTGCATATTAGTCCACAGTAGGCTTAATTGATGAACCACGTAAATCTGTGTTTGCTATGGCATTACGGGTCGATTGAGCAGAAGTTGGCGTGATACTCAGAGACCTGAAGCCCAGGCTAAGCAGAAGAGGGACAAGTTCTGGATGAGAAGCGACCTCACCACAGATTGTCACATTCTTTTCCTTACCCAATTCAACGGCACGCTCTATGATGAATCCCAGCAACCAAAGAAATGCCTTGTTCTCAAAATTTTCGTACATGAGAACAGCATCGTTATCTCGATCAGCTGCCACGAAGTACTGGAGCAGATCGTTTGTCCCAACGTTGATAAAATCTACCTCCGCCAGGATATCTCCGACACTTATTGCTGCTGCAGGGACTTCGATCATGGCGCCGAGCTCAACTTTTTTAGAAAACGGCTTATCTTCGGCACGCAGTTCCTCTTTAACACTTTCCAAGATACGCTTCACCTCTCTTATGTCATTCACCGTGGTAATCATAGGGATCAATATGCCGACTGGGAATCCAACAGCTGCACGAAGTATAGCACGCAATTGAGTCTGGATTTCACTCGGACGTAGCAAGAGGTGTCTGCGCACCCCCCGAACTCCCAGTGCAGGATTCTGTCCGGTACAGTAGTAAAGGTCAGCAATCTGTTTATCCCCACCGATATCAAAGGTACGGATCACTACTCTCCTCCCATCAGCAGCAGTGAACAGGCGATGATAAATGTCGTATTGTTCCTGCTCTGTTGGAAAGCTTTCCGTCTCCAGGACAAAAAACTCTGTGCGAAATAGTCCAACCCCTCCAAGCCGATTGCGAAGCATGAGGTGGATTTCATCTGGATTATTGATATTCGCCATCAAACGAACGTTGATACCATCCTTAGTGCGAGCACTAATCGGAGGTGAAAGAGGAAATTCTTCAGGGACCTGCAGCTCCCGTTTCAAGGTGATGTATTTTTGAACGGTTTCTGGTTCCGGTCGAATGATAACGACACCATTAACTGCGTCTACAATTACCTGATCCCCTTCCTCAATAGACTCCCTGAGGCCTTTTAGACCACCTATTGCCGGGATTCCAAAACCTTTGAGAAGTATGGCTGCATGGGATGAGAGGGCAGCGCTCTCAGTGGCAAATGCAACGGAGTGGAAATGGCGGGCCTCCATTACTGAAGATGGAAAAAGATTGTCGGAGATACACACTTTTGGTTCCCCATTCTTTCGTAAAGCTTTTTTGTACGTTTCCGGGGTTGGAGAGAGAGCATCTACAATGCTTGCAACTAAATCACGAATGTCTTCCGCGCGGGATATGAGATATGGACTCCTGCTTGACTCCAGCCCTGCGATGATTTGCTCGCCTTCCAACTCCAGGGCCCACGCTGCATTTTTGTATTCGTTTGAAATCCTGGAAAGCACCGCCTCGTGAAACTGCTTATCTGTCAGCATTGCTTCGTGGGTTTTCAATATGAGTGAGGAACTCAGGGATGAACCGGCATGTGCCTCTTTAATATGTTCGTGGAGATGATCAATGACAGTCTTTACCGCCTTAGTATAGCTTTTTTGCTCCGATTGCACTTGAGCTTCATGAATCTCGTTTCTTGGGATAATGAATTCCCGATCGAGAACCCGCGCCTGCCCAATCCCGATACCAGGGCAGATCGTAATGCCTTTCAGCTTGGTCTCATTCCCAGTTTCAAGCCGACTACGTTCAGGGAGCGATTTATCATCCATTTTCATAATTACCTACGCCAGCTACTCTCAAGCTGGAAGTCGCCGGTTACTGAAGAAAAATTATAATCAGATGGGCTTTCATTTGTCTGCTCTGCAGTTGAGTTATATTAGCAACCGCATGTCGCCTTTACGTTAGAAAAAATTATTGGTTTTCTCCACTATCAGTTGCGAAGTAGTTCAAGCTTTTCTAGTGTTTTCTCTGCAACCATTTTTTCCTTGTTAAAATGTTTTATCATTCGATTAAGACATTTCTGCCCTTCTTCATCACCCCTAAAATGTTTTTCGCAGGCATCCATAAAATATTTTGTTTCTTCAATATTCGATTTCACTTCATCTGGTATTTTTTCACTATCGTGTCTTACTGCTTCCTGATCGCATACATCGTGGCACCTACCACAATGGATACAACCATTCATATATATTTCTGCCACTTCATCTTCCATCACTATTGCATCGACAGGGCATTCTTCAACGCATATTCCACATCCGATACACATACCTTTGTCTACCCATGGCATATTTGTCTCCTCCTTTTCAGTGTAATAAGGTGTGATAGCAAATCTCAATCGTCCTTTTGTAATTGGTGAAGCTGATCAAGTAATTTTTTCTTGAATCTGTCGAGGGTAATCTCGTAAGGAATAATCGGGATAGCCATCCAGTCAGAGTATTCAAGGATTTCCTCTGTGTGTTCCTCTATATAGTGATCAAAGAAACCTATGCCATCAAGGATAATCGCTCCTCCAGTATGCTTTGGAAAGTTTTCGTTTGCCAGTCCTATATCCCAGTCCTTAAATACATGCTTTCTAAATAATATCCACCCCGGTGTCATCCACCACACTTTTTCACCATTGCGCATCTCTTCCCTTTCATCTTTGCCAGCCAGCATATCCACACAGTGAGATGCCTGAATTCTTACGATCCCTTCACCCTGTTCCTTGATAATAGTATCTATCGTCCTGAAAAGGTCATTAGAATTGACATAGCAAAACTGCCCCCCATAGATAACGATAATTTTGTTTGAGTATTCCCGTGCCTTCTTGATTCTATCTATGAGCTGTGTTTCTAATTCTCTCGGTATCTCATGAAGTCCGGGAGTGGTGAAAAAGACCTTTTTTGCATCTAAGAATCCCTCCTTTTTCAGGTAGTTTATCTCTGGGCTTAAGGTCCCACACGAGACGATGACGCAATCCTTAAAAGAGTTATCTGTTTTCATCTTTCTCCAATCATTTTTTACAAATTAAATTGCTTGATAGAATACATTCATAGTGGCTATGAATGGCATCCATGGCCCTATCCATTCCCTTGATAGATGAGAATATCCCGTATGCTGATTTATTGTTCGTCTGACTCACTCCGCTTACTTTCCCTCTCTTCTCGCTGCTTTTCTATCTCGAAGCCCAAGATGAGGCCCTCTACCTTGCTGGGGGCCATGTGGCCATGGACTGTCTCCTCCACGATGGCCACCGGGGCCAAGGCGCAGCATCCTACGCAGGCAACCCTGTCGATGCTAAATTCCCTGTCTTTTGTTGTTTCGCCTGCCTTGATCTCGAGTTTTCGTTCAAAATTTTCCAGGATGATGTCCCCGCCCCTCACGTGACAGGCTGTTCCCAGGCACACCTTGATCTGGTGTTTTCCCGGGGGATGAAATCTGAACTGGTTGTAGAAGGTAGCTACGCCATATACCTCACAGGTGGAGATCTTTAGATGCGTTGCTACCATCTCCATAGCAGGACGATTAAGGTAGTGATGTTTTCCCTGAATCTCCTGCAGGATGGGGATAAGATAACTCCTCTCGTGCGAAAAATCCCTCAACATGGAGTTTATATCCTCTACCATAGCTTCGTCTTCGGTGTTGGCGAGATGGTCCATTTCTTTATTAATATATTTTCTCCTTAGATTATTACAGACGGGTTTAACTCATATATAGGTGATTTTGCTCCGAATACATCAGGAATAGAGCCCAACTTGGGGCTTATAATACCAGCCGCTTTAAGCTCTGCTATCAGGCCGTCAGTTCTATCATTGAGACCAAACTGGAGGCATATCTCCTTTATTTGATTGCCGGTAATTGTATAATCAATCGCCTTTTCGGCAATGCTCCTTACTAATCCAGTAATCTTTTCCCAGTCAGGTTCTCCAAATTTCTTAAAGAGCTCAATTATGCTCTTTTCAGGATTCCATTGTCCTGTATCAAGGGCATTTTTTACTAAATAACGTATCAGATTTGGGATTTCATATTTCTCTCCATCCCTAAGCACTAACACTCGATCTTCCCAGCCAGCACTCTTGACTGTCCTCACTGGCAAAAGTAATCTCCATTTGTCAGCCAGAAGAAGAACATCCTCTGGATCATCCTTGATAATCTCCTTTATTTCCTGGAAGGAAACAGTATCATTTACCACGGCATACGCAAGAACCTGAGATAGTTTACTGGTACTCTTTACAGCACCAAGAATTCTACTCAAGGCTTTTTCTAAACGATCGGACGAGTGTTGAGTCAACTGCCTATTCTGATGTAATCTTTGATTCTCCATCAACCCTGTTGATACTTTAGCTTTCTGTGACCTTTAGAGCACACTGTATAGGTTACTTATCGTGTCATTGGTGCTCCACATTTAGGGCACTTAATCTCGTAGCAGGGGGAACCTACCTTATGGGTGGTTCTATAGCCACAATTGGGGCATACGCATTCTCCACCCGCTCCGAGTCCACTGCCGCCCATTCTGCCACGACCTCCGCCTTGTCCACGGCCCCTTCCAGTTCCAGGGCCTCTTCCGGCTGGTCCTGTGCCATCTCCTCTTGGCATCTAAATCACCTCCTTTCTTAATTCTCTTACAACTACAATCATATGATTTTTATCTATTGCCATATCCCTATCAAATAGAAAACCAACCCTACTATTAGCCCAACAGCAAAATTTACAATCTTGACAGAAATAAAAGCTCTCTTTGACTCAGCTAGCAATGGAAGCATTCCATGACCATCCTGAACAATAGAACTGGCCAAAAGAATGCCAAAAGGGATTGCCCCTTGTGCAAAAAGGGTCACAAATATCATGTGCGGGCCAGACTCCGGAATAAGTCCCACAAGGCAAGCAATCAACATAACAGTGAGATAATTTGCCGTAATCCAGGCCTCAAGATGTAAATAGTCTATTAAGAAATGCATTAATATCAAAGCACCAAATGTCCACAGGAATACCCGTAGAATATGAACCTTTACGATATGTTCCCAGAGATGTTCTTCAAGAAAATGTTCGGGAACTGTGGAAACGATAAAGAGGGATGACAATAAACCTATGAGGAATGTTATCTTTATCCAGTTCCATTGTGGTGGGCCTAATTGATTAAACATTAATCCAGCAATAAATAATGCCAAGGCAACTATCAATAATCCACGTTGAAGGGTAACATTCTTCAATTGGCTTACGATCTCACTCTTCGCAAAACAAACACATTCATCCTCATTATGTATCTCAAGCGTGCGACCCAACCTTTTTATCATGAGAGAGCCTGGTTTAAATAGGATATCTGTCACAAAGCCAGCAGCAATACCTATGAGAAATAGAATAAGGATTAAAAAAAATGTCTTTCCTGGAAACATTGACAGCATCACAAAGGCCTCATCACCACTGGTTGCAATCATCACAGTCACCAATGCGCCAAAACTTACTATATTGTGAGTATAGAGGGCAACAACCGTGAATGCACCAAGGCAACCAGGGGTAGCACCAAGAAATGCAGATAACATATACTGCTTCCATCTTGATTTCTGTAATGAATTCTGCCAGCTTCCCTTGGTTTGAACATTGAGATACTCTATGATAAGCATCATCACAAAGACAAAGCTGGTAATTATGAGAGTGTGTTTAAGGGTTTCAACAATCATTGACATTTCTTATTCCACTGAGGGACCTATTTTGTCTTTTATCAGCATGTTGAGCTCCTTCGTTTTTTCCTCGATAGCTGTCTCTAACTCTTCAATGGCTAACATCTGCTGTGGTCGGACAGAGTGGGCAGGAAGGGAGGCCTCTCGATCTTTCAGCTTTTCCTCCAGATCCCGTATCTCTTTTTTTAATTCCTCTTCGTTCCCCATAATCAACCTCAAAAAAGATCATCTTCTTTTGTTGCATCCATGCTCAACCAGATCCTATATAGTTTTTCTCCACCTTCCTCAAAACATTTATACCCTGTGGAGTCAACCTCTTCCACCATAACCTCTCCTAACTCTTTACATTGGACCAGCCAGTTTTTGAAATGTTCTCCACCACCAAAGTATGCTTTTCTCCATCTTCTTCCTTGAGCGTCTGTTTTCTCCTTAACCAGCTCTTCCTCGGCCATCCTTTCCTGGATTGTCTTGTCCTGGATGTCTTTTTTATCATTCATATGCTTTTCCTTGCCCCACCATGCTATATATGTAACACCTGGTTTCCTCCCAGAGACAATAGGAAATATTGTAGGGTATCAATTTCAGTCAGATTATACTTTCGTTAGATTTTTCCATATCCACCGTATTGAGAAATACTGAAAGTTTAGCTCTTTCTTTTCCCTAACTTATCGATTCTATTCAAGATGCCCTCAATCCTTTTTGATGATTCCTCTACCTCTTTTTTTAATAATTCCAAAGAAGAAATCGACTCTAATCTTGGGCCGATAAAATGCTGATAGGATCTTTGTAGGTATCCGAAAACTGGAACTTCCAGCCCAATAATCTCACTTATATTGTAGCCTACCCATGGATCTTGCAGGCAGCCAAAAGGCGATGCTCTGCCCTCCGCCACTGCCTTGGCAAATTGCCCACAATT
>Ga0307442_1001135_pt1 | contig 13146 bp, 11 predicted proteins | sample SalMarWE160430MG_FD_202143 | JGI IMG/M metagenome (GOLD analysis project Ga0307442, IMG submission 202143) | Salt marsh sediment microbial communities from the Plum Island Ecosystem LTER, Massachusetts, United States - WE1604-30 | ecosystem: Environmental > Aquatic > Marine > Intertidal zone >... | reverse complement strand
GGTTTCGCCATGAGTAGTCATGACCTCGTCATGCAGCTTGCTGACGAACTTGGCCAGGCTCATCGTCTCTCGTGCGGCAATCTCTTCCAGGATTTGCCAGAAGATCTTCTCAAGCTGAATGCTTGTCGAATGGCCATCGAGCCGAACCGATCGTTTCTCGGACTCGTAATTGTCTTGCGGCTGTCCCGCAAAAATCTGGCACATGGCGCCTCTCCCTTTTCTCTTGCTTATTTTTGAGCGGATTATGGTCCCCCTATCGGAGGAGATTTGCAATAGAACAGCATCACTTGAGATCGAATCAAATCTCGCGCCCGTTATTGCGAGCGACCGACAGGAGCGCGACAATCTATCGCCAGCAGCCACGGCACGGCCGGTCGCGCCCCTATTCGCCCTGGCGCGCCTTCAGGCCGTTAAGGACGAGGTCGAGATGCGCTTCACAGAACCGATCCAGATCGATTCCCTCAAGATCCTCAAACAGCATCTTCCAGAGCCCGGCAACCATCGCCGGCGCAAGCAGAATCTGCGGGAAGGTGGTCTTCGCGCGCTTATCGAACTCTCCGCGCTCGATACCATAGGCCACGATCTTCCGGAGCGCCGACAGACCCCGTGAGATGACTTCACGGTGATAAAAGGCGAGCAGTTCGGGAAAGCGCGGGCCTTCTCCGATCAGTAACCTTATGACGCGCTTTCGGTCGGTGGCGATCACTTCCCGGTAAAAGGCGGTCATTACCGCTCTCAGCAAGGTCTCGGCACTGCCTTCCGGCGCCACCGCCATGAATTCAACGCGCTCGATCGTCGGCAGGATAATGCTGCGCACCGCCTCCTCGAACAGGACCTCCTTGCTGTCGAAGTAAAGATAGACCGTGCCTTTCGCCACGCCCGCCCGTTCGGCAATCGAGTCGAGCCGTGCGGCTGCGAACCCCATTTCGACGAATTCCTGAACGGCGGCGGCCAAAATCAGTCGAACGCGCTCGCTCTTTACGTCTTTTTGGGGCGGTTCGTTTGAACTGCTCAAAATGTCTCCTTGGTGTTTGATATCTCGCGTCAGCAAGAGGAGTTGACATGCTGTGCCGCTAATACCAATTTATGACTGACTGGTCAGTCATTCAAGGTGAATGATGATGAAACGGCGTATTTTGATTTTCTTGATTGTGGCCGCCGCCCTTTCCGGGGGCGGATGGCTTCTGTACAGCCGGATTTTTGCCGAGGAATCCTCCACTCCGGTCTTCTACGGAAATGTGGATATCCGCGAGGTCGCACTCGGCTTTCGGGTCGGCGGCCGCGTCGCCAAAATGGAGGTCGAGGAGGGCGATAGCGTCAAAGCCGGACAGCGCATTGCCGAGCTCGACAAACGGCCCTTTCTCGACGATCTGGCCCTGCAGACCGCATATATCGCCCAGCAAAAGGCCAATCTCGCCAAGCTGGAAGCGGGAAGCCGTCCCGAGGAGATCGAGCGGGTGAAAGCCGATGTCGCGGCGCGTAAGGCGGCGCTGGAGAATGCGCGCGGCGTCTTCAAACGCCAGCAGCAGCTGGCCAAGCGCGACTTCGCCTCCCAGCAGGCCTTCGACAACGCCGCCGCGCAGCTTCGCAATGCCGAGGCACAGCTGAAATCTGCCGAAGCGACACTGAAGTTGGCGTTGGCAGGGCCGCGCACGGAGGACATCGCCGCCGCACGGGCCGCGCTCGAGGCGGCGCAAGCCCGCAACCAGATTGCCGAGACCGCCGCCGCGGATACCGAACTGTCCGTCCCCGCCGATGGGATCATCCTGACGCGGGCGGTGGAGTCGGGCGCGATCGTGTCCTCCGGCATGACCGTTTATACGCTATCGCTACAAGAGCCGGTCCGGGTGCGGGCCTATGTCGGCGAGCCGCAGCTCGGCCTCATCCATCCCGGCGCGCGTGTCGAGCTCTTCACGGACACAAGGCCCGGCAAGCCCTATGAGGGCCAAGTCGGCTTCGTTTCGCCGGTCGCCGAGTTCACGCCGAAATCGGTCGAGACGCCCGAGCTGCGCGCCGATCTGGTCTATCGCTTCCGCATTACCGTGAAAGATCCCGACAACGCGCTCCGCCAGGGCATGCCGGTCACGGTCCGGCTGATGGAGGCGGGCCCCTCCGTCGCATCGAAGGATTAGGAGGCGATCATGGCGCCGCCCCTCATCCGCTTGTCGTCGGTCAAGAAGAGCTTCGGCGCCGAGATTGCGCTCGACGGCGTCAGCGCCGAGGTTCACGGGGGCATGTTGACCGGCCTCGTCGGACCGGACGGGGCAGGCAAGACGACGCTGATCCGGCTGATGACGGGATTGCTCGCACCCGATGATGGCCGGATCGAGGTGCTCGGCTTCGACACGCGGCAGAATCCGCAGGCGATCCAGAATCAGATCGGCTATATGCCGCAACGCTTCGGGCTCTATGAAGATCTCACCGTCCAGGAGAACCTCACGCTCTACGCCAATTTGCGCGGGCTGCCGGAAGCGGAGCGCGCCGAGACCTTCGAGAGGCTTCTCCGTTTCACCGCGCTGAAGCCTTTCACCGCGCGTCCCGCAGGGCAACTCTCCGGCGGCATGAAGCAGAAGCTTGGCCTCGCCTGCGCGCTCATCCGGACACCGCGCGTTTTGCTGCTCGACGAGCCCAGCGTCGGCGTCGATCCGATCTCCCGGCGCGAGCTCTGGCAGATGGTGCAGGCGCTGAAAGGGGAGGGGATCGCGGTCATCTGGTCCACGGCCTATCTGGATGAGGCCGAGCGCTGTGACCGGGTTCTCCTGCTCAATAAGGGCCGGTCGCTCTTCGAAGGCGCACCGGGAGATCTCACCGGGCGGGTTGCCGGCCGGACCTTCACGGCGACCGAGCTGGACGGCGGGAAGCGCAAATTGCTGACCGAGGTGCTCGATAGCGCCGGGATTATCGACGCGCTGATCCAAGGCGACGCTCTGCGGATCGTGACGGCGGACGTGCCGCCCGGCGGTGCTGCGGGGCTCAAAGCCGCGCTGGGCGACCGCTTCAAATCGGTCAAGGTGAGCAGCACGGAGCCCCGCTTCGAAGACGCGTTCATCGATACACTCGGCGGTGCGCCCGGCGGACAATCCGCGCTTGCCAGGAATGTTGCGCCGAAGACCGGCGACGGCCTGGTCATTGAAGCGCGCGGGCTGACGAAAAAATTCGGCGATTTCACCGCGGCGCGCGATGTGACCTTCTCCATCCCGCCGGGCGAGATCTTCGGTCTTCTCGGCCCGAATGGCGCGGGCAAATCGACGACATTCAAAATGCTCTGCGGGCTGCTCAAGCCGACGCAGGGCGAGGGGCGCGTCGCGGGCTTCGATTTGCGTCATGCCGCCGCCGATGCACGCGGCCGGCTCGGCTATATGGCGCAGAAATTCTCGCTCTATGGCGATCTCAGCGTCCGGCAGAATCTGGAGTTTTTTGCCAGCGTCTATGGCCTTGGCGGCCGGCGCAAGGCCGAGAAGACCGATGCCATGATCGAGGCGTTCGATCTCGGGCCCCATTTGAACGCGAACACCAAAGTCCTGCCGCTCGGCTTCAAGCAGCGCCTGGCGCTCGCCTGCGCCGTCATGCACGAGCCGGACGCGCTGTTCCTCGACGAGCCGACTTCCGGCGTCGATCCGATCACGCGCCGCGAATTCTGGACGCATATTAACGGGCTGGTGCGCAAGGGCGTCGCCATTCTCGTCACCACCCATTTCATGGATGAAGCCGAATATTGCGACCGGATCGCCCTGATGTACCGCAGCGAGACCATCGCGCTCGGCTCGCCGGAAGAGCTCAAAGCGCGGGCGGTTTCCGAGGAGATGCCGAATCCCTCGCTTGAGGACGCCTTCATTCATCTGGTCGAAGCCTCAGGCGACACCGAAAGGCGGGCGGCATGATGGCGGTGCGGATCATTATATCGGCAGGCACGTTTGCGTGGCTTCCGCCTCACCCGGAATGCTACGCATTCCGCCCTCTCCCGCTCGCGAACCTTTACGGTGAGCGCCAAGCGCTCACCTTTGGGGAGAGGGCAAACTCGCCGCAAACTCAGTGCCATGCCCTCTCCCTTGATGGGAGAGGGCGGCGCGCTAGCGCCGGATGAGGGTGGGGCCATGAAACACGAGATAGCCATTCAGCCTGAATCCACCGGCCGCCTGCGCCGCCTCACCGCGCTTCTGGCCAAGGAATCGATCCAGATCGTACGCGATCCGAGCAGCATACTGATCGCCTTCGTCCTGCCGCTGATCCTTCTCTTCCTGTTTGGCTATGGTGTTTCGCTCGACGCCAATTCCGTTCGCATCGGCCTCGCGGTCGAAGCGCCGAGCGAGCCATCCCACAGCCTTGCGGCCGCTTTCCGCGCCTCTCGCTTCTTCAATGTGAGCGAGGCGCGCGACCGGCGCGAATTGGAGCCGCTGCTGATCGCGGGCGATATTCGCGGCATTGTTGTCATCCCGGCACGCTTCGGCGGAGAAGTCTCCCGCGATCCGCGGACGGCCCGCATTCAGGTGCTGACGGACGGTTCGGAGCCCAACACCGCGAAATTCGTGGAAAATTACGCACAAGGCGTCTGGCAGAACTGGCTCGCCGGGCGGCAATCCGGCGGGAGTGCGGCGCCGCGGGTCAGCCTCGAGGCGCGCTTCTGGTTCAATCCGGAGCTGCGGAGCCGCTATTTCCTGGTGCCCGGCGTCATCGCCATCGTCATGACGCTTGTCGGCACGCTGCTGACGGCGCTCGTCGTCGCCCGCGAATGGGAGCGCGGCACGATGGAAGCGATGATGGCGACGCCGATTTCGACGGTCGAGCTGATCGTCGGCAAGCTGCTCCCCTATTTCGTGCTCGGCCTTGGCGCGATGGCGCTTTGCACGGGCGTAGGCGTCTTTTTGTTCGGCGTGCCGCTCAGGGGCTCGTTCCTGGCGCTGCTGGCCATCTCCGCCGCCTTTCTCGTGCCGGCGCTTGGTCAGGGCCTCCTGATCTCGTCCGCGACGAAAAACCAGTTCGTCGCATCGCAAGCGGCCCTTCTCTCGGGATTTCTGCCGGCCACCCTGCTTTCCGGTTTCATCTTCGAAATCGGCTCCATGCCAAAGCTCATCCAGGCCATCACCTATCTCGTCCCGGCGCGTTATCTGATTCCAAGTCTGCAGACGGTTTTCCTGGCGGGCGACATCTGGCCGCTTTTCCTCAAAGACATCGCCGCGATGCTGGGATTTGGCGCGGTCTTCCTGTTTCTGACCATCCGAACCACACGAAAGAGCCTTGAATAATGTGGCGCCGTCTTCGAGCCCTGATCGTCAAAGAATTGCTCGCCGTTCTCCGCGATCCGAGGAGCCGCATGATCCTGATCGGTCCGCCGCTCGTCCAGCTGTTCCTCTTCAGCTATGCGGCGACGCTCGACGTGACCAATGTCGACATCGGCATATTGAACCGGGACGCCGGCCGCTGGAGCGCAGAACTTGTGCAAAGGCTCGACGGCGCGCCGACCTTCCGCAGCATCATGCCGATATCGCGCCTTGAGGAGGCTCGCGAGGTGATCGACAATCGGCAGGTTCTCGCTGTTCTGAACATAGGCGAGGATTTCTCGCGCAATATCGCGACCGGAAAGCCGGCCAAGATTCAGGTCATTCTCGACGGGCGGCGCTCGAATGCGTCGCAGATCGTGCTCGGCTATCTGAGCGCGATCACGAATGACTTGTCTCAACTCATTCAGATCAAGGACGAAACCCGCCTGAGTCAGGTCAAAAGCGCGATCGCCGTGCGTCACTGGTTCAATTCGAACCTCATCTATATGTGGTTCACGGTGCCGGGCCTGATGGGCACGCTCGGCCTGTTGATCGCATTGGTCGTCGCGGGCCAGTCCGTCGCGCGGGAACGCGAGCTGGGAACGTTCGACCAGCTCATGGTCTCGCCCTTGCGCGTGCATGAAATCCTGATCGGCAAGATGCTGCCGCCACTGATTATCGGCGTCGTTCAGGCGACCGCGTTCCTCTTGGTCGCGACGCTCTTCTTCGAAGTCCCTCTCCGCGGCGCGCTGGCGCTTCTCTATGTCGGCGTCGTCTTCTTTCTCGCCGCCGTCATTGGCATTGGCCTGTTCATCTCTTCGCTGTCCCAGACTCAGCAACAGGCCTTTCTCGGGACATTTCTGTTCGCAGCGCCCGCGATCCTGCTGTCCGGCTTCGCAACGCCGATCGAGAATATGCCCGAATGGCTTCAGCTCATCACCGAGGCGAACCCCTTGCGGCATTTCCTCGTCATCGCTCGCGGCGTCTTCCTGAAGGACATGCCCGCGCTGGACGTCGCCTCGAACATCGTGCCGCTCATCCTCATCGCGGCGTTCACGCTGTCGGTCGCGGCCTGGCTCTTCCGTCAGCGGATGGAGTGACCGGGTGGCGAGGCTGCGACGATGAGAGCGCTCGAACACGCAGCCGCTTAGATCAACCCTCGTTCAAGTAGCATCACTTGGACGAGGTCAAGTTGATCCATTTCAAAAAGTTAGCGCAACTGTTCCCGCGTCCATCCCCGCCTTCGCGGGGACATGCTTGGACGCGCGTTACGCTAGTGAATCTCCGGTTCCGGGATGCCGCCGGCCCCGCTCAGAAAGTCGAAATCGCAGCCTTCATGAGCCTGACCGATATGGCGGGCAAACATCTGATTGTAGCCGCGGGGGTAGTCGCGGCTGGGCGGTCGCCACTCGGCGAGGCGCGCCGCAATCTCCTCGTCCGAAAGCCGCACATCGATCCGCCGGTTCTCCACATCGACCGAAATCACATCGCCGGTTCTGACCGCGGCGAGCGGCCCGCCAATATGGCTTTCCGGCGAAACGTGGAGAACGCAGGCCCCATAGCTCGTGCCGCTCATGCGGGCATCGGAGACGCGCAGCATATCGCGAACGCCCTGCTGCAAGAGCTTCTTCGGCAGCGGCAGCATGCCCCATTCCGGCATGCCCGGCGCGCCGACGGGACCGGCATTCTGCAGGACGAGCACGGTGTCGGGGGTCACGTCGAGATCGTCGCGGTCGATCATCGCCGCCATCTCATTATAGTCGCGGAAGACGAGGGCGGGGCCTTCATGCTTCAAGAGGCGCGGCTCGGCGGCGCAGGGCTTCATGACGCAGCCATTCGGCGCGAGATTGCCGAACAGCACGGCCGTGGCGCCGGCCCCGTAGATCGCCCTGTCGAGCGGCCGGATGACGTCGTCATTATAGACTTCCGCGCCTGCGACGTTCTCGCCGATCGTGCGCCCGTTGACCGTTGCGGCATCGAGGTGAAGCTTGTCGCGAATGGTACCGAGAAAGCCGGTCAACCCGCCAGCATAATAGAAATCCTCCATCAGATATTGGCCGGAGGGCTGGAGATTGACCGTCACCGGCATCTGCCGGGAGATGCGGTCCACATCGGCAAGATCGAGCGGGACGCCCGTGCGGCGTGCCAGGGCGACCAGATGGATGATGGCGTTGGTCGAGCCGCCGATCCCCATCTGTGCGACGAGCGCGTTTTCGAAGGATTGCCGGGTGAGGAAGGCGGACGGCTTGCGGTCCGCCCAGATCATCTCGACCGCCGTTTCGCCGCTCGTTGAGGCCATCCGCATGTGGCCGGCGTCGGATGCGGGGATCGAGCTGGCGCCGGGCAGGGTGAAGCCGAGCGTTTCGGCGATCGCCGTCAGTGTGGACGCCGTGCCCATCGTCATGCAATGGCCGTAGGACCGGGCGATCCCGGCCTCCATCTCGCGCCACTCGGCATCGGTTATGTTCCCGGCTTCCTTTTCGGCCCAATATTTCCAGACATCGGAGCCGCTGCCCAATATTCTGCCTTTCCAATTGCCGCGCAGCATCGGGCCCGCGGGCACGAAAATGGCGGGCAGATCCATCGAGATCGCACCCATGAGAAGCGCCGGCGTGGTCTTGTCGCAGCCGCCCATCAGAACCGCGCCGTCGATCGGATGGGACCGCAGCAGTTCCTCGGTCTCGATCGCCAGGAGATTGCGGTAAAGCATGGTCGTCGGCTTGACGAACGGCTCGGCCAGCGAGAGCGCGGGCAACTCGATCGGAAATCCGCCGGCCCGAATGACGCCGCGCTTCACATCCTCGACGCGCTCGGCGAAATGTGCATGGCACGGATTAATGCCGCTCCATGTGTTGATGATGCCGACGATCGGCTTGCCGACGAACTCCTCATGCCGGTAGCCCATCTGCAGCATGCGCGAGCGGTGGCCGAAAGCGCGCAGATCCTCAACGCCGAACCAGCGGTGGCTGCGGAGCTGTTCTGGTGTCTTCTTCAACTTTCGGCATCCTCCTCAGGGCGGTTGTTCGCCAGCGTATAGACGAATGGAGTCGAATAGTCAGGCAGGCAGTATTTTTCCCCGATGCCGAGAATGGTCAGCGACGCACGGAACAGATGCGGCGGGCAGCTATTATCCGCGAACATATCGAAATGGCTAGGAAAGGCGATCTCCGGATCAATGTCGCGGACGAACTCGGCCGCCTCCCAATGGCTGAGATTGCCGTAGCCGCCATTGATGCATACGGCCACCAGATGCGGCGCATGCGCCTTCGCCGAACGTAGAAGCGGCGAGGGGGCCGAGTCTCCGGTGACGTAGAAGCGCGGGCCATCCTCTACGGCAATGACGAAACCCATGTGATTGAGGTCGGTGGCGTCGGTCGGCAGAGCGAAGGTGCCGGTGATGGTCACGTCGCCGAGCGCAAAGACTTGTTTGGGGTAGGTGAGCAGACATTCGCTTTCAGGAACACCTGCGCGGGCGAAGATCGGCTGCGTTTCGGGCGGGCCGGCAAAGCGGTGCGTACCTGCGTTCCGCGCGCCCGCGATGGTTTCCGGGCAGGCGTGATCGGCATGGCTGTGCGTGCAGAGGAAAAGATCGACCTCCAGCCGCTCTGCCGGAATGGCGATCGGCACCTGCCGCGCCGTATCGAGGTTCGGCCGCCGCCCTTTAATGGCATCGGAAAGATAAGGGTCAACAGCGAGGACAGTCCCGCCGGGCGATTTCACGATCCAGCCATTCTGGCCGAGGAACCAGATCGCGATCCCGCGCCCTGGAACTTCGAATGCTGCGATCTGTTCTGCAAGCTCTGACATGGACCCTTACGATCGTTTTTATGCCTCGCCTGGCGAAGATGTCGAGACGACTTTTTTCTGTCGGCGGATAAAGGCCGATCGCCGGCCCGCTTTCTGGCGGCGCTGTTGGGGTGCCACCGGGTGCGCACTCTCTGGGCCTGAAGGCAATGATCCGGCAAAACGCCTTGACGCTTCCGGCTACTAATATATTAATATCCAAATGGGGGCGTCAATAAGAGGAATGCATCGCCGGATGCCCAGCCTCGAATTGGGAAAGCCGCAGCCTCGGCGTGGGAGCGGCCAGGAAGGAAACCAGGGAGGATATTCAAATGCGTAAGACAGGACTTCTTTTCGGAGCGATATTCCTCGGTCTGGCCGTCGCGCCGGCCCAGCCATTCGCCGCCGATTATACGCTGCGGCTGGGCACGGTCCTGGCGCCCGGCGACCCGCTCGTCGTGGGAGCGGAAAAGATGAAGAAGGCCGTCGAGGAACGGTCCGGCGGCAAAATCGAGGTGCAGATTTTTCCCAGTTCGCAGCTCGGCGATACGCAGGACATGATGGACCAGGCCCAGGCGGGCTCCAATGTCGGCACGTTCGTTGAGGCCTCGCGCGTCTCGGTCTATGTGCCGGAGTTCAATGTTCTCGTCGCGCCTTACGTCTTCGACAGCGTCGACGAGCTGGTCAAGCTGGTGGAGACGCCGACATACGACAAATGGAACAAGGAGCTGGAGAAAAAGACCGGCCTGACGCTCCTGTCCTTCAACTGGTATCAGGGCGCCCGCAACATGCTGACCAAGAAGCCGATCTCGAAACCGGCCGATCTGAAAGGCGTGCGTGTGCGGACCATCGGTCAGCCGCTCTGGATCAAGACTATCGCCGCGATGGGCGCCGTGCCGACGCCGCTCGCTTGGGCGGAGGTCTACCCGTCGCTCCAGCTCGGCGTGATCGACGGCGCCGAAGCCCAGCCTTCCGCCATTCGCGGCGCCAAGCTCTATGAGGTCGTCAGCGACGTGACCGTGACCGAGCATATCTATCTGATGAGCGGTCTCCTGGTCAGCGCCAAATGGCTGAACGCGCTGCCGGACGATCTGCGCAAAATCGTGGTTGAGGAGTCGAACAAAGGCGGCGCCGGGGTCCTCAAGGCCAATGTGGAGCAGGCCGACGAAATCTTTGCGGAGATCGAGTCAAAAGGTGTGAAGGTTCACAGGATCGATACCACGCCTTTCCGCAAGGCGGTCGAGCCTGTCTATGCGGAATTAAAGCTTACCGATATGATTGCCGAAGCGCGTAAGGCGGTCGGCAAATAGGAGCCGCACCCGGTATCGCGGAGAGGGCCGCCGGCTGTTCTGGGCAAGGCCCTCTCTTCCGCGGTATGCGGAGCCGTGAAGCTGCGCCTGCCGATTATGCCCTTTGCAGAGGCAGAACCATGATTCCCAGCTTACTCCGATGGCTGCGCCGCATCGAACACGCAGCGGCGATGAGCCTGCTCATCGGCATATTCGCCCTCGTCTTCGTGGCCACGGCGATGCGCTATCTTGGCTCGCCGGTCATCTGGGCGATCGAAGTGACGCAGGCCATGTTCGTCTGGCTCTGCGTGCTGGCCGCCGACATCACGCTTCAGCACCGCGGACATTTCAGCGTGCCGGCCTTGGCCGACCTTCTGTCTCCGGCGAAACGCCGCGTCCTTGAGATCTTCAACGCGGCGGTCGTTCTTGCATTGCTCGCCTTTTTTGTCCGCTACGGCATTACATTCGCCGAGCTGAGCAGCGGTCGGCCGCTGCCGATCGTCGGCGTGAGCGAGGGCATTGCAACGGCGGCGCTCCCGGTCGGCTTCGCTCTGATGTTCGTCACGGTCGTCGAGCAGCTCGTCATGCGCTGGAAAGGCATCGGTGAACAGGAAGCGCTCGCGCCGAGGGATGTCATGTAATGCTCCTCCTGATCGGCGTTCTCTTCTTCATCCTGCTTCTTATCAATATCCCGGTCGCATTTGCGCTGGCGTTCGCCTCGGTCCCGGTTTTTCTGGTCAGCGATTACATGCCGCCCGCCGTCGCGCTTCAGCGCATGTATGGTGTGACGCTCTCCTATCCGCTTCTTGCCGTACCGTTCTTCATCCTTGCCGGGAATTTGATGAACACGACTGGCATTACCGAGCGGCTCTTGCGGTTCGCCCGCCTGCTGACGGGCTGGATGGTTGGCGGTCTGGCGCAGGTCTCGGTTGTGCTTTCGGCCCTGATGGGCGGCATTTCGGGCGCGGCCGTCGCCGATGCCGCGATGGAGGCGCGGCTCCTCGGTCCGACCATGATCGAGCGCGGCTACTCCAAAGGCTTTACCGCCAGCGTCATTGCTTTTTCCTCCGTGATCACCGCAACCATCCCGCCAAGCATCGGCCTCATTCTCTTCGGCTTCGTCAACGAGGTCTCGATCGGCCGCCTGCTTCTGGGCGGCATCGTGCCGGGCATCCTGATGACGGCGACGCTGATGACGGTGACCTGGATGGTTGCCAAGCAGAATGGCTACGAGCCCGAATTGTCGGAAAAGCCGACCTATAAGGAGCTGGCCGTCAGTTTCCGGGAATGTTTCTGGGCCCTGATGTTTCCGGTCTTCCTGATCGCAGGCTTCCGGTTCGGTTTCTTCACGGCGACGGAGGCGGGCGCGGTGGTCGTCGCTTATGCGCTCATCGTCGGCGTCTTCATTTACAAGGAATTGACCTGGAAGGCTTTTGTCCAGGCGTTGCATTACTCCGTTATCGATATCGGCATGGTGATGCTGATCATCATTCTCTCCGCCGTCGTGGGCCACGCCTTCATCATCGAGCAGGCGCCGCAGGAAATCACGCGAGGGCTGGCCAATTTCGGCGGCGGCCCCTATGCCACGCTCCTTATCGTGCTGGGCGCATTGTTCGTTGCCGGCATGATCATGGAGGCGACCGTCAATGTCCTGCTGCTGACGCCCCTGCTTCTTCCCGCCTTGACGGCACAAGGCTTCGATCCGGTCCATGTCGGCGTCATCATGACGGTCCTGATCACCTTCGGCGGCAACACCCCGCCCATCGGAGTCATCATGTACACCGTCTCGGGCATCCTGAAGGTGAGCTTCGGGCAATTCGTGCGGGCGTCCTACCCGTTCATCATCGCCATGGTGATCCTGTTCATCGTGATGGGGCTGGTCCCGAAGACGGTGCTGTTCCTGCCGGACCTGCTGATGTAGGGACCACGCACCTTGCCGGGCAGGCTCAGCCGGTCAGATAATCCGGATGGCGGCTCCGCAAGTCTTCGACGCTGGCGATGGTGCCCGACAGATGGCTGCGCAGGGCGTCCTGCGCCGCGGCCGGGTCGCCGGCCACAATGGCGTCGAAGAAACGCTTGTGCTCTTCGACGACACTGCGCGCCTTGCCCGGTGTCGGCAGATGAAGGTTGCGCAGCCGGTCGAGATGTCCGCTGCGGCTGCGGATCACGCTCCAAAGGCCCGGCACGCCGGCAAGGTCGAGCATCGTCCGGTGCATCTCGCGGTCCGCTTCGGCAAAAGCCGCGATATCCCCCCGCTGCAGGAGCCGTTCCTGTTGCGTGATCAGCATCTCGATAGGGAAGAAATCCAGCCGGTCGGCCTGGCTCGCCAGCGTGCGAACGACTTCGAGCTCGACCGCGATGCGCAGAAATTGCGCCTCATGCACATTTTGGAGATCGATCTTTGAGACCTTCGTGGATGATTGCGGATAGGTATCGACGAGGCCTTCTTCTTCGAGCTTGAGAAGCGCCTCTCTGATCGGCTGTTGGCTGACGCCGAACCGCTCTGCGAGCAAGGCGCGCGGCAATTGCGAGCCCGGCGGTATGGCAAGCGAAACGATGAGCGATCGGAGGTGATCATAGACCTGCGCGGCAGCGGCCTGCTTCCGATCGATCCGGATATCGGGTAGCAGGAGTTGCTTCTCCTGATTGTTTTCATTCAAACGGTCGGCGGATGGAATGGTCATGAGGCGCTATCATGTTGAACTCTCAATATTAATATATCAGTTTTGCGCCCAGGGAAATAGCGGTCAATGTGAGGTGGAAGCAGTCAACATTATAAGGCCCGGGACTGCCGCCCGTACCGTCACTGGCGTTTG
>Ga0307442_1001133_pt1 | contig 13162 bp, 15 predicted proteins | sample SalMarWE160430MG_FD_202143 | JGI IMG/M metagenome (GOLD analysis project Ga0307442, IMG submission 202143) | Salt marsh sediment microbial communities from the Plum Island Ecosystem LTER, Massachusetts, United States - WE1604-30 | ecosystem: Environmental > Aquatic > Marine > Intertidal zone >... | reverse complement strand
ATGCTTAGTTACGTCCGTATAAAAAATTATTTTCATTAAAAATCATTTAATATAGAAATATTGCTCTGCTAATCGAAACGCATCAAAAAGCTGGAAAGAATTAAGAAGGGCGAGTTCGAGGATTGGCTGCGTGCGGTCGGGCAACTGAAATTGAAGGAAACTTTCAACTACTAGAAAACGGGGAACAAAGTATGGGGGCAGGTCATATGCATTTAGAACAACCCCTTAGCATTCGTCATACTAAGGGGTTGTATAGCCGTGCCATATACGAATAGAAAGTTCTACTCGCAATTCGAGCAGTCGAAAACCAAAAATGTAAAAAGGAAAAAAATCATGCTACTTCTGAAACGGCCAGTATGTTGTTATCCGGGTCTTTGAACCAGGCCCCCTTTACATTTCCCATTGTTGCAATGCTATTAACCGTTTTCAATCCGGGAAAGTCGTACTCTTCAAATACCACTCCCCTGTCCTTCAATTCTTTGACTGTTTCCTCAACATCATCAACAATAAAAGAAGCTGCCGTGCTGTCTGCAGTTGTTGGAGTCGGTCTTTCATACACGACAAGAAATGTCCCCTCTCCCGCATCATAGAGGAGATGGCCCGGTGCGAGTTCCTCTCTGAGTTTCAGTTCCAAAGTTTCACTATAGAATTTTTTCGCCCTTTCAATATTTGTTACAGGTAACGTCGGATGTGCTTTTCCTTTACTAAGCATGCTTCCCTCCAATTTGAATCAGAATGTACCTAAAACAGTAATGCTGATATGTCAATAGTCAAGAAGATATGCACTTATTCCTAAATAATAATATTCTTATTAACTGGGTTTGAATGGTTTCTCCCCTGCCTTTCCTACTCCCATCTCTGATTTGTAAAGCTCCTTCAAATCTTCGAACGTTACTTTTAGCAGATCCATTGTCCTGAAAAGGTGGGGTAATTCACTGTTTATAAATTTTTTCTTTTTTAGATCCCGTGCTTTTTCATATGCATCTTTTGCAACAAAATAGCCTATCCCCCTCCGATTGAAGATAATTCCCATATCCTGGAGATAGCTGTACGTCCGCATTACCGTATTCGGATTTACCTCAAGACTGACTGCCATTTCTCTTATCGATGGTATTTTATCCCCCACCCTCCACTGTTTTTTTAAAATATTTTCACATATATGATCGCCGATCTGTAGATATATGGCCTGTTTTTCCTTGAATTCCATCTATCAAACCTCGATCTTTCTGAATTTCAGATAACTTATAATCCAGCATAGTGGAGCTAAAAGTGCCCAGAAGAAGATTCGAATGCCTAACAAGAGGCTGCGGCCAAAAAGCTGCAAACCGTCCTCGGTCATGCCTAACCAGCCACTCAGTTCACGAAGAGAGTTAAATTCCTGCTTCGTCGGTTGTAAGCCAGCGAAGCTTTCCCAGAAGACAAATCTTGCTATCAAGGCTGCTATCACTGATAATACAATGGCCAGGATAGTAAGCATAAGGATGGTTTTAATAAATGAGTTTTTCTTGAAAAATACAGAACCTGCGAGAAAAACACTCTGGATCACCACGAAGGCTGCAACACCAATCAGAAAAGTTCTGCTTAGTGGGTTGAAAAGGGCGTGGCTGTACCCGAATAGAAGCTGATTAATACTTTCGCTGATTGCCGCGCTCATGGAATAGACTAAAAGGGCTCCCAGAGCATAACCGATTGAGGAGGATATCAATCTCTCGGCAAACTTTTCCAGTAACGACCCGGGCAGGGTCACATAGGTGTAACTCTTCTGGGTGTTGTGTAGTTCTTTAAATGCCCTGCTCGTGACAATAAAGCCACCTATATACAGGAGCATGAAATAGAGCTTCAGATGGAAATCTCCCTGGTTTTGGTTGAGTGAAGATATAGCGGAGGCAAAGATCACAAATCCGGCTATTGCAGAAACGGAAATGATAATTGAGCGGTAATTGGTAAAGAAATCCCTCTTAAACAGAAGGAAGAATCTACCCGGGTTGAAATATTCATTTCTTTTTTTGCCCTGTACTCTCATGTTATACCTCCCCTTGAAAAAAGGTCGTTTATTCTATCTCTATTTGTGGTGACTGCATTAAACAGCGTTTCCAGGTCGATTCTGGACTCCTCACTGGACCTGTTCTCTTTTACTACCACATACCCTCCCAGGACCCTGGCGGAATAAAGGACATCGTCTGTCACAGGCAAATCCTGGTCCATTTGAATGATCAGGTATTTAGACACATCATGGATATACTGGTTAAAGATTATCTGACCATCGTCCAGAATAATGATTGGATCTATCAGGTTCTCCATATCCCGGACCTGATGGGTTGAGACAAGTATGATCCTGTCATCCGTCAAGGCAGAAGCGAGGATTTTGCGAAACTGACTTTTGGAAGGGATGTCAAGGCCGTTGGTAGGCTCATCCAGAATGAAAAGGCTGCAGCCTGTGGATGAACCAAAGGCCAGAAGGAACTTTTTCTTCTGTCCGTAGGATAGTTCTGTTAACTTCTCTTTTAAATCCAGGTTGAACTCTTTCAGGTATTCTGCAAATGCCTTGTGATTAAACCGCGGGTAAAAGGGCGCATATATCTGTGTATAATTTTTTATGGTCATGGGAGGTACGAAAAACTCTTCTGGAATGAAGTAAATCTCCTCAAGTAGTCCGGGCAACCTCTTCTGAGGGATGTAGTTTAAAACCTCGCAATCCCCATCCTGGGGATAGCGTAGACCGGATATCAGCTTCAGCAATGTTGTTTTTCCTACTCCGTTTTTTCCCAGAAGACCATAGATATTTCCGGGCTCAAGCTGAACATTCAGGTTTGTGAATAGTTTCTTCTTTCCATATCCAAAGGAAAGATTTTTGATTTTAATCATTTTGTTCTCCTTAATAGTATACTATCTAGCTAATACAGTGATATACTGTAACCTACATTTAAAAGTCAAGTTTTTTCTTAATTTTTTTTATTATATGAGTCGTACCTATTGTAAAAAAAATGTTAGAGGGATGAAACTTGACAGATTCAGGAGCCGAATGAATTCCTGAAAAAAATAGTGGATTAACTCCTCTTTCTATCTATATGGTTTTTTCGCATGTTTATGGATTTTTTTCTATTAATATTTTGACTTCCCTGATGGAAAGACCATCTTCTTTGTAATGCGGGTATCCTTCTTTTTCTGAATACTCCAGAAAGACCAGGAGGTCTTTTCCAAAGCCTCGCAGTATTACTTCCAGATCTGTATTTCGTTCGTCCAGAGTTTTATATCGCTTCGATATCTTGTATGCAAACCTGTCCCTGGAAATTGTGTGATCCTTACAGTTTTTATCTACCAGCATGTGGGAAAGTTCATGGGCAAAGCCCCCTATGAGAACCTGCTTTGGAGCATTCATCAATGATTCATCGACCTCGACATAGAAACCTTCTTCTGTCAGGAGTCCGTATTCAAGCAGGGCATCCTTCAACTTTTTGAATTCAACCTGGATATCTTCAGCCAGTAGTTCAGGAAATCCCCGTTGAATGACGTGATCCCGGATATGTTTTAGATCATTCATATTCTCGATACCATCTGTATAAAAAGCCTTTGCCCAGTATGAAAGCCTCAGTACAAGTATACATAGATTTTATCTAAACGCAGCAATTTTAATGCCTGAAATATCTAATTGAAATTGAAGGAAATATTCAACTACTAGTGCGCAGTATGCAACCGATGGTTTTTTGATGTATTGGCAGGCGCCTCGATAAGAAACTTTTACGAAAAGAATTTGAGGAACAAACGATGACTAATACAAATCTGATAACCTGTTTTCAGAAATTACTACTGCAGTTTATCACCGGACAAGCCCATATATGCATTTTTGAACAAAATAGTTTCTCCTTTATAAAAATAGATTGTATCTTTTCTTCATGTCAACATTACGACAACAGTGTAAACTATGGCAGGAAAAGCAAAAGTATTAGCCGGTATCTGCTCTTTAAAACAGAAATCACTATTGAATATCTTGATGAAATGGGTAAGGTCCAGGTAATAATCGTTACTGATTGTCCAAATCTTCTCAAGTAGTCATAATGCCCCTTATAGATCGCAACTGGAAATAATCTCATGAAAGTAAATCGATTTGCTATTACCGTTGAAGTCGTACCGCCAGCTGGCCCCGATGCAGAACCGATTCTCTCAGCCATGGAAGCAATGAGAGATCTGCCCATTGATGCTTTCAGTGTAGCGACCAACCCGGTTGCCAGACCGCGAATGAGCGCGATGGCGCTATGTGCGCTCCTACAACAAAGAACGGGAACAAAATCAATCCTCCATTGCACCACCCGCGATCACAATCGCCTGGCTCTTCAAGGAATTCTGTGGGGAGCGCACGCCCTGGGAATCGAAACAGTGCTTGCGGCTACGGGCGATTTTATTGCTCTCGGTGAACGGAAAAGCACGACCACCGTACGCGACATGGATGTTTTCGGCTTGATACGAATGGCAAAGGAGGCAAAGATGCACACTGGTGTAGTTTTTGACTCCCGTCAGGATGCAGGTGGATTAAAGCAGGCAGTACACCGGTTCGAAAAAAAGGTAGATGCCGGTGCCCAGTTCGTGGTGACACAGCCAATCTACGACAAGACGGATGCCGAAGTATTGATAGAGTCCACCCGACACATCGATATTCCAATTGTTATGGGTATCCTGCCGCTGCGCACACCGCATCATGCAGATTTTTTACACCTGCATGTTGCAGGTATTACAGTACCAAAGCATTTAAGGGAAAGAATGAAACATGCTGGTGATCCAGTGGCAGAGGGCGTGTCAAACGCAGGCGAGATGCTCGCTGTTGCCCGGGAATATTTTGCCGGTGCATGCATTATGCCCCCTTTTGACCATTACGAAGTTCTGTTTGATATTCTTGGCAATAAAAAAAAATAGGTTCATCCGGTATTTGTGTTTCTTCATTAAAATAAACAAACCCTCTACGGATTTATACCGTTCCACAAGACTCATTGATGATACTAAACTCGTCGTTAAAGATGATTCAAAAATCGATTCGGTCATGAAAAAGGGAGACATATGGCAAACGAATCCGATCTCATAGATTTGCTCTTCGGGGGTATGGAAAAACTCGGGCCAGGTAGTGAGGCAGATACGCTGCTGGTGTTGAATCTTCTTCCAAGGCGGGATTTTCACCTTGTGGTTGATGCAGGATGCGGGTCCGGTCGCCAGACATTGACTCTGGCGAAGGCACTTGGGGTAATAATTCATGCCGTTGATATACATGAGCCCTTTTTAAACCACCTGCTGCGGCGTGCCGGCGAGGCGGGTGTCAAGCAGTTTGTTCAGGTGTACTGTATGGATATGAAGGATATTCCTGCTCGCTTTCATGATATTGATTTACTGTGGTCGGAAGGGGCCGCGTATAGCATTGGTTTTTCCAACGCGCTAACAACCTGGGCGTCTGCCATTAATCAAAACGGTTTTGCAGTCATAAGCGAGCTATCATGGCTGCGCCAGAAGGTGCCGGATGCAGTGCAGGATTTTTTCACGTCCGGATACCCGGATATGCGGTCCGTTCAACAAAATATCAAGGTCGCTCAGGAAGCGGGGTACGAGGTGCTCGCGACACATAAGCTACCCGAAAAAACGTGGGTGGATGGCTACTACGATATTCTCGAACAGCGGGCACAAGCCCTTGCCGACCACGAAGACCCCTCTGTCAGGGACTTTGCCTGCGAGACCCTCAAGGAGATTGAAATCTTCGAACAGGCAGAAGGCAGTTATGGATACGTTTTTTACGTGCTTCGCAGGGTCTAAATACCGCATTAACACTGAACGGTAGCGATATGGAATGCGAAAACAGGCCGTTCGTCAACCAGATGGCAGTTCGGTTTGTGTAACGAAAAAGCACCGTATATCTTTTCAACTGCTTAGGCGGGCGGCTATTTTAGCACCGAAATCTGCGCATTTCGGCAGTTCTCCTTCGGCAATCGGGCCCTTCATCCCTTCCACCCGTATCGAGAGTCCGGGTGCCAGTATCTCCATCTCTGCAAGCGTTGCTGCTGCGTGCTTTTCCATCTTTTTCACCCCTTTCTCATAGTCTTTTCCGAGAAAGGTGTCGAAAAAAGCGATGCCTTTTGCATTCAACTGGAGTTTTGCAAGCCGGCTTATGAACTTTTTTGTGCCGCCTGTTGCCTGACCGAAATGATTTGGGGAGCCGATCAGAATTGCGTCTGAGTCGACGAGCCGATCGGTTTTGACTTCTTTTACCGTGCCGACGGCTGATTCGATCCCCGGGGCCTTGTTCAGCCCTTCTGCAATTTTTTCGGCCACTATTTTCGTGTTTCCCCACTTGGACTGATATACAACAAGTACCTTTGCCAAAACAGGTACCTCCTTTCAGCTGACTGTACGAATTACCAGTATTGTACCATATAATTGAAAAATTATCTTAAGATAATTGACTATAAGTTATTTTCGGACATTTGCTGGTCTATAAAGCTATATTTTTGATTGACAATTATTCATGATATTGTATAATTTGTCTATTGAATAAATCTAGAAGGAGATTACTATGAAAAAAGCAAAAAAGGGAGTATTAGTATTTTTTATCGCCGTAGCTGTGTTTTTATTTGTTTTTGGCTGTGATAATGCGGAAAAGGCCGCAACGCCTTCCCAGCAGACGGTAGATAATTTCGGAGAAATGATGGGGGCCGTTTTCAGTTCAGAGGTGATGGAATATGCCGATCCTACAGATCCCATTCCGGGAACATATCCAGGAAGCGGTTGTACAGTCACAGTCGCGGGAGATCAGTCATCGGGAACGATCACTGTGGTATTCACGAATTATGAAGATTATTATTACGATATCACTATTAACGGTACGATGACAATAACTTACTCATATTCCGGGACATCGGGAACCTTCACCATAAGCGGGGCGCTTACGTTTACCGGGACAGATGCTTCCGTGTCGACAGTATCATTCGATGTTACGTTATCTGCGACCAATATGGATACATCCGAGTCCACTGTTACCGTAAGCGGCACGATCACTGTTGACGGTGTCAAGTACGTTGCATCCGCATTTGGATTGGAGGATGTGTTCGACTAATGATTTTCTGGTGGATCTGTGATGTCGCAATGCAGCACACCTGCGGTGTTATTCGGACGAAAAGCATCCGGATAGCGATTATTAAGAGCCGTGTATCTCTGTTTTAATTGGGATAGCTCTACAAGACAGCACCAAATTTAAAAAGACCTGCAGATGTATGCAGGTCTTTTTATTGCAAATACGGGAAGACGGGTTACAATCAAAATGGATTTTTGAGTATTTTAAAATACCCGAAAGAGCGTATTGCAACCCATGTACGACACCCTGAACAATGTATTCGGTTTTAAGACCTTTCTCCCCGATCAGGAAAAGATCATACAAAATATTTTGAAAAAAAGGGATGTGTTCGCCGTGCTCCCCACCGGCGGGGGAAAATCCCTCTGCTATCAGCTGCCTGCTAAAATGCTCGATGGCACGGCTGTCGTTATAAGCCCCCTCATATCACTGATGAAAGACCAGGTCGACGCTGTTCGGGAAAACGGCATCTCTGCTGCGTATTTTAACAGCTCGCTTAGTCCAGAGGGAAAATCCGATGTATATCGAAGCCTGAGAAGCGGGACCCTGGACCTGCTCTACATAGCACCGGAACGGTTCGTTATGCCGCATTTTCTCGAAGAGATCAAGGGGCTTTCGATTTCACTTTTTGCAATAGACGAAGCGCACTGCATTTCCGAGTGGGGGCATGATTTTCGTCCGGATTATCTGAGCCTCGAGGGAATTACCGCCCTTTTCCCCCATACCCCGGTTGCAGCGTTTACGGCGACAGCCACTCCGAAGGTTCAGGATGATATTACAATAAAACTCGGCCTCAGATCGCCGTTCGTGGTGCGCGCATCGTTCAACCGGCCTAATCTTTTTTACCGGGTAGAAACAAAGAAAAAGGTAGAGCAGCAGATTCTCGATTTCATTCAGGAGCATAAGGGTGATTCCGGAATTGTGTACAGAACGACACGCGATTCCGTTATGAAGCTGGCCGATTTTTTGGAGGGACATGGTGTTCGTGCGCTGGGTTACCATGCAGGCATGAGTTCTGAGAATCGAAAAGAAAACCAGGAAGCCTTTAACAGAGACGAAGTAGAGATAATGATTGCGACCATTGCGTTCGGTATGGGGATCGATAAATCAAACGTTCGTTTCGTCATACATGCGGATCTGCCGAAGAACATCGAGAGCTACTACCAGGAAACGGGGCGCGCGGGCCGGGACGGGGAGAGGGCGGACTGCGTGCTCTATTTCGGCAGGGGAGATATACCCAAGCTCAAATACTTCATAGATAAAATTGCTGATGGCGGACAAAGAGAAGCTGCGACCGAAAAATTGTACGGCATGGTCCGTTACGCATCGCATAACGTGTGCAGACGGAGGTTTCTCCTTGAATACTTCGGGGAGAGTTATCCCGGGAAAAACTGCAGGGCATGCGACATATGTGCCGGGGAGGCTGATAAAATCGATGTTACGAAAGACGCCCGGATACTGCTGTCAGCCATAATTCATACGGGGCAGCGATTCGGCATCCGGTATATAGTCGATATTGTGGTCGGCGCTGATACAAGCAGAATACGTGAAAAGGGACATGATACAATTAAGACCTTCGGCGCCGGAAGCCTTCATGACAGGCAGTACTGGCATTTTCTCATCAATGAGCTTCTCGTGCAGGATGTCATTCGCCGGGAGGGCGATGAGTACCCTGTATTGAAGCTGACGCAAAAGGGAACGGACATTCTGAATGGAGGGGAACAGGTCTCTGCCCTCAAAGGAGCGGAGACGAAGAAAAAACACTCCGGCAGGAAAACGAGCGTTTCCCGGTCCGGCCGTGATGAATACTCCCGGGCTGCCCCGTCCTCTTCAACGATGCTTACCGACTCGGGAGCACTATCATTTTCAAGAGTGCCTTCCCGTTCAGGTGCGGGCTCCGATGCAGGTTCGCTGTCCCCTCCGGGTTTGTTGTACGATGAAGGTCTTTTCGAAATACTTCGCGCATTGCGGAAAAAGCTGGCCGAAGGACAGAACGTCCCTCCATACATTATTTTCTCCGATAAAACTCTTCACGAGATGTGCAGGTATTTTCCCACGACGTCTGCTGAAATGAAGAGAATCAACGGTGTCGGAGACACCAAGCTCAAACGCTACGGGGTGTATTTCGCACAGGAGATTGCCGCCTATTTAAAGCAAAACCCGGCCATTCATGTACGGCATATAGATGATGAACAATCATTTCTCCCGGATGACGATATCAAACCAAAAAGGGTCAAAGGAGAAACCCTTCAAGAGACATACGAGCTTTTTACAAAGGGTCTTTCAATAAAGAAGATCGCCAAAATACGCGGCCTGACTGCATCGACAATCGCCAGACACCTCGAGCGGCTGATCCGTGAGGGGAAGGATATCGATATCAGACACCTGGTCAGCCCTGAAAAGCTTGAATCGCTCAAAGAATCGTTTGCGGTCCTGGGCGATTGGAAGCTGACCCCGGTTGTCGAACGCCTGCACGGGTCTGTCAGTTATGAAGAAGCACAATTCGCAAGGGCTTTTCTGCAGCGCGAGGAAATGTAGAATACTGAATGGTTTTATATGCAACCATTTGGAAAGTTCATAAAATTTCGAAAATATACCCGAGGGTGGGAAAACATTCATAATCCATACCGCCGGCACCGGGGGCAGACGCTTATGAAGATTTACTTCGCGGGATCGATACGGGGCGGCAGGGAGGATGCCGAACTCTATCAAAGGCTTATCACCCATATTCAGAGAAACTCTGCTGTGCTGACCGAGCATGTCGGCGATCCGACCCCGGCAGCCTCACACGGGGAGTCGTACGATACGCGCTATATTCATGATCGGGACCTGCGATGGCTCGAGCAGGCGGATGCCGTAATTGCCGAGGTTTCGATCCCGAGTCTTGGTGTGGGCTATGAGATCGCACAGGCTGTCAGGCTGAAGAAGAAGGTGCTCTGCCTGTATAATCTAAAAAAAGGTAAAAAGCTTTCTGCCATGATAGCCGGATGCCCGGACATACAAATAGTCGAGTACAATGGTTTCAAAGAAGCGAAACGGGCAATAGATTCATTTCTTTCAGGTGACGGGCAATAAAGAACAGGGAGATGAGTAAAGAAAAATCCAAAATTCTATTTTTACCATTTCGCATACCAATCGTCCGAATAATATCGTAGATGCTGTAAGTACCGCCGTTACGCCCTCCTGATTTGTGCATGTCGCTTCGTATAAGTAAATCGATTTATATTCGAATTGGATTGACCGATGTATAATTCAGGGGTATATTAAGAGCGTTGAACGAAGAAAAATCATTGGAGTTTTTAAACCTGCCGCATTTTCTGGTTGCAATCACGTGGAAAATTCGTCGGGATTGGACCAGATGTTTTGCTTACAGGAAGCGTCTCCAAAAGTAATGAGTAATCCTGCCAGTTCTCTGAACTTTTGATCAACGTAAATGCCCGGAACGAGACTGTTTCGGACCATTCCCAGGCTGCAGCTTCAACGAAAACTATTTACTACACAGAGGACAACTATGAAAGAGGATTATTTCAAGGGGTTCGACCTGATCGAACCTTTGCAACAGGCAGTACAGGAAGAGGGCTTCCGGGTTCCGACACCTATCCAGGAACAGGCGATTCCGCTTGTTCTGGAAGGACGCGATTTATTCGGATGCGCACAGACAGGGAGCGGGAAAACAGCCGCGTTCGTCCTGCCGATTCTTAATAAACTCGCGAAGAGCCAGAAAAACCCGATACGAAATTCTACGCGCACACTCGTGCTCGCTCCGACCCGTGAGCTTGCAGCTCAGATAGGCGAGGGTTTTTCGACATTAGGCAAGCACCTGCATCTCCGGCAGGTAATCGTGCACGGAGGCGTGAGCAGGCGCGACCAGATTAAAAAACTATCCGGCGGCGTGGATATTCTCGTTGCGACACCGGGTCGTCTTCTCGACCTCATGGAGGGATCCAGGGGGCTTCTGGGGCGTGTTGAGATCATGGTCCTCGACGAGGCGGACAGGATGCTCGATATGGGGTTCATCCCGGATATCATGAAAATTATTCAGGAGCTGCCGGCAGGACGACAGACACTTTTTTTCTCCGCGACAATACCGCCGAGTATCATCAGCCTTGCAGCAAACATGCTGCGCGATCCTCATCGCATCGAGATTACCTCGAATGCCGACACCACTCCGCAGATCGAACAGAAGGTGTTGTTCGTCAATAGCAGGGATAAAAATGCCCTGCTGATGAAACTTCTTGCCGACCAGGGGATTGTCAAGGTGCTGGTATTCACACGTACCAAGCACAGGGCAAAGGATCTTTCCAGGCAGCTGACTCGGCTCAGGGTCAAATCGGACGACATTCACAGCGACAAAACGCAGGAGGCCCGGAGGAGGGCACTCGACGGATTTCATTCCGGCAGGATCCGGGTTCTCGTCGCTACCGATATCGCTGCGCGCGGGATCGATGTCGACGATATAGATCATGTCATCAATTACGAGCTGCCGAACGAACCGGAGAATTATATTCACCGTATTGGACGGACCGCACGAGCGGGGAAGAGCGGCACAGCGCTTTCCTTCTGCGATGCCTCGGAGATTGGCTACCTCAAGCAGATCGAAAGGGTGCTTAAAAAGCAGCTTCCCGTATGGCAGGGTCAACCGTTTCACTCGATGAGTGTCCAGGCTGTAAAATCTACTGCAGAGAACCGGCCGAAAACCGGGAGGAACAGGGGCTCTTATGCATCATGGGGCAGGGGAAGATCTAAGAAGCATTCCCACTACCGGTATGCTTCAACCGCGAAAAAGGCCTACAGCAGATAATAAGAGTATTTCGAGACCGGCTGCTTTTAAAAAGTGGCCGGATCTGTTTTACCAGCACCTTCCAATTATTTAATATCATACCAGTAGAAAATGTGATATCATAGGACGATATTTGCACAAAGGAGCCTGCGATGCCCGAAGGAAAAGCAATTGTCCTGTTCTGGACAAAAAACGGAAACACGGAAAAGGTGGCCCGCTGTATTCACGACACCCTGCAGACTGCCGGGATGGATGTATCAATATCCCGCATTCACAAGGAGCTCGAGGTCGAATACCTCGACTACAACCTGATCTTCCTGGGGGCGCCCGTGTACGAAAACCTTTCTCCCAAACCGGTTTTGTCATTCTTAAGAAAAAACAGGAGGCGTGACGGTGTTGAGCTTCTGGCATCGGCGCCGGAAACACCCGGCGTGGCTGCGGTGCCGTTTTGCACCTACGGAGGGGGGCATACCGGCTACAAGGAAGCGGAGCCCATGCTGAAGCATATCGGCCAGTACTTCGAGCACGAGGGTATACGCGTCGTCGATCATATCGCGGTGCTCGGGTTTTTCCCGGAGGCCGATATATCCTACAACACGGAGGGTCGGTTCGGGGATATCCGGAAGAGACCGGATGAACAGGACCTTGCAGAGGTGGCGGGAAGGGTCAGGGGTATTTTGAGGCAACTGTATCGTGTTCTGCCACTCGGAGACCTCAAACTGTAGGCAGGCCGGGTTCCCTGCAGAGCTGAAGGAGTGAATCCGAACCTTCGTGAAGGAACGTAAAATATGAAAATCGACTGGTTCAGCTGGTTTACATTCGACGTCTAGAAGTTCGGGATGTACGTATTTCCGAGTCTTGCCCATCTTTTCGGCAGGGCCGATGTCGACTTTTTTTTCTGGGACCCGCTCTTTCCGCCGGGTGACAGGCGCAGGAAACAGATGTGTACCTGGGCGCGAATCATCGTTATCGGCCACCTCATTCTGCTTGGTGTGTTCACCTATTTTCATCTCTGGATCTTTATAGTCGTTGTTACGTTCGGCTACTTTTTCGCCACCTTCCCGACGCGCGGATGCGTGATGCAGCAGCACCTCGGCCTGTGCCCGAATGTGCCTGACTGGCGCGTTTCCTGCCATACGGTGATCTTCGGGTCGTTGATGGGCTACCTGTACTGGCATATGAACTGTCACATCGAGCATCACATGTTTGCGGCGGTCCCCTTCTTCAACCTGCGAAAGCTGCACGATGAAATCGCATTCGACACTCCGACGCCGCCGAAG
>Ga0307442_1001132_pt1 | contig 13169 bp, 11 predicted proteins | sample SalMarWE160430MG_FD_202143 | JGI IMG/M metagenome (GOLD analysis project Ga0307442, IMG submission 202143) | Salt marsh sediment microbial communities from the Plum Island Ecosystem LTER, Massachusetts, United States - WE1604-30 | ecosystem: Environmental > Aquatic > Marine > Intertidal zone >... | reverse complement strand
TGATTTACTGTTAAAATGTATTCTGATTAGTGGCTGACACAAACAACAACTCCGGATCTAAACAACCTACCTTTGCCCGCGACCTGGGACTCTTTGATGCAACTATGATCGGTGTTGGTGCAATGATCGGGGCAGGTATTTTCGTATTAACCGGTTTAGCCGCCGGGGAAGCCGGACCGGCATCAATTCTTTCATTTGCTTTAAATGGAGCGGTTACTTTAATCACTGCATTTGCCTATGCTGAATTAGCCTCTGCAATTCCACGTGCTGGCGGCGGGTATTCTTTCGTAAGAATGGCATTCCCCGGTGCAACTGGTTTTGTTGCCGGATGGATGTTGTGGTTTGCTTATACTGTTGCCTGCAGTCTTTATGCTCTTGGCTTTGGCGGTTATTTCTGGGAGTTTTTTTTAAAGTATTTTCCCAACCTGGCAGAATCTATCCATTCAATATTAAAACAGCATTCAGTTATATTGATTGTTACCGCTGTCATAGCATCGTTTTTTATCTGGCTGAATATGCGGGGAGCGGAAGTAACAGGGAAAACAGAAAATGTTTTAACACTATCCAAAATTGCAATACTTTTTATTTTTATTTTTTTCGGTTTAAGCCAGATCTTCAGTGAGCCGACACAATCTTTAAAACATTTCACACCCTTTTTCCCGAAAGGTTTCAGCGGAGTATTTGTTGCTATGGGTTTAACCTTCATTGCTTTTGAGGGATATGACCTGATTGCCACAGTTGCTGAAGAGATTAAAAATCCTGAGAGGAATATTCCCCGCGCTACCTTTATAGCTCTTGGTATTACAATTATAATTTATCTGCTTATTTTGTTTGTTTCACTCGGAGCGATCAATGTTGGCGAACCATCCTGGGAGTTTTTAGGAAGGTTCAAGGAAACTGCGATTGTTCGAGCAGCCGAAGCATTTATGCCTGCATTCGGTGTAGGTCTTATTGTTTTCGGCGGACTTCTTTCAACTATGTCTGCATTGAATGCTACAGTTATGGCAGCATCGAGGGTTGCATTTTCAATGGGCAGAGATCTCTGGCTTCCACCCAAGATGTCAAAGATTCACACTACCCGCCGCACACCTTATATTGCCGTTTTCGTTACCGGGTTCATTTTAATCATTATGGCAGTAACACTTCCGATTGAAGCAGTGGGATCAGCGGCAAGCTTAATATTTTTATTAACCTTTGCTATGGTAAATCTCTCGCTGATTGCTTTAAGGAGAAAGTATCCCGAAATACCACGCAAGTACCATGTTCCCTTTTATCCATATTTACCCATACTCGGTTTTTCTCTAAATATATTTCTGGCGCTTTACCAGTTTAACTTTCAGCCCATTGCCTGGTATGTTACTATAGGATGGATTGCGGTTGGATTACTGCTTTACTATGCCGTCTTCGAAAAGAGAGCCGCAGCATTCGAACCGCAGGTACTGCTTCCCGGCAAACCTGTTCCTGAAGCAGAAAATGCTCCCTCTGTATTAATCTCTCTTCATAATCCTGACAATGTTGAAATGCTGATGAAAATCGGAATGTCCGTTGCCCGCCAAAGACAAGTAAGATTAATTGCAATTAGTGTTGTTACTGTTCCGCGGCAGGTACCGATTCACGAAGGATTAAGATACGCGCATCACAAAGAACCGTTACTATCGGAAGCAAAGAAATTTGCTGCCCGGCAGAAAATAAAACTGGAAACCGACCTGGTAATTGCTCACAATGCTGCAGACGGAATTCTGGCTGCGGTAGATAAGCATAATGCCGAATCTTTGGTTATGGGATGGAAAGGATTTACAAATGCAAAAGACAGAATATTCGGTGAGATAGCCGATCAGATAATCCGGCTTGCCCCATGCGATTTACTGGTTCTTAAAATAGGCGAAAAAGCAGGATGGGATAATTGTCTTCTCCCTACTGCAGGGGGTCCTAACGCGCAGTTAGCTTCAACTGTATTAAACTCCATGGCAAAAGATTTTAATATGAGTGTTACCGCCGGTTACATAATAAATGAAAATGCAACCGGAGAGGAAAGAGTTCTTGGTGAGGAACGAATGGACTCTGCTTTATCAAGTCTTGATTCTGAAATAGAATACGACAAAAAAGTTTTTGAATCGAAATCTGTTGCAGGTGGTATTGCAAAAGCAAGCAGAGATTATGACCTTGTTGTAATCGGAGCAGCAAAAGAACCGTTTTTCAAAAAGATGTTGTTTGGTGAAATACCTGAAAAAGTTGCACGTTATTCACCAAACTCCGTGCTTGTCGTTAAAAAGTATGAGGGAGCTCTGAAAAATATTGTTAAAAGGATTTTGGGTTAATCACCCAAGAGAAATCCGAAAAATTATATGCAGTGATCTAAACAATCACTCCAGCTTAAAAACTATTGGTATTGAGACCTGCATCTTTATCGGTCTGTCCCTGTGCATCCCCGGGGAAAACTTTGTATGGAGAACGGCGTAAACTGCGGCTTCATCAAGACCATATCCCAGCCCCTTTATAATTTTTGTTTTTACAACAGTTCCTGTCTCATCAATGTATGCAATTATATATATCTTTCCTTCAATTTTAGCATTCAGAGCTTCCTGCGTATAATGTACTTTGGACTGTATTCCCGGGATACCACCTTCCGGTTCAGGCATTATCTCCGTTGCAACATAAAAAGTTGTATCGTTTAACGGCTCAGCGGGAAACTGAGGCTGTGAAAAGAACTCTGAATGAAGGGCTAAAGTAAAAAGAATGACTATAAGTTTGCACATTTCTACTCCAAATTTCATTTGTAATAACTATTACCCAGATAAATCAGTTTGCCCCGTTTTTAACGGCTGATTCTTTTTTGAAAATTTCTTCGTTAGTAATTGATGAGTTTCCCATTTTCCCAACCCTTGTTGATTTGTTTTACAAATATACAACAGCAAAGCATAAGATTTGACTTGTCTTCAAATTATTTGCCCACGATAACAAACGATAGTTGCAAGGGTCAGGCAAAGAGATATGTTTAAATTTCAGAATGGTAATGACAGACCTGAACTAAGCTGCAGGCTGAAAGTATACTCTCTGGATGGAAGTGTCTTTGAGTCGGAAGACATGTCCTCCGGCTTGTCCAACGAAGCCCTGGCGTAGTTGGAAGCCATTAACGAAGGCGGGTTATGTTTCATTCCCCGCCTAAATTTTCACCTGCTGACTTATGTTCTTCTTCGAATCTTTTTTTCCAGTATTCCTTTGATCTGAAGTGACTCGATGGACCGCTTCTCTTGTGAAATCCGAAGAATAATATTTTAGAGAGGATTAACAGACCAAGAGCCTGGAAATATGTTATTGCCGGCAGCCCGAATATAGAAGGCATAAGCCAGTTCCATAATAAAAATACAAGAAGGGAAAATACACCCACAAACAATATTCCGAAAAATATTCCCCGCGCGACAAATTTTCCTTTATGTGTATGATACATAATTTTACTCACTCAAATAATTATTTAATTTTTTCTTTAATTGCTTTACTGCGTAATGTTTTCGCGATAGAAGTGTATTTACTGTTAGACCGGTTATTTCAGATATTTCTTTGAATGATAAACCGTCGACCTCATTCATAATGAAAACATCACGCTGTTCGGGCGGCAGTTCATTTAATGCCGCTTCAAAATTTTCATTGAACTCATCCCTTAGAAATAAATCCTCCGGTGTAAGATCTATTGAAGGAAGAATGTCTCCAATTGTAAAAGTTTCTTCGCTATCCAGTTCCTCAGGAACCCGATCATCGAAACTCTCTGTTTTTTTCTTTCTGCTTTTATCAATTATTTTATTCCTTGCTGTTTTAAATAGCCAGCCGTTTACTTTTTCTATTAGCTCGATATCTGCGTAGCTGATAAACTGGTAGAACACGTCCTGCAGGATATCCTCAGCATCCTCCCTTGAAGGAACGAACTTCCTGATGAAATTGAATAACCTGCTCTTTTCCTTAAAAAAAGTCTTTTCAACTGTTTTTATCTGTTCTGTCATTAACCGGTTTTTAGTTCTTATTAATAAAGACGAATAAGATGAGGAAATATTTTAAAGTACGGAAAATAAATTCGTGATGGGGGATAAACTAAAATTTATAGAAAAAATGGAGAGGGGGGCAGGATTGTCTAACTTTCAGAGATTATGATACTCAGTAAGAATTAAACTATCTAAATATAAGCTAATTAATTCGTTTCTCTGGATAAAGCTTGCCTTCGAAGGATTTAAGTCTTTCAAATGCAATATCAATGTATTCTTTTTTTATTATTTTTCTTTTTCTTTCACTCCAAGAATACACTTTGTTTTCAAGTTCAAACTCTGTAAACAATTCATCTCCTGATTCATGCTGTATAACATAATCAACGGTTGCAAGTAATTCCAATCCAAGTGGTGATTCGAATCCCTCGATTAAGTTGTAAACACTTTCAAGTCTTGCTTTTTGTTCAGGAGTGCAATTTGTCTCTATAAAATCATAAACATTCTCAAGTTCTTCTTTTTTTATAGTAATTTTATCAAGAGGTTTTGCAGTCTTTTGTTTCATTCCATATAAATAATGACCATCCATATCGTTCAAAACATGTGTAAGTTTTTCTGAAAAAGGTCCGTAAATTCCTTTTGAGAACTGTAGGCGAAGGGGCTCCCCAAATCTTTCAAGAAAGTAGACTAGCTTTTGTGCTTCAAGCAAGGTCAACTCATAGCCAAGAATTTTATATCTATTTAAAATTGCAATAACCATTGCTCTTGCCGGTGTAAGATTTGGTTTTTTTGTTTTTGATTTTTTAGAGGTATGAGTATAAGCAAAGTCAGAAGGCTCAAATATCAAAGCTTCCACATTATCCAAACCCATTAGACTTTCTATAATTAACGGCTTAACCTCAGCCCAGTTCAATTTACCATTTCCGCATCCTAAAGGTGGAATAGCAATTGATTTAATGTCTTTTTTTATGATAAATTTTCTCAACTCAACAAGACCGTCTTTAATCCATATTAATTTAGATGGATTACGCCAATGCTTTTTTGTCGGGAAATTAATTATGTACTTCGGGTTGGTAAGGCTGCCTGTTTCAGTTACAAATAAAGTTCCGGTCTTAATTTTGTGTTGTTTAGAAGCTTGCTCATATAATTTGAAATTTTTTGGGAAGGCTTTTTTAAATTGTAATGCGATACCTGCACCCATGACTCCATAAGTATTAACAGTATTAACAAGCGCTTCGGTATCAGCATCAAGTATATTTCCTTTTCGGATCAGGTTTATCATGTGTAATACCAGGCTTTACAAATTCTTGATTGAATTGTCAAATTTAATTCCGATAGAATTTGATTTACGTAATCAAGTTTCTCTTGATTAAAAACGACCACTTCTAATATACAATTCACAGGTACAAAGTGATATACCAGGAATTCAGCCATTCTTTTACTCATTCTATCCGGATCATCAACTGTCCTGTTCCAAAATCTGGAATTCATAACAGTCCAATCCACTTTATCTAAATGTTGGATGTCGTTATATTCATTCGCAAACATAATATAAGCGTGAGCATCTGTAAAAATAAATGGACGGTCCGCATTTATTATTTCATTAATATTACTAACTAAGTATACTATGTCTGACTGGTTCCCATTAAAATTAGCTACATTCCCTTTTGAAATTGAATAAAGCATTGGTGATCTAGGAGCAAAATAAAAAGGAACATAGTCATTTAAAACTCCAAATGGACTTATACTAACCCGTTTTGTTCCTCTATCATTAATTAATTGCTGATGTCCGATATCAATATAATCAGGATCACAATTTTCAGAGTTTCTACAGAAAATCCCGTTACGTAAAGTGAAGTTCAAGTTACGGTAGTGCGTAATCCTAAATACTTCAGTATCAAGTCCTCTGTTCGTAAAAGGCATATTTAAACTTATTTACTATAAATCTATTTTTTTATACTTGATTTGAAAAATCATCCCCTTTTGAACATTTGCATTTTCTGCAGCTATTAATTCCGTGTAAGAAATTATATTGTCAACATTGGATTTGGGTTTGGCGGAGAAGGATTTCATATATTTAAATATTCTTCAAGGGAATTTACAAATCAGAAATTAGTTAAAAGTAGTTTTAAATGAAAGAAAAGGATTTTGAATATGTAATTAAAAATTTACAATGAAGAATGAATAATTTTTATGAGAGGAAGACAAGTGGGAAGGAAAAAATTTTACCTGATTGTGGGACAACCTGGATTTTAAACACCAATTCTATATATTTTAGTCAATAAACCGGGAAGGAATTATTTATGAACATTCAAAAAATCTTTAATGCTGTTGATGAAGATGATATGAATTCTCCGCTCATTTCTGTATGCAATGAATTTGAAAAGCAGGGCTACAAAGTTAAGATTGAAGAAGTAGAAGTAACTTCAGATGAAGTTGATACCGGATTGTTTAGCGATCTTGAGCGTTATTCAACAGATATAAATTTTGAAATACTTAAAGCAGGGGAAAGTGCGCAAAAGTTTAAACTTGTTTATACCGATTACCACAAATTTAATTTCCAGCCCTGTTAGAGTCTGATGGCAGACGTTCATTCGCCTGAAGTAAGAAGCTACAACATGAGTATGATAAGGGGGAAGAATACAAAGCCGGAAATAATTGTCAGAAAATTTTTACACTCTAAGGGATTCAGATACAGCCTTCATAAGAAAAATCTTCCCGGAAAACCTGATATAGTCCTGGCTAAATATAAAACAGTAATCTTTGTTCATGGTTGTTTCTGGCATGGACACAGAAATTGCAAATACTTTTCTATTCCCAAAACCAGAACAAAATGGTGGTTGAATAAAATTGAGGATAACAAACGGGTTGATAAAAGAAACAGGCTCAAATTGAAGAAGCTTGGATGGAAGATAATTACAATATGGACATGTCAGTTAAAACCCCAAAAGATTGACAAAATATTTGAAAGATTATTAAAACAAATATCCTAAGGAATAAATTTTTCACTATTGTGATATAATAAAAACTCTTCAGCAGGTAAAAATCTGGATGGAAGTTTTATTCTTTTGTCTTCATATCTTAAAAAATAATCCCTGATAATTTTTGATCTGCTTTGTTTTTTAACGACTGAAGAGATCTTGATTTTAAAATCAGGTGTTATCGTTATCAATCCAGCCTCAAATGCTTTATCGTGTAATCCGTTGATTGCTATCCCGTTTCGAATGTTTAATCTGCTTTTTTCATCGTCTTTCCAGGATTTTATATGACCGGCAATCAGTAATTCGGGTTTGTTTATTCCTGTAATGCAACACGTATTATTATAAGAAGCCAAAACATATTTTCTGAATAGGGATTGATTTACTCTGGCTTGTATGATTTGTCTTCTGGTCTTTCCCTCTTTTGGCAGTTCCTTCTCATCAATGTTGTGTAATTTTTCTAAGGTTGTTTTCTTAAGCTTTACAAAAAGCTTTTCGCTTTCAAATGGCAGTTCATCCCAATTATTATTAAACTCATTCCATATTTCCTTATCCAGTTTGCTTACGTTATATGCTCCTTTTATACCTCTGGCTTTGAGTGTGGAGTCGAGACTTGCAAAGTTTACGAGCTTGTACGCGACAGAATTAGCAGTTCTGTTAACTAATTTTGAGAGTTGTATTACATCAGGGTTGCGAGCATGAAGTCGTCCGAATGGAATTTTAAAATAAAGACTTAATACTAAAATTAATTCTTTCCTTGACCAATTTCTTTGCCCCGGTTTCATATAGCGCTTATTTTAAAAATTAAATAACATACTAAAAAGAAAATTCTAAGCCACATCATCAAAATCACTAAATGCTTCAACTAATAATTTATTGGGAGTTGCTATTTCAGGCAAATGTATTTCAGGGGGGATGGTTTCCGATCGAAATGATTCCGGCTGTTTATTGCATAGAAGCTTAAAATCACAACTCTCACACTTTGATTGTGATGGTCTTCGAGGGTAGTCTCTGTTTATTATTCCGTTTACAGCCCATTCAATATTTTGTACAGCTGCAGAAATCGCTTCATTACTAATCGGGATGCTTATTCTATTATTATCTTTTAAAAGATGCACTGATCCAGTACGAGCATTTTCGCCAAGAACTTCATTTGCTGCCTTGGCATAAAGTTGAACTTGTATTGATAATTCTATCCAATCTATAATACTGTTATCATCCGGTTCATTTAACGATTTAAAGTCAACAACTGTAGCTTCTGTTATCTTGCCCGATTCGTTTTCCTTTAACAATAAATCTATACTTCCAGATATTAGTGCACTATTAGCAGGAATTTCAAACCTAACTTCAATCTGTTTTTCATTCATAAAATCGCTTTGATACGAGATTACATAGTCGTTAATCACTTCATGGGCTTTATCTTTTGCTCTTTCATATGGGCCAGGGGAAGAATCAGGATTATTACTTTGTGGAACATGTTTTAGGTGAAAGACATCCTCAACGGTTTCATAACATTCCTCCTCAGAAGGACTACTAGTAGGATTTTCTTCATGAAGCTTTCCTATTATAGTATGAAGGGTTTTCCCAAAACCATATAGGTCGGGAACATGTGCACTAAATCTAAATTGATTTCTGTATTGATAGTTCTTTGGACATAATAAGTAGTATTTTACATCTGAGAAACTAGTTGGTACGATTGTTTCATCTATTCTCTGCACCTGTTCTGTCTCAACTAAATCAGGAGGAGTAGATTCTGAATTATCTGTTAACTCTTGATGCGTTAGTGCTAAAGCGAATGGGGATCTAGCCCATCTTCTTGTACCACCAGGTAAAGATTCACTACCCGTTATGTAAAGATATCTCTCCGCTCTTGTAATAGCTGTGTAGAATAAACGGATAGAGCCCTCTCGGTTATTTTGATACGCCCCTCTTTGAAATGCAACATTTAACAATTGTGAAGGGAGCCAACCTCGATAACGTTTATTAATTGTGGGGAATCTATTTCTCTCGACATCGACTACAAAAACAATTGGGAATTCCAAACCCTTGGCTTTATGTATAGTTGAAACAAAAACAGCATTTGGTCTTTGTATAACATCATCAGGACTGGTTTCGTAACCAGATTCAGCCAGAACATTTAGAAAATTTAGAACATCGCGGAATCTTGAAGTTGTATCAATGCTCATATACACAGATTCAACATCAAGCATAATTTTACTGAATATTCCAATCGCTTGCATTTCTGTGTCATTTAGCTCAGTATCTTTAAAATTTAAAGCATCTAATAATTCATGTAGTAATTCTTGAGGGGATACTTTTCTTCTTTGACCTTGATAAGGCTCGTGAATCAATCTTAGCCAATTAGACATAACACGACTTAACATGTCAAAATTGGCATTTGGATATGCCGGGAGTATTACTTCAGTAAAATGAGTTCTTAGCGTTTCTCTGGTTAATTCAGGTTCTCTTAAGAGTTGGTATGTTACTCTCAATGCTGAAACCACACTGAAATTAAAAATGCTCCCTTCTGCCTCGATAGTATAATCTATTCCTAAATTTTCCAATTCCCTTGTAAAAGCTGCATGTCTTGGATTTCCGTCTTGTTCTCGGCTGTTTGTAGAAGTCATCAAAATCGCAATATCACTTGGACAGAGTCCCCGTTCTGTACCATTGTCCATATAACCTTTACCGATCAGATATTGAATCCGTTTTGCAACCCAAATCGCTTCATTTTGTCTATCATCAAACCAATGATTTCCCAAATGCCGTAAAACATTTAAATTGTCCTCATAAGGCATTGGGTTTTTACTAATTCTAGAAGGTCCCAATTCCCTTGCTATAAAATTTGAGGAAGAAGTTATTATAGGCTCAGTGCTTCTAAAATTAATTGACAGGGTATGCGTTGCACAGGTGGGGTATCTATCCTGGAATTGCAGAATGTTATTAACATCAGCTCCTCGCCAAGCATAAATTGCTTGATCGTCGTCTCCAACTACGAAAAGTGAAGCTCCCCTATTATGAATTTCTCTAATTAGATATTCTTGAGCAGGATTAATATCTTGATATTCATCAACCAAAAGATTACTAATTTGACTTACCACAGAATTTATTCTGGGATTATTTTCTCTTAATTTTTCCACAACTATTCTAATCATTAAAGAAAAATCTATGAACTCTGTCTCATTTATAAGTTGGTTGAGTCTATTTAACATTTCACCAAGAGCAACATCTGTATTTTCAATATCTACAATAGATAATAACTCATCATTCAGTATTGACCAAGCATCAGCAATTTGGTTAATTGTCTCAAAATATCGAGCGTTTCTTGATCTCTGTATGTTTTGTAATCCTATTTGGTAATATCTCGATATAAGAAATAATTTAAACTGATTTGCATCAAGGATATCAAACTGTCTATATATAGCATCAATTTCACCCAAGAGAAATTTACAATAAGAGTGAATTGTACCTATATACATTGCACCTATTATAGCAGGATCGATTTGTGATTTGATGAGTGCGTCAGCAACTCTCCTTTTTATTGCTTCTGCAGCTTTTTCAGTAAAAGTGAAAGCAACAATAGATGATGCTGCTACACCTTCATTGATTAGCCTTGCGATACGAAAGGCTAAAGTTCTGGATTTTCCCGAACCGGCACATGCTAAACAAAGAACTTCGTGATTCTGATCTACGGCAGCGTTATACTGACCGGGGGTTAAAATTTTTTTTAGTATTTGCTCAAACGCCATAATTTCCTACTTTCAATAATTCCTTTGCTAGACATTTGGCAAAACGCGGTGGGACTGCATTACCAATATGTTTTGCAATCCTACCAAGACTTTTCTCTTTAAAAACATAAGACTTAGGGAAAGTTTGTAACGTTGCACCTTCTCTTATTGATAATGCCCTGTTTTCGTTTGGGTGTCCGAATCTTCCGTTGGATAAACTGTTAAATCTTGTTGTGATGGTCGGTGCCGGTTTATTCCAGGACATTCTCCCATATACGTTTCTGAAAGAACTATCTTTCCCGTCGTAAGCATCAATTTGTAAATCTTTAATTCTACTCCATCGTTCTCTTGTACCACCGTTCTTTTTCGTCAACTTTATTCTTTTTAGATTATTTTCCGTAAGTCCTGCTGCAGAATGTTTAAATTTGGTTTTATCGAAATGTCCCGCTTTTATTTTCGAAAATCCTTTCTTTACGCCTATAAAATCCTTAACAACCGGTATTTTGTTCTTATTTCCTTCAGGTAATGAAATATCAGAGTTTATTCTTGATGCAATCAAAGTAAATCGCCTTCTATTTTGCGGTACACCGAAATGATTTGCATTAAGAATATCATATATGACCGCATAACCGAGTCTCTCGAGAAAGGGAATAAATTTATCTAATCCGCTCTCATCGGACCTTTTCATTATTCCGGGGACATTTTCAACCACAACATATCCCGGCTTAAAATGTTCAACAAATCTTTGAAAATCATTAAGCAAATTTTTGGATAAATTCGATTTTGTTTTATCTGTCTTTATTATAGACCAATATTGACATGGACTACAACCTATAAAAATCATCATGTCGTCGTACTCTTTAATTCTTGTATCTTTTTTCAATTGCTCAAAAGAATATTCCTTAATATTTGCTTCAATAAATTTTGAACCGGGATTATTATACTCGTAAGTTTCTTTGCAAGAGGTGTCGATATCCAATCCGGCAATTACATCAATGCCGGCTTTCCTAAACCCATAAGTCATCCCGCCGATTGAACAGAAGAAATCAATGGCTTTTAATTCTGCCATTCGGTTCCCTACTTTTTTAATAAGATTAACCTCTGAAAAATCAAAGAATTATTAAGATGACTTAAACTTAACTGTTATAACGTTTTTCTTCAAATATTATTTTTCCATCTACGCCAAGGCTTCGATGGACAGGCCAACCTGCACAGAAATTTCACAAAAAATTTAGAGCAATATTCATATCGTTAAAAACTTGCCAGCGGAACGAGATAAATCTCATTCTACAAAAGTTAATCAAGTATTCTTTATCCCAAATGATAAACTAATTGAAATCTTAATAAAAACTTAGCAACTGAGCGATTCAGCGGATCGCCTTACAAAAATCAAATATTCTTTTTCGTTTCATTCGGCAGAAAGGTAAATTACCAAAGCATTTCAACCGGCAAAGCAAATAAATCTTTTGCAAACGGAATAATCTCTTTACCGGTGTAAAGGACTACACCTGTTTTAAACTTTTCGCCAACATCATCTGCAAAAGCTTTTATATGATTGAAATCCCGCGCCAGATAATCAAACCACTCAGTGGATGATTATCATCCATTGAATGGACGATTTGCAAGCTTGGGGGTCAAAAATAAACCGATTAACCGCTTAACATCGAATCGGTATAAATTTCGCTCTACAGATGAAATTAATCAAATGTGCTTTTTCATTTCCTCCAGCAGGTCATTGCCTTTATCCCGCACCAGGATATTTATCAGCCCGGAATTATGTATTTGCATTGCTTGGAACCCATTTTAAAAATTTATTACCAAAGGACTTGACAAATGAAAAATGTTGTCGTATATTAAAAACAGACAAAACAGATATTTAATACATAACGAATATAATGGAAAACACATACATATCAACACGTGAGGTTGCAGACCTGCTTGCCGTTACAGATACAACTATCAAACGGTGGACGAACAGCGGAAAGCTTAAATGTGAAAAAACGCTTGGCGGACACAGAAAATACCTGTTAAGCGAAGTTGAAAACTTTGCAAAGGAAAACAATATAAGTATTACCGGTGTAACCACTCCTTTGCGGAAAGATCAGCGTGAGCAGTTAGGCTTTGCCCTTTATTCTAAAAATATGGATAATGCCGCGGATATTATCATGGAAGAAGCACTGCAGGGAGACCGTGAAGGCGCATTCGAATCGTTAATGTACCTGGTAAAAAACAGGATGAAGCTGGCAGATATAGTTGATAATGTTATCAGACCGGCAATGGAGAAGATCGGATATCTGTGGGAAACCAAAAAACTTGGAATTGAACAGGAGCATCTTGCTACCGATACGATAAAAACCGCTCTTGCACGGATTGTTGTACACTTCCCGCGCCAAAAAGAAAAGAATATTAAAGTTCTGCTTGCGTGTGCTGAAGGTGAAACACACGACCTGGGACTTCAGGCACTGGCTTACGAGCTTGAACTGGGCGGTTAC
>Ga0307442_1001124_pt1 | contig 13218 bp, 14 predicted proteins | sample SalMarWE160430MG_FD_202143 | JGI IMG/M metagenome (GOLD analysis project Ga0307442, IMG submission 202143) | Salt marsh sediment microbial communities from the Plum Island Ecosystem LTER, Massachusetts, United States - WE1604-30 | ecosystem: Environmental > Aquatic > Marine > Intertidal zone >... | reverse complement strand
CTGGCCGCGGAAGGCGGCAAGTCCTTGTCCCCCGCGGTTTTGTAACAGAATGCGAACAGATTGTGGCAACCATTTTTCTGAGCTGCGCCGGAAAGATTGAATGAATGGCTGACAAAACGCAGTCCAATCAGATGCTTGCGCGGGAGCTTCTCGCGGCAGGCGGGGCTGCGACATTGGCGACGCTGACGCCTGCCGGAGGGCCGTTCGCCTCATATGTGGTTACCGCGCCGGCAGGGGACGGCGCGCCGCTGATGCTCCTCTCCGATCTCGCCGAGCACGCCAAGAACCTCACCCGCGACGCGCGGGCGTCGCTCCTCTTCGTGCGCGAGCCGGAACCGGGCTCCGATCAGATGACGGCGATGCGGCTGACGCTGACCGGGCGCGCCGCGAAGGACGCCGATCCAGACGGCCGGCGGCGCTTCGTCGCACGGCACCCCGAGGCGGCGCGCTACGCCGATTTCTCCGATTTTTCGCTTTACCGCTTCGACATCGAGGCCGGTCATCTCGTCGCCGGCTTCGGCCGTATCGTTCCGCTCACCAAGCAAGAGCTTTTCGGCGACGCCTAACCGGGCTTGCGGAACGTCAGATAGGCGGCCTTGCGTCCCGCGCGCGCGGCCTTCGCTTCGTAGCGCGTGCCTGGCCAGTCGGGCCACGGCTCGCTCTCAGGATGGCCCGTCGCGACCAGCCCGCCGTGCGCCGCGACCTTTTCGCGCGTCCACTCCGCGTAGTCCTCGATGTCGGTCGCGAAGCGGAAGACCCCACCGGGTGAAAGCGCCCGCGCGATCCGCTCGAGATTGGCCTCGTTCACGAAGCGGCGTTTCCAATGCCGCTTCTTCGGCCACGGGTCGGGGAAGAGAAGGTCGACGCGCTGAAGCGAGGCCGGCGGCAGCCAGTCGAGGAGGGCGGTGGCGTCCTCGTCGTAGAGGCGGATGTTTTTCAGCCCCTCGCGGCCGATTGCGGTCGCCGCCTTGGCCATGCCGCGCTCGAAAGGCTCGACGCCGATGAAGCCGGTCGCCGGATTCTCGCGCGCCGCGTAAAGAAGGTGCTCGCCGCCGCCGAAGCCGATCTCGAGCCGCACGGCTTCGACCGGCACCGGGAAGAGCTCTGCAAATCGCGCCGGCGCCGGGCTCGAAAGATCGATGCGAAGCGCCGGCAGGACGGTATCGAGCGCTTGCCGCTGCCCTGGCCGCAGCGCCTTGCCCTTGCGCCGACCGAAGAAGGAGCCGCCGCGGCGCTCCCCGCTCACGGGCTAAAGTGCGGCTTCGATCGCCTCGATGAGGTCGGTGCGCTCCCAGGAGAAGCCGCCATCCGCTTCCGGCTCGCGGCCGAAATGCCCGTAGGCCGCCGTGCGCGCATAGATCGGCCGGTTGAGCCCGAGGCGCTCGCGGATACCGCGCGGAGAAAGATCCATCGCTTCGCCGAGCGCCCGTTCGAGATCGCTCGCCTCGATCCGGCCGGTGTCGTGCAGGTCGACATAGACGGAAAGCGGCTTGGAGACGCCGATCGCATAGGAAAGCTGAATGGTGCAGCGGTCGGCGTAGCCGCCGGCGACGACGTTTTTGGCGAGATAGCGCGCGGCATAGGCGGCCGAGCGGTCAACCTTGGTCGGATCCTTGCCGGAGAACGCGCCGCCGCCATGTGGCGCTGCGCCACCATAGGTGTCGACGATGATCTTGCGACCGGTGAGCCCGCAATCGCCGTCCGGGCCGCCGATCACGAATTTTCCCGTGGGATTGACGTGCCATGCCGTGTTGCCGTTCAGCCAGCCTTCCGGCAGCGCCTCGCGCACATAGGGCTCGACGATCGCCCTGATGTCTTCCGATTCGAGCTTCGGGTCGTGATGCTGCGTGGAGACGACCACGGAGGTGATGCCGGTCGGCACGCCGTCCTCGTATCGCACCGTGACCTGCGACTTGGCGTCGGGGCCGAGCTCCTTCTCACGCCCGCCGCGGCGCGCTTCCGCCATCAGGCGCAGGATCTTGTGGGCATAAAGGATCGGCGCCGGCATCAGCTCCGGCGTCTCCTTGCAAGCGTAGCCGAACATGATCCCCTGGTCGCCGGCGCCCTCGTCCTTGTTGCCGGCGCTGTCGACGCCCTGCGCGATGTCGGCCGACTGCTCGTGCAGCAGCACTTCGACAACCGCGTTTTTCCAGTGGAAGCCGTTCTGCTCGTAGCCGATGTCGCGGATCGCGTCGCGCGCCAGGCTCTCGATCACCTGCGCGTCGACGTGCTCTGACCCGCGCACTTCGCCGGCGATGACGACGCGGTTGGTGGTGGCGAGCGTTTCACAAGCGACGCGCGCCTCCGGGAGCGCGCCGAGATGCGCATCCACAACTGCGTCGGAGATACGGTCGCAAAGCTTGTCGGGATGGCCCTCCGAGACCGACTCGGAGGTGAAAAGATAGCTACGACGTGACATAGGAACCTGGCGATTTTCCGCGGGAAAAGCGGCCGATGGCCGCGAGCGGCGCGACTGTCCTCGCTGCTTCGCCCGTCGTCAAGAGCGGCGAATAACGAAGGCTACTCCGCGCTGTTACTTTCGGCGAACGCGCGCACGAGCTCGACGATCTTGCGCCGAACCTTCGGGTTCTGGATTCGCGTGAAAGCGCGGGTGAGGTCGAGGCCTTCGGAGGTGGAGAGAAAGTCCATCATGAAGGTGGCGCCTTCTTCCTTCATGCCCGAGGCCGCTTCCGGGCTGCTCTCGGGAAAGAAATAGGCGACCGGAACTTCCAGCGCGTCGGACATCGCCTGCAGGCGGCTCGCGCCGACGCGGTTGGTGCCCTTCTCGTATTTTTGAATCTGTTGAAACGTTATGCCCAGTCTTTCGCCGAGTTTTTCTTGGCTGAGGCCCAGCATTTTCCGCCGCATCCTGATTCGCCCGCCGACATAGATGTCGGTCGGATTTGGGCGCTTGCCCGTCTTCTGTGGACCGTCGTTCACAACGCCCTCACGGCTACGTTATCAATGTGTGGAGCCCCCGCCCCGGCATACCAAGTGCCGGGGGCACACGGTGGAAAATCGACGAGCCGCATCGCAGCGAAGCGAGAGCCGCGCGTCGTCGATTATTGAACAAGTCAATCATACCGCGGACGCCCGGTAAAGAATCTTTGTGGCCGCGCACAATATGCAGACAGCCAGGGATAGAAAGAATACAGCAAGTCTCCACTGAGCGTAGAGGGGTTGTGTGGTCGAATTCGGAAGACGCGCTTCGATCATCGTCGATTCACCCAGCCGGCTCTGAGAAATACTCCGCCCATACGCGTCGACCACCGCGGATATTCCTGTGTTGGCCGCGCGCACGAGCGGTAATCCTTCCTCGACGCTTCTGACGCGGGCCTGGTGGAAGTGCTGGTAGGGGCCGGTCGTGCGGCCGAACCAGCCGTCATTCGTCACGTTGAGCATGAAATCGGGGCGTGGCCCCTCGCCGATGAGAGCGCCGGAGAAGATGCTCTCGTAGCAGATGAGTGGCAAGAAGCTCACGCCCGAGGCGAGAGAGAGCGCGCGCCGGGCGGGGCCGGCGGAAAACCCGTAAGGGACGAGTTGTCGGATGCCGAGGCGATCGAGCCAGTCGGCCGACGCGAGCCAGTCGACGAAAGGCAGATATTCGCCGAAGGGAACGAGGTGAACCTTGTCGTAGGCGCCCGAGATGGTCCCGTCATCGGCGATCACGTAGATCGAGTTGTAGAATCGGGTCGGCCCGGTCGGCATGAATTCCTCGCGATAGGCGCCGGTCACAAGCGTCGTCTGCGGCGGCAAGAGTTCCGCGATCGCCGCAAGCGTGCCGGGGTCTTCCGTCAGCGGGAACGGGAAAGCGGATTCAGGCCAGACCAGAAGCGTGCCGGGCTTGAGCGGCCGGTCGTCCGGAGCGCTCAGGTGGAAATAGGTGCTGAGGATCTCGTCCTTCTGCGTCGGGTCCCACTTCTGCAGTTGCTCGAGCGCCGGCTGCACGATGCGCACCGTGATGCCCGGAACGAAGGTTTCGTCGGCGTGGGAGAGGCGGATGATGCCGTAGGCGCCGAGCCCTGCCAGCAAGACCAGTGCGAGCGAGGGGAGAAGGATGTTGCGCCGTCGCCCTTCGACCGCCGGGGCAAGCACGGCGGGTGCGGCGAAGATGAGGACGGCGACGACGTCGAGCCCATAAAGGCCGAAAAGCGCCGCGGACTGCATCAGCGCTTCGCCCGCCGTCAGCGCGTAGCCGATGGCGTTCCACGGGAATCCGGAGAGCACGTTGCCCCGCAGCCATTCGGCTGCGCCAAGTCCCGCGGCAAGAGCGAAGATCCGCCGCCAGTCGTCAGTCCAGAGGATTTGCGCCAGCGCCGTGCCGAGTCCCCAGAAGAGCGCGAGGCCTGCCGGCAACCCGAGCACGGCGACTGGCAGAAGCCAGCCGAACTGGTCGGGCTCCTCCAGGAAGGCGTTGCCGACCCACCAAAGGCCGGCGAGGAAATAGCCGAAGCCGAACCACCAGCCGACCGCGAAGGCGGGACGAAGACGCCGCACCCGTCCGCGTCGCGTCTCGCCGACCGCGCCGTCGATCAGCCAGACGAGCGCCGGCAGCGTGATCCACAGGATGGGGAAGGCGAAGAAGGGCGCCATGGCGAGCGCGGAGAGCGCGCCCGCGCCGAGCGCGATACCGCGCCGGCGCCAACCCCATGAAAGGATGACCGCGTTTGCCAGGCGATCCATGGACCCGCCGATTGTCGCCGATTCGCTGCTTTGTCCCGTTGCTGACGGGTGCAGCGGCCAAAATCAAGGCGGCGAGGCGTATCGGACGCGCGGCAATCACGCCGCGCGTCGGCGGGGCAGTCTTCGCGTCTCCTGAGGCGACGAGAGAAGCGTTCCGCTCAGACCACGATATGCGCGCAGCCCCGAGCGATCTTCTGCTTCCACTCGGCGCGGTTCTCCATGACGACCTTGCCGAAGCGTTGCTCGAGCTCGTCGAAGTTCGCCGCCTGGATGACGTAGCGCTTGCGGCCGTTCGGCATGTCGGCGAGCACTTCGTTCACGCAGGCGATGAGCGCGTCCTTCTTGTCGGCGGGAAGCCGGCTGACCGGGCCGCTATCCTGGTGCCTCAGAACCTGCTCCACCGCCGCCGGGAAGGAGGAGCCGGCTGCTGCCGGCGAGGCGGTCAAGACCGTCGCGAGAATGCCGAGCGCCCCGGCGGTGCTCCAAAATGGTGCGCTCCAAGATGTATTGCCAGCCATCCGAGTGATCCCCTGTTCGCACACGCCGGCTCCCAAGCGGCGTGCGCGCGTCCTTGTCGCTACATGCGGATCGTTTCGCGGTGGTTGCGCGATCCCGCCGATTGCGTTTCTTGGTGACGGCTGGGTTAAGCGGCGGGCACACGCCGCACTGGAGCAACACTCCTTACGCTTCGTTTGCTTGGCATATGCTTTGCTGTTGCATCTCTTGGGCGACGCAACGACATTGGGTGGGGCTGACTCCGCAACCTGACGACATGACAAAGATCCACTTACTCAGACCGCTGGCTTTTATCCTGGCGGCGCTCGCTTTTCTTGCCGCTCCCGCTTCCGGCCTCGCCGAGGACCGGCCCTCGAGCAAGGAGTTCTATCGCGAGCTCTACCGGCGGGATGCGTCGCGGCAGGACGAGGCGACGGTACTTCTCGTCAGCGGCGTCATCGGTCCGGGCTCCTACGACGAGTTCCGCGCCGCCATCTCGCGCAATACGCCGAAGATCATCGTGATCGAAGGGCCGGGTGGCGTGCTCGGGGAGGCGCTTCTGATCGGCGAGGAGATTCGCCGCCGCCGCCTCGACACGCTGGTTGCAGCGCACCACCGCTGTGCCTCGGCTTGCGCGGTAGTGTTCCTCTCCGGCCACGCGCGCTACCTCGGCGCCGGCGCCAGCGTCGGGCTTCATTCCGCCTCTTTCGCTGACGGGCGCACCGATCCGGAAGCGACGCAGGTGATGGCGGCCTATCTGAGCAAGCTCGGTGTGCCGTCTTCAACGCTGGTCCGCATGGCGCATACGGCGCCGAGCGACATCCGCTGGCTGACCAAGGCCGAGCAGCAGGCGATCGGGATCAGGATCTACCAGGAAGCGCGTTAGGCGAAATCGGAAAGCGCCGGGTCTCAGCTCGCCGCCGCGCGCTTCGAGCGAAGGGGCGCGGCGCTCTTGGCGCGGTCGCGGATGCGCACCTTCTTGATGCGGCGCGGATCGGCGTCGAGCACTTCGAAGTCGTAGCCGGGCACCGCCTCGACCACTTCGCCCTTCGGCGGGATGCGGCCGGTCGCGGCGAAGACGAGGCCGCCGACGGTCTCGATCTCCTCGCTCTTCTCGCCGACCTTGAAGTCGGGCCCGATCACCTCAGCCGCGTCGTCGATCCCCGTGCGCGCGTCGGCGATGAAGACGCCGTCGGCGATCTGCCTGACGGTCGGCTCGCCCTCCGGGTCGTGCTCGTCCTCGATCTCGCCGACGATGATCTCGACCAGGTCCTCCATCGAGACGAGGCCGTCGGTGCCGCCATATTCGTCGATGACGAGCGCCATCTGTGTGCGGCTCGTCTGCATGCGCTTGAGCAATGCGCGCGCCGGCATGGTCGGCGGCACGAAAAGGAGCGGGCGCACCAGCTTGGAATCTTCGAGCGTGGCGGAAAGATCGACAGCGCCGAAATTGAAGCGCGGGTTCTCGTCGTCGGCGCTGCCGTTCGCCGCGGCGAGCGCGCGGTCGGCGATCCACGCCATCAGGTCGCGGATGTGCACCATGCCGACCGGATCGTCGAGCGTCTCGCGATAGGCGGGCATGCGCGAGTGTCCGGACTTGCGGAAGATCGCCACGACCTCGGCGATCGTCGATTCGATGTCGATCGCCTCGATGTCGGCGCGCGGGATCATGACGTCGTCGACGGTCATGTCGCCGAGCTTCAGGATGGCGCGCAGCATGGTGCGCTCGTCGTCGGTGAGGGTGGCGCCGGCCGCCTCGTCGGCGGCGATGGCATCCTCGATCTCGGCGCGCGCGGAGCCGTTCTGCTTCAGTCCGAGCGCGCTCATAAGCGCGGCTCTGATACGCCCTACGATGTCAGGTTGCTGCCCCCCGGCTTCCGCCGTCGGGCCCTCGGGACTTCGGCCCTGGTCGTCGCTCATCGTCCTTCAGGCGCTCGCGTAGGGATCGTTAATCCCCAGCTTATTCAACGCAACGCGCTCTAATTGCTCCATTTTCTCCGCCGCAGGCTCCGTCTCGTGGTGGTAGCCCAGGAGATGGAGGAAACCGTGGATTATCAGGTGGGACATGTGGTCTTCAAGCGGCTTTGACGCAAGCACGGCCTCACGCGCGAGAGTTTCCCCCGACAGTATGACATCGCCAAGAAGGGGATCTGCAAGTTGTGGGCCAGCCGATTGGGGGGCCAGTTGGGGAAAAGAAAGCACATTGGTCGGCTGATCCTTGCCGCGGTACTGGGCATTGAGCCGCCTGATCGCAGCGTCGTCGGTGAAGACGATGGAGAGCTCTCCGCCGCTCGGCGCTTCCTCCCCCAACGCCTCGACCGCCGCATCCACGGCGCGGCGCGCGAGCGCTTCAAGCCGCGCTTCCGCCGGCCAGTCTCCCGCCTCCACCACGATGGCGATCTCCAGACTCCTCATCACCGCCCGATAGCATGTGCGACCGGGCGTCCGCGAATCGCGCCGCATTTCCCGCGAATCGTGTAGTCTGCCGCGAGTGGAACCGGGTGGAAGCAGCCCGTCCGCGAGTAGAAGAAGTCGGTTCCGGCCGCTTCCGCCCTCGAAAGAGGGGAACGCTCAATGATCCACGTGATCCGTTTGATCTTCACGGTCGTGTTCGGTTTGCTTTGGTGGTGGGTGTATCGGCTGGCCGGCGTCGACTGGCTGGTGATCCTCGCCTCGGTCCTGGCAGTGTGCGTCTGCTGCTGCCGCGGCGGCACGGAAGAGCATCAGGAGTGGAGCTTCGACCGTTATCAGGCCTGCATCAGGCGCTGCATGGTTCCGACGATCGTGCTGATGATCGGCATCTTCATCATCGGCATCGTCGCCGTGCTGATCGCGACCGGCGCTTTCCCGGCGGGCGGCGCGCTGCTCAACATTCTGATCGCCGCGATCTTCGCGCCGCTCTTCGTGCGCCTGATCTGCTGCGCCTACGACGCGTAGGCTCGGCGCCCCCCTCTCCCCTTGCGGGAGAGGGCCGGGGAGAGGGGAGGGAAGAAGGTCGCGGCAGCGTCCATCCCCCCTCTCCAACTCTCCCCCCGCAAGGGGGGAGAGGGGACTCGCGCCCGCTACCTCCCGATCCAGCCGTGTCGCATCGCCCATCGCCCCGGCCCGTAGGCCGCTGCGAAGAGCAGCCCGGCGATGAAGGTGAAGTGGTCGACGAAGAAGCCGAACTCGAACTGCGCCAAGTCGCCCTGCCAGTGCGAAGGACCGTGGAAGGCGAAGGCAAGGAAGAGCACGTAGGCTGCTGCAAGAAGCGCCGTCTCGGCGAAGAACGCGCCTGAGAGGAAGCCGGCGATCAGAAGCACCTCGAAGATCGCCGCGCACCAGGCGAGGAAGAGCGGGAACGGGAACCCCGCCGCGGCGATATACTGCGCGGTCGCGCCCATGCCGGCGAACTTGAAGAATGTCGCCAAGCCGAACACGCCGGCGAAGATCAGCCGCCCGGCGAGCGCCGCGGCGGATCTCCAGGCATTGCCCGGCGTAGCCTCGGCGAAGCCGGGCGGCGAGGAATTGGGAAGGCTCGTCATTGTCGCTTCTCCTTTCGTCTCACCCCAACGACGAGCGAGACGGGCGGGAATCGACAGGGCGCCGACGCTCTCCCTCTCGCTCCTGCGGGAGAGGGCCGGGGAGAGGGGAAGGAAGAAGGCCGCGGCAGCGTCTGTCCCCCTCTCCAACTCTCCCCCGCACGTGGCGAGAGGGTGCGCCCCGCGCTTGCCCCCGCTCCTTTGAGAAGCGACGATGCGAGCGATCAATCCCCAAAAAGACATCGACAAAAGGACGATCGCGATGGAGATCAAGCGCAACGGCTCGCGGGCCTCGATCACGCCGCCGGCGGATTATTTCACCGGGCGGGTGCGGCAAGACCCGGTAGTCGAGGCACCGGAGCCTGCGCGCGTTCGCGCCGGTGTCGTCACCTTCGAGCCCGGCGCGCGCACCGCGTGGCACACGCATCCGCTCGGCCAGACGCTCTTCGTCGTTTCGGGCGTCGGGCGGGTGCAGAAGGTGGGCGGCCCAATCGAGGAGATCCGCCCCGGCGACGTCGTGTGGGTCGCGCCGGGCGAAAAGCACTGGCACGGCGCCTCGCCGAGCGTCGCCATGACTCACTACGCCATGCACGAGGCCCTGGACGGCAAGCACGTCGAATGGCTGGAGAAGGTAACGGACGCGGAATACGCGAAGGGAAACCAGTTTGACGGGCGACATTAGAGTAGCCGGTCGCGTCCGCGGCAAGGTGCGGTAGCCCCCGCGCCGATTTCCTTTCGCTCCCACCCATGGCGACGGAAGCGTGCTAACCACGACCCCGGAGCCGGCACCTACCTTTCGCAGCTTGCCCCCAAAAGCGCTTCCTGGCCGCCTCTTGGAGAGCCGCACGCCGCCATGCAACTGCGTAATCCCTCCCAGGCGCGTTACCGCGTCGCCCCGGTCGAGGACCGCAGGCTCTACGGCATCACGCTCGTGCTGATTGGCTTCCTCGGCTTCACCGGCATTGACACCTCGGCCAAGTGGTTGACCACGCACGGCATGCCCACGCCGGAGGTTGTGTTCATGCGCTATCTGGTGAACTTCGTGGTGATTGCCGGGCTCTTCCTGCCACGCCACGGCCGCGTCCTGCTGCGCTCCGGCAACCCGCGCATCGAGCTGTTGCGTGGCGTCGTGCTGATGGGCTCCACGGCCGCTAATTTCGTGGCCATACGCCACCTGCCGCTGACGGTGACGGGATCGATCCTCTTCTCCGTGCCGCTCTTCGTCTGCGCACTGTCGGTGCCGCTGTTGGGAGAGCAGGTCGGTTGGCGGCGCTGGGGAGCGATTTTCGTCGGCTTCGCCGGGGTGCTGGTCATCATCCGCCCGGGCTCGGAGACGTTCAGCGTCTACACGCTCTTCTCGCTCGCCGCCGTCACCTGCTATGCCTTCTACAACATCTCCAACCGCATGCTCGCCGGCGTCGACGCCGCGTCGACGCAGCAGTTTTACTCCGCGCTGATCGCCACGCTATGCGTTGGGCCCTTCGTCCTCTTCGGCGAGTGGACGTGGCCGGATGGCGCTGCGCAATGGATTGCATTCGGCGCAATGGGCGTGTTCGCGAGCGTCGGCCACCAGCTTTTTTCCGTCGCGCACCGCTTCGCCCCGGCCTCGACGCTGGCGCCCTTCATCTATACGCAGATGCTCTATCTCACCGCATCAAGCTGGCTGGTCTTCGGCCAGCCGCCGGATGTGTGGATTCTGCTCGGCGCGCCGCTTGTGGTCGGCAGCGGGCTCTATATCTGGCTGCGCGAGCGACAGCTTGCCGCGCGGCGTCGGCCGGCCGCCTGACCCCGAAAAGGGGGAAGCGGTTTCCCGAACTTGGCCGCCTATGTCGCCCGCGGCGAGGCGCGGCCCACCTACAAGCGGACGCGGAGTACGGGGCGTAGTCCGTCGCGCCGCCTCGGCGTCTCCTCACTCCGTTGCGAGCAGACGGTAGACAGCGACGGGTCCAGGAAAACCCTTGAGCCGGCGGTCCGCCAGTTTTTGCGTTTTTGCCACCCCCGCGGTCGCGACCTGGACCGCGGCGTCCATGAGGATTTCGCCGTTCTCCGCCTCGTCGCATAGGCGCGAGGCGAGGTTCACCACCGGGCCGATCGCGGTGTAGTGGAACTGATCCTCGGTCCCGATATGACCCAGGGTCGCGTACCCAGAAGCGATGCCTACGCCGAATCCGAGCTCGATGCCTTGCTGGCGCCATTCTTCGACCAGCTTGCCGATCTCCTTTTGCATCGCCAATGCAGTGCTGAGGCCGCGCGCCTGATGATCGGGGCAGGGCAATGGATCGTTGAAGAAGGCCATCAGCCCATCGCCGGCAAACTGTCCGATGGTCGCCTCGCTGCCGCGCAGTTCCGCCCCGAGGCATTTGTAGTAGGCGGCAAGCACCTGCATGACCACTTCGGGACCCGAGGACGAGGAAAACGCCGTGAAATTTCGGAGGTCGCAGAAGATCACCGTGATCTCGCGCCGGTGACTTTCGCCGAGGATGGCATTGCCAGACGACACGATCATCTCGGCAAGCTGCGGTGAAAAATAGCGCTTGAGCTGACTGACGCGCTCAAGGTTGCCGTAAAGCTGCTGCAGCCTTTCGCCCATCTGGTTGAACTGGTCTGCCAGGTCCTCCAGCTCATCGCCCGTGGTGACGCTAATGCGCTGGCTCAAATCCCCATCGCCGATGCGCAGGGCGCCTTGCTGCAGTGTGCGGATGGGAACCACCATGCGCCGCGCCAACAGCAGGCCGGCGATGACCGCGAGCGCAAGGCCTGCCACCAAGAGCGCGGCAGAACGCTCAACGGCCGAATAGATCGGCTGGTAGGCTTCGTTCACCGGCAGCTCGACGAACATGTGCCAGTCGAGAGGCGGGATGGGCGCATAGGCCGCGAGCACCTCATGGCCTTGAAGATCGCGGGCCGTCTTTACCGGCTGCAGGTCGGCGTCGCCGGCGGTATCCGTTTGGCCGGCCGCACGCACCTGAGCTAGGCTTGAAAGATCGGTGTTCCTGAGAACCAGCGCGATATCGGGATGGGCAATGAGGCGCCCCTTGCCGTCCACCACATAGGCGGTGCCGCGTCGGCCCACTCGGATGCGCGAAACCACGTCCCAGATGAACTTGAGATTGACCTCCGCCACGCTGACGCCGGGTTCGCGGCGGTTGCCACCGACGGCGATGGCCATATAGGGCTCAGACTGTTCGCGGAAATAGACCGGCCCGAACCACACTTTGTGCGCAACGGCCTCGGTGAATCTTGGATCGCTCGAGTAATCCTGATCGCTGCCGACGGCATCCATCGCCAGCCGAGAGACCCTGAGCTGCTCATGCCCGCCGCCGTCGATCTGCGCGAGCTCGGTGATGGCCGGCACCTGGCGCAGGAGGCGCTGGGCATCGAAACGGCGCTGTTCGAGGGTTCCGGCGACCCACGGTAGTTGCGTGGTCCAACCGATCTGATCTTCGATCTCGCCGATGAACTGGCCGATCTTGCCGGCAGCGGCCGTGGCCTGTTCGTGTTGCAGGCGGATGAGAAAAGCGGTCTGCTCCTGGTAGGCAAACCAGATTTGCACCACTCCGCTCGCCAACAGGGCCGCGGCTACGGCGGCGGCAAAAAGGAACGCATACTTGCGGAACAACCGGCCTTTGCCTGGCCGCCGGGCTATCGGGGCTGCTCTCTCCGTCGCGGTGACGGAGCGCTCCGTCATTCGAACACGTCATCTGCGAGTGCAAGCAATGACGGCGGGACGGCGAGACCCAGCGCCTTTGCCGTCTTGAGATTCAGGGTGAGATCGAACTTCGTCGGTTGCTGATAGGGCATTCCGGCAGGATCGGCTCCCTTGAAGATGCGATCGAGATAGCCTGCCGCCCGACGGTACACATCCACGATATCGGGCCCGTATCCGATAAGCCCGCCCGCCTCAACGTACTCGCGGAATTGACTAACGCTTGGCAACCTTGCCTCAATCGCGAGGTCCGCGATCAACCCGCGATGCGCAAGGTTCTCCGGCGCCGGTGTCACGTAGAGGGAGTCACCCCCGGCGCGAACCGCGTCAGCAAATATCTGCTGGTAGCCCTTTTCGCTGTTCTGAGACTCAACGGGCGCGCCAATTATCGTAATGCCGAGCTGCTCACCAACCTGCAGAAAGTCCCCGCGAGTGCGTCCCGCCTCCCAATAGGGGCGCAGAACCAGTACCACCAGCCTCGACGCTGAAGGAACGATTTCCCTCAAGAGCGACACGCGCTTGGCGATAATTTCCAGGCCGGCATCGAGGGTAAAACCGGTGATGTTGCCGCCGGGACGGGCAAGGCTCTCGGCCAGCCCGTACGCCACGGGACGTACTACAACCGTGACAATTGGCGTTGAGACCTTCGCCTTCTTGAGCAGGCTGACGATGCTCTGTGCCGGTACGAACACCGCGTCAGGGCGGAACGCAGACAAGTCGGCAATCGTTTGGTCAAGCGACGACGGGTCGGCAAGGTGTATCTCAATCTCCAGATTCTGACCTTCGACATACCCGAGTTGCCGCAATTCGTCG
>Ga0307442_1001123_pt1 | contig 13220 bp, 14 predicted proteins | sample SalMarWE160430MG_FD_202143 | JGI IMG/M metagenome (GOLD analysis project Ga0307442, IMG submission 202143) | Salt marsh sediment microbial communities from the Plum Island Ecosystem LTER, Massachusetts, United States - WE1604-30 | ecosystem: Environmental > Aquatic > Marine > Intertidal zone >... | reverse complement strand
TTGGTGCGTCAACTGCTGCTATAATCTCATTTCTTTGAAGCCCGACAGATTCTCCGAGTTTGGAAATCTTATCTAATTGCTCTTTTGTAGGACTTGGCTTTCTAGTAACAAGCTCTAATTTTGCGAATATACTCCGCGGTATATACGGTTTAATGATTCTTATCTTCGGCCACAAAATACGAAAGTAAATCCGTTCCAATGTCACACACCTATATTGATTATACCTCTCTTTGCAGATAAATACTGTGAAAAAAGTAATCATGAATTTGAATTTAGTTTCATGCACTAATACTAGTGACAGGGTGCACTTCTGAATCGAAAATCTTGAGGTTGAATACTTCCATAGAGCGACCCAGGTATGTATGTTGGTGTTGGAATCGGAACGGATTCGGAGTCAACAGCAAGCCATTGGAGTAGCACACTAATAACAAAAACAACTGAAACTGCTATCAATGAGATGAATAACGATAACCGTTCTTTAGATGTAATTCCTTGATTTGCCAGAGGTGCATCAATTGCAGCGATTATCTCGTTCTTCATAAGACCAACTGATTCTCCAAGCTGAGTGATTTCACGTAATTGCTCTCTTGTTGGATTTGGTTTTCCAAAAACACGTTCAATCTGAGAGAATATTTTCCGAGGTAGATATGCTTTCACAATCTTTAGAGTTGGCAATAATATACGAATATCTGTCCTTTCCAATCCTATACACCCCTGTTGTTATGTGTCTGTTTCCAGATAAATGATATGAACACAGAAGTTATGCACTAGTTGAAGTCGTCTGGACTAATGCTGCCATAACGTGTGCCTGGCGTATATGTGTAGACAGGTTCAGGTGGATAGTTCCCTGTTAAAACCATAATTAGAAAACTACCAAGAATAATGATGACGATACTTACTATAGCTGAGAACAGTGTCATTCTTCTTCTTTCTCCGAATCCTGCTGGGTTCATGCCACTTGGGACTGCGGCAAAAATCTCACTCTTATTTAGACCAACCTTTTCTCCTAAGCCCAAGATTGATTCCATTTGTGAATTTGTGAGAGAATCAGAGTATAGTTCCTTTTCAACCACCTTCTGCAATCGTAATGGGAGATAACTCTTGATACATCTAAAAATGAAGATTGCAGATCCATAACCACTCCACGCCATACAATATACCCATAGAAGATATACTCAAGAATGCCAATAAACTCTTTGAACAAGATATTTGTTATTTCATGGATTTCTCAATGTGCCGAAGACAATAAGGGTCTTGATGAAGATATCCAGTTATGCTATATGACACTGCAGAGCAACCTCCTCCACACCTTTCCTTGAAAACGCATGTTCTACAATGTGCTTTCACATCCTCTTTTTTATAGTGTCGTGAAAAAGCAAAGGATGAATCGTCATACCAGATTTCCTGCAAAGAACGTTCTCTAACATTTCCTTCGATGAAGTCATCTCCAAGAGCTAGACATCCCAGAATGTTCCCATTACTCTGTATACCAAGAACAGAAATACCTGCTTGACATCCCAACCAATCCTTGACTTGAAGTTCGGGAAGAATGTCTGAGAAATATCCCATGTCGTGAGCACCTGCTACAAAGACCTCTTTGCCGTATAGCTTGCTTGTGGATGCGATGAACATCGCAACAGAATAGTACTCTTCTGGAGAGAGGACATGTTTACGCTCCAATCTCCCAAATGGTGTGGCCATTTGGATTTGCCATGCAACACCATCCAGGCCTCTCAAGAAATCACGAATCTTTACAAGCTGATCGAGATTCAGTTTATGGACTGTTGTAATTGCAGTTGTAGGAAGTCCAAGAGATGCATACCGCTTTAGTGCCTCTGTTGCTCTCTTGAATGATCCATCCACTCCCCTAATCATATCGTGGATTGCAGCTTCTCCTCCATCCAAGCTTACTGTGATACATTCAGGCGATATATCCTCAATCTGTTGTGTGACTTTATCATTCTGTCCTAGCCACCCATTCGTAATTATGGAGAGTTCCATTCCAAGTTCATGAACCCGCTCTGAGATATCTACCCAATCAGGTCGAAGAAGAGGCTCTCCTCCCATTAGAGCAACACCCATACAATCTATCTCTTTCAGTGCCTGACATAGATCTAGTGCTTCATCAGCAGAGAGCTCATCGGGACGTTTCTTACCTGCTGCAGAACCACAATGGATACAGTTCAAATTGCAGGCTAATGTGATTTCCCAAACTGCACATCCTGGTCCAGGTCTTTTCTTTTCCTTCTTCCTCATTTTCACTCCTTTCCCCTCCGATGGAGCAGATTCGTAATGTTAACTTATTCATCTAGATACTTGATAGGAATCTCTCTAGTGGTCGCGACGAGCTCAAGTGCTGCCTTGGTATAGCGCATCACTTTTCCCATGTCACCCTCTAACTTGAATTTTCGAGCCATGATACCTTTGATAGGATCTATTTTGCCTTCAAAGAGTAATTTCCAATTCTTCAAAGGGCCTGAATAGACAAACTCTGCGGTATCTTCTGGTCCTGCCATTTTTGCAGACCTACATTTGCCGTGCCAGAGGTCTATGTAAAACCTAACATCTTCAGGGATGGTTTCGCCATCTGCATCAATCTGGAATACGAAATCGCCTTCCCAAGTCTTGGCTGCGTCCTCGTACCTTGGATTGTTATTTAGAGCTATAACGTATTTCTCTATCCATTCTTCAGAAGGAAAAAGTAGTTTCTCTGTCATTTGTAATTGTCTCCACTGAGTTTCATTAAACTTGGTGAGAAAAAAGGATTCCGACTAATTCTTTATGGTGATTTTAGAGCAAGCAACGCACTAGGTTCTGCCAGGTCAAGTTCAAAATCTTCTGCAAGTTTTCTCTGGAAATCTAACTGCCCAATCGTTTCCACAGAATGAGAATCACTGCCAAGCGAGAAAATACAACCGCAATCCCTTGCCATCTCCAAAAAACCAGTCTGTTCTGATATGTACCTTCCATTCAGTTCGATAGCAATTCCTGTGCCTGCTAGAGCTTCTACAACTGCATGGCCATCCTCTTGCTGATACGATGAAAGGTATCCATCCCAATGACCTAGTATCTGAAACTGAGGATTCTGGAGTGCTTTTGTAAGAGCGGAAGCCCAAGTTCGTGAATCAGAAATCCAATGAAAAGAACCAATAACAATATCGAACTGCTCAAGTCCTCCAGCTACAGGTGCTAGAGTCCCATTGGACTGGATATCCACTTCAGCTCCATCCAAGATAGATAATTTTGGATAGTCGGATCTAACTGTATCAATTTCATGACGCCGATTCTCAATTATATTTATTCCACCTTTTTGAGAACCCATTGATGGCCAGAAATGGTCTGTGATAGCTATTGCTTCCAAATGTAACATGTTTGCTCTATGAATGATATCGCTGATGTCATTATTCCCATCCGAATATGAGGAGTGGACATGAAGATCATATCTGGTAGCGAACATGAGTTTTCACGAAATCATTCCCAATTTAACTCAACCTCTTTCTCCATACATACAAAGACTAGTTCTTTTATGGGGGATTTGAATTTGAGAAATCGGGTATTATGATGACAGAGTCAGAGAGATCTTGGGACTTGTCAGTCTTGGTTGATGGGGCACCTGCTGACGTGGTAAAAGAAATGCTAGATACGATGGAAACTCGAGCAAAATCTTATGCGGAACAATACGTGAGTAAGATTTCATCGATGTCAGCTTCTGATATTAAGGAGATGCTTAATACACTCCAGCATTTTCAGATTGAAGCTAATGATGTCATGTCTTATGGTGGGTTACGATTTAGAGCTGATACAACAAACAAAGAATCGGGACAACTCAATGGCTGGTCTCGTGATACAATAAGTAAGACAGAACAAATAAACAAGTCCATCACTCTTAACCTTGGCAAGCTCATTTCTGATAACCCCGAATTGATACAGGATCCTACACTATCTGAATTCAAGCATTATCTTGAACGACTTCATAACGCTTCGAAGTATCACCTTTCTGAGGAAGAAGAGAAAGCAATCATTCAGAAGGATTTGAATGGTATACAATTGTTCTCTCAACTTCATTCATCATGGGTATCCGAAAAAACCTTTGAGGTTGATGTGGAAGGCGAGATGAAGACCCTTACCTATAATCAGCTTAGCGCATTACGGATGAATCCCCATCGTGATATTCGACGGATGGCAACAGAAACCCTCTACAAGAGTTACTCTGATGACAAGCTACTCCATGCACATGCGCTTAGGTCGATTTGCGCAGACCACGTAGCAATGTCAAAATTACGTGGACACCCTTCTCCAATGACTCAAAGTTTGCTTGATCAGGATGTAGATGAAGAGGCAATAGAAACGCTTCTTTCAGTCATCGAAAATACCTCCGACAAATTCAGACATTTTCTGAAATTGAAAGCAAAAATAATGGGTATTGAAACAATAGAAGGAAATGATGTTATAGCTCCGCCCTCTGAAAATCCTGTATGGCATTTTAGTTGGAAAGAGGCCAGGGAAATAGTGGTTGATGCATTTGCCTCATTTGATCCTGAATATGGAGCTGTCGTTGAAAATATGTTTGTTAAGAATCGAATAGATTCTGCAAATCGGAAAGGAAAGACAAGTGGTGCATTCTGCGCACGATATGGCACAGCTAAAAGTTCCTTTGTCTTCACTTCATATAATGAAACAATTACTGATCTTTACACACTCGCTCATGAATTAGGTCACTCGGTTCAAGGTCATGTCACCTATCATGCTCAAGCACCACTGAACTGGAGAACCTCCTCTTGCCTTGCTGAAATGGGATCAATTTTTGGAGAACTACTTCTGACTGATAAGATTCTCTCGATGGCAGAGTCAAAAGAACAAAAGATAGAAACGCTCTCTATTGTGTTAAACAATTTCTTCTATACGGTTTACTACGTTGGTCTCCGAGCATTATTCGAGAAGAGTGTGTATGTTGCGATTGAAGAAGGACAATTGATTGATGCGGATACCGCCTGCAAACTCTGGGATGCGGCGAAGAAGAGAGTATTTGCAGATAGCGTGGAATGGAATGATTACATGGAATTCGAATGGGCTCGTATTCCTCATCATTTCATGCCAAATCGCAGATTCTACAACTACCCCTACTCCTTTGCTCAAATGTTAGTATTCGCACTCTATGAGGTTTACAAAGAAGAAGGTGATGCATTCAAGGCTAGGTTCAGAGACCTACTTGGTAGAGGCGGCACAAAGAGTGTAAGGGACAATCTTTTGGACTTTGGCTTTGATATCTCTGAATCCTCATTCTGGGAACTTGGGGCAAAACAAGCTAATAGATTCCTTGAAGAGCTGAGAGCTCTCTTGTGATCGAATACAATTGGACACCAGATTGAAATTTGGGATTCATCGTGTCGCACTCATAATTGTTAGAACACGTGTTCTAAGTATATTTTCGTGTCCCTTTAATATACTAGAATGGTACAAAATCACAAGGAGTTGTATTGGGGCATACGACTATGACACGTTGCATTGTAGCGAGATACACCGACACCACGGACCCTGATGACCAAAGGTTTCTCTATGGTCGTTCTGAACCGTCTTCCCATGTTGATTATGTTTCTTCCAACCTTCACTGGGTTCGCGATATTGAAAATCTTGTTCGCCTTGACATTTCATGCAATTATATCAGTCAAATCAATCTCGCTCCTCTTGAAGGGTGCAAGACACTGAAGTATCTTGATTTGAGTGAGAATGCCTTAGAAGATGTGGATCTTACACCACTAAAATCATGCACTAAACTGGAAACATTGGATTTGTCATACAACAGAATTCAAGATATTAGCTTGACACCTCTCATTGACTGTAAATCTCTGCGCTACTTCTACATACATAACAACAACTTGGATACAATAAACATAGCACCTCTCCACCATCTTCATCGATTGCAGAAAGTGATCATTGACAATTTACGCGCAGCTAAACCTGTGCCTATCTTCAAAGCAGAGTTCGGAGATAATCCTCCAAACTTGAACGATGTTCTCTATGCCATGACTTTCAAAGCAGACAGACCTGATTGGTTGCATGGGTGTCCCCAAGTCAAAATAATCCGTTTAGGTGCAGAATCCTATTCAACTCATGTCCGTAAGTATGGGTGGGAATCTGTACATAAGCATCTAGAAGCCACGAAGAAACTCTTACCACCTAAGAGAGATTTCCTTGCACAATTAGCAATCTTAGAAGACCTAGGTATGCCAGAGTTAGCGTGCTATGATGGAAGTATATCAGATATTATAGCGATAATTCCTACATCAGGAACATATGAGGAAGGAGTGTTAGAGATTCAGGCAAAACTCATCTCAATGCTTAGTATGCAGCTTGAGAATGGAGGAAGTACGCTCTTCTTTGACATCGACCGACTTGCAACTACCCCGGGGAGTGTATTAGTACCTCAAATAGTTTCTCGGAGAGGGAAAGAACTGAAGGAGCTTATTTTGTATCAGCTTGATGAGAGAGTCAATCTCATGCCTATGTGGCTGACAGGTTTCGGTTTCAATATCTTGCGAGCAGCTGGTTGCGGAAGAGAAGAACGACATACTGTGCTACCAAACATCCTGGAAAGATCATCGTCAGATATTGGAATCTCTATTCCTTTGAAAAACACAAAGTCGCACAAGAAGTATCAAACATTAGGTAGTTCTCCTTCGAAACCATTGCTTGACCATCTTCTTTCAATTATTCCCAAAACAAACGACCTCCATCCATACAGGTAGTTAGCAAGGCATAAATTGTCGTTTTCAACTAATCTGCATTGTTGCTATTGGATTGAGTGGTGAATTCTGTGGACGAGCTGGACAAGAAGATTCTTGGTGACTTCATGATAAATTGCAGGGTTAGTTATCAAGAGTTGTCTCGTCGTTATGGAATATCTGCTAATGCAATCCGTAGACGGATTCTCAATCTTGAAGAATCCGGTGAAATCAGTGGATACTCACTCTTACTCTCTGCTGAAATGTTAGGAGTTCATCGCATTCTTGGTCTTCTTACCTCTGACGGTTCAAGAGACGAAGTAGAAGTTATGGATGAGATAGGAGATCACGCTGGAGTTATTGCTGCCGCTGCTTATTCAAATGGTACCTATGCTCTTGTTGGAGAGTACAGGATCCCAGAAGAATTACATGAACTAACCTCACACTTACGCACAATAGAGAGTATTGAAAAAGCAGAAACCCACCAGATTATTCAAGCGCACGGACAACCAATTGAACTCTCCCGAATGCATCTCCGTATCCTTAAGCCTCTGATTAGTGAACCTCGCCTTTCAGTTGTGGAGATCTCTAAAAAGAGTGGACTCACTGCTCGACGAGTTCGACGATTATTAGGTCAACTAGAAGAGAGTGGTGCAGTCAAATTCCAAGCCCTTGTTGAACTGGGGGCTGCAACTAGTATTCCATTTCTTGCGCGTGTGACCTGGGATGAACGCAAGACGACCTACCGAGAGATATTAGATTTGATAGAGCAGAAGTATCCTCTCTCTCATTGGGAAACCTATGTTTCTGCATCCGAACCAGTTCTTTATTCCCTCATTGCTGTAGAAGGTTTAGTTCAGGTTAACGAAATTACAAGAGACCTCCGAAGTAATGACAAGATAGAGAGCGTGAAAGCACTCATCAGTATGTTCCACAAGTTCTATGAAAGCATCACCCAACGGACGCTCCATAGTATGATTGAGGAAGCCTATCCAAGTACTTCGGAAGATTAGTTCATTATGGACTCTTCGAATTGTTTTCATCAAACGTTAACGTTTGGCATTTTCAACTGCAGATAATAATTGTGAATGTTTCTAGTTTGTTAAAATCCATTAAACGACCGTTTCCATCCAGATGAGATTCGGCACACACATATTCCCGTCAAACGTTTGACGTTTGACGCTTACCAAATGATTTATATGTGTTTAGCGCTAAGTTTGATGTGTGTCAAACGTTCGGTACGTCACAAGCCGAAGCGTTTGATGAACCTTTATACGGTGTATACAATGTCTACAACTTTCAACACAATCCTCGACGACATGAAGACAAGCCTGAAGCAGGCCTATGGAAGTACATTGAGTTACTTCCTTGCTAACTTGGGCATGATCATTGTCGTTGGAATACTCGCAATGGCAATTGCAATTCCTGTCGCAATTGTTGCGTTCTTTGCTCTCGCTCCTTGGAGTGAAGCATCATTTGCAGCTATGTCCGCATGGGCAAGTGCTAATCCTCTCTTCCTGGGTGGGATTGGAATCCTCTTTTTGATTCCCGTGATTTCACTGTTCCTAGTAGTCAGTGGATCAATCTACGGAATGAGCCATCAACTAGTTACGACTGGTGAGACCAAGGCTGAAACAGCTTTCTCCTATCTGAAACGCAAGTTCTTGACATTCTTCGCAACTGGCGTTATCCTCACTATCTTTGTCTTGGTTCCTCCCATAATCGTCTGGGGTCTATCCTCCTATGCTATGGGTTACACAATTACTGCATCCGCTTCCACTCTATTGTCGATCTTCACTTTTGTGTGGGTCTTCATTACTGCTGGTCTTACCTCTATGGTCTGGCCTGCTGTTGTCAGTGGTAAGGGTGTTCAGGAAGCGTTCAAGGAGTCCTACTCTCTATCCACCCGGTACTTTGACAGGGTCTTTGGACTACTTACCGCCATTGTGCTTCTCCTCGCCACCACCTTCGGTCCCATAGCTATTGCAGCATTTGCAATGGCAGCGTTCGTTCCACCAATTACAATGTTCTCCCCAATCATCCCAGCCATGATCGGTGTTGCATTGTGGACTGTGATGTCAGTCTTCCTTTGGCTCCTTCTCTTCTTACCTATGGTAAGGATTGCATGGACAAGGGTTTATCAGGAACTCACTGGCGGTACGATTGCTTCACAGATTCCTGCTGAAGTTCCAATCGTCTAGGTGTAATGAACATGAGAGTGTCTTTGGAGGGAAACTTTGAAGACATTCTCTAACTATCTTTCTAGGTGTGAAAAATAATGGAAAATGCAAGCTTCTCAACAATTATTGAAGACTTGAAGATTAGTTTCAAGTTTGCAACGAAGAATATCATTTCTTTCCTTTTAGGAATATTTGGTGTTCTCATTGTATCTGGTCTACTAATTGTCGTTGTTGCTGCACTGATATTCCTTCCCTTACTCTTCATAATTGGTATTGGAAATATTGTACCATTCTTTGAATCGTTTGCTGGTCTGGAGACTGTGGGAATTGCCAATATTGCATTAGGTGCGATTATGTTTGCACTACCTTTCTTGGCTCCATTCATGGTAGCAATAGGTGCAATGTTTGGCATGGGTCGTGAAATCGTAGAGAGTGAAGGTACAAGTGCTGAAGGTGTCTTTACTTGGTATAAGAAGAAATTCTTCTCCCTTGCTGGAGGTGGAATGGTTCTATTCCTTGTTGTTGTTGGTCCCCTGATGCTAGCTCTATTGATTGGAACTCTGATCTATGGAGATCAATTTTTAACTATTGCAGTCATCAGTTCGGGTCCTGCAAACTTTACCAATCCCATTGCAATCGGTCTTTTATTGATCTGGTTTGCCGTGAGTACTGGTTTACTATCAATGCTCTTTCCTTCAATCATCGATGGATATTCGGTGTTTGAATCAATCAAAAGATCTGTAAAGATGAGCATCAAATACTTTGACAGAATCTTTGGTATCTGGATGGCATTCTTGTTAATCTTAGGCGCATTGATTCTTCCACTAACCTTGATATCTTTTGTCGTCAGTCCTACTAATCCTGTATTCACTATCGGTGCCGGAATTCTGATGATATACGCTATTCCTGCAACTATAATCTTGATACTCCTCTACCTTCCTGCAATGACGATTGGTCTAACCAGGACTTACATGATCCTTACTGCTAACGAGGATTATGATGAAACCCTAGAAGATGGTTCCGGTCCAAGTTTCATCGGAGGTATATAGAAAAATGTCTGGCTCCAAGAAGAGAAAACCACGAGTCAAAGATATGGAAGTCATAGAAGACAAGAAAATGATCAAGCTTCTGATGGAGCCTACTCGTGCTAAGATCGTCTTTGACTATTTAGTCAAGGGATCGATGACAGTCAAACAGCTCTCGGAGGTGACTGGAAAGAATCCAGGAACTATCCTCCATCACATTCAGAAGCTGAAAGAAGTTGGTCTTGTTTTTGAAGAACGGACCGAGCAGACCCAAACTGGTATTGTTCAACGATACTATCGTGCATCCGCACGTGAATATCGAATGGGTATCAGTGAGATGGTGCAAGCCACCGGGGATGATGCAACAAAACGCCTGAAGTCCATAATTAAAAGTCTCTCAGTCTATGGAATTGACGTACCAGAGCGTCAGATTGAGTCGGCTGTGGATCTACTAACGGCTATGATAAATCGCGAGAACGAGATTAGTTCTAGCAATCTTATCGAGAATGAGGATGAGTACGATAATCTCCCATCCTCAGACAGAGGTGATGTATCGCGAATCATGCGTCGCTTTGTTCTGGAAGAAGATTCGCAATATAGAGAGCTTCGAGAGAAGTGGACAGCTTTTCTCAGGTCTCATCGAAAAGGTGTATAAATTGAGTAACTACCAAAGAAATACAAGTCTTGTAATTTGCATCTTCGCAGTTTTAGTGATTGGTGCCATTGGAATCGGTTTGATTTCTTACTACGGAACTGACACTTGGAATTGGAATGCAAATCCAGCAACCACAGACTTCTCATTCGAAGCTGAAACTGGTGCTATTAATGAAACCGTGACTCTAGATATAGACATCGCAGTTGGCGGCGTATCTATTACGTTCGTAGATAATGAGTCACTGCTATATAAAATCGACATTGAGGTGCAAAACACCACTCTTGAGACCAAAGGAAATCCTACAGTTACTTTCGCAAGCAACACAATAGGCCTTACCTATCCTGAAGCAGGTGTTAACATCACTCTTGGCAGTGGTGTCAACTATACTATTGATGTCGATGTGACAACTGGTGGACTTTCAGTCGTAATGGGTGTTGGTGCACACGTTGGTGATGTATCACTAGATACAACTACAGGTGGAATTTCCCTTGTGACGACTGACGATGTAGTGCTGATGGGGAATGCAACTTTTGACCTTGATGCCACAACTGGGGGAATTGACCTCACAGTTGATTATCCGACTGGTGTTGGAGGTAGTATCGAGTGTGCAGTAGGTGTTGGCGGCGTTGATATAACCGCTGCAGGTTGGACTATGATAACTGCTAACCACTACGAAACATCCGACTATAGTACAGCGGCTCAGACACTTACCATCATTGCTCAAACGACCACTGGCGGTATTGACGCTACAGTCATATAGTGTTTTCTTTCGAAGGGGTACTACCCCTTCCTTCCTTTTTTTAATTTCAGCTAGTGAACCAGTTTATTTATTTAAAGGATACTGAAATCCTGCTCATCATGCCCGAGAAGAATGGGGGTCCTCCTGGGATTGATATGCGTCAGTACTTTGTCATCCCTCCACAAGAACTATACCTATCGGATTTTGATAATCATGGTGAATGGATTCTTGACCTAGGTGGGGGCGGTGAAGGCATCATCGGGATGATGAAAGGACGAGATGTTATTGCCATCGATAGACGTAAGGATGAGCTTGACGATACATCGAATGATTCACTCAAAATCGTCATGGATTTGAATGAGATTAACTTCCTAGATGGAACCTTTTCCATAGTCACTGCTTTCTTCACCTTCATGTACATCCCTGAAGAGAATTTTGAGGGAATTCTCAAAGAAGTATGGAGAGTCATGAAGCCTGGTGGTGAGTTACTGATATGGGATCCAATCTTCAAAATTCCTCCTGAAGAACGTGAAAAGAAAGCTGCAGTAATTCCTCTCACGATTCATTTACCAGATGGACGTGTAAATCAGACAGGGTATGGTGGCCCATTGCGTGATTTAGATGAATCTGCTGTACTCGCACCAGCAGAGAAGGTTGGATTCAAGGTTCTTGATAAGAAAGTGGAAGAATTCACTTACTTTATTCGACTTCAAAAACCGTAGAATAAATATCGGAATACCAAATCATTCTTCTTAAAGTAAATCATCAGATATGGAATATGACTGACACATTTGGAAGAATACTACGTGATGCTCTGGAGGGGAAGGATTCCAGCTACATCATTGAGAGAGATGATGGCTTTATCAGACATGCATCTGGTGTCCCCTTAATTCAACCCTATGAGGAATGGCACGAAACTGAGAAAGAAGCTATCATTGGTCGAGAGGGTCCTTTCTTGGATATCGGTTGTGGTGTTGCTCGAGTTCGTGATTACGTTAAGAGTCAGGAAGTAGAGTATTACGGAATAGATCTCTCTCCCATTGCAGTTGATATTTATCAGAAGAGAGGTCACAAGAACGTGTTTCTTATGTCTGCAGACAATATCAATTTTGATTCACCTCTCTTCAAAACAGTAGTTCTCTATGGGAATAACTTTGGTCTAGTGGGGTCTCCTGAGGGTGTTGTGAAGATGTTAAAACAACTCCATATGATTACAACTAAAGATGATGTCATTCTTGCTGGTTCAAGAGACCCTGAAGTAACTGATAATCCAATGCATCTTGATTACCACGCAAAAAATCGAGCTGAAGGAATAGCTCCATGTCAGGTCAGATTGAGAAATAGATACAAGGATGAGGTTGATGACTGGTGGTACTTGTACTTCTGTGGTTTAGACACAATGAATGGGCTAGCTAAACAAGCAGGTTGGTATCTTAATACTGCCTTTGGTGGTCCAGAATACAATGTAGGTGTCCTCAAGAAATCATGATTGATTTTTTCGATAAACTTTTATAGAAATAACAGTTGGTCCGACCAACCTTTTTGAGAGGAATTAAACATGAGTAGCAGACAGACTACACAGAAGGTTCGAGAGTTTGAGATGACCTTAGAGGATGCTGGACGTCTTGCTGAGTGTCTAAACTCATTCGATGACTCGGACAGCTGGCCTGGTGGTTTCACGCATGGGAATCCCTACACAGCAGAGCGTGTGTTCATAGAGTGGTCTAAAGAGAAGAATATCCGAGTTATTGTCGGCTACTCAGGCGACAAGATTACGGGTCACTGTAACGTTGGTAATGCTGAGCTTGATGCAGAAGCGGCATACGTAGGATTACTAGGTGTCAATCCCGCCTACCAAGGTCAGGGTTTTGGAAAAGCAATGCTCATCGAGGCTGCTCA
>Ga0307442_1001120_pt1 | contig 13230 bp, 9 predicted proteins | sample SalMarWE160430MG_FD_202143 | JGI IMG/M metagenome (GOLD analysis project Ga0307442, IMG submission 202143) | Salt marsh sediment microbial communities from the Plum Island Ecosystem LTER, Massachusetts, United States - WE1604-30 | ecosystem: Environmental > Aquatic > Marine > Intertidal zone >... | reverse complement strand
CATCGTTCTGGGCTGGACCCGGGCGGTGGACAGACGACGGAAGCGGAGGGATATCCAGATGTACGGCCGCCAGGCCGCAGTGCCGGCCGCTCAAGCCCGGCGTGAGGAGGCGGCTGCAGCGGCTTCCGAGCCGGCTTCCGAGGCGGCTTCCGAGGCGGCTTCCGAGGCGGCCGGAACAGAGGCGAAAGTGATCGCCCGGCAGGAAGCGGCGGGGCCGAAAGCTCCGGTCAAGGTGACCCGAGTCCAGCCGAGTCGCAAGAAAAAGAAAAAGAAAAAACACTAGCTGCGCCAGCTGCGCAGGCAAAGCTGACAAGTCGAGGGTCTGAGGTATGCAAACAGAGGGGATCCAAAGCGCTGCCACGGCAGTGCGCGTGCTCACGATGGATGCGGTGCAGAAGGCGAAATCCGGACACCCTGGATTGCCGATGGGCTGTGCCGAGCTGGGTGTGCTTCTGTATGGGGAGATACTCAAACACAACCCCCGGGATCCGCAGTGGATCGACAGAGATCGATTCGTGCTTTCGGCAGGTCACGGAAGCATGCTGCTTTACTCCCTGCTTCATCTGGCCGGGTACCCTCTGAGCCTTGAGGATATCAAGAACTTCCGCCAGCTGGGGTCTAAAACCCCCGGGCATCCGGAATACGGCCAGACCGAGGGTGTAGAGACCACCACCGGACCTCTTGGCCAGGGTGTAGCCAATGCGGTGGGTATGGCGATTGCCGAGCGAATGCTGGGTGCGGCCTTCAACACGGATAAGAAGGTGATCGATCACTACACCTACGTTCTGACGGGGGACGGGGACATGATGGAGGGAGTGAGCTCAGAGGCGTCCTCCCTGGCGGGGCACCTGGGCCTGGGAAAGCTGATCCTTTTCTACGACTCCAATCACATCACCATAGAAGGTTCTACGGATCTGGCCTTCTCCGAAGATGTGAGGCAACGTTACCAGGGGTACGGCTGGCAGACCCTGGAGGGGGATGCCTACGACATTGGGGGCATCCTGAAACTCGTCGACGCTGCCAAGCGGGAAAGCGCCAGGCCGACCTTGATCCTGCTGCACTCCACCATAGCCAAGGGTTCGCCGAACATGGCCGGCTCCCACCATACCCACGGTGCACCTCTGGGGGCGGAGGAAGTAGCGGCCACCAAGAAAGCCCTAGGTGTGCCGGATGAACCGTTTCACATCCCCGAGGCGGCGCTGAGCTACTTCGGGTCCAAACAGGAAGGTTGGCAACAAACCTACCGGAGCTGGCAGGAGCTGTTCGAGGCTTGGTCCACGGAGAATCCGGAGAAGCGCGAAGCCTGGGATCGTCTTTTCGCTCCGCTGGATCTGAGCAAGGCGCCTTTCCCATCGTTCAAAGAGGGCGAGACCATGGCCACCCGCAAAGCCAGCGGCGCGGTGCTCAACGCGATCGCCTCCTCCATACCTCAACTGGTCGGCGGATCCGCCGATCTGGCACCATCGAACAACACCCTGCTCAAGGATTTCGGAAGTTTCCAGGCTGACGCTCCGGAGGGCCGAAACATGCATTTCGGGATACGGGAGCACGGTATGGGTGGGATCGTCAACGGCATGGCCCTGCATGGCGGTTTGCGGCCGTATTGCGCAACCTTCCTGGTGTTCTCCGACTACATGCGTCCCTCGATCCGCCTGGCGGCGTTGATGCGGCTGCCTGTAATCTACGTATTCACGCACGATTCTGTCTTTGTGGGTGAGGACGGTCCCACCCATGAGCCTGTCGAGCATCTGGCCGCGCTGCGAGCCATCCCCAACCTCCTGGTCCTGCGCCCGGCGGATGCGGAAGAGACCGCTCAGGCCTGGCGTACAGCCCTGGAACGGGCCGACGGTCCCACGGCCCTGGCCCTGACCCGGCAGAATCTTACGGTGTTCGGAAAAGCCGACCGAAGGTGGTCGGATCACTTCACCTACGGCGCCTACGTCGCCTCCGAAGCCGCTTCCGGCGCCGAGCCGGAGCTGGTGATCGTGGCTACCGGATCGGAGGTGAACCTGGCTCTGGAGACCAAAGCCGCTTTGGGAAGCGCGGGCCAAAAGGTCCGGGTGGTGTCCATGCCCAGCCGGGAGCTGTTCCTGAAGGCTCCCGAGGAGTATCGCAAGAGCTTGATTCCGGACTCCTCGCTTCGGGTGTTGTTGGAATCCGGTATTTCCCAGGGATGGGCCGCCGTGGTGGGAAAGGATGCTCTGCTGGTGACGATCGATCGTTTCGGGGAATCCGCTCCAGCGGCTAGGATCGCCGAGCATCTCGGTTTCACGGTTACGGCGGTCGCAGAACGGATCAACGCGCTTTTGACCTGACGCTGGAACAGGTGGGTCTCGAACCCACGACTTGACCGAAAACCCCGATCCTCCTGACAGTGCAAGAAAGGGACTCTCAAGGTCGCCGTCCCGTATTCTCTGCTCCATTGTTAATTATCTGCAGTTTCGCTCCGCTGTATAAGGGGCTCACCGGTGACCAAGGAGCGTGGCCGCGCCGATCGGCTCTGTATCCGGGAGCTGCGATCCGGGACCTGAGGTTACAGTTCAGGCTACGGTTACGGATTTGTCCAGGTATATATCCTGGATCGTATTGAGCAGCTCGACTCCGTCGGCCATAGGTTTCTGGAAGGCCTTGCGCCCCGAGATGAGTCCCGTGCCGCCGGCTCGCTTGTTGATCACCGCGGTCCTGGCCGCCTGAGCCAGGTCGTTCTGCCCGGAGGCCCCGCCGGAGTTGATCAGCCCGGCGCGCCCCATGTAGCAGTTCACCACCTGGTAGCGGGTCAGATCAATGGGGTGATCGCTGGTAAGCTCGGAATACACCTTTTCGTGGGTTCTGCCGAACTTCAGCGCCGTGTAGCCGCCGTTGCACTCGGGCTGCTTCTGCTTGATGATGTCGGCCTGGATCGTGACTCCGAGGTGGTTGGCCTGGCCGCTGAGATCCGCCGACAGGTGGTAGTCCGCCTCTTTGGTCTTGAAGGCGGAGTTTCTCAGGTAGGCCCAGAGCACCGTAAACATTCCCAGTTCATGAGCGTATTCAAAGGCCTTGGTGATCTCCTGGATCTGCCGCGTGGCTTCCTCGGAGCCGTAGTAGATGGTCGCACCCACCGCCACCGCCCCCATCTCGAAGGCCTGATCCACACTGGCGAAGAGTATCTGGTCGTACTTGCTCGGGTAGGTGAGGAGCTCGTTGTGGTTGATCTTGACTATGAAGGGGATCTTGTGGGCCCACTTGCGGGCCACCGAACCCAGGACTCCCAGGGTGGAAGCCACGGCGTTACAGCCGCCCTCCACGGCCAGCTTCACGATGTTCTCCGGATCGAAGTACATGGGATTCGGTGCAAAAGAGGCGCCCGCCGAATGTTCGATCCCCTGATCAACCGGCAGGATGGACAGATATCCGGTTCCGGCCAGGCGGCCGTGGTCGAAAACGCTCCTCATGTTTCGCAGGACCCGGATCGGCCGATCGCTGATGGTCAGCACGCGGTCGATAAAGTCGGGTCCCGGTAGATGCAGCTGCTCTTTGGCAACGGTCCTGCAGGCATGCTCCAGCAGATCCCTGCTCTCCTTGCCCAACAGTTTCTGTAAATCCGCCATAGTTACCTCCTGGTTTTTTAACTTTTATACGTCTCTGTTAATCGCCGCTCTTCCAGCGGCCGGACCCTCCACGAGAATCCGAATCGCCGCGGGCCAGATTGTAGTAGAAATGGATCAACCCCTCCATCCCCCTGAACCACGTCGCCAGATCGAGCTTCTCGTTCGGAGAATGGGCGTTGTCGTCCGGCAGGGCGAAGCCGGTTTGCACCGACTCCACACCAAGAAGCTCCTGCAGGTACGCGCCGACGGGAACGGTTCCCCCCTCCCGCCGAAACAGCGGCCGCTTGCCCCAGACCGTCTCATAGGCCGAGCTCAAAGCGGTGATCCCCTGAGAATCCCGCGGGCTGAGAACTGGGGGAGAGCTTGCCAGCGGTTCCAGCTCCCAGGTCACGGTGCCGGGCAGGCGTTCCCTCAGGAATCTTTCCAGCTGTTCCCCGACCTCTTCGGGGGTTTGATCCGCCACCAGGCGGCAGGAAAGCTTTGCCATGGCCACTGCGGGCAGAACGGTCTTGCTGCCTTCCCCGGTGAAGCCGGATAGCAATCCGTTTACCTCCAGGGTGGGCCGGGCTCCGACCCTTTCCACAGCTGTGAAGTCCCGCTCCCCCCAGAGTTTTTTCACGCCCGCGTTTTTCATAAAGAAAGCCTCGTCAACGGGCAGCCGGGCCAGCTCCTCCCTCTCTTCGGCCTCCAGCTTCCGGACCTGATCGTAGAACCCGGGAATCCTCACCCTCCCGTTTTCATCGTGCAGATCGGCGATCAGCTCGCAGAGCACCTGAGCCGGATTGTGGATCACCCCGCCGAAGGATCCCGAGTGCAGATCCTGAGACGGTCCGCGCAGGCGGAGCTCGAAGTAGGCCAGGCCCCGCAGGGCATAGGTTATGGTGGGAAGCTCCGGTCCCAGCATCCCCGTATCGGGGTTGAGACAGAGGTCGCAGGCCAGGAGTTCCCGGTGGGTCTTGATGAACTCGTACAAATTAGGAGAACCGATCTCCTCCTCCCCTTCGAACAGAAATTTAAAGCGGATCGGCAGGGCGCCGGCACGCTGCGCCGCCTGCAGGGCGTTCACAGCCGCCATGATCTGGCCTTTCATGTCGGACGCTCCGCGGGCATACAGCCTTTCCCCGTGCCGCCGCGGCTGGAAGGGATCGCTCTCCCACTCCTCCAGCGGATCGACGGGTTGCACATCGTAGTGCCCGTAGATGAGCAGTGTCGCTGCGGCAGCATCCCCGGGTACTGAGCAGCCGTAGACCACCGGAGCGCCCGGAGTCGGGAAGATTTCCACGGTCTCCATGTCCAAAGTGTTCAGGTGGTCGGCCAGCCACTGCGCAGCTGCACCGACGTCTTGCCGATGCTCCGACTCCGTCGAGATGGAGGGGATGCGGATGAACTCCCCCAGCTCGTCCAACAGGTTCTCGCGATTGTTCCTCAGATACTCGATTGCCGCGTTTCTGTTTTGTTCCATTGAATGATCATTCCTTTGTTGCGCGATTCCTTCATCCTACGATCCCGAGTGCTGTCCGGATCTTCGCTTCGGGTACGCTGAGACAAAAGTACTCAAGAATCGAGGCATTGTAAATCGGTTGACTGTGCCCGGTTATATATTTACTTTCTCTTTAACGATTGCTAGGTCCTGACAGAAGATCGCGTCACACGAGGAAAGAGGAGAGAACAGTGGCACAACTACAATCCGGAGCTGCAGCCCCGGCGTTTTCCCTGCTCGATCAGGATGGAAATACGGTGAACCTGACCGAATTTGCCGGCAAGAAGCTGCTCCTGTACTTCTACCCCAAGGCGGACACCCCGGGCTGCACCACCCAGGCCTGCAGCATCCGGGACGAGATGCCGAACCTGTCCGGTTTGGGGATCGCCGCGGTTGGGATCAGCCCGGACAAACCGGAGAAGCTGAAGAGATTCAAGGACAAGTACGACCTCAATTTCCCACTGCTCTCCGATCCGGAACATAAGACCGCTGATGCCTATGGCACCTGGGGCAAGAAATCGATGTACGGTAAGGAGTACGAAGGCATTATCCGCTCCTCTTTTCTTCTCGACGAGGAGGGAATGGTGATCCGGGCCTGGTACAAGGTCAGTCCGAAAGAGACGGTTCCCCTGGCCACGGAGGCGCTGGCCGGCTGAGAAGTTGTCGACCGGTCCCTTGACACGGGCGGAGATAATCTCTATTTTTTACGAGACAAAACGGAATTGGAGCCTTTGAGAAGACAGATGAGCGTGTTGGACACTACAGCATAATTCACTCCTCTGCTGGAAAGTTCCAGAAGGTGGAGATGCGCCTTTGTACATCGGATACATCGTGGTTTGAGTCCGAAGTATGAAGGCTTTTTTATTATCCGGAGGTAAATGATGGCAAAATCTGCAACTGTAGACAAAAAGGAAGACCAACTCTTGAAGATCCGCCACTCCACCGCACACGTTATGGCAGAGGCGGTTCTGGAGATGTTTCCCGGGACCAAGATCGCCATCGGCCCGGCGATCGAAGAGGGTTTTTACTACGATTTCGATCTTCCCGAGCCGCTCAAGACTGAAGATCTGGAGAAAATCGAGGAACGGATGCGGGAGATCATGGCCGGGGAGCATCCGTTTTCCCGCCGGGTCGTGTCACGGGAGGAGGCGGTGAAGATGTTTTCGGATCAACCGTACAAGCTCGAACTGATCCGCGAGCTGCCCCAGGGAGAAGATATCTCCCTGTACAGCCAGGATACCTTCACCGATCTGTGCCGCGGTCCCCACGTGGAAAACAGCGGAGAGCTTCACCCCGACGCCTTCAAGCTGCTGTCGATCGCCGGTGCTTACTGGCGGGGAAAGGAACGCAATCCCATGCTGACCCGTATCTACGGCACCGCCTGGGAGAGCCGCAGGGATCTGGAGGAGTACCTCAAACGGCAGGCGGAGATCGAGAAGAGGGACCATCGGCGCCTGGGAAAAGATCTGGACCTGTACTCGACCCACGAGGAAGCCGGGGCGGGCCTGATCTACTGGCACCCCAAGGGCGCTCTGATCCGCTACCTGATCGAACAGTATTGGAAGAAGCAGCACTTCAAACATGGTTACCAGCTGATCAATACCCCCCACATCGGCAAATCCTGGCTCTGGGAGACCTCGGGGCATCTGGGTTTTTACAAGGAGAACATGTACGCGCCTCTCAGCATCGATGAGACGGACTACTACCTCAAGCCGATGAACTGCCCCTTCCACATCATGATCTACAAGTCCTCTCTCCGTTCCTACAGGGAGCTGCCGCTTCGCTGGGCGGAGCTGGGCACCGTGTACCGCTACGAACGCTCCGGGGTACTGCACGGGCTGCTGCGGGTGCGGGGCTTCACCCAGGATGACGCGCACATCTTCTGCACCCCGGAGCAGATCGAGGAGGAGATCCATTCCACCTTGCGCTTTTCCCTCGATATCTGGGAGGCTTTCGGTTTCCAGCAGGTAAAGGCCTACCTGGCCACGCGGCCCGGGGAGAAGAGCGTGGGCGAACCCAAACGCTGGGAACAGGCTACCCAGAGCCTGAAGAAGGCCATTGATCGGGAAGCCCTGGACTATGAGTTGGATGAGGGTGGAGGGGCCTTCTACGGGCCGAAGATCGACCTGAAGGTCAAGGATTCTCTGGGACGGGAGTGGCAGATGACCACGATCCAGTTCGACTTCAACATGCCCGAGCGCTTCGACATGACCTACGCCGCGGATGACGGCAGCCTGCAGCGCCCCTATATGGTGCACCGGGCATTGCTCGGGTCTCTGGAGCGTTTCTTCGGGGTGCTGATCGAACACTACGGGGGCGCCTTTCCCGTTTGGCTGGCCCCGGTGCAGGCCGTGGTGATTCCCGTGGCCCCGGCCTTCAATGCGTACGCCCGGCAGGTCGCCGGTCAGCTGCGCGACAGGGATGTGCGGGTTTCCACGGATCTCAGTGATCAACGCCTGAACGCCAAGATCCGCAGCGCCCAAAACCAAAAAATACCCTATATGATTATCGTGGGGGAGAAAGAACAGAGCAGCGGATGTGTCTCAGCTCGGACTCGGGGAGGTGAGCAGATCCAGGGGCTTTCTATTGAAAAGTTCCTGGCCATGCTCCATGATGGGGAGCATGATTAAACAGATCCTCAAGCGGGACGGGCGGATCGTCCCCTTCAACCGGGAAAAGATCACCTTCGCCGTGCTGCAGGCAGCCGTGTCGGTGGGCGGCCGGGACCGGGTCAAGGCGGAGAAGGTCACCGAAGACGTCGTGCAGATGCTCGAACAGCGCCAGCACGGAGACAGCATTCCCACCGTGGAAGAGGTCCAGGATCTGGTAGAGAAAGCCCTTATCGAGCGGGGCCACGCCAAGACCGCAAAAGCCTACATCGTCTACAGATACGAGCACGCCTTGAAGCGGGTCGGGCGGAAGAGCCTGACCTATTCGGCGGACAACATCCCGTACGAAAAGCTCTGGGAGGCGCTGTCCTGGGCTGTGGACCACGGCTGCGTTCGCCTGGAACAGATTGCCGAGTGCATCCGGGAGGGGCGATACGAAAAGCTGATCCGGGACTGTGAGGAGTTCTACGCCCAGGAGCTGAACCGGACCGTGGAAAAACTCGGGGAGCGACTGGACACCGTGAAGATGGTGATCATCGCCGGCCCCTCCTCCTCCGGAAAGACCACGACCACGATCAAGGTGGAACAGCAGCTGAAACCCAAGGGTTACAGCTTCGTCCCGATCAATGTGGACCATTTTTTTCTGGATCTCGAGGATCATCCCCGGGACCTCAGGGGGGATCATGATTTCGAGACCCCCCAGGCCCTCGATATTCCGCTGATCAACAAAACCTTCCGCGCCCTGCTTCAGGGCAGGCAGGTGGAGGTGCCTTTCTACAACTTCAAAACGGGAAGGCGGGAGGGTACCTCGGGGCAGCTCCAGCTGGGGGAAGGGGAGATCCTGCTGGTCGACTCGCTTCACGGATTGTATCCGGAGATGACCGAAGGGATCCCGGAGGAGCAGAAATTCCGCCTCTATATCGAAACCCTCTCCCAGGTCAAAGACCGCAACAACCAGTTCGTACGCTGGGCGGACATCCGGCTGCTGAGACGGATGGTTAGGGATATGCTGTTCCGCAACTACAGCCCCACCCAGACGATCCGCCACTGGCACTTCGTCCGCCGCTCCGAGTTGCGCTACATCGTGCCGCGGCTGCGGGAGGCTGAGGTGATAGTCAACAGTTTTCTGCCCTATGAGATCCCCATCATGAAGCACCGGATGGGGAAGCTGTTTCCGGAATACTTAAGGGAGTTCAAGGAGGATTCGGAAAGCGCCGACGCCTACGACAGGGCGCTGAGGATCCACCAGATTTTCGAGCAGGTGCCTGTCTGGTCGGAGGAGCAGGTCGTACCCGGGGATTCTCTGCTGAGGGAGTTCATCGGCGGAAGCGAGTACGAATACTGAAGAGGGAACGACCGTCCCGAGGTTTTGTCCCCACATTGAAAGGAAACCAGCCGTGGGTCAAAACAGCAACAGCACTGCCGCGCTGAAGCGGCTCGGGGAGATCGACCGGGAGCACCGGCTTCTGAGCCATGCTTCGGCGGTCCTGCACTGGGACCAGGAGACCTATATGCCACAGGCGGCGGTGCAGGATCGGGCAGAGCAGCTGGCTCTTTTGAGCGGGCTGATGCACGACCGCATCACCCAGCCTCAGATCGGAGAGGAGCTCAGTGCCTTGGGGGTGAAATTTGAGGAGGACTCGGTTCCCCGGGTGCCGGAGACCTTTCAAGGCATCGAGCGGGCCTTCCTGCGTGAGCTGGCCCGGCAGTACCGTCGAAACTCCAGGATCCCTCGGCGGGTGGTGACGGAGCTGACCAAACAGACCGCAATCGGCCAGCGGGTCTGGGTGGAAGCCCGCAGAGGCGCGGATTTTTCCAAGTTCTCCGGCCAGCTGGCCGTGATTCTGGCTCTGGTCCGGGAGGTCAGTACCTACCTGGGATTCGAGGATCATCCCTACGATCCCCTGCTGGACGAATTCGAGCCCTGGATGAAGACCGCCGATGTCGGCGAGGTGTTTGCGGGTCTGCGGGAGGGTTTGAAGAAACTGCTGGATAAAATCAGGGGATCCGGGAAAACCGTGGAAACCGAATACTTGAGCCGGAATTACGAGATCGAGAAACAGAAATCCTTCGGTCTTGAGGTGCTCGAGGCCCTGGGCTACGACTTCAAGCGGGGTCGGCTGGACGAATCGGTCCATCCCTTTACCACGACCCTGGGAAGCTCCGACGTGCGCATAACGACCCGCTACAACAGCAGGTTCTTCCCCTCCGGCATCTTCGGAACGATCCACGAATGCGGTCACGGGCTGTACGAATTGGGATTCGATCCGGCAGTCCGGGGGACCCTCCTGGCCGAAGGGGCATCCCTGGGCCTGCACGAGTCCCAGTCGCGAATGATGGAAAACATGATCGGCCGCAGCCTTCCCTTTTGGACCCATTTCTACCCGGAGTTGAAGAAACTGTTTCCCGATTCCCTCGCGGATGTGGATCTGCCGCGCTTCTACGAGGGTGTCAACCGGGTAACGCCCTCCTTCATCCGCGTGGAGGCCGATGAGGTGACATATAACCTGCACATTTTGCTGCGTTTCGAGCTGGAGAAGCAGCTGGTTAGCGGCGACCTGGCAGTGGATGACCTCCCGGCGGCCTGGAACGCCAAGATGGAAGAGCTGCTCGGTATGAAGCCTCCGGATGACGCCAACGGGGTGCTTCAGGATATCCACTGGTCCGGAGGGATGTTCGGTTACTTTCCCACTTACTCACTGGGAAATCTGTACGCCGCCCAGTTTTTCACCGCCCTAAGCCGGGAGGTTGCGGATTGGCCGAAGCAGGTCGAGGGGGGACACTTTCAGGGCATCCTTGATTGGTTAAAGACAAACATCCATAAACACGCCAGGGTGTACTCCGCTCAGGAACTCTGTACCCGGGTTACCGGGGAATCCCTGAATCCCCGCTACCTGCTCGAGTATCTGGAGGAGAAGTTCGGCGACATCTATGGATTCTAAAATCCTCCTGCTGCAGAGCCCCCATCTCTGGCTGGTCGTTTCCGGTCTCTTCTGCGGCGCGGCCTTGAATCGGGCCCTACGTTCCGCCGCCTATCCCCGCTGGCGGGCTTTCGACCCGGAGCGGGCCAGGACGGCAAAATGGATGTTCTTCACCCTCTACCTGTGCCTGGCGGTGGTGGCCGCGTTGGGGGCGGTTTTCGTGCCCGGGCCGGAGAAGATCCTCGATTTAGGCCTGTTCTATCTGTTTTCCGGCAGCACGGTTTTCTTCTTTCTCGTGTTTCACTTCAAAAAAACCATTGGTCTGCTGGCCGTCATCCTGGCCATCGCCCTGGCCGGGACTCTGATGCTGTTCTTGCAGAGCCTGAATGCCTTCACCGGGGAGACGGAGATCGCCCAGGTCCGGGTACTGGATGTTCAGGACGGGCGTATGCAGTTGGAAATCGTTCCGGCCCAAGGGGAAAGCGTCCGCACCTGGTTGAACGGGTCCTATTTCGCCCCGGTGGTCAAGGTGGTGATCTTCGATGATTATGTGGTTTTTTTGGGAGCCAAGACCTGGTACCGATTCGAGGGTGTCACCTCCTTCGATATGGAGAGGACCGACTCAGGGTTGGAGGTTCGCCAGCAGGACAGCGGCTACTACTTTCCCTCCCCTTCGGGAATAAAGGCAAGGCTGTGGGATCTCTATGAACGCTACGATTCCCGGATCCCAGGTGTGCGAACCGTGCAGGTGGAGATGGATCTCAAACGGGTCCGAAACCGGCCGCGGGGTAGAGAGCTGTCGGTGTATTCCCTCCGCATCCAGAACGACGGGGGCCTGCAGATCATCGAGATCCACTGATCCCTCGGTTCTCCTTGCTCAATTCTCTGAGAGCCGTCCCGAATGATCTCCGCAGGGAGATCGTCTTTTCCAGCAGAGATACCCCCACGATACCCGCGGCCAGGCCTTCGAGTATCGTAATTACCGTGGGATGGTTCAATCCCGGCACCCCGAGGTACTCGAGCAGCTCGATCCCGTAGATGGTGAAAACCGCGAAGACCGAAGCTTTGCCGAGGAACGAGAGTGTCAGGTACGAGTACCCGCGAAGGAAGTACAGGGTAATGATCCCGACGGCCTGAACCACAAGCCGGACTATAACGATGAGGAAGAGCCAGATCGGGATGAAATCAACTATCAGGAACACCCAGGAGATGGCCAGGATCAGGAGGTAATCCCCGGCCGGATCCAGAATGCGCCCGATGCGCGTGGTTTGGTTGAACAGGCGTGCCAAGAAACCGTCAAGCAGATCCGTCAGGAAGAGGAACCCGAGAAGGGGGACCACGACGACCGAGGCGTTTATACGCTCGATGTTCAAAAAGAGAAAGACCAGAGTGGGGACAGAACAGATGCGGGCGAAGGACAGAAACAGGGGCAAGTTGATCCGTTTCAGGGGTTCCCCGGATGTTTCCAGCCTGAACTCCTTGCCCACGATCAGGGAGCAGAGGATGAGCAATCCATGATAGAGCACGTTGAACAGCACATACACGGCGTAGGTTTGCATTTCAATATGGGAGAGAACCGACACGAGGCAGGCGTACAAACAGTAGAACGGCAGCAGAGGAGCCACCGTGGAGATAATCAGCTTGAGCAGTTGCTTCCTCGTTTCCCTGCTCTGCGGTTCACCCTCTTCCGGCTGGATCAGCGGTTTTATGTACCAGTACATCGAACCCAGGGAAACGGCAACCATCAGGGAGAGCAGCGGTACGGATACGGCCCGGAGGGCGGAAAAGGATAGAAGCTCCACGTGATAGCCGATGGCCAGAGTCGTGATGATCGCGGTCCCGGCGTTTTGGAGCACGGTTTTAAGTTTCCCCGGGGTCTTCGCCGCCGGATCCATCCGTCTCTTGATATACAGAGGGCGTACCGCCGTGTACATGGAGATCTCCCGAAGAAGGAAGAGGATCAGCAGGATGAGGGGCATGAGAGATGTTGTATAGAAGGACAGATAGACAAAAAAGAAGAAGCTGAAATCGGACAACGGATCGATCCATTTGCCCGCCATCGTGACCAGGTTGTTTCGCCTGGCCAGCCTCCCGTCCAGGTAATCGGTGATCATCCCCGCGAAGATGATTCCCAGGCAGATAGCGGTGTTTGCCGGTGTGCCGCAGCGGAACAACAGAAAAAACAGCAAACCCAGGATGATTCGGGAGAGGGACAGCAGGTTGGGGAGGTGTTTACGGGACTTGCTGGAGCGGATATTTGCTTCTACATGCATGATCTGGTCCCAAATTGTAGGTTTGCCGATTCCCTTGGTCAAGGTGTAATTTGGGTCTCAAGCCCTTGATATTTTGTTCAGATATTATTAATATTAGGTCAGTCATGCGGCGAGGTTGGGCAGCTTGGGTTTCGCACTCGCCGGAGTGATCTTTTTACAAACCGTAAAAACTCAGATTTATTTTTGCATTAGTACTTGACAGAGAAGATTTGAGTGAAGTAAATTCGCTCTTGCGCCTCAGGGGTCCCGCGGTGGCGGGGTGATGGGGCGAGCAGGTTCTTTGAAAGCAGTGAAAGGCACCGGTGCCGGGTCACCGTGGACTATCCCGGGCAGGGGTGGTGGGCAGGTGAGGCAGGC
>Ga0307442_1001118_pt1 | contig 13236 bp, 4 predicted proteins | sample SalMarWE160430MG_FD_202143 | JGI IMG/M metagenome (GOLD analysis project Ga0307442, IMG submission 202143) | Salt marsh sediment microbial communities from the Plum Island Ecosystem LTER, Massachusetts, United States - WE1604-30 | ecosystem: Environmental > Aquatic > Marine > Intertidal zone >... | reverse complement strand
ATTAGATGTTCTCATTATATACTTGCCATCACCATATTTCAATAAAGTCTCTCTCAACCAATGATTAGCCCTGATCCGTTCTATTGAAGCTATCTCTGATTTAATATTAGTTATTGGATTTGGATCCTTCAATTCTAATCCATAAACTGCTTTTGCTTCCGCATAAGCCCCAAATACTTTAGGATTAAGAAAAGAATTAGATGTTCGCATATGTTTTTTAATTCTATTCCGGATATCACTCAAATATGTTCTTAAGTGATCATTATTTTTATATCGGCCTCTAAAGTAATCCTCTATATAAAAGAAATTTAACTTTGCCATTTCTTCCGTGGTTAATCCTTTATTTTTACCTGCCTGTTCAACATATTTTAAAAGTCTGTCATACGCATAATCAGACGCTTCTTGAGCATTACTTAATACATCTTTATATATTTTAATTAATTCTTCTGGTAAATCTTCTTTTGCTTTTTTCTGAATTTCCTGTGCTTCTTCATTATCTGTTGTTCCTCTGCTTAATTGGAAATTATCAATTTCTTTATGTGAAAAATTGTCCCTGTAATATTTTTCTAATTCTCCAAACGTAACATCTTTATTATGAAGTTGTGTCTCGGTGAATTTCCACATTTCAAATTGTGGATGATGATAAGCTTTCATTACCTTAGCTACTAAATCTACACCATGTTTCCATTCCGTTAATTTTGCAGGTTCAACAATTTTCAATATTGGGCGTACTGCCTTTTTAGCTACTTTTGATATTATATTTTCCGGTACGGCTGCCTGAATTCTATCAAAATTCTCCGCTGCTGAATTAACTTTATCTAAAGGATAAGAATGTTCTACTAACCATTTCAAGAATTGTTCTTTATTTTGTGCCTTGCTTTGTTTATAAAGTCCGGCCATTTCTGCTACTATGGGTTCTTTTTGAAACTGTGGAAAACCTACAAATAAAGCTTTTTGTTTGAGTTTATCAGTGATGGGGAAAGAATGAACCGATTCTGTATAACTTTCAGCTAGTTTAACAGCTTCCTCAACAGAAGAAAGAGACATTAATTTATTTTCAAATTCCGATGAGGTATAAATTTTATCCTTTCCAACTTTTGCTCCAAATTTTCTACCAAATTTATTCAGATATCCTGGAATCTTCTGGTCATAAAAGACTTTCATGCCTTCGCCACCGATTTTGAGATCAAGACCAGTTGCTTCTACTATGTCCTCTGGTGAAAGTATAAATTTTCTCGCAAGTGTTTTTCCAATATAATCAGGTAATTTTTCAGGGGGTACTATCTCATCAATTGCTTTTTCTGAATTTTTATCAATAGCAATTAGACGATTATCTTTTTTATTCCAAGTTACTTCTTCTACATATTTTCTTAAATCATACCTATCAGCTTGTTGTTCACCAGTTGTCCAGGCTATCTTATTATACCCATTTTCAGCAGCCCATCTAATCATTCTTTTCAATACGTATTCATGCCAAGTTTCCTTGAAGGGGAAATCAGGGACGCCTTTCTCTTCATTCTTAATAGCAGGATATTCTTTGAAAAATTCATTAATTTCTTTTTCTTGTTCTGGTGTCATATGTTGTTTAACATTAGTGTTAGGGTGAAATAATTGGTTTCCATCTTTATCAATAAAAGAAGTTTCTAATGTAGATTTTTTGTCTTGATAAATACCTTTTTCTTTTAATCTGTCAAAAAGTTGTTTCCTTAGTTTCCCCTGTTTATACCCCTTCTTCTTTCCCTCTTGATGTAAATCACTTTGTATTTCTTCTATAAATAAAACATTCTGATCGCCTATTTGTCTATCATTAAATCTGGTATGAGCTATTACGTTAGGTTCTTGCCAATGGGGAGATACATAATATCTTCCTTGCTCTTCCTGCGTTTTAATTCCTTTATAGGTATTTTCCCATGTTTTTTTTAAATTTTCTATTAATGTAGGATCAGCAGTTTTAGGATCTACTGATGTATACTTTTTTAAATATTCATTAAACGTGTATTCATTATATGGCATAGTAAACAATAACTCTCGATAATTTTCTCCACCGGGAAGAGTCCAACGTTCAAAGGTTGTTGCCTTTTCCCCAACTTTATCTTGTGTTGCTGATATTTCGTCTTTTATTCTTCCTATTTTATCATATATTTCTGATAATTTATTCCAATCATAATAAGGATCTGCTTGTTTTGCTTTATTAAGTGCAACTTTTTGCAACTCTTCTAATTCCATAATATTTTTATATGAATGTGTCGAAGATATAAAATCTATACTTCGTATTGAATTTAATATCTCATTTATTTCTCCCGCAAATGAAGCATTTGGTAACTCTTTTATTAAAATACTTTTTGATTTTTCAATTATCTTTTTTTCTTCTTGTTGTGCTTTTTCTAATTGTTCCCCTAATTCAGTCAACTTTTTTTGATCTTCTTCACTTACAGTCTCTGCCCCATACTGTACTTCTTCAACCTCAATCTGGTTTGCTTGTATGAAATCTTTTAATTTATTTTTATCAATCTCTCCCTTTTTCTGATTAGCAAATAACCATTTCTTTAAGTCATACCATTCAATTTCTTCTTCTTTAATACCTCTTTTCTTGAGGAAATTAGGTATGCTTTGAATTTTTTTAGGCATCTGAGGGTCTTCAACTGCCCGGGCTAATTTAGAGTAGAATGGTTGTGCATAACCACCGGAAGAATAAGCTAATCCTTCACCTTTTACTCGTGGTACAATCATTTCCCCACTTCTCATCTTACTTGACATCATAGTAGTGAAATTATCTAAAGAAAGATCGATATTAAATAATCTCTTTAAGGCTATTCTGACTTTAAGCCACAATTCCTTTAACCATTTAATAAACTTATCCCTAAGTTTAGAACTTTGAAATTTTGCACCTTTTTCACCAATAGCCTGAACCAATGCCTCATCTAATGGATCGGTATATCCTTCTGCTTCTGCGTTTTTATGATACCTTGTTCCTTGAATTAAACTTATCCCTTGAGCATATAAATCAGAATCCGTTTCTCTGATATGGTTCATAATGGGATGTGCGAATTCATGAAAAATAGTGTCTTTATTGGCTTTGTCTTTATTGATATAGACTGTATTTTCTTTTTTATCATAAAATCCGAATACTGATCCGGTATCCTTTTTATCATTGATCGCATCTATTCCCTCTGCCTTCTTTTTGGCTATTGCATTAATTTGTTTATCAGATAATATCTTGACCTGTACCCCTTCTACTGCTTTGGTCAATATATTAGTAGCATTTTGATTCCATTCTATAGTTGCTTTTTGAATGGAGGAAAGATATTGAGGTTGAATTTTTCTATTTGCAATATTCCATAAATTAATTAACTCTTCTTTCGTTTTAGGAATGGCTTCTTCAATATCAATTATTTTTTTTCTATATTTTTGTTTTTCTGTATAATTAAGTTCTTTCCAATCTCTTTGTACCATAGGATTCTCTGGATTTTGCCCCACATCATGTGCCCACGCTATTAATGCTTTTGATTCAATATCTGGACTAACTTTAGCTATTTTCCTTATTGATTCACCATGTTTAAAATTCCCTCTATGTGATAATGTTATATAAACATCTTCCTTTTTTATTGCCTTAATAAATTCTTCAGCATTTTCATATTTTTTAGCTTCTTCAATTAATTCTTTAGGATATTTTTCTTTTTGTAACTGTAATCTTTCCTGTTCTCCTTCTTCAGTCTTAAATAACCCAATTCCCTCTCTACCTTCAATTGGCTTTACCTCACCCTTGGGTTTAATTTTCTTTTCAGGAATTTTAGCCTGAACTCTTAATTCTGGTGCTATTATTTGTTCATGCTTAGCACCGGGGACTTTTTCAGTAATGGGTTTTTCTTTCCATATAGTAGCTTGAATTGGCACATCCTTTAAATCTTTACCCTCTAATATTAAATGTACTTCATTTTTAAATATGTCATTTACTCTTATTTTCTCAATTGGCAATCTTACCTGAATAACAGCCTTGCCATAACCTTCAATCTGCCCTGTTGGTTTTGTACCAAAAAATAAATCTTTTTCTTTTTTCTTCATTTTTCCTGTTTCAACAATTTCTTTTGCATTCTCTGGCGTGGTTCTATGATATAAAGTTATATATCCTTCATTGTCTATTTTTGCTGTTTTATCATTATATAAAATTTCGTCTATCCTATCTTTGACATTTAATAATTTATCACCTGTAATATTCCTTTCTTTAATTGATTGTAATGCTTGTGATGTAATATATTTCTCTTCCCCTTGCAATTCAGGATAGTCTTTTAAAACTTCTTCTGAGACTGGTTTGTTAGCTTGAATAGCAGAAACAACATTATCTTTATGAAATCTTTTCACTGCTTCATCAGATTCCTTTATCCCTTTACCATATAAATCATGACTTTCCTTTAAGTATTCTTCCCTTGTCATCTGCCAAGGTTGTTTTTCAACAAGTTTTTCAGTAGGTTGTTGAATAGTTTGATAACTTACCTTTTTATTAACATCTATTTGTTTTTTAAGTTTTCCTTCTTTAACTAATAAATTAACCATTCTATCATATAAATTAACAGCACTATTCATTTTGTAATTACGATTCTCACCCTCTAAATTTTCCCAACCAATAACTTCTGCCATTTTTTTAATGACTGTCATCCCATGTTCTGATTCATTTACATATAAATCTTTTCTTTTAGTGGTATAAGATTCAAGAATAGATTTTTCTGCAATACTCTCAATTTCTTTTATCGGCTTTACTTCTTTCCTTTCTGGTTTTACCTCCTTAATTTTTTCTTCTGTTTTTTCCCCAATCATCCCTAATGCTTTCATCCAACTTTCATAGTGATTTCTAAGTCTTTTTTCAAATTCTTTAATATTTTTAATTGGAAGAGTAACAGATGTCATATCAAATTTAGGATCATCAACATCAACATATTTCTCACCCATCATTTCATGTATTCTGGGATTAAGTAAGTTTTCTTCTTCTATTCGTTTTCTGATTTCCGGACTGAGTTGCTCAATATCTCTCTTACTTCTTTCTTCTTTTCCGGGTTTTTCTTCAATGCCGAGGCTATTCTCACTACTCTTGATTGCTTCCTCAGTTGGTTCATTCGTGATTCCAATGAACTCTTTTGATTGTTCATATTTTTGCCTTTCTATTTTTTCTATTTCTTCAAATTTTTTATTAAAATCTTCTTTTACTGTTTGAAATTCACTACTGTTTTCAAATTCTTCTATGGACTTATAATTATTTGCTTTTGAACTATACCATTCATCGAATTCATCAAATGTTTTGAATTTCGCTATTGCTTCTTTATTCTGTTTATCCCGGGTCCTATCAATTTTATTCTCAAAACTTTCCCATCCAGACTTTACCTGCCTCCATAAATTCTGTTCAATTTCATTTATCGGAGTACCTTTTTGAATTTTATTAAATAATCTCTCAACCTCATCTTTTTTTATGCCTTTTAATTCATCTGGTTGAGACCATTCTCCTTTTCCTCTCACTACCCGGGGAGTACCACCTTGGCCTACTACTTCTTCTTGATGGAAAAATCCTGGAACTTTGTATCTGAAATCAAATAATTGTTTATAATTGTCTATGACTTTTTTATTCTCATCTGTTAATTCAATAGTTTCTTTCTTGACTTCTGGTTGGATTCCTGCTATTCCTTTAGCTTTACGTTTTAATTCTTCTTCGGCTTTTTCTTGAGTAATATTTGCACCAATAAGCTCATCAATAATACGTCCCTCTTTCCGAATCTGCCAACTTCCTTTATGTTTGGTTAAATCATAATCATCAATAGTAGCATATATTTTTCGTTCTGGTTTTTCAGGTTGTATTTGTTTTTCTATTAAACCTTCTTCCTTAGTTTCAACTTCTGCTTTTTTACCAGTAATATCATAAATCTTTTCAGATATACTTTTACCAATAGCAGGTATACTAAGTATATCCTCACCATTTTCAATCATTTCTGCAATATCTTTATCTGTTTTTTTAATCGCTTCTATAGCATTATCATATGCTTTTTTCCTATATTGATTTTCCTCTATATCTTCAATATTATCCCTAAACTTAATAAGACCTTTAATTATCTTTTTATTACTTTCTACTTTTGGAGTAATTTCTTTTTCTAATTTTTCCTCAACTGGTTTTTCTTCTGGTAATAATTTCTGTAAACTGTTTATTCTATCCTGAAATACTGTTTTTAATGATTCATCTTCTGTTTTATCTAATTCTCCCTTTAAATTTTGAATAGATTGTTTAACATATTTCTCTGGATTCTCTATTATTGACTTTTCTATTCTGTTTAATTCTGATTCTGTTATTTTTCCTTTTTCATATAAACTTTGAATATTTGTAGTTTCTTTTTTTACAAAATCATTTATATCTTTACCAGTCTTCTTTTCTTTTATTGGTTCGACTTTTACTGCTTTCTCTGGAATCACTCCTTTTTTAAAATCTGGCTTAGGCTTTTTAGCCGTTTCAATAACTTTCCCAGCAAACCTCATTGCTTCATTTCTAAATTGTTTGGTATCATTAACTGAAATTTCTTTTTTACCAGTTACATGAGCTGCCCACTTATTAATTAAATTATCAGCTGCAACTTTTGAATCTTCTGGATTGAATCCTTTTTCCTGCAATGCCTTCATTATAACTCTACGTGAATCTTCTATATATGCTGATTTTATATTGTTCTGTATGTTCTTTGCATTTAATATTTTAAACATAGAAAACATCGCACCAGTAATGGCTGCGTCAAGATCACTTCCACCTCTCCATTTTGTAGACCCATATCCTATAGCAAAATCAGCTACTATCTGTGCAGATAAATTCCCTATTGCTGCAGTACCACCTAATGCTGTACCGGTAAGTCCGGATAAACCTACTTCTTTTCCGGCTTCACCAAATGTTTTTTCTCCTCTCAAAACTTCTGGTGCTTGCCTTAATGCTTCTTCCGTACCAAATACTATACCGGTCCCGGTAGCAGAAACCACCCCTTGTTCTGCCAATGCTGGTAATTGCGAAAGAAATTGTATTCCAGGCTTTGTTTGCCATAATTTTCCTGCGACTGGACCCATCAATTTTGAAATAGTTAAAAACCTTAGAAGACTTCCAGTAAATCGTGTTCCTGCGTCAAATGCTTTTGACTTCCCGGGTAATGCTTGTTGTGCTTCAACTGACATCTCTTGATGTGAAAGATTCTTAAATACTCCTGGTAGAATAGTATCAAGTGCTACTCCACCCACATATTTTAATCCTTGTTTAGACCAATTTGTCCCTCTTAACCTTTCTGCTTCATCTTCTGGGCTTTCTATCTGTCCATAATTATGTTTATATTTTAACGATTCTTGAATATGTTGATATAATGGTTCAGATACACCTTTATCAAATGGTTCAGGTAAATTTACTGCGGTAGATGATACCCCTGTAGTCTCCATTGGTACAAAACCTGTACCGAAAGGATCTAACGTTTGTAATTTATCTAATCCTTGAATATCTACTAATTTGTTTTCTTCTTTTTCACCTCCAGGTTTTTGTTTTTCCATTGCCTGTTGCTCTGCTATACTCAAAGATGCTTCTGGTGAAAGATTATCTCCTCTGGCTTTTTTATATTCTGGATAAAGGTCTGGTCTGATAAGTGCTAAATTCTCTAAATCTTCTTTCCCTGTAGGCTTTTTTTGTTCTGCAACTTGCATCTTCTTTAAGACTTCATCAACTGGATTAGGTACACCTATTTGTTCTAATGGGGATCCATAGATTTCATCATGTAATTGACTTATACTTTTTTGTTTTTTATCTTTGAATAAATCTGGCATTACTGTCCTCGTAAAGCTCTTAACTCTCTATCAAAATTAATAAGAAGTTCATAATTGAACATATCAATACCTTCTTCTTCTAAAATTCTATTTATAATATCAGGTAACATTTCTCTTAATTTTTCAGGTGTATAAATTGGATAATTTTTCTGTAATTCTCCTGTGTGATAAGCATTCATTACTTGTTTTACAATATCATCAGCTGCTTCATAAGTTCTTTTTAATTGTGGTCCTGATAAATCTGCCCCTAAATGAGTTCTTGCATTATTAGCCTGTTGCATCCAAAAATATTCTTCTTCTTTACTTTGGATCCGTTCTCCAATTCTTTTTCTGGTTGCTTCTGAATAAACAGGAGTTGTAATTTCTTGAGGAAGACTACTTCCCTCAACTGGTACTAACTCTTTTTTGGTTTCTCCTTTTGTTTTTTCAAGGCCGGTAATATCTTTTAATAATTCACCAATATCATCTTCCTCTGGTGCCTTTTTACCAGTAAGTCGATAAAATAAATCCTGTTCTTCATTTGAAGCCCTACCGTTCAAAACTTTAAGCCCTAACACATTAAGTTTTTCTTTATATACATCACCTGCAGTTTTTTCATCTACTTTTAAAATATCTTTTATTGTTTTCTTACCCTGTAAAAATTTATTTGCATCTGCAAACGTTAATGTATCTTTATCAAAAACTATCGAATAAGGGTTTTCTCCTTTTTCAGCTTCATTAAGATATTGTTGCTGCCGATATCTATATAAGGGAATATCAGTTGCCTTTTCAGTAAATAAAGTATCTCCTTCTTCCGTTACTATTGGATATTCTTTTCTGTTTTTCATCTTTTCCCATTTATCCAATGCTGTCATAAACTTTCCAGGATCCTCAAATCTAAGAGTATCACCTGGGCCTATTCCTAAAGCATAAGGTTTTCTTGTTCTTTCAATATTTTTAGCCATTCTTTGTAATTTCTGTAATTCTTTTTTATAATCAGGCATTTTTATCTACCTTTATTTATTCTCTTTTAGTTGAAAGTTGTGCAATAAATCCTTGGATATCCTTAAACTCCATTCCACTCTGTAATAAACTAGCCATTACCACATCAGCACTTATTCTTCCACTTTTAAAATCTGTTAATAAATTATTTGCTTGCAAAGTGCCTTTATTATCTACATAAGAAGCTTTTCCTAACGCCCGAGTCGCATAAGATGTCCCTGCATTAATTAATTCTCCACCTAATTTCCCCAACAGTTGACGGTTATAATCCTGTTTCTCCTGTCTGTTTCTTTGGTTCCAGGCAGTTGATTCTTTAGCATATTGGAGGGCTGCTTCCTGTTTTGATTCAGCATCCACAACTCCTAATTTTCTTTTTGCCTCTGCAAGTTTATCCATAACAGACCTGTCAATATCTGCCACTTTTCCGGCTCCTGCTATTGAATCACTTGCCCCTAAATTTGCCATAGTCCCTCTATAAGCTGCTTTTGCCCTTGAAGCTACTCCTCCTGCTTCAGAGGCTACACCACTTAACACATCTGCTTCTCTTTCAGGAGTGATTACACCTCTTTGAGATATTGTTTTAAGATGCCTTCCATATTTTGTCCGGCCAAAAGGTTTTCTTTTTGGTGCCAATAGACTTCCTACTCCATACTTTAAAAGTGCTGATCCTGCACTTATTCCAAACTTTGCCAATGAAGGTGGTATTGCCATTTTATTCTCCCACTCTTTGGTTCGCTAAATTTATCTGATTTATTGCTGAATCCATTGCTGTCTTTGCTCTATCATTTTTATGATCAATCTTCCATGCTTTTGCTTCGGCCCAATCAAGTAAAATTCCATGAAATGCTTTATTCAATATAGGGTCTACTGAATCAATTGTCAAATCATCTGGTATTTGTAAATGAAAAATATCTATTACTTCATCAGTATACGTATCTATTAATAATTTTAAATATCCAGACTCTACATACGCTATTGGGTTTGTATCACTTCCACCCCTGAATCCAGTTTCCTTAAAAAATTTTATTTCTTTAAATGGTTTAATGGTAGCATACTTGTCTAATTCTTGTAAATATACATTCACAATTCCTTCAGCCCCTTTTAATACTCCTTTGCTGGAATCGAAAGAAGTCAATAAATGTCCGACTTCTAATAAGTCAACATCTGATTCTGTTCTGACAAATTCTGATAATAAATCATTATGGAGCATAGACGCTACCTCAATCTGAGCATCTGTTAAAAATCCAAGTTTATCATCTTGATAAAATCTATCATTATCTTCATCTTCTAAACGTAAATTTAATTTATCCAATAGATCACTGGTTACGCTATCAGAAGATCCTATTAATGTCCCTATTCCTTGCCAATCACTCATTATGGTACATCCTCCGTATCTGGTTCTGTGAAATTATATCCCGATTTCTTTCTCCATAAATAATAAGTTACTCCGCTATCTAAATAAAAAGTAACTTCTCCGGCATCATTTGTTACTCCGCTTGCTACTACATCTGCAGTTATATCATTGGTTGCCCTTACATCAACTTCAACTCCACTTAAAGGATTGCTGTCCTGATCAACAACTGTATAGGTCACAGAAGTATTCCCATTTCCTAAACCTGTTTGTGAAATTTTCTGATCTAAATAAGTATTAACTGTAGTCTCAATTGAAGTTAAGGTTATTTCTATGTCATTCACATCTGAGATGAGTGTAACTATTTGTCCGTTAATTGTAGAAATTGCCATATCCAAATAAGCATCAATTGTCGCTTTTATTTTATCCAAATTCTTATTGTTTGTACTGTACTGGTATTGATCATCTCCCATGGCAGCACCAGCATCAGTTATATAAAGATAATTTTTATCCTCGTCATAGCTTGAAAAATTATATTTATAAACTCCCCGGGTCCCTATTTCTGACATAGCAGCATCATTCACCACTACAGAATCGTTTGATAAATCAATTATATCAATTGTTACACTTAAACCAGTTGTGCCATATGGAGCTGTTATATAATACATTTACTTGCCTTCCTTATTATGGACTGTTATCCCTGTAAGATATTACGTAAAATACCTCGCCTCGTTTTTGAAGCCAGATAAAATCATCATCACCAACGGTTATGTTTCCTCCACAATCTATATTCTTTCCATTTGTAAATGTCAAGGCATCAGAGAATTCAAGTATCGCCACCGTCCATTCTTCTATATCAGAAGCCGTATCAACCGAATCAATATTTGTATTTCCAGTTATGACAAAATTATTGTAATGTCCTAAAGTTATAGTTGCCGCACTTGCCACTGTATCACAATCAGAACTCCTGATTTCGCCGTTTACATCAAGTAAGTTTTGTGGCGAATCCGTACCAATGCCAACGTTGCCATTCATTATTTCAATATCTGCATCATTTTGAATTTTTATTCCAACGCTTGAGCTGGTTGTACCGTTTTGAGTTACCAACAATCTTAAATCTTTACCCTGCGCACCCGCAACCCATGCTTCAGTTGCATAAGATGAAATAACATCTTGTGAAACAGTTGCAGAAGGGTAACTACCAGTATCTAATTCGCCAACCCCTCTCAATCTAAGTAATTGATCACCACTTTCCACTCCATTACCGGATCTTCCCGACCTAAACTCTAAACCCTGAGAATATGCCGAACTTGCATTATTTCTCTCAATTATTATTGGAACAAAGGCACTATTTGTATAATATATTGCCCCCCCACTAAATTTAAAGTTGTCTGCATTATATATCAAGCCCCCAGTCCCACCCGTAGAATCATAAAACTTTATCACCGGATCATCATTTGCATCAAATCCTAATTTTATCGCACTGGAATCAGCATCACCGTCCGTGTCCGCATCAGTATTTGATATCTGAAATTCTGGAGTTGAACCTTCTAAGTCCATTAAGGCGTCTGGTGAAATTGTCCCAATGCCAACATTACCATCAGACCCCTGTAGAAAAAAGGCATTTTCATTATTTGCCGACTCAATTCTAAAATCAACATCGCCAGCATTGTCATTAAATGTTATCTTATCTTGAGAATCATTCTCAGTATAATCTAAACCTTCTAATCCACCCGCAATTAATTTAATTTGATCAGTTAAAAATCTAATGGCTGTATTTCCATCATTAGCACGAAATATATATTCATCTACATTTATATTATCCGAAAATATTACATTACCGCCATCCTCTATTGTAATTCCATCACCCGCATCATCTGTCAATAATAATCCTTGTGCTGAATTAGCTTTAATATGGTCAATGTTTAATAAGGAATCACCAGTAATTATTCCATCTACTCTTGCTCCGCCGGTTATTGCCAAAGATGGGGCATTCAACATTGAATCTAAGGGAGCATCTTCAATAGTAGTTTTTCCGTATAAATAAGTTGAATCAGTATAGGTTGTAGACCCCAAAGTGAAAGAATTAGTGCCATGTCCAGTAACATCATATCCCATCACAACTTCAAATGAATCTCCATCTGCATATGCCTTTGTATCAACTCCTAAATATATTGATTTTTTACTTACTTGATTTTTATTAGGTGAACCTCCGGTATAAAACATACCAGCATTACATCCTATGCCAATGTCTTCATCTGCTGTTGTTAAATAATATAAAGAATGATTTCCAAAAGCACTATTATCATTACCAGTAGTCAAATAATGTAAATTATAGTTTCCTACTCCTGTATTACCACCACCAGTTGTCAAATCATAAATTCCCTTATAACCCATATCAACATTAGAATAACCTGTCTCAAGATTAAACCCATTGTCTTCGCCAATAAGTATATTATACCCTGCACTTGTTATACTATCTCCTGCATTTCCAAATATTAAATTATTACTATCAAAATATCTTATACAATAATACCCATTTACCTGATATTCATTAGCATTAATAATCTTATCAACTCTTAATCCACCAGTAAAACTTCCAGAAGTAGCAGATAAAGCAGAATCTCTTGTAGCTCCACCTACTGCAAGAGAATCAACTTCAATTAAAGCCCAAGTTGAATCTATCCTGCTGTCTCTCACTTTTAATCCACTTGCTGAGGAAACCAATGTCGTACCATCTAATTTAACATTTAAGCTATCATCAGTTATTTCAATGCTTCCATCAGAATCGGTCAAAACTTCAATATCCCCATTGTCAGTAATTTTTACACCATCACCGTCATAATTAGCCAGAGAATCACCAAAAGACTCCTGTTTTAATCGTTCATTTATAGCCGTCCAATGATTAGCTAAAGAGTCAACCCCTGCAGTACGACTCATATACGAATCTGCTCCGGTTCCGGTAGAATCCGCTTTATTTAGTTTTGAATTAATTAAAGTCATATGTGCTGCAGCTGTATCTACACCGGCATTTCTTGAAAAATAATGATTTCTTCCTCCGGTGCTGTCTGCTTTGTTTACCTTTG
>Ga0307442_1001116_pt1 | contig 13241 bp, 13 predicted proteins | sample SalMarWE160430MG_FD_202143 | JGI IMG/M metagenome (GOLD analysis project Ga0307442, IMG submission 202143) | Salt marsh sediment microbial communities from the Plum Island Ecosystem LTER, Massachusetts, United States - WE1604-30 | ecosystem: Environmental > Aquatic > Marine > Intertidal zone >... | reverse complement strand
CCGCTGATGGTGCGGGACATTCGCGAAAACTTCAAACTCGACAACGTCATGGTGGTGTCGCCCGACGTCGGCGGGGTGGCGCGGGCGCGCGGGCTGGCCAAGCGCATCAACGCACCGCTCGCCATCGTCGACAAGCGCCGTGAGCGCGCCGGCGAATCCGAAGTGATGAACGTGATCGGCGAGGTCGAAGGCTTCACCTGCGTGCTGGTGGACGACATTGTCGACTCCGGCGGAACCCTGGTGAACGCCGCCGACGCCCTGCTCGATCAGAAGGCCAAGGCGGTCTACGCCTATATCAGCCACGGCGTGCTCTCCAGTGGCGCTGTCGCGCGCGTCGCCAAGTCACAGCTAAAGGAACTGGTGATCACCGACTCGATCCAGCCGACCAAAGAGATTATGGCCGCCGGCAATATCCGCATTCTGCCGGTTGCACCGCTGATCGGCGAAGCGATCGCGCGCACCGCGTCCGAGGAGTCGGTGTCGAGCCTGTTCGACTGAAACTGTCACAATAGTTCCAACGTCATTCCAGGACGGCGCATCTTGCAGCCGCGTGATTTTGTCTGAAAACTGGTTCCCACTTTTCAGGATCACGCGTTAGCGCAGGACCCGGAATCCAGATGCAAACGCGGCGGCTATTTTTGGATTCCGGGCTCGCTTGCTGCGCTCGCGCCCCGGAATGACCGGGGCGAATTATCCACTGCTGATTCAACTTGACGCAGCTTTGGCTGTGGAGAGTCGAGTCGGCACGGTTGCCACGGACTCGCAAATCACTGCGTATTGGTGGGGCGACGACGCCTTTGGCGGGCGGAATCGAACGAGTTATAGTCGATTGGCCTAGTGATTCGTTCTCGACGTCAAGGCGTCCCCGTATCCCCTGCGTCCAACTGCGGTCCGGGCTGCTCCGGCCCAACGGTGTCGTGCGCGTGTAGTGGCGTGCGTTTCCTCTCGCTCCCTTCGGCAAAGCGGAGACGTCATGTCCCTCGGCAATTATGCGGACGAGCCACGAATCAACCCCCTCGACGTGGTGGAACGCTTGGCGGCCGGCAACGACTGGTCGTTCGAGCGCGCCAGCGACGACGAGATCACAATCCTGGTGACCGGGCGCTGGACTGACTACCAGCTCTCCTACACCTGGATGGGCGACATCGAGGCGCTGCATCTGGCCTGCGCCTTCGACCTGCGGATTTCGGAGCGCCGCCACGGTGAGGTACAGGCGCTGATCTCGCTGATCAACGAGCGGATGTGGGTCGGCCATTTCGACCTCTGGGTCAAGGAAGGCATCATCATGTTCCGCCACGCGCTGGTGCTGGCGGGCGGCACGGAAGCCTCCGGCAAGCAATGCGAGGCGCTGCTCGGCACCGCGCTTGAAGCGTGCGAGCGCTATTTCACCGCCTTCCAATTCGTGGTCTGGGCGGGAAAAAGCGCGCGTGAGGCGCTCGACGCCGCCATGTTCGAGACCTCGGGCGAGGCTTAAGCCGCTCGGCACAAAACCGGGCATGACGCCGAATTTGCCGCTATCATTGCGGAATGAAGAAACCTGCCGCCAAGACGCTCGCCAAATTCACCGGCCATCTTGTGCTGCTCGGCGCCGGCAAGATGGGAAGCGCCATGCTCGATGGCTGGCTGGCGCGCGGGCTCAGCCCGAAAAAGCTAGTGGTGCTCGAGTCACAGCCGGGCAAAGTCGTGAAGGCGCTGGCGCGGCGCGGGCTCAAGCTCAATCCAAAAGGCAAGCCCGCCGCGGCCGCAGCCATCGTGATCGCGGTCAAGCCGCAGAGCGCGTCGGAGGCGGTGCCGCCACTCAGCGCCCATGTCGGCAAGACCACACTGGTACTCTCGATCATGGCTGGCCGCACTCTCGGTTTCCTGGAAAACGCGCTGCCGGGGGCAACCGCGATCGTGCGCGCGATGCCGAACACACCCGCCGCCATCGGCCGCGGTATCACGGTTGCCGTCGGCAACGCCAAGGTCTCGGCGCGTCAGCGCAAGCTCGCCTCCGACCTGCTGGCCGCCATTGGCACGGTGGAATGGGTGGCCGACGAGGCGCTCATGGACGCGGTCACCGCGCTGTCCGGCTCCGGCCCGGCCTATGTCTTTCTACTGGCGGAGGCGATGACCAAGGCCGGCATCGCCGCCGGATTGCCGGCGGAACTGGCGGCGCAGCTGGCGCGCGAAACTGTCGCCGGCTCAGGCGAATTATTGCATCGCTCGAGCCTAGACGCCGCCACCCTGCGCCAGAATGTCACCTCACCAGGCGGCACCACCGCCGCCGCACTCCATGTGTTGATGGGGCCCGGCGGCTTCGACGAACTGCTCACCAAAGCCGTCGCCGCCGCTGCCAGACGCGGGCGCGAATTGGCCGGTTAAATCGGATGGAACTGCCCTAGAAGCGTCGCCTTTGCGGGCCTAGATTAAGGCCATCCGAACCGATGGGAGGCCGCCATGGCCCGCAAGCCGAAACGTGAACGCAAAGAGCGAGCGGCCCCGCCGCCGCCGCGCGGAACGTCCGATCGCGACAAGGCGATCGACGCGCTGATGGCCCTGCTGGCCGAGCACAGCTTCGACGTTATCGGACTCGCCGAGGTAGCCGGCCGCGCCGGCCTCAAACTGTCGCAATTGCGTGCCGAGTTTGGCTCGACGCTCGCCATCTTCGCCGCCCACATCAAGGACATCGACCGCGCGGTGCTCGCCGGCGGCGACGCCGACATGGCGGAAGAACCGGCGCGCGAGCGGCTGTTCGACGTGCTGATGCGCCGGCTGGAAGCGATGGCGCCCTACAAGGAAGCGGTGCGCTCGATGCTGCGCTCGGTGCGGCGCGACCCTCCCCTTGGTTTGGCACTCAACGCCATGGCGGTGCGCTCGCAGCGCTGGATGCTGGAGGCTGCCGGCATCAGCGCGTCGGGCCCGAAAGGCGCGCTGCGCGCGCAAGGCGCCGCGCTGATGTTCGCGCGCGTGCTCGGCGTATGGCTGCATGATGACGATCCGGCGCTTGACCGCACCATGGCGGCGCTCGACCGCGGGCTCGCCAGCGCCGAACGCTGGGCCGGTTTCCTTGACGATCTGTGCTACATCCCTGCTGCGTTTTGCCGCGGCGCACTCCGCCGGCGGCGTACACGCTACGAGGACAAGGAAGAGCCTGAGGCGGCTTAAGAAGCCCACTCGGCTCTGAGCTGACTTTTGCTCCCGTCGTAGCTGTCGCAGTCCAAGTCGCCTTTCGCATTGCCTGGAATGCCAGAAACAGAGTCTGGAAATAAGTCGGGACGTCCACGTCTATCAGTATATTGCCACAACCAATACTTTTTCCAGCTCATATGCCAGCGCAGGTGCGGGTTGTAATGCGCGAGCCACAGCCGGTGTGATCCGAAGAAGGGATTAGCGGCATTACCGAGGCGCGACTTCAGCAGGCCGCCGCCGTAGATCACCGCTTTGCGTCCGAGCGTTTCATTGATTATGGCGAGAAAGTCGCGCGCCTGGGCGAGCGTCATCTGATTGTCTTTGGTTTCCTCAAAATCGAGAGCTACGAGCGTGTCATCGTCGGGCTCGGCCCGATTGATAAAATTCTTCACCTGCTTTTCAACGTCAGCCGCAGTGCCCCAATGATAGGCGCCCCACAACAGGCCCGCTTTGAGTGCGGCCTGCCGCCGCGTTGCGTACTTACTGTCCTTACCTGTCGCGCCGGTCGTCGCCTTATGGATGGCGCCCCAGAGGCCGGCATCGGCCGCCTTCTTGAAGCTGGAGACCTTATCGCCGTGATAGATATCGACCACGTGAAAGTTGATCGTCGCCATGACCCCTCCCCCTGCAAAAGCAAGCCCTAAGGCCGATGGGCGATTATCGCGCAATGATTTCCGGTGGCAACCTGTGGTAGTGAGACAGAATATTACACCGGCACCCTGACCGTCGCGCGCAGGCCGCCGAGCGGACTGTCGCCCAGTATGATGTCGCCGCCATGCGAGCGCGCAATATCGCGCGCGATCGCCAATCCCAGCCCGGTGCCACCTTCGTCCTGATTGCGCGCGTCGTCGAGGCGCAGGAACGGCTTGAACACTTCCTCGCGCATCGCCGGCGGGATGCCGGGTCCGTCATCGTCGATGGTGACGGTCAGCCAGCGATGGTCGCGATGCCCGGTGATGGCGATGGTCTTGGCGAAGCGCGCGGCGTTCGACACCAGATTGCCGAGGCAACGCTTGAAAGCGGCTGGGCGCACGGTCACGATCGGCGGCCCGTGGAACACCACGCTCGCCCGGTGACCGTTGCGCTCGGCATCGAGCTTGAGTTCCTCGAGGAAGGCCGCCATGTCGGTCGGCGCCGACTGCTCGCCGAGATCGCCACGCGCGAAGGCGAGATAAGCCTCCAGCATACGCGCCATCTCGTCGATATCCTTTTTCATCGCCTCGACTTCAGGCGAGTCGCCGATCAGGACGAGCTCGAGCTTGAAGCGCGTAAGCACGGTGCGCAGGTCGTGAGAGACGCCGGCCAACATCGCCGTGCGCTGCTCAAGCGAGCGCTCGACTCGGGTCTTCATCTCGATGAAGGCGTTCGCCGCACGCCGCACTTCGCGCGCACCGCGCGGGCGGAAGTTCGGCACCTCGCGGCCCTTGCCGAAGCTTTCGGCGGCGTCAGCCAGCCGCAGGATCGGCTTGATCTGATTGCGCAGAAAGATGATGGCGACGAACAGCAGCACGCCCGAGGTACCCACCATCCAAAACAGGAAAATCTGCGCGTTCGAGGCATAGGCCGCGCTGCGGCGCGCGAACACCCGCATCACCGTATCGTCGAGCTGGACGCGGATCTCGACCAGCGCCGACTTTCCGACGGTATCGATCCAGAACGGCTTGCCGATCTGCTTGCGCAACTCGTTAGACAGTGCGGAATCGAGCAGAGAGAAGAACGGTTTCGGTCCCGGCGGCGGCAGATCGCCGAGGGGAAGAAAATCGACCACCAAGCCGAGCCGCTCCTGCGCGATGCGCTTGACCTGGGCGCGGTCGGCGTCCTGCGGATAGCCGCGATAAACATCGATCAGCGCCGCAATATCCCGCACCACACCTGCGGACAAACGCTGGGTGACCTCGTTCCATTGCCGCTCCACGAACACGAAGGCGAGCACCGATTGTAGGATCACCATCGGCATGATGATGATGAGCAGCGCGCGCGCGTAGAGGCCCTTCGGCATCACGCTGTTGAGCCAGCGGCTCATCCGCCGCCAGCCGTCGTGGACCTGGCCGAGCGCATGGTGCACTCGGCGCACCGGCGGCAGCGCGTCGTACCACTCCCAAGCCGCACGCAGGCGCGTCAGTGCACTGCGGACACCGTTAGCGATGTCGAGGCTGGTCATATCACCAGCCGGTAGCCGATGCCGCGCACGGTCTGCACGTAGAGCGGATTAGCGGGGTTGCGCTCGATCTTGCGCCGCAGCCGGTTGACCAGCACGTCGACGGCGCGCTCGCTCACCGTGCCGCCGTTGCCGGCGAGGTCCATGCGCGAGACGGTTTCTCCCGGCGTACCGGCGAGGATTCGCAACATCTCGCGCTCGCGGTCGGTGAGTTTGATGGTCTTCTCGCCCTTGCGCAATTCGCCGCGCGCCAGATGATAGACGAACGGGCCGAAGCGCACCGATTCCGCGGGGCTTGCGGCGGCCGGTTGCGCGCGCTTGAGGATGTTGGCGATGCGCAGCGACAATTCGCGCGGCTCGAACGGTTTGGACAGGTAATCGTCAGCGCCCATCTCAAGACCTTTGATGCGGCTCTCGGCAGCATCGCGCGCGGTGAGCATCAGGATCGGCACGGTGGAGGTGCCACGCAGCGTCTTGGCGAAATCGAAGCCGGACTCGCCCGGCATCATCACGTCGAGAATGAGCAGGTCGAAGCTCAGGCTTTTCAGCTTGGCGCGCGCGTCCGCCGCGGTATCGGCGGTGGTCACGCGGTAGCCCTCGCCGCTGAGGAAGCGCGACAGCAGGTCTCGGATGCGGCGGTCATCGTCGACGATCAACAGATGCGGCGCATCATCCGCGAGCGTGTCTGGTAGTGCCATCGCGTGTTAGCCCCGCGGCTTGGCGGCGCGATCGGCGCGCGCGATCAGCCGCAGCACGCCCTCGCGATTGTCGGCGTCGATCATGGCAGTGAGAAAGCGGCGCGCCGCTTCGTGCGCGCCGGGGCCGAGCTCGCCGAAGGCGCGGTTGATGCGTTGCGTTTGCAAGCCGGCGAGCTTGAGCGCCAGCTCCTCGCCTTTCGACGTCACGAAGAGCAGGCGCTGGCGGCGGTCCTGCGCGCCCTCCTTCTGCACCACGTAGCCCTGGTCGACCAGCTGCTTGAGCACCCGGCCGAGCGACTGCTTGGTGATATTGAGGATGTCGAGCAGGTCGGCGACCTTCATGCCGGGATTGCGGTTGACGAAATGCAGCACCCGGTGATGGGCGCGGCCGAAGCCGAGCTTGCTCAGCACCTCGTCGGGGTCGCCGACGAAATCGCGATAGGCGAAAAACAACAGCTCGATGATGTCCCAAACCGGCTCTGCCGGGGCCGGCGATACCACCGGGCGCTCGGCCAGGCTGCTGGCCGTCTCGGCGATTTTGGCGCTCAGCTTTATGTCAGCCATGTTGACATATTTTGTTCTTATGTTACAAAAACGCTGCCGAAGACGAAAGGATCGTACCGAAACGGCCCTTTCTTTGCAGAATGCGCCTGCGGGGCAGTGATAGGGCCGGTCCGGACCCATTCATACCGGGTGTTGCCCCCAGACGCAAAGTGTTGGAATAGGCACGGAAAATGCGCCATCAAGGCGGCAGCGCCGGCCGCCGCAAAATCAGAACAAGAGCGGACGAGGCGAAGGAGGAAGTCATGGCTGCGCAGTCCTATGACCGGCTCGAAGGGGTCATCTGGTACGACGGCAAGCTGGTGCCCTGGGACCACGCCAACCTGCACGTGCTCAGCCACGGCCTGCACTACGCGAGCTGCGTGTTCGAGGGCGAGCGCGCCTATGGCGGCCAGATCTTCAAATGCACGGAGCACTCGGAGCGGCTCAAGCGCTCCGCCGGCATCCTCGATTTCGAGATTCCCTATTCGGTCGCCGAGATCGACGCCGCCAAAAAGCTGGTGCTGGAGAAGAACGGCAAGAAGGAAGCCTATGTGCGGCCGGTGGCCTGGCGCGGCTCGGAAATGATGGGCGTCTCGGCCCAGAGCAATGCCATCCACTTGGCGATCGCCAGCTGGGAATGGCCGAGCTATTTCGATCCCGAGCAGCGGCTCAAGGGCATCAAGCTCGACCTCGCCGACTATCGCCGGCCCGATCCGAAGACCGCGCCGGTGCGCGCCAAGGCGGCCGGCCTCTACATGATCTGCACCATTTCCAAGCACGCGGCCGAGAAAAAAGGCTATGCCGACGCCATGATGCTGGATTGGCAGGGCCGTGTCGCGGAATGCACCGGCGCCAATATCTTCTTCGTCAAGGACGGCAAGATTCACACGCCGACCGCCGACTGTTTCCTCGACGGGCTGACCCGGCAGACGGCGATCGGGCTAGCGCGCAAGCGCGGCATCGAGGTGATCGAGCGCCGTATCCTGCCCGACGAGCTCAACGATTTCTCCGAGTGCTTCATCACCGGCTCGGCGGCGGAAGTCACTGCGGTGTCGGAGATCGCCCAGTGGAATTTCAACCCGGGCGGCATCACCAAGACCTTGATGGACGACTACACGGCGGAAGTGAAGCCGAAGGCACACGCGGCCTGACGCTCACACCGCCGGTTGCGGCTCCTGCGGCCGTAGCAGCGTCACGTAGCGCACGGAATAGCGCGCAAGAAAGCGCTCCATGCGCTCGTCAACAACCCGGTGGTGGCTTCCCGACGCATGGCGCAACAGCAACGTGCCGTTGCGCGCGAAGGCGACAAAGCCGGTGTGGAAATAGTCCAAATCCGGCTGATGGCTTACGAAGCCGACGATATCGCCACGTTCCAGCATCGGCTTGTTGGCCAGGAAAACGGCGCGCGGAATGACGCGCATGGCAAATCGTCGCTTGCTCAAGCCCTTTTGTGAATCGACGGTTTTCTTGATCTCGACCGCACCATCCATCGCGATCCAGCGGCAGATTCCGTTTTCGACATTACGTTCGCACCATTCGAAGAAATAATGATTGCGCTCGCGCCACTCGACCACGCCATTGTGGTAGCGGATTTTCTTGAGCACGGTCTCGAAGTCGCCGAGGCTGCGGGCGTCGGCCGCGGCCAGCACGGTTTCGCAATAGGTGACGCAATCGAATCCGTCGTCGCGCACCACGAATTTCTCCGGCCGGCGCGGGCCGCCGATCAGCGTATAGCCGAGATAGCGTGTGCCGCGCAGCGCGGCGGAGATGAAATCGATCCGCTGTGAAATCTGCGGATAGACGCGCGCCTGATAGATCAGCCGCTCGATATGCGTTTCGCGGGCCGTGGCCTGCCGCGCGCCGGCTGCCACGGCGGCGCCCGCAGCGAGCAGGCGCAACACGTCTCGGCGGCTGCCAATTGAATCGCACGTCATGCATGCATTCTGCCGCGGCCGGCTCCGCGGTCAATCCCGGATCACGACCAGGCGGTCAGTGCCGGATTCCGCGCCCCACAATTCGCCCGGGCGGCCGAGTATCTGGCGCACGTCGGCGCGGCGGCGGTTGCTCGGAAAGCTCTCGAACTTCTCGGTGGCCGGGTCGAAACGAACGATCGCATTGTTGGTCCAGTCGCTGAGCCAGACCTTGTCCTTGTCGTCGACAAAAACCGCGTAACAGCCGTGCTTGCTCTTGGGCAGCGCCCACACTTTCCAGGCCTTGGCAATCGGATCGTAGCGGCCGACTTCGCCGGTGTTCCAGAAGCTGACCCAGAGCACGCCCTTGGAATCCGGCCAGATGCGGCGCGGGCCGACGCCGGGTTTCGGCGGCGGCACCATCAACGCATCGCCGCTGACGGTGTCGATCTTCGCAATATGGTCGCCGGCGAGCGAGGCGTACCAGACGTCCCCATTGGGAGTCGTGGAAATGCCGTAGGGACCGACGCCCTTGGGCGCCTTCCAGGCCTCGACCTTGCCGGTCGCCGGATCGACGCGGCCATAGACGCCGTTCTGGCCGGTGAACCAGAGCACGCCTTTGCGGTCGAAGGTCGCGGTGTTGAGATTGGCGTCGGGGAAATTTTTCGGCAGCGGATAAAGCTTCACGGCCTTGGTCGCCGGATCGACGCGCGCGATTGCGTTCTGTCCGCCGTCGGTTACCCAGGCGGCGCGGTCGGGTCCGATGATCACGCCGTGCGGCGCGGAGTTGGGCCCGAGCGCGAACTGGGTTGCCTTGCCGGTCTTGGGATTGAGTACGCCGATAGCGCCCTGATGCTGCGCGGTGTACCAGACACTGCCGTCCGGTGCCGGGGCAACGTCGTGCGGATGCGCACCGCGCGGGACGGCGTAGTAGGACGCCTGCGCGGCCCACGCCGGTTCGAACGCGCGCGCCAGCACGGCAACCGCCGCGACAACGATCGGAACTATGGTGGCGGTACTGCGCACGCTTACTCCACAGTTTGCTTACGGCGCGGTGCGCGCCAGCGCTCGGCCGCCGCGTCGTCGGACGCCTTCGCGTCAACCCAAGTCTTGGTGATTGTTTTTCCGCTCGCCTTTTCGACCTGCTTCCAGAACGGCGCACGGGTCTTCAGATAGTCCATCAGGAATTCGGCCGCGGCAAAGGCCGCCTGGCGGTGGGCGGAGGCGGTGACCACCATCACGATGTCCTCGCCCGGCTTAATGCGGCCGTAGCGGTGAATGACGGTGACGCCGGCCAGCGGCCAGCGCTGTGTTGCCTCGGCAACGTGACGCTCGATCTCGGCTTCCGCCATGCCGGGATAGTGCTCCAGCGTCAGCGCGGCAATCGGCTCGCCCGCTTCGTCGCCGCGGCAGATGCCGGTAAAGGTGACCACGGCGCCGATGTCGGCGCGGCCGCGCGACAGCTTCGCCGCTTCCGCGGCGACGTCGAACGGCTCGCGCTGCAGAAGCACGGTCGATTTGGCGTTCATGGCCATTAATCTAGTGCAGTTTTCGCTCGGTTGGAATTGCGGCCGTCTTTAACCCTACCCGCCCGTCATCGGCGGGAAAAAGGCGATTTCGGAGGCCGCTCGGACTGGCGCGCCGGGCTGCACGTGGGTGCGGTCGATGGCGACGCCGATCACCTTGGGGTTTTCGAAGGCGTGGGCATATTCCTCGCCGCGGCCGGCCAGCCAGGTCATCAGCTCGCCCACGGTGGCAACGCCGGCCGGAACCTCGACGTCTTCCTCCGGCTTGCCGACCCGCTCGCGCACCCAGGCGAAATAGCGAAGCTTAGTGGTCATTCTTCGATCATATAGCGCAGGCCGGCGCGCATATAGTCATAGCCGGTGTAGAGCGTGAGCAGTGCCGACAGCCACAGCAGCAAGATGCCGACCTGGGTGATGCCCGGCACCAGGCGGTCGCCGGCCTCGCCGGCGATCAGGAAGCCGATGGCCACCATCTGCCCGGTGGTCTTCCACTTGGCGAGCCGCGTCACCGGCACGCTGACGTGCAACTCGGCGAGATATTCGCGCAGGCCCGACACCAGGATTTCACGGCAGAGGATGACGACGGCGGCGAGCAGCGTCCAGCCGCGGATGGTCTCTTCGGCCGCCAGCATCAACAGGCATGAGGCCACCAACAGTTTGTCGGCGATCGGATCGAGCATACGGCCGAGCGAGGAATGCTGCTCCCACATGCGGGCGAAATAGCCGTCGAGGACGTCGGTAACGCCGGCGGCGATGAAGATCGCGAGCGCCACCCAGCGCAGCCATAGGGCGCCGCCGATGATGCTCTGCCAATACAACAGCGCCACCACCACCGGCACGGCAGCGATGCGGCCATAGGTCAAAATGTTCGGCAGCGCCAGCGGGCGCGCCGGCAGCCGCGTGGAACTAAGGGTGTTCATGAGGAGACAAGGAACACCCCGGCCGCGGCAAGGTCAACCGCCGGCCGTTCCCAACTCCCCGCTGATTATTGGATCGGTGGCTTGGGCAGGCGGCTTTTGCCCGGTTCCATGACGAAAGTCTGATCGAGCGAATACCATTCCCCTTGAACGTCGGGCGCCGGCGCCGCCCCGTCGTGGCGGACATAGTTCCCGACCAGCGCGCGGGTGACGCCGAATTGCACGTCGCTGTCGAGCCGCGCGTCGTCATTGACGTAGACCTGCGAGATCAGCGTCTTGAAGCCGTCTTTCAAGATTAGGAAGTGCTGGTGGGCGGGACGGTAGTGGTGGCGCCCGGTGGCACGCACCAGGTCGCCGACCGGGCCGTCGATCGGGATCGGATAGCCGGCCGGCTTCACGCTGCGAAAGCTGAAATGCCCGCGCGCGTCCGTCATAAACTTGCCGCGCAGGTTCATCTCCGCCTGGTTGGGGTCCTGCTGCTCGTAGAAGCCTTCCGGCGAGGAATGCCAGACGTCGACCTCGGCGCCTTCGATCGGCTTGCCGTTGGTGTCCTTGATCCAGCAATCGACGAACAGCGCCGGGCCGGGCGTGGGCGAGCGCACGATCGAGGCACCGGTTTCGGTGCGCGGCGAGTTCATACGCCAGAACGGACCGAGCAGATTGGCGGTGGTCTCGGTCTGACCCCTGTTGCCGTTGTTGAGCAGGCAAATCAGCGTCGAAAAACCGAGCGAGCCGGACATCAGCACCGCCTCGTTGTGGGTATCGGTGGTCTTTTGCCCGAGGCGGACGACATATTGCACGGCCTGCTCGAACTCATCCTCGGTGAGATGTACCTCGCGGGCAAACGCATGCAGATGCTTGACCAGCGCGGTGAGGATTTCGCGCAGGCGCGGGTCCGCTGTGTTCTTGAAGGCGTCCAGCACCGCGTCGGTAACGTCTTCCTGCCGCTGGATGATCATTCGTTCCCTCTCCGACCTCTCAGCCGTGACGCTATTGCGCCGCCTGTTCGTGGAAGAACTCATATATCTTCCGCGCGGTCTCCGCATTAATTCCAGGCACCTGGGCGAGGTCGGGCAGGCTCGCCCGCTCGATCGCTTTCAGGGTGCCGAAATGGCGCAGCAGCGCGCGCTTACGGGTGGGACCTATCCCCGGAATTTCCTGCAGGCCGGCCTCGCGGATATCCTTTTTGCGCCGGGTGCGGTGCGAACCGATGGCAAAGCGGTGGGCCTCGTCCCGCAAGCGCTCGATGAAATAGAGCAAGGGATCGCGCGGCGGCAGCTTGAAGGGCGCGCGGCCAGCCATAAAGAAGGTCTCGCGCCCGGCGTCGCGATCCGGTCCCTTGGCGATGGCGATGAGCGGCACGTCGATGACACCCAGGCCGGCCAGCGTCTCCTGCGCCGCGCCGAGCTGCCCCTGCCCGCCGTCGATTATGACTAGGTCGGGCCAAGGGGACTCCGTTTGATCGTCCTCGCTTTCCACTTGCTCGTTTTCCCTCTCCCCTTGTGGGAGAGGGTGCATAGCGAATGCGGTAGCATTCGCGTTCTCTTGCGTTTGACGCCCGGCGCTTGGCGCCGGGCTATGCGGAGGCGAAGCCGAGCGAGGGCGGGTGAGGGGTTCAAGAGTCTCGTGAGCCAAAGACCCCTCACCCGGCTCGCTCGCGACTGCTCGCTCGCCACCCTCTCCCACAAGGGGAGAGGGTTGCGCCGTGCCGGCCCCTCGCGGCGCTTCCGCCAGCAGCCGCTTGAACCTGCGCTGCAGCACCTCACGCATCATGCCGAAGTCGTCGCCGGGGGTAAGATCCTCGGAGCGGATGTTGAACTTGCGGTACTGGTTCTTGCGGAAGCCCTCCGGCCCGGCAACAATCATGGCGCCGACGGGATTGCTGCCGGCGATGTGGCTGTTGTCGTAGACCTCGATACGGCGCGGCGCGCGTGGCAGTCCAAAAGTCTCGGTCAGCCCGCTCAGCAATTTATGTTGTGATGAGGTGTCGGCGAGCTTGCGCGCCAAAGCCTCGCGGGCATTGGCGAGTGCGTGCTGCACCAACTCCTTGCGCTCGCCGCGCTGCGGCACACTGACCTCGACCTTGCGTTCGCTCTTGACGCTGAGCGCGCGGGTGAGCAGCGCGCGTTCCGCGAAATCATGCGAAGCCAGGATCAGCCGCGGCGGCGGCTTGTCGTCATAGAACTGCGCCAGGAATGCGCTCAGCACCTCGCCGGGGCTGAATGCGCGGTCGGCCTTGGGAAAATAGGCACGATTGCCCCAGTTCTGCCCGGTGCGGAAGAAGAACACTTCAACGCAGGAATAGCCGCCGGCCTGGT
>Ga0307442_1001113_pt1 | contig 13249 bp, 15 predicted proteins | sample SalMarWE160430MG_FD_202143 | JGI IMG/M metagenome (GOLD analysis project Ga0307442, IMG submission 202143) | Salt marsh sediment microbial communities from the Plum Island Ecosystem LTER, Massachusetts, United States - WE1604-30 | ecosystem: Environmental > Aquatic > Marine > Intertidal zone >... | reverse complement strand
GAGCATTATTTTTAGATTCTCGTTCAAATCTGGATATTGTAGAAAAAAAAATTATTGATAGATTTATGAAGAATTGGGATGAGATTGTAGATCTTTCCTTTCAATTTGCCAAAAATGATTTTCTCGAGTTTATTCAAGAGAAACTAAGATTTACTCCCAGCCTTGAGTTTTTGTATGAAAAACTTGAACAAGAAAATGAAGTAAGATGGAAAGTAAAAGGAATTAGAATTTTAGATTCTGAAGGAAAAGAATCTTACACAATACCTAAATCTATTAATTCAGATTTCCATGAAACACGGAAAGAAGCTGAAAAGGATTTCTGTTTAAAAGCTTTAAAGTATATTCAATGAAAAGAACCTAAAGAGAAAGAATAAAAGATAAGTTCTAATAAATTAGAATCTCAAAATTTAAAATTTTCCTAACGTTGCTTATCCTAATAATATAAATATATTAAGTTAAAATGCCAAAAAACATTTTAATTTCTAAAAAATATTCGAAATAATTAAATGGTAATTTTAATGCCAGAGACCCCTATAATCAAAACACCCGAAATGGAACAATACGAGGAAGAAACGGGAAATCTTGCTATTTGGAAAGGGAAAGTTAGCAAAAATTTCACAAATTGGCAAGATAAGAAAATAAAAGAAGATACTAAGAAAAAAAAATCTGAAACTTTATTACTTTCACGAGAAGAAAGAGATCGTGGCAAGTTAGATGATAAACATCAAAAAGACGTCGATAAAGATTATGAACATTTAATTGTTTCTTATGTTTGATTTTCCTGTATCTTTTACATTAACTTATATCGTTTATTTGTTCTTTTCATCTCCTTTCTTGTTTTTTTTTAACAATATAAAAGAAAAATATTAACGAGTAATAAAATCTAAAATCTTGGTTGTAAGCGTGATAAACTCGTCCACTTCAAAGTTTTCCTCGATCCTTCCCGACCACACATTACTATAAGCAAAATTGTATTTAATGCTCTCATCAAACGATTTCATCAAGAAATAGGCTGTCATCTCAGCTAATACTTCATTAAACGCATAATCCTCTTTCGGATGCTTTGCGATCTGTAATTTTTTGATGGTTATGTGATGCCCGATTTCATGAAATACGGTGTGAGATGATCGTTCATGGATGGTTATATGATTGAAGGCTGGAAGGTATGACCCCTTTTTTTCTTGATGCTTGAAATCCTCAGTAATTTCGACCTCTGGAAAATATTCCTTGACAAAGTTCAGTGCTACCTCGTAATCAATTTCAGCGTTTTTCATGATGACCTCATCGATTTTCTCTTGCTCTTTCAGATAATTCTCGTACTCTGAAGTTTGCCAGATGTCAAAAGTATTCCCGTGCTTGAAATAGGACAGTATTTTTTCCTCTGTTTCCTTGAATTCTCCAAGAAATAACTCATCCTTCTTGATTTTGTGGAAAATGGGAACTCGTACTTTATACGCTTTTGAACCCTTTAACACTTGGATGCTTTGCTTTTGCCAATTCTGGTAGCTGTTCATAATGCCTACGAACTTTTTATCTCCTCTCTCTTCTGCTTGAGCCATAATATAAAAAAAATTGCCAAAAGAATAGTGGTGGACTTGCTTATAGTCGGCAATGATGCCTATGAAATCTTGGATGGTTTTTTTCTCTACGAACTTCTTGTATAACTCATAAAACTCCTTTTTCTCAATTTCTTTTTGTTGTCTATAGTATTGTTTTTGTTCAGGGGTAAATTTTTTCTCGTAATTGTTCTTTCCTTGAGGTTTATTATCTAGAATTTTTTGCATGGAACTCATCTTCTCTCTAACCTTCTCAGATCGTTTTCTTCCAAAATGGTAGTTATCTCGCTCAGATCAAGGGCTAAATAGCGATCAATTATCGCATCATCCCCAGAATCGATCAGATACTGACAATGATGACATACTCCCGTAGTCAAATTTCTATAATCGAAATATTTTAAGCACAAGGGACATTGTGCTAAAGCTAAACTTTTCATCTTTTTCCTCCTTTCATTTTTGGTTTGTAATATGGTAATAAGGAAAAAGCTCGTTTTATTTGTGATCAGTGCTTTGGTTTAGTAAAATAATGAAACGAGGGTATCAATAGTTCTAATTAGATGATTATTCCATAAAGGCATTACTCTACTCTACAAATAGCAGTAAAATGAATTTCCATATCCCAATTAATTGAAATCTTATCATATTTTTTAAAGTCTTTTATTTGAGTCTTATACGGAGGAACTGTCATTTCCCTCCAATGTTCTAATATGAATAGAGATGTCCTGCAAGAAATCTTAGGGAGGAGTCTAGAATCATTTCTCTATGAAGATGAACTGTAAACAAGATGTAAACAAAAATCAAAAATAATATAAAAATAAATGATATTAAAAAATAACAAAATTAGAAAAAACTTACTTCAATCTTGCGTCTTAATTCCTTTAACTTCTCGTTAATTTCCTCTTTGGTGTTGGAACGGTTGATCCTCACAGAGAATACTTTTGAACTCTCCGTTTTGACATTCCATTTCTTTTGAATGACTAATTCAGCCATCTCATCCAATGCTTGTTGGGTAAGCTCGAAATCATCTCCGAACAAGTATTTCATGTTAGCAACGGTGAAATATTTTTTCACTTCCGATCCCGAATGAAAGGGTTCTTTTTCCATAAACCCCGTTTTTTCATTGATATAGTCATGAAGCATTCTCTTTTCTCATCTCCCTGTAATCAATTTGTTTACAACCACAATAGATCTTATCATATAATTTATTAAATGTTTACAAGTCGTCTACATAAAAAGAAAAAAATAAATAAGAAAAATAATAGAAAAAAAAGAAGTTAGTTTTTTATTTCTTGACCTTATAATTCTGGAAATAATGGTGACACGCTCTACACATGAAAATGAGATAGTCCACTTCAAACGTGTCGCACTCCTTAGGTAAATCCAAGTCAAGTAAGGTTTCCTTATCAACGTGGAATACGTGAAGTTCTCGATTTCTACACGAGGGACATGGTTTCGAGATCTTAGCTACTTTCTTGGAAACCTCTTCTTTTCTCACAATATTTTTCTCACTATAGACATTTATCAAGCAATCACTAAATTCAGGAGCATCTCCCAAGATTGTTTGAATCAACTCCTCTTGAGCAATATCTTCATCGGGAAATGTTATTTCCATACCATATTTAACCGTCTTCCTCTTTTTTTCCTCCTTAGTTGTTTATAGGGTAAAATACTTGATTTCATAGTGAGCTAATAACTCCTTGCAGAAATCTTGCTCGCTCTTGGTCAAGGCATTCTTAGCACCTTCCATGAAACTGCGTCTTACATGTGCCCCTAAATCCGCTATTTCTGGTCTATCCGATAACTTACCTTGAATGTCGTATCTCCCTTCAAACGTCTTTCCGTCTTCATATTCGATGGTAAACCACGTCTTATAATAGACCACGTTTCCCGGACTCATGGCAATTATCCAACCGTTTGCCTCTCTCCATGAAGTAAACGTAATGGGATAGGGATCAATTCCATCACACTCTCCATAGTCAAAGGTGATCCGTTTCATTTTGATTTTGTTTCGTTCTTTTCTTGAATTATAAAACCTTACAAACCCAGCGATTTGATTTTCACACATTTTTTTCATTCCTCCTATATTTTTTTTACATGATTTTTGAAGCTTGATAATAATGATATTCCTTACCTTCTCTCACGAGATTCTTGGCAGAGCCTAACAGCTTGAGAAATCGAGCATAATAATAGATGTCGGGATGCTCAGCTTTGAGGAGCTTGTAAAACCCTTCGGTCTTGTATGGACACAAGGAACACCCAAATCTCACCTCTTGGTCTTTATCCTTATTAAACTCTCGATACATCGTCTCATAGGGATTTGGTTCAAGGTGTAATGGATCGACCAACGCTTTCAGATCCTCGTAGCTCAAGTGAAATATGGGATAATGTTGAAACACCAAAAATTGATTATCTGGCTTTGAAATGGCAGAAATCTTGATATTTGGGTTCATTTTTGCCCGATTTGGTGATTGGTTTTTCATGATGCCGATGAATTCCACCACGTTGTTAATGGGACTCTTTCCGTATTCTCTATAATCGGTAATTTGGTTTCTGCCATTGCGAATGGTTTCATAATACGTGTGTTTATGTGATTCCTCCTCTTGTAGTTCCCAGCTCCTTGTTTCCTTGTTAAAAAATGATTGTTGGTAAGTATCTTTCTGGGTGATGTATTGACTTTTGAACTGAGATGTCAGCTTTCCTTTCTTGAATTTATCCAAAGCAAATGCTACTACATCATCCTTGCTGGAATAAGTTAGCTTTTTCGGATAAGGAATTTTCTGCTTATCCATAATTTTTAATAATTTAGCTACTGATAACCGATATTGAATTTTTAACTCAGTTGGATAAAATTGAGTCTCATCAAGCAATCCGACAGGTTCTGTTTTTCCGTTTCTGGTACACCATCTCCCATCGAAATTTCCGATCTTGGGCACTCCGTTCCTTTCCAGCACGTTAGAGGCGTTTTCCTCTCTTGAAAGGATGATCAGAGGGGAATTTAGCTTCTCGCAGTAGTAAGTCGTGTATTCTCGATCTCCCATATGAGTCAATTTCGGAACTTCGTGAAGGGATACCCCATGACTCTTAAAATCGTATTTATTCATAACGTAGGCTAGTGTTGCTGTACTGTGATATCCCGAATGAATGGATGCAATCCATCTTATCCTTGGAAAGTGAAGATCTTCTCTGGCGATGTTGATCAACTCCACGAAGACCTTCACCCCACCAAGCTTGCTTTTCAAGTGAAACGAGCTATACTCGTTTTCGGCAATGAATCGTCTGAAGTCGGGAGAGTTAGGGTGATATCGTTTCAAGAAGGGATATTGTTCGAAAAAATACTCGTCAACTTCTGACTTGAATTCTTGTAAAAGTTCCTCAGGGTAATAATTCGGATCGCAAGTGAACTTTTTTAAATTTTCTAAGTACTCTTCCCAACTGTTATCAAACCCAGAAAGGTAGTTAAGATATTTTTCCCTCATCTCATCATAAAACTGCTCGAACTCTCGCAAGGCTAACATTACTTTTTTCACTTCAAAATTGTTGTTTTTTGGTTAAAAGAGAAAATGACGGTCTAGATTTAAATCAGTGCAGTACTTTGGTTTACTAATTTAATCTAATCAAAATGTGGAAATTTATCCTGTACTAAATTCATATCTCATGAATATTTCCCCCTAAAAAATTATCTTTCAAGAATGCTTCATCTCTCATTATAATTGAAATCTTATCCTACATTTCACGTATTTTATTTGCGGGGGAACTGTCTTTTTCCCCGTGATTTCAAGGAGTCATTCATCCATTCTGCATTAATCTTAAGGAGAAATTCAGAAGGTACTGAAATGACCAACTATCATTGGAGAAAAAGAACGGCAAGGTCATTCTTGACGGGGGTGTTTGAGAAAAAGCAATGTGAACCAAGGCGAAATCCAACTGTTTCCCGTCTTGATGCCTCTTGCCATGAAATATAAAAAGATGATTTTCCTCTTAAGAATGAGGAGTGCTTTGGTTTTTTAAGCTGATTGGAAGTAAAATAAAGAAGATCATGAAATTTTTCTTTATCTTGAACCACACTAATTGTAAACAAAATGTAAACAAAAAAAAAACACTAAAAAAATAAGAATAAAAAAAATCAAAAAATTAAAAGATCCCTCATTCATGGTTATCAATGACTTCCCACATCGCACTTCGTTCTCTCGTCATTTGCGTGTTTAATGCATCGAGATTGTCCAGCACCTCAAACAATTCCTCCCTCACTTGCAATATGTCCACTTCTTCAAGATCTATCCGATGGATTAAGTCATCAATGGTGGAATAGATCCTCATGAAAATTCCGTGAGAAGGGGGAACATCTCTCTGCCCGAAGTTATTTAGCTTGGTCATTTCTACAAACAATTCATTCATGAGTTCATTCTACCCTCTTTTTTTTCATTCAATATGGTATTTTGAACAGGTATTTTTAATAGAAAAAAATAAAATAAAATAAAATAAAAAATCATAATTTCGTTCTGCATTCCGTACACAGTTTTATTTCCCAGCCATCCTCTTGAACTAACGCGAATACTTGCTCTTTGGCACATTTCGGACACATTGCTTTCTGCGTCTTCCCAAAAAGAAATTCATTAATCAACGCTTTTGCGATAGCTTCCCATCCACTTGGTGTATCGGTCGGAATGGAGTGCACGGTGATCGCGAACTCTTTACTAGAGTTTCTTATTGAAAGGTCTTTCGCAATTTCTTCGAATATCTCGGCATTCATGGCTGAAAATGTTTCGAGATCCTCGATGTACGTATTTCCTAACGCAAGTTGTTCCAACAATCCCTCATTAGTAAACACGGGTTTCTCGATCTTATCTCCATGCCTCTGTATTTTCATGTACCGACATTCATTATCTAAATAGGAATACGCCAACTCCCCACTTTCAGAGATGATGTCCCAGTCCGTCTCATTATATTTCAATACTAACAATCTTGTTTTTGTCATGCTTCTTTTCTACCTTCCTTTATTCTCACAAAACTCCCCTTTTCTTCCTCAAGAGCTTGAAGAATTCTATTTGGAGAACACTTGATTAAATTGTTTAAAACCCTCTTATACTCCCCTAACCCAGTACTCGTTCGCAAGATGTAATAATTATCTTTGAAAAAGGGTTCTAAAATATCCCTATATTTTTGACCCATGATGACGATTACCTTTCCATACAAGGCTAAATTCTCAAGGATTTTTGCATCCAATGTGGATCGCAATCGGTCCTTGTCTTTCTTGGTCTGGATCACGGTGTTATAAGGTTCGATGATCTTGCTTCCCATAATTAGTCCGTGCTTGGCACTTACGATAAAAAAGTCGGCATGCAATTTTATTGCGATTAATTTCGATTTTTTAAACATGTCCCCTTGATATAACTCGCTTGCAGGAGCTTTATGGTCGAGTTTTTGCTTGGAACATGCCACGATAACTGCGATCCGTTCACCTAACGGTCTTTCTTGCTGGTTTTCATCGCTAGATAAAGAAAAAAAAGAAAGTAAGGTGGTTTGATCTTTTAGTTGCTTACTGCTCATGAATCTCATCCTCCTCTCTGGTTTCTGAAAAATTTAACATTGATTTTGGGAATTCTCCAGTAAGTGCTACGTGTACTTTAACCAGCTCGGTAAAGATATATTGCAAGAAGGAATCGTTTTCAAGAGTGTGGATGGTATTTCTTTCAGTATCGTTTTCAATGTTCGTTAGATAAATCCCCCCGCTTTCAATGGATTTGGTTTTTGGCACGTGGGACACTTGTCATAATCGGGTTCTAAAGGAGCATGGTCACAATACATGCAGTAAATAACTTCATCTACAACTGCGGTTCTCAACAAGGATAACAATTCTTCGCTCATTTTTCTCACTTCGGTTTTTGTCTGAGTTTTGTGTTAAGATAAAAAGGAAGTTCCTAGATTTATATCTCATGAGTGCTTTGATTTATTAAAATAATAAAACCTTGATGTATATACTACTAATAATATGAATTCTAAATAATGGATTATTTCTCCTGTATAAATTAATTTTAAACTGTTCTCCAAATCTCATTTTATATTGATTATGACTCTTCACCTCGCGTGTCTTAAAATAGATATGAAATTTATCGATATTAATTAAAATATTCAATAAAAAGAAAGTAAAAAAATTCTAAAAAAATTATACCTGTGATTCTTCCAATAAAATCTGATAAATCGTTTCAAATCCCTCCCTGAAGTTTTCAATCGACGTGACCTTGATCGATTCCATCGAAAAGTCAGCTCTGGAGTTGGGAATCGCTACCGCTTTCTGCAACAGTTGGATGCTTTCCCAAAATTTCCGATTGGAATATCCCCCGATTTTCTTAATCCACTGATCAAAATTCGGTTGCTTCAAGAGAGGAATGATGTCAACGTCTTCTAACTCATAAATAATGTCTCGTAATTTTTCCGCGGATCGGGCATAATCCCGAATACCACAGGGAGGAATTTCATGAATGATGGTAAAGGGATAATCAGCCATGGCATTTGCCCAAAATAATATGAAATAATGATGCGTCGCTCCTAAATAATAGATGTATTTTCGCTCTGGTTGGCGTCGCTTGAGCTTACTGAGCCAAAATCCCAACCGGGTTTGAAACGCAAATTCGGATTGGATGGACAAGTCTTTCGCGGGAAGGTTGTAATCGGAGCGAAGGGGGTGCATCTCGATTTCATACGGAATGATGGTAAGGGGTTCTGAAATGATGACCTTTTCAAAATTTTCATCACAACGGATGGCTTTCATGAGATTGTGAGTAAATCCCTCTGAAATCTTTTTTCTGCCATATTTCGCGCGGGTTTTTTCTGCCCGTCCGCAAGGTAAAAAAACCAATGGTTTGAGAGGATCGGGAAACCAAAAAAGGGTGTGAACAAACCACGTATTATTTTCGGTGGTGAAAAAGCAATTGTTAAAGCCTTGCTTATCTGGAAGCTTGTTGAATGCGGAACTTTTTTTCTTGAGCTCTTCTTGAGTAATGATATTTCAACTCCTGTTGATTTTTGTGTTATGAAGAAAAAAGATATGACTAGATTTATATCATTGGTGTGTTTTGGTCTACAAATTTAATCTAATGTTAATGTTGGAAAATATACTGTATGAAAAATAGAATGCTTGATGATTTCTTCCTAAGATACTGAATTTTAAATGCTTTTAGTGTCCTAATTGTTTGAAATCTTATTGACTATTATCCTAAATATTTTGTTATTCCTTTTTTTGGAGTAGCTGTATTTTTCCTCGAAATTTAAAGAGTTCTACAATACTTCCTGCCTTAATCTTAGGGATGAATTCAGAATTGTTTTTCTGTATTAGAAAGTAAAAAAAAAAAGAATTTAGTATTTTTTATTGAGGTCTTTGCAACTCCGCATGTGCTAACAAAGTAGTTCGACGTAACCATTCTCTTTCTTCATTTGATAATCGTAATATCCATTTTGCATACCTATCTGCTTCATCTTTTGAAATTCCCCGACCACAGCGTAGATAAATTTTAGTGATCGATGATTTTATGAATTTGATAAAAATTTCAGCCTCATACTTCTTTATCGGAAAGCAGAGTTCTTCTTTTTGACAAAATAATATCGCAAAAGCGATGCAATCAAAGCAATTGATACACCGATCTTCCTTTGTGAAGCATTCCCCAAAATACTTATGTATTTGCGATACATACTCAGGTATCACCATTTTACTTGGTTTTTGTGGTCTTTCAATATTGCTTTTTATATTCATAACCATATCCACTCTACAATCATTTTATTTAATTCGAATCTAATTCTCACGTGAATGAATAACCAAATAATAGATTCCACCACCAAAAAAATAATAACAGGTTTCTTAGAAGATATGACTTGATTTGGTCTCCTAAACGGATCGTTATTCCAATTATTTTGGTATTTTTTTATTTTTGTATGCCTTAGTCTATTCCTATTATTTTTCATTCTTGTATACCTTATTTTATAGATCATTCCTATCTTAATATAGATCCTTAAAAACGTCACGAAATAAAAACCCAATTCGATTGTCGATAGAATTAAGAAAAATGTTTGGTAAATATGAAACATTTTTCCATACATTCATTAAATTTAAAGAAATCAATCAAGCAAGAAGGAATACTAATTAATAGTAATATTAAAATTTCTTCCATAACACTCGAAGTAGTTACGTGCCATGGGTTCGAGTGAATGAGGATCGCACCGAGATCATTGAAGGACCATTTTAAAAAAGTGCGTGCGTTTAAATTGCGTTTTCATCACTTTTTTTTATTTAAAAATTACATCGTCATATTCTTGTCATCTTTAAGAACCGATGAACATCGCAACCAATTTTTGCTGTGGATCATAGCGAATGCTTTCGATGATGAGATCATCCATGCAATGACCCCAAATTCCATACTTTTTCTTTCCACTCATCATGATGTGAGCATCTTCGGAACAGTAAATTCTCACATATCCCTCATAAATGCTTTCAAACAAGTTCAATCGGTTAAATCCTCCAGGATTGCTGAATCTAAAATAGACTTCTTTCTTTAACGGATACGAGAACCATATTGTAATTGTCTCATCTGCAATTATGATTTCTTCTGGATTAAGAATAGTAGCCCTGACTTTTTCATCTTTAAATGAGTTTACAGGTACTGGCGAGTTAGAACCATGAATGTTGGCACGAATTTCGAAACGCTCATGATCTCGGGGAAATGGGGCAAACTCTTCTTTATTAACCGGTTTAACATGCATACCACCTGGAAAGAGTGTTTTATTTTCTCTCAATTTGTTTCCTCACTTATGTAAGCATTAATCAAATTTTCCTCAACTTGTATTACTCCCATGTTCGCTAATGAGACCTTCTCTTGGACCTTGCACTTAATGTGGGAAAATGCCTTTTTTAGCATGAGAGTATCGGGAATCTTCAAGTACGGAAAGATTTTTTCCATGAATTGTCTATGAAGAGTACTATCCCGAATACCCGCTTCCTTACAGATATTATGCATGGTAATCCCCGGTAGGTCGCAAGAAATCATTGTGAGCACGCAAATTACCGCTGCAGCCACCTCTTCTTTCGATTGTTGGAGATTTCGATAAAAAAATTCCAGAAGTAAGAATGCATTTGACAGTAAAATCTCACCTGGGGAGTTATACACATTGTTAAAAATGGAAACGATGTATTTCTTCACGATCGCTATTTTATCCCGCTGGATATACTCAGGATAATACCTCTTTATTATCATGTTAAGCTTAGTTGTAAATTCGTAATATCCCATCTGAGACATTTCCAAATATTTTGGAAGAGAAACCAAGATCCCCTTGGTCTTTAGGAACATGTACAATATAATTGATCCTGTTATTTCAAAAGCTCGATATTTCGAGTGTTTACTAATTTTCTTTCGAATAGAATCGTAAAAAGAAATAAATTCATCAAATGAGGTATCCATGGTCGAAATGTTAAATAGCTTTAGGGATTTAATATAGAACTCACGGATTGGATAAAGGGAAAGTTCGGCATTCAATTCCTTAATCTGAACCAACAAGAATTGATCTTGACTTGGAACGTGATGTTCTAGATAAAGTTGATATGCAACACGCAACCCTCTTTTAAACTCACTGAAGGAAATACCTGAAACTTGACAGAATTGTTCCGTGTCAATTTCTTCTCCTTTCAATCTAAAAAACAGGTAGATCACCATGGGAGTTAATAATTTCACGTTCCGAAACTTTGTCTGTTTGTTAACATGAGAATGAAGTAAATAAAGCAAGTCTCGACAATCTTCCTTATATGTAGCCAAGTGATACCATTTTAGTTCCTTGATAATCAAATTAAACCCGTCTGAAAAGGGTAGAATATATCGCCTATAGAGGTTATTCACAGAACTAATAGTGCGCGGAGGATCGAATGACTCCCCTATCATGCGGAAAGAAAGACCTTGATCGTGTAAAATTCTAATCTGATCCAATTGCTCGTGAAAAGTTTCCATGATACTACATCCAAATGGTAGTATTTAAACAAAAAAACTGAATAGAAATAAAATCACAAAATAAACTTACATCATTTTAAAAAGGAAGAATCCAATCATCGATTACTGATAGTGTGGGATCTTTTGGGATTTTGCCCAAGCATTCTTGAATCATTTGGTAATTTGAGTCTATGGTGTGTGATGTGGTCTTTAAAATGGAAGCGATTTCTCTCTTAATAATTTTGGGAAGTGTAAAAAACACGATACCTAAAATAGTCCTTGCGGATCTAGGTTTGTTAATTTGGGACAGTACACGGCACACCACCGCTATTCTTTCTTTTATGAGTCCCTCGTTTTCTAAGAGAATTAAGGATGACTTAGAAATGGGAGTGGTTTTTCTAGTATGTTCTTCCTTCTCTATTTGTTCTTTTATTTCGAGTAATATTGAATCAAACAGTTGAACCACTGGTCTATAACTCATGTAAATGCACGAAATTCTTGGAGTAATCGGTTTTTCGTGATTTTCAATTATCTTTTTAATTTTTTCCTTGCGAGCTTTGAATTCATTGATTCTATCTCGTCTAGAGGTCTCTTTTTCTGAGAGTGTGCTTGGAGTAAATGATTCATGCCTAACGAAATGCCTGAGCATGATGAACCTTACTTTTCTATCTTCTTCATGATTTGGTTCGACTTCAGGATTAGTCGAGCCAACGAGTTGTCCAAGACTCAAGTTCCAGTCCAACTTAATATATGAACGGTAAATATTTTGCCTGTAAAATAAATGTATGTCTTCATAATCTTCTCGCTTTAGAGAAATTCCCCCATACAGATATTCCGGAGATTTTTTTCGACGTGGAGAAGGGAACTTATATTCATGTTCGTCAACAGGGTTCAACCGTCTGAGAGCATGGTGTAGTAATCTAAATGAATCGTTCTCCTGAGATGGATTCAGCTTAACGTCTTTTGGGATGTGCAAGTAGGGAAATATTATATCTAAAAAGATGCGGTTCAAATTATATCGTGTAACGTGTGTTATCTTACAAATTCGAGTGATGTCGACTTGGGATGGATCATGAGCTATAAGAATTAAGGAACATGCTACTGCTGCGATGAATTCCTCTTTTTTAGTTTGGAGGTGTGGATAAAAATGAGATAAAATTGCATAGATGTATCTCTTTTCAACCTTTTCAGGTGTCATTTTTTCCATGAGAAAGGTAATATAATTCATCGTGATTGCTTTCTTATCCCGGGAAACATATTCAGGATAAAGGGGCATGATGATTTTTTTGAGAACTTTTTGGAAATCCCCTGGATGAAATGGGTATAATTGGACTAACTTGGGGATGCTTATCAACACGCCATTAATTTTTAAATACATGTAAAAAAAAACAGGCCCGAATCGTTCAATTTTCTTATCTCTACTAAAGCATACCCGATATCGGATTCGCCAGAAAGTGTTTAAAAAATCTTCACAATGAGAATCATCATCCATTCCTTGTATGTCTAAGAATTTTAATACCCTTAAATAAAAAACGAGGATTTTCTCGTATAAATATCGATTCGCATCATCCTCCTTCGTGATCTTTACCCTAATGGCTTCATGAATTTCCTCCCAAGGGATTTCGATGTGTTCTAATAGATCATATACTGCTTCTCGAAATCGAAATTTTTCTTGATTCTTGTGCAAAGGAGGGTCCTTTGTCATGAATGTATTTAACTTCAATTCTA
>Ga0307442_1001110_pt1 | contig 13266 bp, 10 predicted proteins | sample SalMarWE160430MG_FD_202143 | JGI IMG/M metagenome (GOLD analysis project Ga0307442, IMG submission 202143) | Salt marsh sediment microbial communities from the Plum Island Ecosystem LTER, Massachusetts, United States - WE1604-30 | ecosystem: Environmental > Aquatic > Marine > Intertidal zone >... | reverse complement strand
ACTTAGTACATCAGTATCGATGATTCAAATTAAATCGTATACGGACCAAGTAATTTCTTAATGCATTCATATTGAGGTGATAACAACTCACGTACATTCGGACTCATCTTTTTCCAGCTTCTTCCAATTTTTTTCAGAACCCATTCGTTGCCTTCATCTTTAGTCATCCCGAATTTTACATAAGTTAAATGTAACAAAGAAGTAAACCCTTTTAGATGCGCAGCAGCATCAGCATTTATCAAACATTCCGCTTCGGGTGTAGTGGTTTTCCCTGGCACGCTACCTCTATGATTCAGAATACAATCTTTAATGATGGAAATTTTTTCTGAAGGATAATCATACTTTTTCAGTAGTTTTTCAGCTTCTTCTGCACCATAGATATGATGTTTTTTATGAAGTGATTCATCCTTTATTCCGGCATAATCGTGAAGTAGTGCAGCAAGCTCAACGATTTCAGGATCAGCTTTAAAGATAGGGGCAAATTCTTTGGCGTATTCAATAACATAAAGAATATGATCTTTCCATATTCCGTAACCAAATGCATTTGTTTCAGATTTGCAGGCATCCTCGACAATTTTGTAGAGCTCAGCTAATTCGTTTTTATTCATTCTTAAGTTGAACTTTATCTTTCAGCCTAAATATTGTGGAAGACGACATCCAGTAAATATCGTTATTTCCATTCTGTGGGCTATTCAGTAATTGTTTTAATGAAGAATAAGAATGGTGCTCTTTATCGGATAGTTTTGCATCTAATCTTCTGCTGGTAAAAAAGAAATACTTTCCATCTCTCGTTACATAAGGACAAAAATCCAGTTGTGGTGAATTGATATTCTCTCCTAAATTTTTTGATGGCAGCCACGTCCCGTTTTCATCATTAAAACTGATATATAAATCCCCACCCCCGGGACCATCTTTTCTTCCCCAATTAGAGAAAATAATATAACTTTCATCCGGGGCTATAAAAGCATTGAATTCATCGGTTTTGGAATTAACAGCTTCTCCTAAATTCCCGGGTTCTTCATAGTTCCCGTCTTTAAATTTTGATACCCAGATATCTTCACTACCAAGTGATTTATCTGTTTGAGCAGTAAAGTAAAGATTTCCGTTATCTGCAATGGAAGGATAAAACTCATCGGCATTTGAATTGATCGTGGAGCCAACATTAATTGGATCACTCCAGCCTGAATCGGTTTTTGTAACATACCAGATATCATAGTCTTTAACATCGCCGGTCTTTTCAATTGGTCTGTTTGAAGAAAAGAACAGCTTCTTTCCATCTGTAGTAATAAATGGTTCTATGTTGCTGTAGTTATGAGAAAAAGAAACTATTTCAGGATTGCTCCACCCTGTTTTGGTTTCTTTTGTTACGAGAATTACGCCGAATGAACCTGTCCAGAGCGAATAATAGAATTCTTTTCCATCAGGAGTAAATGCAGCATCTCTTTCTCCTAAGTTCGTAGAAACAAATCCTGGTGCAAATACCTGGGGATTATCGCCTGGTTTTTGCTGACCTATAAATTCACCCCTGAGTACATTGGTTTTGTAACTTTCATTATGTTTTATACAACCGGAAAGAAAGAAGATTATGAAAACACTTATAGTAAAATTGATTAACAAAAGGGATTTATGATTGTATGCTTTCATATTTTTTACTCATCTCTGTGAACAATGTCGGGTGAAAATGCCGGTAAACAAACTGCTATGTATTCCGCTCCTTCCTGCAGGGGAGTGCTGTATCTTATCCATTCACCTTTTTTAGCTATGATAGCTTCACCAGCTCTTACCTCAAAAGTTTCAGCTTTTGTTTCCACTTTAAGTAAGCCATTAAGTACTACTGTATATTCATCGAATTCAGGTGTTTGTCCGGATTCAATCCAGCCGCCGGGACTTTTCATTCTTGCAATGCTTACGGAATCATTTTTTGAATTTACTCTTCCAATAAACTCTTCGATGATCTTGGGTTTATTACCGGCGGATTCTATTCTTGATGGAGACTTTAAAATCGTAGGCATAATTTATTTTTCCGGTCCTTCCTGCCAATCGATTAGTTCACCGTTTTTAAAGAAAAATATTATATCACCGTAATACCATTGGGTAAATACTCCCCATGGTTCAACGTTTTTGTCCATACGGTCGGGTTTTCCCCAGCCGTCTTTAACCATTTCATCTTTCATTCCCTTCCAGATCTGCTTTTGTGCTACCCTTCGTCCGAACTTCTTTCCATACTTCATTATATAAAGTTCCCTGTATCCTGTTTCCACTTTTAGTTTAAGCTCCGGAATTAATAAGTTCATACTGTCAATGTCAGATTTTAATTCTTCAATTTCCGCATTTAACTTATCTTTTTTTTCTGTAAGGGATTTGAATTCTTTGTTAAAATTTTCTGGTGTCATCTGGGCAAAAGAAATAGCCGGAAAAAAATAAAAGCAAAAAAGAAGAAACAGAATTCTATTTATCATTATTAATCCCTTATTTCCGCAAAATAAATTTTTGTGTGTGGAAATTCTAAACGTCAAGCTCTTTAAACTCACCTGCAGTTTTTGTGAATATCCATATAGCGATAATTCCCACAATTGAATGCGCCGCAAGTGTGTACATAATATATTCCGGGTGACCCGATACTTCAAAACTTCCCATCAAAGCTGTATAAATACCACTCAATATGGCGCCAATAAAAGTGGCTAAGAAGTTGGTACCCATATATAATCCGGCTTTTTCTTTTGGTGCGATCCAGGTAATGTATTCCTGGATTCTTGGGGAAGAGATCATCTCACCAACTGCAAAGAGAAATACTCCCAGAAAAACTAAACCGTTTGTCATCGTGACGGAGAAACCTAATACTACAAAGCCAAGTGCAGCCATAAAAATTCCGAGGAGGAAAGAAGGTATCGCGCTTCGTTTTTCAAATGTTCTTGAAATAAGGAGTTGAAAAATAATGATGATGTATCCGGTATGTGAAATTGCCTCGGCATTGATCTTCCAGACATTTCCATCCTGGTGCGAAATGATACTCGTTATTCCTGAACCCAGAACCGATTTTACTCCTTCGTATAAAGCAGCAGTGTTTAAATAATCATCTATGTACACAGCCAGAACATTAAAGAATGCCCAAAATGGCATCCAGAAAAAGATACCCAACAAAATTATGAAGACAAGAAATTTATAATCGGTGAGAGCCTCGCCCATATCCTTGAATTTTTTCTTGATCGTGATTCCTTCAATTTCACGAGGAGGTTCTTTGTAAAAGAATAAAGTTATAAGGAACATTACTCCAATAGCAATCGCTGCTGTGATAAATACATAATTCCATGATATCACTCTTAATTTTCCCATTATAATCGGACCAAAAGAAGCTCCAACATTTACCATCGCGTAAAAAATCCCAAATCCAAGAGTTTTATTTGTTTGGTCAGTTACTACTCTTACTGTACCCGATACGAGAGGTTTAAATATTCCCGCAGCAAAACCTATACTGAGCATTGTTAATGCAATACCTGAGAATGATTTTGTAAATATCAACAGCAGAATAGAAGGAAGGTAAGCGAGATAAGAAATAATAAAAACTTTTTTGAATCCGTACTTATCTGCAAAAGTTCCTGAAAATAATGGTACAAGATAAGACAAAGCTAAAAATATGCTCTGGATAATTCCGAGGTCTCCTTTGGAATATCCAAGCTGTTGAAGATAGATACCGAATCCCATATAAATGCCGTAATAGGCAAATCTTTCAAGGACTTCTATAGAATTAGCTATCCAGAAAACGGGTTTAAATGGTGTTCTTTTGCTCAATGGACTTTCCTTCCTCACTTATTTTTTGTTTACAATTTAACGGTTAGGGTAAAAGAGTCCAAACTATAAATTCAATAATTTCTTTTAAAGAAATTTCTTAAGATTACCGGACAAATAATGCTGCCAGAGCATTCGTGCAGCAACGGAACGATAGGGTTTCCACCCTTTAGCTATTTTAATAATCTTTTCTTCGGAAGAATGAGATTTTAATCTTTTGATTATTTTTATCGTGTTGACGATTGCGATATCACCGGATGGAAATACATCTGGTCTTTTCAGTGCCATAAGTAAATAGATATCTGCGGTCCAGGAACCTATTCCTTTAATTTTCATTAACATTTCTTTTGCAATTGCATCGTCTGCTTTATTCAGATTTCGAAAGTTTAAATTTCCCCCTATGATAGCATTTGCAACATTTAACAGGTAAGCAGACTTTTGTCTTGTAACACCAAGTGATTTCAAATATTCAATTCCTAATTGATGAAAACGCCGCGGTGTGAAGGGAATAATATGTTTCTGCAGTTTTTTGAACATAGCTTTTCCTGAAGCAAGGGAAACCTGTTGTTCAAGAATTATTCTTATCAAGGTTGCAAATCCCGGTTTTCTGCCCCATAAAGGAGGAACACCTTCGTTATTTAAAAGCCGGGCTAAATCTTTATCAACAGATGCAAGATAATGTACTGCTTTGTTTAGGCTTTTCTTGTTTAATGAAATCATATTAGGTGCAATCATATTTTATAAGCGATTTAAATAAATGCTTATAAGTAAATCATTGGACTAAAAAATGTGTTTTGAATAGGAGAGCTCACCCTAAATCCCTCACTTAAAAAGAGAGGGATTTTATAGTTAAATCTGAATCACCGCTTCTCATTTGAAGAGAAGGGGGCGGGGGATGAGTTCAAAAATTCAACAGCAAATTTTAACGGTTTATAAAAAACAACTTGATTTGATAAATTAAGGTTTCTTTTTATCTCTCAATTCATTCATAAATTCCAGCTGGATTTCCTGTATCTCAAGCAAGCGTTCCCATTGATGCATTAACAGGTGATCTAATTTCTGATGAAGCTGTCTTATTTCCAGTTCAGCTTTCAGATTTATTTTATAATCGTATTCACCTCTGAGCCGGTCCTTTACTTCCTGGCGGTTCTGGCTCATCATTATTACAGGTGCCTGAATAGATGCAATGCATGAAAGGACTAAATTTAAAAGTATAAATGGAAAAGGATCGAATGGTTTCGAGACAAGCAGGTACACATTAATGAACATCCAGATGAATATTATTGTTAAAAAGATGATAATGAATCTCCAGCTTCCCCCAAATTCAGCAATTTTATCCGATAGTCTTTGTCCGAAGGTAAGTTTTTCATCGAATTGTCTATCTACATTTGTAGAAACAAGCTCTTCATTCTTTATACTTTCGAGTACATCTTTCTCAAGCGTGGTTAACTCGCCATGTTCTAATTCCATCAGCGATTTTACATATTCAAACTTGTATTTATTAAGATCATCTCGGCAAATAAATCCGTCTGTGTTCCAATCGGGATATTTTTTCCGAATAAGATTTTCGATAGCAGGTCTCAGAATTTCAGCGGGTAAAAGATTTACATTTTTTTTTGTTTTGCCGCATATCTGGCAGTGGTGTTCATCGTTCGGATGAGATTCATTCTTTTTCATGATTTTATTTCATTGAAGTTAATTGGTTAAAATTGATTGTCAAATATTATTATAAAAACACTTAGTGTTTTTTAGTGTTCTATGTGTCTTGGTAGTATATTGTGTGTTGAGGACTTAACCACTAAAACACTAAGATCACCTGGTTTCACTAAGAGTATTTTTATTGCCAGAAAAAATAGAATAAATTTTCTAAATATTCAGACGTACAATTAATGGAAATAATTATAAGAAAAATATTACAATCTAATTTGTGAACCGAGCTCGACAACCTGGTTTGGGGGGATATCATAATAAGCTGTAAATCCAAAAGCATTATGCGACATAAAAGCAAACAGCTTTGTTCTCCATCTGCTCATACCGGATTTTTCTTTTGGCAGAACCATTTCTCTACCTAAAAAGTAGCTGATCTGATTAGGCTTGAAATCAACTCCCTTTTCCCTGATGAGCGTAAGGATTTTAACAATATTTGGTTCCTCCATAAAACCGTAGCGGGCGTTAACTTTATAGAACCCGCTGCCAAGCTTTTCAAAATCTAATTTTTGATCTAGCGGAATTCTCGGAACTTCTTCCGTAGAGATATGTAAGAAAATAATTTCGGAATGCAGGATTTTGTTATGCTTCAGATTGTGTAATAACGCACGAGGTATAATACCGGGATTACCGCTTAAAAATATTGCCTGTCCTCTAACTCTATCCACAGGTTGTAAAGAAAGTGATTTAATAAAATCTTCAAGTGTCAGGGCTTCTTTGCTTAACTGCTCGTAAAGAAGCTGTCTGCCTTTCTGCCAGGTGCTCATCAAAGCAAAAATAGCTCCGGCAACAACAAGTGGAAACCAGGCGCCATGCATTATTTTACTCATATTAGCGCCGAAAAATGCCAAATCAGTAATAAAGAAAATTACAAATAGTCCGCCTGCAGCTAATTTACTCCACCCCCATTTCCTTCTTGCAATAACATAAAACAGCAGGGTTGTGATCAACATTGTTGAAGTAACTGCTACACCGTAAGCGGCTGCTAGTTTATCCGAGGTTCGGAATTCAACAACGAGAAAAATGGTTGCAATCATTAACAACCAGTTTACCTGCGGCACATAAATCTGACCGATCTGTTCCGCAGATGTATGTATTACTTTCATTCGTGGGAGGAAACCAAGTTGAATCGATTGCCGGGTCAGTGAGAATGCACCAGTTATCACAGCTTGTGATGCAATAATTGTTGCAGTTGTTGCAAGAACAACCATAGGAATAATTGCCCAGGATGGAACCATTCCATAAAAGGGGTGGTATGCCTGTGCCGGTCTTGATAAAAGTAGTGCACCCTGACCAAAATAATTTAACAGCAATGCAGGAAGCACTATTCCTATCCAGGTAATCCGGATTGGCTTTCTACCAAAATGTCCAAGATCTGCATATAGAGCTTCTGCACCTGTTACAACAAGAAAAACAGCACCAAGGACTAAAAATCCTGCTAGTTTATTCTGTATTAAAAATTCAATCGCATAAACCGGGTTGATTGCGATAAAAACATCAGGATTTTTAACTATCTCGAAAATGCCGAGAATTGCTAATACACTAAACCACACAAAAATTATAGGTCCGAACAGGGATCCGACACTGGCTGTTCCCTTGCGTTGAAAGAGAAACAATCCAGCCAGTATTCCGATTGTAATAGGGATAACATAAGGATCGAAAAAGTTTGTTATTTCTCTTATTCCTTCTACCGCACTTAAAACAGAAATTGCAGGTGTTATCATTCCATCGCCGTACAAAAGCGCACCGGCAAAAATTCCCAGCGAAATCAGTAACCATCCTGATTTACTCATTTTTTTTGAAAAAAACGGTCTGACGAGTGCTGTCAGTGCAAGGACTCCACCTTCACCGTTATTATCTGCTCTTAAAATGAAAGAAAGGTATTTTATGCTAACAATAAGAATTAATGCCCAGACCATTAATGAAAGTACGCCATAAACATTGGCAGCATTTACACTTATTGCGAATTCACCATGAAAACATTCGCGGATAGCATATAAAGGACTTGTACCAATGTCACCGAAAACAACGCCTAATGCAGCAATTGATAATTTCGTTAATTTTCTTTTTTCAGTTCCGTTTTGTTGTTGATCAGCCAAATTCAATAATCAGGTACTACTTAACAGAATTTATTATACTGTAAAAAATACGATTTCATTTTAATTAATACGTAAATTTAGGGTTTTGTAAGCTTGAATGCGAGTTAGGATTGAGAGTTTATTTTTTAAACTTTCTCAATACAGTTTAAAAAGCTGGTTTAATAAATTTAAGCTACTTAAGAAGTATTAACTTCTTTATAGAAATATTCATTCCTGCCTCCAATCGATAAAAATAAATTCCGCTTGGTAGATTCCCGGCATTGAATTCAACCTCATAACTTCCTGCGGACTTATCTTCGTTAACCAAGGTCGTAATTTCATTTCCTAAAATATCATAAACCTTTAACAGTACGGACACAGCGCGATGTGTCACTACAGCAGGGATTGTGTATTTTATTTTTGTAGTTGGGTTAAATGGATTAGGATAATTTTGAAATAATCTGAATTCATCCGGGTGATTCTCATCAGATACAACGGTTGTTCCTGTAAATTCATAACAACCTATATCGTAATCGTTATCCTGCGGACGTGTAATATCATCAAGGTCATCTGAAACAACACCGGAAACTAAAGACGTTCCAGCATTTGTTGCCTGTGAGTTTTCTGTTAAATGAAAATCTTCTGATAAATAATTAATAAAGATATTTTCTTCCGAATCAACAATTGAAGAATGCAAATCATAACCCAGATTTTGCCAGGAGGATAAAGAAATAACCGTATTGTCTCCGTCGGAGCTTAGCCTGTCTTCTAATAAATTGTAATTGCTTGTAAAACCTGTAAATGATTCAGCATCAACGGCAATGCTTCCCCTGAAGCTGTGATTATTAATTAGAATATTGTTGTATAAAGTATTTCCTGTTGAACCATCGACTACCAAAATATTCCATCTACCATCAGAAGGATTAATAATTGTGTTATTGTAAACCTTATTATTTTTCGAACCTTCTGCCCCGTCGATCATAAAAAGTGCAATGCCGGTAGAATGATTGTTGTATAAAAGATTATTATAAATTTCCGATTCCTGAACTCCATCTAAGTTTATTGCAGAACCACCGCCGTAACAGTTATCGTGCAAAATATTACTTTCGATAACTGCGTCTGTTATAATTCCATCACCTCCCTGTGAAAGATCGGCGTTCAACTGAATTCCGCAGCCATTATTTTCAAAGCAGGTGTTGTTTCTTACAATTGGTCTGTCGCCGGAGTTGGAAACATAAATGCCGTGTTCATCCTGGCTGTACGAGCAAACATTATTTTCAATTGTTATGTCATCAGTAAAACCAGTGAAAATTCCCCAGCGGTAGTTATTGTGGCAATAATTGTTTCTAATTGTTACAAAGTCTGAAACAGCAGCACGAATGCCGGCTCGTGGTTGATCTTTAACTTCAAAACCATCAATTATAATCCACGCAGCATTTTCAATGTTAATTCCATCCGGTGTAACAGAATTCTGCTGATCGATTACAACATCGTTTTCAATCGCGTTAAAAACGATAGGAGAATTTTGAGTTCCGCTTTCTCTCAAATCAAAGCCGGAATAATTTCCACTTAAAACTAAAACAGAATCTCCGGCTGAAACGACATCAGCAGCTTGTTGAAGCGTTGCAAAAGCAGTAGAAGAAGCTAAACCGTCATTGTCGTCATTTCCGGTTTCGGAAACGTAATAAGTAGTTTGAGCAAAGACGAGATTGAATGTAAAAATTAAATAGAAAATAATTTTCTTTAATAAAATTGAATGCATTTTTTCTCCCGAAGAATTGTTTAAACTTTCTGTTTGTAGCACAGGCAATAAGAATACCAACATTTTTTGAATGATTTTGAATGAATTAGTGATTTAAAACAAATTTAGCAGTTATGCCGGCGTCAATAATTACATTTAATCATCTATTATGATATTTTTACTGAGTTCATTTGTGAAATTAAAATTTGCTATAACCTCGTTTCTAACCGGAGATTAATAATGAGTTTTAATCTTATTAAAAAATCAGAATTTGATAAAGTAAAATCATTCAACGGTGATTGGGCGATAAAGATGCAGCTTTTTGCAGATATGTGCCGTTACAACACTCTTGTTGCTGTAAAAAAAGCCGGCTCAGGTCATCTTGGTTCTTCACTTAGCGCAATGGATATTACAACTTACCTCTATTTAAATGAGTTGAATGTTCTTCAGGTTGGTTTGGATTCTGAAGACAGGGATATTTACTTTTCATCAAAGGGACATGATGTGCCGGGATTGTATTCTCTTTTTTATGCCCTCGGAATTATTCCCGAAGAAAAATTTTTAATGTTAAGAAGATTACACGGACTTGATGGTCATCCGGAAGTTCGTCAGCCGGGAATTGAAGCAAGTACCGGTTCACTCGGTATGGGAATTTCTAAGGGAAGGGGAATGGCATGGGCAAAAACTTATCGAGAGAAAAAAGGGCACGTTTATGTTTTAACGGGTGATGGTGAATTTCAGGAAGGGCAAATTTACGAATCACTGCAAGCCACGGCTCACCAGAAAGTGAATAATATTACAGCAATAATGGATCATAATAAATATCAGACCGATATGCTTGTTGCAGATGTAAATAATATCGAAGACGTAGTTGAAAAAGTTAAAGCGTTCGGGTGGCATGTTGTAAGAATTAACGGACACGATTTTAATGTTTTAAAACAAACTTTTTCTGATCTGAAAAAGGTTTCGGATAAACCTAAAATGATTGTTGCAGATACGATAAAAGGAAGGGGAGTATCGTTTATGGAAAAACCGGAAGTTGAGACCTTTGCAGGTAAAACACTTTACAAATGGCATTCCGGTGCGCCCGATGATGAAAGTTATGAGAAAGGACTGGCGGAGTTGTCAGAAACGATCAACAGCCTCACAAAGAAACTTGGAATAGAACAGGTTAACATTCCTGCAAATAAAGCTGAAGGAAAAATTGCCACAAAGCTCACGAAAGAATTTGTAACGGAAGCTTATGGAGATGCGCTTTGTGAAATTGCAAAAACAAATGATAAGCTTGTTCTTCTCGATGGCGATCTTTCCGCAGATTGTAAGTTACGTAAGTTTGAAAAAATGTATCCTCATCGTTTTATAGAGAACGGAATTGCTGAACAGGATATGGTTTCGATGGCGGGCGGACTTGCAAGGATGGGATTGATTCCTGTTGTGAATACATTTGCAAGCTTTCTCGCCGCAAGAGCAAATGAGCAGATTTACAACAACGCCGGCGAGAAAACAAAAGTAATCTACACATGTCATTTTTCGGGAATGATTCCTGCCGGACCGGGAAAGTCTCATCAGAGTGTAAGGGACATTTCATTATTCGGGGCTTTACCGAATGTTACGATTATCCAACCATGCAACAGTGAGGAAACAAAATTAGCAACGGAATATTGTGTAAATGAAGCAAAAGAAAATTGTGTGCTGAGATTAGTGATTGGACCTTCGCCGGAAAAAATCGAGCTTCCTAAAAATTATAAGTTTAAAGTCGGCACAGGTGTTGAATTAACTGAAGGAAACGATGCAATTCTTTTCAGCTACGGACCTGTAATGCTTCACGAAGCGCTTGTTGCTTCCGATTATTTGGAAAAGATCGGATTCGAATTAAAGGTAGTTAATATGCCGTGGCTGAATAAAATAGATAAAGATTGGTTGAGAAAAGTTGTTAAGAATCAAAAGAAAATTTATGTTTTGGAAGATCATTTTGCAGTTGGTGGATTGGGCGACAGGTTAATAAACGCATTAGTGGAAATTCCGGAAAACTTGCCTGACGGCAGTCAGGTTAGTGGCAAAGAATTTACAAACTTCGGATTAAAAGAATATCCCGAATGCGGAACTCCTTTGGAAGTTTTGGAATATCACAAGCTCGACGGAAAATCTTTAGCACAAAGAATTTCCGGTGTAATGGATATTGAAACGGAAGAGAAGATTAAGCAAAAATATACTGCAGATGCACCTCAGTAATTGCTAATCGTACTCAGTTGAAAAAGATAGTTTCAATTTAATTATATCATTATTCCTCTCTTTCAAATTTAGTAGTTGCATCAATATTTAGGGCAGTTACTTTACCATTTTTATCAAATTCAAAGTGGATCGTATTCTTGTTGTATTCGTCCAGCCATCTGCCATTTTCATCCGGCGATTGAAGCTTAACGTTTTCTTTTTCAAGCGGGTCATAAATGCTGAGAGTGTTATCAACATAACTTACTGTAAACTCAGCATTTACTGCAGCGAACAGATAACTGCCTAAATACGGCTTATATTTTTCGGGTATATCCTCTTTGATCTCTTTTGGATCAGATTTCCTTGTCATTGAAACAATTTCGTGGAACATCATTTCAGAAATTTTTCCGTTATCATCGTTATTAAATGTTATATACAACCTGGGACTTAATTTACAATATCTTCTTCCTTCTTCATCTGCCTCATTAAAAGGAAGAACCATTTTCCCGGGAATATCAACCGAAAGGTTGCCATCTTTTTCAAGCACTTCAAATGTTTTCCCACTTTTATTGTGTTTATATTTGCCGATAAATGCTTCGAATTTTTCATCACTTTCTTTTATCTCATCAACGTCGTTCGTTGCAAGTTTGTAGTCCAGTACTTCGAAGTTGTTACCGTTAAACGAACTCGCTATTGATTCATATTCGGCAATTCTTATATGTCCCGCATCAACAAAATCTGATTCAAACGCTGTGGCATCTACAGGAATCCAACCGTTCTCACCCATATAAATTTCATTCCATCCGTGCTGACCAAAACCTCCGCCGAAGTTTGGAACATACATTGCGCCCCAAACAACTCTGGCAGGAATGCCGACTGCACGGCAGAAAGCAGCAAGCAGGAACGAATGAGAACCACATTCGCCGGCTTTTATTTCATAAGTTTTCTTTGCAGTACCGCCGCCGGGGATTGCATAGCTGATATTTTCGGCTACCCATTTGCTTAATCTTGTAGCTGCTTCCCAGCTATCTTTTGAATCTTCTGTTAATTCCTTTGCTTTTTCTGTAAGAACAGGGTCGTCAGACTCTATCGCAATATCGGGCTGCAAATATTCTTTTAATGATTTATCATCAAAGTTTGTTGGAAATGGTGGTGCGTTTGTTCCATCATATCGTTCGTGTGCTATTTCAAATATACCACTGATATGGTTATCCTCCACAGTCCCTGTAAATTTCTGTCCAGGTACATTAAGATCCTTAACTGTTAATTTTTTCCCCGATGGTTCTATGTCCGCTTTCAGTTTCATATAATTTATTGAAGGGATATCAGAAATAAATACATTGGTTTTCGTAAGTATAGATTCATTCATATTCGCAACTTTAATCTTATCCACAACTGTATGATCTGCAAGATAAATTTTTCTGTTCATAACCTCGGTCTTTATGAAGTAATCATAATCGGGAGATAACCAATAAGTGATTTTAACTCCCGTCTTGTTATTTTTTTGCTCAATGACAGTGGTTTTGAAATGCTTACCTGCTAATTCCAGATTTTCTTCCCTGAGTTTTTTAAAAGAGGAGTTTTGGATTTCGCCCTCAATAGCTTCGAGGATATCGTAGGAAACTTCATTCATACCTCCATTCAATATGTTTCCTTTTAATCTGGAGAACAATTCATCATTACCGGATACTACATTTTCGGATAGTTCCAGTTTAATCGGTTGAGAACTTAATGATGAGGTAA
>Ga0307442_1001106_pt1 | contig 13286 bp, 12 predicted proteins | sample SalMarWE160430MG_FD_202143 | JGI IMG/M metagenome (GOLD analysis project Ga0307442, IMG submission 202143) | Salt marsh sediment microbial communities from the Plum Island Ecosystem LTER, Massachusetts, United States - WE1604-30 | ecosystem: Environmental > Aquatic > Marine > Intertidal zone >... | reverse complement strand
TGCGACACCTGCGGCTCCACCAGCGGCTGCTCGTGAGGAGGGAGGGACTCATTATGGATGCAGATTGGCGCAGGGCTTTCGGCCAGTCGATCGGGCTGGCGAAAGCGGAACGCGCATTGGCGAAGGCACGCCGGAATTTCAGGACCGCCAGGCTTATTTCCCGCGTGAACCCCACGGCGCGATGGGCCGTCGAGGAGACGCGTAAGAGCCTGGAGTTTTGGACACTGATGGTCTCCGAGATGCGCGCCGCGTGACGGCGCAAAGCGCGCCAAAACAACGACGTCATCCCAGCACAGCCGGGATGACGAAGAACAAGAACAGAGACACAGCGGTTTAAGTCGTGTTGCGTCCTGAAGCCCCGTCCCCGCTTGGAGGCTCTATGTCCGATGCGTCTCAGACGCTCGCCCGCCCGGCTCCGCTCAGCGTCTACCTGCTGGCGGAGCATCTCGATGCGGCGCTTGCCGCCGGAGAGGACCTCACGCGCGTCCATTACCTCTGGTCGGGGGCGCCACCGCGCTCGTCCGAAGCGATCGAGACGCTCCGCGCCGGCCAGCGCGGGGCCGTGGAGCGCATCAAGCTGTTCGAGCTGGCCCTGATCGCGCGGCTCTTGAAGGCGCGTGAATGGGCGAGCGCCCTCGCGGCTGAGGACGAAAGGTTCGGCGGCGTCGCCCGCCTCTACGTTGCGGGCACGGCGGTGCTGCTCGATGCCGTGGCGGAGTGCGGCGACTTGAGCGCCATCGACTTCGACACCGGCGACGACCTCACGGCCTACCTGAGGAGCCGCGGGCTTATTGAGCAGGACGCCCCGGCCGTTGCCGATTCCGCGCCTATCGGAGCCGGAGACGGCTTCCTGGTGGCCGCGCGCGTGCCCCTCGGCGTGCTGCTCGACCTTGTCGCGACCTTCCTCGACGCGCTCGAGGCCGAGTTCGACCTGTTCGTCGAGCCCGCACGCAAAAGCGCCGGCGAGCCGGTTGCGAACCCGCCCGCCAACGCGCCTGTGCAGTGAACTGCGCTACATGGCAGAGGCGCGCGCTCTGATGCCGAGCGACGTGATCTGCTCGGCCGAGCGATGTGGCCGCGCCGGACGACTCTCGTAGCTGCGCTCCGAGAATGCAACCTGCGCGCGCACCCGGCGCCGCTCCGATCTGGCCGTGCGCGACGCACGCGAGCCGCGACGTTCGGCGCGGGCGCGCGATCTGTGCGATGACCGCTTCGCGACCTCATTGTGCACCTTGCGCGGTTTCGCTTCCTCGGACGCTTGCTGCTCCTTGGCTTCAGCCTTCTCGGCGGCGTCCTCGGCCCTCTCTGCGGCTGCCTCAATCTTGTCAGGCGAGACAACCGTCTCGTCGGCGGCTGCGTCGGGCGTGCTCGTGAATTCGGTCTCGAGACGGTCGCGGCCCCACACGCTCTGATTCAAGCCACGGTCCAGGCTGAGCGAGGCAAGCTGAGGCCTCGATTGCGGCGCGGTCGATTGCAGATGCTTGAACAGGCCCTTGAACAGCGTGCCGCCCAAAGCATGACCGCCCAAGGTGACAGAGGCGAGATGCGTCGTAGGCTCCGCCTCCGCCAGCCGGGTGTCGCTGCGTCCCGGCGCCTGCGGCGCTTCTGCGACCAGCGGCTCTGAGTGCTCGGTGCCCGCGCCGAAGGCGTTTGCGGTGGTCACCGGTGCCAAGGGCGACGCGGCCGAGGCCTGCAGCGCCAGCGCCACCGCCATGCCGTACTGCGCATCCTTCAGGCTGGGATATTCGCCGATATCGCCCGGCACCGGCCGATAATTGCGGTTGGCGACATAGGTCGCCTCTTCCGGGTCGGGCGCCTTGATGATGCGCGCCTTCAAGGTGGCGACGCCCTTGCCCTCAAAGCCGAGCTTCTCTGCCGCAGCCCGCGAAAGATCGAGGGTGCGGTCGCCCCAGTAAGGACCAGCGTTGTTGATGCGCACGACGAGGGCGCGCTCCGTCTCCGGACTCCACACGAGCAGCGTGGTGCCGTCGGGATAGATGGGACTGGCCGCGTTGTCCGGCCGGTCGGGATGGAATTTTTCGCCCGACGACGTCAGCCCACACGGATTGTACCGGTCCGCGTTGCAGTCGTCGTAATGCGAGGCGACGATCGTCTGCTCGACACCGACCAGCGCCTTCGTTTCCTCGATCGTCTTCACGCGGTGGCAGACCCCATAGTAGCAGTAGGTCGAGCCCGGCGTTTTCGCCTCGGCAGGCGTTACGAACTTGACGGGAAGGAGCACCGCGGCGAGTGCGGACGCACTCAACGCAATGCGTGCCAGACGAACGCGCTCCGCCCGGCAGATGTTCCTCGACACCATCACCTCACTCCACGCTTTTCTTCTTGTTCCCTGTCGGCGTGAACGCCGCGCAGACATCTTGCATTCCGCGCGGGCGTCCCCCGATTGCGGTGCAAAATGCAGCAGGAAGCGGGGAGAAGATGGCAGGTCGATGCGTGAAGGCGCCGCTGCGACGCATGGCCGCTAACGATTCATAGAAAACCGCAGGCCTTAAGTTTAACCTCGAGGTCCTGGCGCGCGGCGGCGAGGCGCGCAGAATCGGTTGAACGCAGAACGAGTTGCGTGCTGACGCGGCCCTCGCTGAAGGATGGGTAGCACCCCATCGCAACATCCGGAAATGTTTGTTGATGAGTGGCGAAGAGATCCGCCACCTCGCCCTCGGCACAGTCGAGCCAGATGGTCGCCGTCAGCAACTTGCTGCCCGTGGCAAGCAGCGGCGTCACGTCGTCGAGCATCACCTGCATCACCTCCGGCACGCCTGCAAGCACGATGACGTTGGCGAGCATGAAACCGGGCGCGACCGAGATCGCGTTGCGTATGAGCTTGGCGCCGTGCGGGATGCGCGCCATGCGCAAGCGCGCCGGCGTCGGCTCGACGCCTCTCTTCTTGAAGTAGGCCTGCAGCAGCTCCAGCGCGCGTGCATCGATGTCGATGGCGACGCCCAGCGCCTTGGCGACGGCGTCGGCGGTGATGTCGTCGTGGGTCGGCCCGATGCCGCCGGTGGTGAACAGATAAGTGTGGCGCGCGCGCAGCTCGTTGACGGCCGCGACGATCGCGGCCTCGTCGTCGGCGACCACGCGCACCTCCTTGAGGCGAATGCCGATGCGCGTCAGATGCCCAGCAATGTAGTCGATGTTGCGGTCCCTGGTGCGGCCCGAGAGGATCTCGTCGCCGATCACCAGCGCCGCCGCCGTGACGATGGGCTCGCCCGCCACACTCTCCTCCCTTTCGGTTGCTGTTTCGGGCCCGGACAAGGTCTAGCACCGGCAGAGAGTCGGGACGAGATGCGCCTTGATCGCCGCGCGGCCGGGCTCCTAGGCTTGCGCCATGCGATTCCCCTCACCCCTTAAGCGCGGCCGCCTGCTCAAGCGCTACAAGCGCTTCCTCGCCGACGTCGCCCTCGACAGCGGCGAGGCGGTCACGGCGACCTGCCCCAATACCGGCTCCATGCTGGGGCTAGCGACGCCGGGCTCGACCGTATGGCTGTCGCAAAGCGATAGCATGACGCGCAAGTACGCCCACACCTGGGAGATGGTGGAGGCCGACCTGGGGCACGGTCCCTCGCTCGTCGGCATCAATACGGGCCATCCCAATCGGCTGGTCGCGGAGGCGATCGCGGCGCGGCGCATCAAGACGCTCGCGGGCTATCAGTCGCTGCGCCGCGAGGTGAAGTACGGCGAGGCGAGCCGCATCGACATTCTGTTGGAGGACGCCAAGAAGGGACGCTGCTACGTCGAGGTCAAGAACGTGCACCTGATGCGCGAGAACGGGCTTGCAGAATTTCCAGATTGCGTCACCCAGCGCGGCGTCAAGCATCTGCGCGAGCTTGCCGCGATGGTGGCGCAGGGCCACCGGGCCGTCATGCTCTATTTGATTCAGCGCACCGACGCCAAACGCTTCTGGCTCGCCGGCGACCTGGATCCTGCCTACTCAGAGGCGTTCCGTGAGGCCCTTGCCGTCGGTGTCGAGGCTATGGCCTTCAGCTGCCGCATGAGCCCCGAGGAGATTGCCCTCGACAAGCCCGTTCGCATCGCGCCGTGACGCGCGGCGGGATTTCGCAGGCGAAGCGTGCTCGTCCGGAAGCCTCAGCACCACGTTGTTGCTGGTGGTGGGGATGCGCTCATAGCCGCGCTCCTCAAGGAAGGTGACGCAATTGCGCCGCCACTCCGAAGCGCTGTTCTCCAGGATCATGAGCCGCGGCCACAAAGCTCGCGGCGCCTCCTGCATGAAGGGGAGCAGCGCCAAATCCTCCGCCCCCTCGATATCCGCCTTCAGCGCGTCGATGCGCTCGAACCCGTGCTCCTTGACGAGCCCGAGTAGCTTGCGCATGGGCAGTTGAACAATGCGGCGCTCGCCTCTGCCCGTGCGACTTGTATTGACCGAAGTGAAGCCAAGATTGCTCGAGTGGACTGCGAACTCTATGGTACCCTCGCGATCGCCGACCGCCACCGGTGCCACGCTGATGTTGAGATTGTTGAAGGCTATGTTCTCGTGCAGTCGCTTCAAGAGCTTCTGCTGCGGCTCGACCGCCAGGATGCGTGCATCGGCCCCCCCCAGCGTTCCGACGAAAATAGAATACGTGCCGACGTTGGCGCCCAGATCGACGAAGTGAAAGTTGGAGCGCACCACAGAGCGCAGGATCTCGAGCTCCTCGGGATCGAAGAATTGCGGCGTCACCATAAGGCGCCGCTCGCAGGCGTTGTCCTCAAGATGCAGGCGCATGCGTTGGCCCAGCACGATCACATCGATGGGCCGGCGGTACGTCGACTTCAACAAGGAACGCAACCAAGCAGACAAGCGCCGCCCCGGCCAGTTCTTCGGCAGGTGCTGGCCGATGTCACGCACGGCGGACTGCAGGCGATTGGGGGGATAGCTTCCGAACGGCAGAATGGCCGTGGACGATAGGCCCATGTGACAACTCACTTACGCTACGCCAACTGATGAGGCTCCCCAGCCGCGCTATTGATGGCACGGCTGGAGCACGGCGTCGATGCTTAAAGCGGGCTTCGGGCGCAGGCATCCGGGCATCGGTGCTGCCGCGGCCACAGCCTGCATTGAGAGGCGCGCCGGCCAACGCCATATATCGGGAAAGCGCCGCAAGATCGCGGCCGCCGGGCAATATGTTGCGCAAGCGCTCAAAGGCCCACGATTTTGTGATGGCGGCGCCCACGCCACCCTGTAACTAAAGAGCCGCCCGGACGTATCCAGAAGCAGGAACAAGAACCCGCCAATGCCCCCATCGCTGGGCCCTGCCCGTTAAGCAATGAGACCTGGAGACGCCCTATGCTGACCCGTCGCACTTTCGGCCTCGCCGGCATCGGCCTCGTCGCGGCCGCGGCAGGCCTGAGGATTGCGAGTTCGCACGCCAACGAGGAGACGATGAGCACAAAGACCGAGACCTTCGAGATCACCAAGACCCCGGAGGAGTGGCGCAAGATCCTCACGCCCGAGCAGTACTACGTGCTGCGCGAGCACGGGACCGAGCGCGCCGGCTCGAGTCCGCTCGACAAGAACTACGCGCCCGGCATCTACGAGTGCGCGGCCTGCGAGCTGCCGCTCTACTCGTCGGAAGCGAAGTTCAACTCAGGCACGGGCTGGCCGAGCTTCTACAAGCCGCTCGACAACGCCATCGGCACGACGACGGACCGGAGCTTCTTCATGACGCGCACCGAGGTGCACTGCCGGCGCTGCGGCGGGCATCTGGGCCACGTCTTTCCCGACGGTCCACCGCCGACGGGCCTGCGCTACTGCATGAACGGCGTCGCCTTGAAGTTCGTGCCCAAGGCCGACAAGTCGACCGGCTGACGCAAAGCAGCCGAAGCGGGATCGCTGCGATGTCGAGCGCAATCAAGCCAAAGCCGATAGTCGCCCGGTTGCGCGATTGGGCCCGCGAGGTCAAGCGCGATGTGCATGCGCTCTATCTCGCGGCGCGCGATCCGCGCGTGCCCTGGTACGCCAAGGCGGTGGCGCTTGCCGTCGCCGCCTATGCGCTCTCTCCCATCGACCTGATCCCCGACTTCATTCCGGTGTTCGGCTACCTCGACGACGCGATCATCGTGCCCTTGGGAATCCTTCTCGCCGTGCAGCTGATCCCCGCCGACATTCTCGCCGAGCACCGCGCGGTCGCGAGTGAGGCCGGCAAGCGACCGGCAAGCCGCACCGCGGCCGTGGTCATCGTCGCCATCTGGATCGGCCTTGCCCTGGTCGCCCTCGGCGCGGTGCTGAACGTCCTGCAAGAACAGATCGTATAGAGACGGAATTTGCCCATGCCCCGCCTTGCCTCACTGCTGATCGCGTTTGCCGTGCTTGCCGGGGGAACGGCCCTACTCTTTGCCCAGCCGAAACCCACGGCGGCACCAACCGCGCCGACGGCGGCGGCGCCCCAGAAAGGGCTCAAGGTCGCGACCTTCGCCGGCGGCTGCTTCTGGTGCATGGAGTCCGACTTCGACAAGGTCAAGGGCGTCAAGCAGACGATCTCTGGCTTCATGGGCGGCAAGACCAAAAACCCGACCTACGAGCAGGTTTCGATGGGAAACACCGGCCACGCCGAATCGGTGCAGGTCACGTACGATCCCAAGGTGGTGAGCTACAAGCAGCTCGTCGATTACTATTGGCGCCACGTCGACGTGCTCGACGGCGGCGGCCAATTCTGCGACCGCGGCAGCCAGTACCGGCCCGTGATCTTCGTCGCCACTCCGGAAGAGAGGAAGATCGCCGAGGAGAGCAAGGCTGAGCTGGAGAAGAGCGGGCGCTTCAGCCAGCCGATCGCGGTCCAGATCGCGGATGCGGGCGTCTTCACGCCGGCCGAAGCCTACCACCAGAACTACTACAAGACGCACCCCCTGCAGTACGCCTTCTACCGCCACGCCTGCGGGCGCGACGCGCGCGTCAAGCAGCTATGGGGCGACGAGGCCGACACGGCGACGCACTGAAGAGACGTCCGCCGCTCCATGCTGACAAAGGCTCTGAGAACGCGTCCTGCGAATAGCTAATCGCGCGGGGGGCGGCGGCGCTCGGCAAACCAGGGGCGGTACTGAGCCATCTTCGTTCGCTGCGCGGCCGGCGCGTGCCGCTTGCACGTCGACGCCTCCTTGCTGCCTTCCGGCGCGCCCCAGCGCAGCTCGACGCAGTCGTTCAGGTTGTAGGCCATCTCGAGCTTCACCATTCGGTCGATCACGTCCTTGAGCGCGAGCGTCCATTGCGAGCCATCGCTGCGCGTATAGGAGAACTTGCGCGCAGCAAGCTCCGAGGCGAGCACGTTCTCCAACTCGGCCTTGACCTCAGCGACGCTCTTTCCCTTCGGCATCGCGTAGCGTTCTGGCCGCCGCGCGACGCGCTCGGGAAACTTGCGCACCACATCGATCGCGATAAGCAGGCGCAGATCGCGGGCCGGCGTGGCGAAATCCTCCCACGCTCCGGTCGTCTCGAAGATCGCCGCGCCATCAGGCATTGATGCGTCGCCGCGGCTCTTGTTCTGGTAGTTTCGCCCGTTCTCGACCGAGCGCACGCGGGTGTTCACTTGCTCCTCGAGCGCCGTGATCGCCTCTTTCATGGCGCGCAGAGGATCGAGCGGCTGCGGCGACAGCACGTCGTCCATGCGATCGTAGAAGTCCTCGATCCCGAGCTTCGACTGCTCCAGCGAGAAGTCGCCGTACTGCGGATTCTTGGCGATCTCGGCGTTGGTCAGCCGCTTCAGGCCGCCGTTGGCGCGCACGATCGGTCGGAAGCGCTTGAATCCGGGGCCGCCGAGCGCGGGATCCTGCGCGAACAGGAAATTGCCGCGCCAGTAACGCTTTCGCGCGACCGTCCCGTCGGGTTGCGCGTCGACGGCGAGAAGGACGCCGGCCGCATCGCCCGACTGCGGGATGCGCTTCGCGATCACCAAGGTGTGGCCATAGGGATCGGCGTAGACGGTGCCCGGACGCAGAGACTCCTGCGTGAGCGGCACGGGATAGTAATCGGTGTTGTCGTCGCTCCCCAGAGTACGCCCGGAGCCGGAATGGACGGCGTTGGCGACGGTTGTGCGCAAATAATACCCGAACCCGGACACGAGCCCCTGCGGCCTGCTCGGAACTTTTGCTGCTGGCGCAGGCGCAGCGAACAGCCCGAATGGGCCGCCAGATGCCGTTTGTTGTTTGGGCGGGGCCGGGGGAGGCTCCTCCTTCTCGACGTTCCACCAGCGGGGGCACCTCGGCGGCTTACCGCCGCCACCGCGCGTACACTTCGAGTAGCCGAACGGCAGCCCCATCTTGAAGGCGAAATACGCGCGCAAGAAGTAGGGAAGGTCGGCGCAATCGGGGCGGATGATCAGCCCCTTCTCGTCCTCGCCCGCGCCCAAATGGTTGAACAGGAAATTGCGCGAAGAATCGCGCAACACTTCATGCAGCGCCTTCCATGAGAGTTCCTCATCGAGCGGCGCGTCGAAGAGCTTCTCGATCCACGCCGAATACAGGTCTTCCGTTTTGCGGTTCCAGCTGGCGCGCAAAGGCCAGACGCTCTTCCTCGTCGCAGGCGGCGGCGACGGCCGGGCGCTGCGCACGGTGATCTTGCGGCTGATCGTGCTGCACTCTTCCGTCGCGCCGTCGCGGGCGAGCGTCGCGTGCCATGTCCCGCCTGCGGGCGATGCGACCTCGGCAAACCAGAAGTACGGTGGCCCGCCGTGACGCTCACGCGATTTGGCCGCGACGGTCCCATCGGGCGCGGTCAGCGAAAGCTCGCCTTCGAGCGGCTTCTCTGCTGCAAAGACGACGCGCAATGGCGCGCCCTTCCATGGCGCGATCGGCGAGGCCAGCACCGCAAGCCCGACTGCATCCTCGCAAGCGGCGGATGGGCCCTTGGCCTGAGAAGTCACGGCTGAGGCCAAGAATACGCCTGCACTCAGCAACAAGGCTGGCACAACGGCAGCAGCAGCAGACTGGCGTGCAAGAAACAATCGCGCCCCCAGGGTGCTCCCTCGGCTGCATTAGACACTATTGTGAAAGCTCAGGCTGAACCATGGCAATTTTATCACCAGGTTGATGGGCGCGCCGCCAGCGGATGCGCCGCAAAAATGCGGGGTGTGATTGCCGATTTTCGGCCGAACCAGGGGGGTGTGCGGCAATGAACAGTGGCCGGAACGCCCGTATGGGTTGGATTGATTCGGCAGGTTGGTCGGGAAATCCATGCCCTGATGGTGGGTGCGCCGATGCCCGGCGCGCAGTGGCAAGCGTGACGGGAGCGACACGTCCTCGGGAACTGAAATCGTCTGGCGCGCAAATCTCGCACCTGCGGTCCGCAATCACGCCCCTTATGAGCCGATCTTGCCGCCGCCCTTGCGTGTGATGGCAAGCACCGAGGGGCGCGGCGGCATCTTGTCATCGAAGTCGGGCCAGCGCGTTGCCGGGTCCTCGAAGGTCGAGGCACGCCCGAAGCGCTCGTAAGCCTTGGTGCCGTCGGTCCCCGGGTGCTGCACGGCGACGAAGAGCGTCTCACCGTCCGGCGTGAAATAGGGGCCGCACATCTCCGCGCCGACCGGGCAGCGGAAGAATAGTTTGGATTTTCCGCGCTTCTCTCCGCCGGTCTCCAAGGCATAGAGACCATCGGCCTTCTTGGTTCGGGGCCAGTCGTCGCCCTGGTCGGTTGCGACCCACAAGCGCCCGTCGGCATCGACCGCGAGGTTGTCCGGGTTGGCGAACCAGCCGCTCTCGGTGGTCTCCGGATGCCAAGAGGACCCCGCGTCGCCGGTCTTGGGACCGCATTTCGCAAGGATGTTCCACTTGAAAGTCTCAGCCGCGTGGTCGCCCTCGGGCGGGACCATCTCGATGATGTGGCCGAAGATGTTCTTGGCGCGCGGGTTCGCCGCGTCGACCTCGTCTGCTGCGCGCTTCTTATTGTTGGTGAGGACGACGTAGACGTTGCCCGTCTTGGGATTGGGCTGCACGTCCTCGGGCCGGTCCATGCAGGTGGCGCCGAGCTTGTCGGCGGCGAGGCGCGTGTCGATCAGCACGTCAGCCTGGCCGTAGAAGCCGTTCTGCTTGGTAAGCGGGCCTTGGCCGAAAATGAGCGGAAGCCACGTCACGCTCCCGTCGGCTGCAAACTTGGCGACGTAGAGCATGCCCTCGGAAAGAAGCCGCTTGTTGCCCTCGCGGTCTTCAGGATTGAACTTGTTCTTGGAGACGAATTTGTAGACGTACTCGAAGCGCGTATCGTCGCCCGTATAGAGAACGACGCGCCCGTCCTTGTTGACGATGCTTTCCGCGCCTTCGTGGCAGAAGCGGCCGAGCGCGGTGTGCTTGACCGGCACCGATTGGGGATCGAGCGGGTCGACCTCGATGATCCATCCGAAGCGATTGGGCTCATGGGGCTCCAGCTTCAGATTGAAGCGGCGCAGGTTGGGGTTGTCTGTGAACTTTCCCCACGCCTGCTTGGTTTCGCCCAGGCCGTAACGCTTGGCGCTCTCCCTCTCCTTGCCAGCGCAGACCTCCTTGGGCTCGGAGGGCTCGTCCTTCCAGAAATAGAAGCGGAAGTTCTCCTCCGACATGAGGTAGGTGTTCCAGGCGGTGATGCCGCCCGCGCAGTTGTTGAGCGTGCCGACAACGTTGCGCCCGGTGGCATCCGCACTCGTCTTGAGCCGGTCGTCGCCAGCGGCGGGACCGTCGAGGACCATCTTCGTCACCAGCGGCGAGATGCGGCGGTTGTACTTGCCGTCGAGCACCGGCTTCCAGGTCCTGCCGTCGCGCTCGATCTCGATGATGGTCCCGCCGTGCGCCGCCATCTCCACCTCGGCGAGCACCTCGCTCATGTCCTTGAAGTGGACCTTCTCGGTGTCCTGGCGGGAGATCTGCGGGAACATGACCTCCTCGTTCGTGTACTCGTGGTTCACGCACAGGAGGCCCCTGTCGCCGCTGTCGTCGAGCGGGATGAAGCCGACGTAGTCATTGTTGTATCCGAACTGGCGCAGCTGCGCGGCGGCCGACTGCCGGCGGGGATCGAAGGCGGGTGCATCGGCGAACACGGGATCGCCCCAGCGCAAGAGGACTTGCGCGTCGTATCCCTCGGCGACGTGGTGGGTCTCGTCGACGCCGGACTTGAGCTCGGGAAAGTGGAACGTCTCCGCCTCGGCCTCCTCGTCGGAGCAGCCCGCAAACAGGAGCGAGGAGCTCAGAACCGAGGAAATGGCGACAACGCCCAACATGCCGCGCACAACATCGCGGCGCCCGTAGCGGGCGTTGATTATGTCGCCGATGGTCTCTTTGATGTCAGGGTTCTGCGGGCAATCGTCAAGCGCCTCGCACGCTTCGGCGCGGTTGCAGAATTCGTCCCTATCGTCGCCCATGCCTTGTGTCTCGCCCCTTGCCGGCAGGAGCCGCCGGGTAGCGCCCGAGCCTATGGGATCAATGTATCTGTTTTGCAAAACGATAGATCACTATCGTGGATAGGCCTGCCGCCAGTAGGGCGAAGGCGAACCGGGGGATCAAATGCCGCGGCACGCTTGCTGGAGATAACTGCGGCAGTGTCAGCCCGCGCTGTCCCCGTTGCCATAGCGCAGCACCTTCACCTTCTCCAAGGTGACGAGACCGCTGCCCATGATCTTTTCCAGGCTCGGCACGAACGCGTTGATCTTATCCTCCGCGTCGACGATCTCGATGACGATGGGCAGGTCCTGCGACAGGCGCAGGATCTTCGTCGTGTGCAGGTGGCTCGAGCGGCCGAAACCGATGGGCCCGCGCAGCACCGTCGCGCCGGCCAGTCCCTGCTCGCGCGCAGCGAGCACGATCGCCTCGTATAGCGGCAGCTTGCCGGCGCGATCGTTCTCGCCGATGAAAATACGCAAGAGCACCGCATCCTTGGGAACCTGCATGGCTACACCCATTTGATTGCGTTGTAGTGCTCGGCAATAGCATGCCCTATCCACACCGCGACGAGACAAAGCACGAGTGAGGCGCCGATATTGAGCCCGGCGTAGATCCACTCGCCGTCGTTCATGAGCGAGAGCGTCTGCAGGCTGAACGAGGAGAAGGTCGTGAAGCCGCCCAAGAACCCCAGCATGACGAACTGACGCGTCGTCTGATCGACGAAGAGACGCCCGTCAGGCGCCGTGACGGTGGCGACAAAGCCGATGATCAGACACCCTAGCACGTTGACGAACAGCGTCCCCCAAGGGAACGTCTCTCCGATGAGCCGCGCCATCACGCCCGAGCACCAGAAGCGCGCCATGCCGCCGAGCGCGCTGCCGAGGCCGATCCAAAGGTAAAGCTGCAAATCCAATCGTCTCCTGTCTCTGGCTTGCGAAGAGCCACGGGGCGGTCGAGCACGCGGGCACCAAAAAAGGCCACCTCACGGTGGCCCACGCATGTGCCCGCTCCGGCCGCACGCGGCAGGAGCCTTCAGCCCATGGAGGTAAAGGGAAGCTCCATCGCCCCTAGTCCCTGATTTCACGGTAGGAATTCCGCAGATCTCGGTCAAGGCGGCAGTGCGGCGCGGCGTGCGCAATCGAGCGCCCGCCTTTGCACGCAGGTAGGCGTTAACGCTGCCCGCGCCGCTCAGCCCAGCTCCTCACTCCGCCGCCTGCTTATGGGCGGCGAGCACCTGGTCGGCGAGGCGCCCCGTCAGCTCGGCCAAATGGTCGAACTTCGCCGTGTAGGTACCGACACCCGCCGTCGCCGAGCGCAAGTCCACGATCAGGCTCTCCATCTCGGAGGCCGGGATCTGCGCCTGCACCACGTCCCAGCCGCTCCACCCCTCGCGCGCGTCGAACCCGAGGATCTGCCCGCGCCGCTGCGAGATGATACCGTTGATGCGCGCGGTCGCATCGCTCGGCACCGCGACCTCCACCGCCATGATCGGCTCCAAGAGCACCGGTTGGCATTTGGGCATGCCCTCGCTCATGCCGATGCGCGCCGCTTGGCGGAAGGCCATGTCGGAGGAATCGACCGTGTGATAGGAGCCGTCGAGCAGCGTCACGGCGACGTCGACCACGGGGAAGCCCAGCGGCCCGTGCTGCAGATAGTCCTTCACGCCAATCTCCACCGACGGGATGAACTGGCGCGGTACCACGCCGCCGGTGATCTTCTCCGCAAACTGGAATCCCGTTCCGCGCGGCAGCGGCTGGATCTCGATCACCACGTCGCCGAATTGCCCGTGGCCGCCCGACTGCTTCTTGTGGCGCCCGCGCACCTCCGCGCGCTGGCGGATCGTCTCCTTGTAGGGAATGAGGCGCTGCTGGCGCTCCACCGAGACGCCGTACTTGCGTTGCAAGCGTTCGGTGGCCACCCGAAGGTGCATCTCG
>Ga0307442_1001101_pt1 | contig 13305 bp, 11 predicted proteins | sample SalMarWE160430MG_FD_202143 | JGI IMG/M metagenome (GOLD analysis project Ga0307442, IMG submission 202143) | Salt marsh sediment microbial communities from the Plum Island Ecosystem LTER, Massachusetts, United States - WE1604-30 | ecosystem: Environmental > Aquatic > Marine > Intertidal zone >... | reverse complement strand
TGGCAGCGATGGCGGCACCGGCAAGTCCGACGATCCCGCCGGCGCGTTCATCGGTCCCCATACGCGTCAGCGCGCGCGGGAAATGGGGCGAGATCCGGCGGATTTTCTGACAAAAAACGATTCCACCGGATTTTTCGAAATGTTAGACGACCTAATTGTAAGCGGGCCGACCTTTACCAATGTCAATGATCTCAGGGTCATTCTGGTCGAGCCTTGATCGAAGCATTTGTCGCATAGCCAACCAATCAAGAATTCGGATGAAGAAGCACATCACAGGCCGCATCGTTACAGTCCTCAGCTTTCTTGCCGCCGGCACCATCGGGCTCGCCGCGCCTGCCGCGGCCGATCTCAAACTCTGTAATACGACCTCCAGCCGCGTCGGCGTCGCCATCGGCTACAAGGACCAGAAGGGCTGGGTCAGCGAAGGCTGGTGGAATGTGGCGTCGCAGACCTGCGAGGTCCTGCTCAAGGGATCGCTCGTCGCCCGCTATTATTATATCCATGCCCTCGACTATGATCGTGGCGGTGAATGGGGCGGCAAGGCTTTCATGTGCACGGACGACAAAGCTTTCACCATCAGGGGGGTTCAGGACTGCCAGACACGGGGCTATAAACGCTCAGGATTCTTCGAGGTCGATACGACAGAGCAAAAGGACTGGACCGTGCGACTGACCGACCCCGGCGACGGCGGAACGGCGACGACGCAATGAGGCGGTCCCGGCGCGTCAAGATTATCGCCACGCTCGGGCCGGCTTCCTCGACGCGCGAGACGATTAAACGGCTTTTCGAAGCCGGCGCCGACGTATTCCGCATCAATATGAGCCACGCCTCACGCGAGGATTTGCGGGAACACCATACGGCCATCCGCGAGATCGAGCGGGAGGCCAACCATCCGATCGGCATCCTCTGCGACCTTCAAGGGCCGAAATTGCGCGTCGGGGTGTTCGGCCAGCCCATTATGCTGGCCAGGGACGACAAGTTTGCCTTCGACAAGAGCGAGGCGCCCGGCGACGAGACCCGCGTCGAACTTCCGCACCCCGAAATATTTCAGGCAATCCGGATTGGCCACCATCTTCTTCTGAATGACGGCAAGCTGCGTCTTCTCGTCATGAGTAAGACGGACGATCGAATCGAGACCGAGGTTCTGGTGGGCGGCGAGCTCTCCAGCCGGAAGGGCGTCAGCCTCCCCGACACGATCCTTCCCTTGAGCTCGCTCACCGAAGCGGACCGGGAGAATCTGGCCTACGCCGCCAATCTCGGCGTGGACTGGATCGCCCTGTCCTTCGTTCAGCGCGCCGAGGATGTTGTCGAGGCGAAACAGCTCATCGACGGACGCGCGGCCGTGCTGTCGAAGATCGAGAAACCGGCCGCCGTCACCGATATCGAACGCATCACGAACGAGTCGGACGCCATTATGGTGGCGCGCGGAGATCTCGGCGTCGAGCTGCCGCTCCAGAAGGTGCCGGGCGTGCAGAAACAGCTCACGCGCCTTGCACGTCAGCACGGGAAACCCGTCGTCATTGCGACCCAGATGCTGGAATCGATGATTTCCGCCCCGGTTCCGACGCGCGCCGAAGTCTCCGATGTGGCGACCGCCGTCTTCGAAGGCGCGGACGCCGTCATGCTGTCGGCCGAGTCCGCGGCGGGCGATTATCCGGTCGAAGCCGTCGCCACCATGAACGACATCGCCAAGGAGGTGGAGCAGGATCCGCTCTACGACCAGATCATTAATGCGCAGCGGCCGGAGCCGGACACATCCTCCTCTGGCGCCATCAGCGCCGCCGCCTGCTCCATCGCGAATGACGCCAGGCTTTCTGCCATCGTCTGTTACAGCTCCACGGGCGCGACCGCGCTGCGACTTTCCCGGCAGCGCCCGAGGCAGCCGCTGCTGGCGTTGTCGACCAGCAAGGCGACCGCCCGCCGGCTGACCATCGCCTGGGGTCTGCACTGCGTCCTAACAGAAGATCCGAACTCGGTCGCCGATATGGTCACCAGGGCCTGCCGGCTTGCGGCGCGCGAATATATGGTGGAGCTCGGCGACAAGCTTATCGTCACCGCCGGCCTACCCTTCGGCACGCCGGGCGCGACCAATATGCTCAGAATTGTGCGCGTCGATGCGCAGGCCGTCAGAGTCGCGCTCTCCAAACCGGAGACGACCGGCCCGTCATTCAATTAGCGCAACGCGCGTCCAAGCATGTCACCGCGAAGGCGAGGCTGGACGCGGGAACAGTTGCGCTCGCCTTTTGAAATAGATCAACTTGACCTCGTTCAAGAGATCCCACTCGAACGAGGGTTGATCTAGGCTCAGATACCCTGCCCTTCGACTTCGCGGGCAAGTTCCTCCTCAGCCTGTTTGGCGGATTTGAGGAAGGGATTGATGGCGAGCGCCTTCCGCGTCACCTGGAGAGCCGCTTTCTTATTGCCGGTCTCGCGGAGGATGATGGCCAGCCCTTCAATCGCCTTGAAATGCCTCGGATCAAGCGCGAGCACATGGCGCAGTTTCTGCATGGCCGGCACGTACTGATCCTTAAGGAAATAGACGGTCGCAAGCTGGTTCCAGCCGGCAACGAAGCGCGGCTCGACCTCCGTCAGAGCCGTCAAAATCTTCATGGCAAGATCGTAATTCTGGACTTTGATCGCGATGCCCGCCCGTTCCATCAGGAGATCGGCGGTGTCGCTGCCGGAACGCGACCAGAGCTTTTCGATCGCCGAGGTGATGCGCTCGGCGCCCGCTTCGCTTTCGGCTTTTTGCAGCTGATCGTAGAGCACGGACAGCAGCTCGGCCTGCGCTTCACGCAGCGATTTCTCCGGTTCCGAGTCCGATAAAGTTTTCAAGGGAGGAAGCGGCGCGGATTTGCCCGGTTTCGACGGTGCAGTCGTCTGGGCAAGCCCGCATGCTATCCCGAGCCCTAGGACCAACGCGGCAACACCGCCTGCAAAACCGGCAAACCTCATAGGACCAGTGAAGCAAGGGGGGGAAAATCTGTCAATCGGAAGTTGATGGCCCCCCGCGTGGTGAAGCAAGCCTAGCCCTGACGCGCCTTGTAGCGTTTGATCGTCTTGTTGATGACGTAAAGACGGCCACGGCGCCGGACGACGCGGTTATCGCGATGGCGCTTTCTCAGCGACTTGATCGAGTTCTTGATCTTCATATCGGCACCAGATGACTTGATAAGCGGCCCTTGCGCCAATTGCAGATGAACGCCGGCAACAATAGCAGTCGCTTATTTTTGGAAATTCGTCGGTCGGGACACTAGTGAGGCGGCGCCGAAATGTCAACTTGCGGCGCGCGGCAAGCCATCGCTGCCGCCTCGTCGAATGTTAGGACTACTTCTCGGGCAGAGTGCTGAGCCTGGCCTTCGCGCCGTCCTGTCCGAGCTGAAAAGCCACGGTATACCATTTGCGGGCCTTCACGGGATCCGGCTTCGGTCCGCCCAGCGTGCCCATCTTGCCGAAGAACAACGGATCATAGGTCTGCGCAAGCGCCAGGGCGCCTTTGCCGCTCCCCTGCCTGGCCAGATGCTCCAGCAGCATCCTTCCGCTGACCACATCGCCCTCGCCCAGAAAGGCGAAGGCCCGCTTCAGCATCGGGAGTTCATCCTCGGGCGCAAGGATCAGTCGCGGCGTTTCGGTCTCCAAAGCCGGCGAACCGGCGGAATCGGCAGAGCCCGGCCGCCCATCCTCGCTTTGCGATGGCGGTGTTGCCGTCAAGACATGCGGAACCGGGACGGTCTCGGGCGCGACGCTGGCGACCGTGTCGGGATCCGCACCGCGGAAGTTGACCTTCACGGCGCGGCTTTCGATCGGTGTCTCCCGCCCCTTTACGAGCAGGACCTGGAGATCGAACCGCCCCCGATAGCCCGGCGGGGGCAGAAGTTTGAGGCCGGTGACATCGGTCAGCGAAACGGCCCAAGAGCCCTTAACCGGAAAGCCGGCCGAAAGGGTGAACCCTTTCGGCAATCCGCGGAACATCAGAAAGGCATATTCACCGGAATTACGGCGCTCGACCGTGATATCGATGGGCGCCGGCTCACCCGCGTCGGCGGAGACGTTCGCGATGGTCAGGCCCGCCTGGGGGAGCTGCGTGAGCTGGGCGGCCGCATCGTCCTGGGTCACGGCGCCGCGCTCCTCTTTCAAAGCCGTGGTCACGGATACAACCGGTGTCCTATCGGAAGGCCCGGCATCCGACTGTGCGCCTTCGGCAGGCTGACTCTGCTGCGCGACGCGATCGCCGCCGGTGGAGGCCGATTGGCCCGCCGCTTCCACTGCGCCTTCCGTCGCGTGCTCATTGTCGAAAAACATCGTCAAACCGGCCGTCGCAACCGCCGCAACCGCACAAAGCAATAATGCCGCGACGCCGGTGGAGATCCCGCGCCGACGACGACCGCGGGGCTTGGAAAATTGCCGGCGGTGCTCAGGAGCCTTGCCGGGTTCGCGGTGCCGTGGATTGGGCGCGGACATCCGGGCACCAAGCACCATACGCCCCGGCTCGCGCACGAAATGACGCCGGTAGCCTTCAGCCGGAGCATCCGTTTCCGGCTCCTCGTCCGGCCCGCTTTGCGTCTCTACGTCAGGATCGACCATCGCGAGCCGCTCGGAAAGACGCTGCCCCTTCTGTTCAGCCTCGGAGCCTTCCCCCTTCTGAGGCGTGTCCTGCCTGTCCTCTGCCATCAACCTACTCCCGCCAGGCGTGCTCTCAGCCGAGACGACCGCGCCTGCCCTCATTCAACTCGATAATGGCCGCAATCGTGTCTTACGATTTTGGTTTTCTCCGAGGCACTTAGATGATGATGCTAAGATGGGTGGTCGGGTCATGCCCCCGTGCCTCGGAATCTGCCACAAGAGTGCGCGCTGGTTCCAGCGCGTTTTAGATAAATTTTAGTATTCTAGGCATATAGCGCGCCTGCGCAAAAAGAGAATTCTCCTTACGCCGAAAACGATCACCTGCCCGCGAGCGCCATCCGTACTGCGTAAAAGCGGCGAGAATCCGGTCCCGGGACCCGTACAAACGAAGATTTGAAGGCAAATTCAGGTGATCGATGGTGGAGGTGAGAAGACTATCCCCGAACCGGAACCCGCCGGTTGGGTTGGCCGGCGGCAACCGGCAAACAAAAATGGTGGACGCGACTGGGATTGAACCAGTGACCCCTACGATGTCAACGTAGTGCTCTACCGCTGAGCTACGCGTCCTCTTGTGAGGGTAGGATTTCCCGGCGACCGGCGCGCGCCATGCGGCCCAATGCCCCGCCAGAGGAAATCAGGCCCTCACATAGCATGGCCCTCTTGCCCCAGCAAGCCGGTTTCAGATCATAATAACGCATTGAACCATGGCTTTTCCTTTCGCGTTCCCTATGTTGTTAGATGGATGATTGCAGCAACAGGGCGTCATGTTTACCAAGAGCTATCGGCTATTTTCAGTTTTCGGCTTCCGGATCGGGATCGATCTGTCCTGGTTCTTCCTCGCCGCCCTGATCGTCTGGAGTCTGGGCTCGGGCTATTTTCCGGAGGTTCTGCCCGGCCTTGACCCGACGACCTATTATCTGATCGCCGCCTTTGCCGCGCTCGGCATGTTTGCCTCGATCATTTTCCACGAACTCGCCCATTCGCTCGTCGCCCGTCATTATCAGATCAAGATTGCCGGGATCACGCTGTTCATATTCGGGGGCGTCGCCGAACTGGAAGACGAACCGCCGACCGCCAAGTCGGAATTCCTCGTGGCGATTGCCGGGCCGATCTCCAGTTACATTCTGGCCGGCGTGCTCTATGCCACGGGCGCAATTCTTCTTCCCAGCGGCGCATGGCCGGAGCTCTATGCGCTGCTCGACTATCTGATGCTGATCAACCTCGTGTTGGCCACGTTCAATCTGATACCCGCCTTTCCGCTGGATGGGGGTCGAATGCTACGCGCGGGCTTGTGGTGGATCATGGGAAGCCTGCGCAGAGCGACGCGGATCGCCGCCATGCTCGGCGCGGCGCTCGGCATCGGGCTCATGGCATTCGGCGCATATAACACCTATCAGGGCGCATCCATCGGCGGCATGTGGCAGATCCTGATCGGCTTTTTCATTTTCAACGCCGCCGGCGCCGCCCAGCGCCAGATGGAGGTTCTGGAAACCTTGCGCGGTGTCAGCGTCCGCCAGCTGATGAAGGCGCCGCCGGGCGGCATCCCCGGCGAGGCCTCCGTCGATCAAATCACCGGACATCCCGAGCTGACCGGAAGCAAATCCTATCTTCCGGTCACGGATCATGGCCGGGTGATTGGTCTCGTTCAGCCCTCCGCGCTTGAGAAGATCCCGGTCGAGGAACGCGGCAGGATACCGCTGCGCGAAGTCGTCAGCCCCCTGAAGCAGGCGGAGATGCTCAAGCCGGACAAAAGCGCCATTGGCACACTCCATCAGCTCCAGCGCGCCCGCGGCCACCAGGCCTTTGTGCTCGGAGATGACGAAACCATCGGCTGGATCGAAGCGCGCGATATCTTCGACTATATCAACCGGCACACCGCCTCGCAGAAAGCCGAAACGGAACAGCCGACCGGCTGAGATGCCGGCGCGCGGACCATGCGGGATTGCATTCAACGGTGCAGGGGGCCGGGAAGCCTTAACCTAAGATCCGTCAGGCTGAGTCAGGCGTTCGGGGACAAGGCCGGCCGCGCTCAAACGGGCTTCAAGACTGCGGCAGGCATCCTCGAGTCTCTCCCCGTCAGCGGCGCGAAGGACCAGCTGCACGCTGGGGCGTCCGTCTTCGAAATGCGGATAGCTGCCCATCCTCACATCCGGAAAGGCCTTCTGCGTCTCCGAAAGCGGCGGCGCCACCGCGCTCTCGGGCGAAGGCACAAAGATGGTGACCGACATCAGCCTCGGCCCCGTTCGCAGGCTCGGCGTTACCTCGGCGAGCATCGCCTCCATGATCCTGGGCACCCCGGCCATGACGATCACATTGCCGATCATGAAGCCCGGCGCACGGGAGACGGGATTCTCGATCAGCTCCGCGCCCTCCGGAATACGCGCCATACGCATCCGCGCCGGCGTCAGATCGGTATCGCGATAGCGCTCGCGCATCATGGCGACGGCGCGCGGATCGACATCGATGGGAACGCCGAAGGCTTTCGCAATCGCATCGGCCGTGATGTCGTCATGTGTCGGACCGATACCGCCGGTGGTGAACACATAGTGAAAGCGGGCCCGGAGCGCGTTCACCGCATCGACGATTTCGGTCTCGTCATCCGGCACAATGCGCACTTCGCGCAAGTTGATGCCGATCGCCGTCAGATGGTCGGCAATCGTGCCGCTGTTCTTTTCCTTGGTGCGGCCGGACAGGATCTCGTCGCCGATGACGAGCACCGCCGCCGTCACGGTTTCGGGCTGGGGCAGCCCCGGTTCCTCTGAAGCGTCAGTCATGGCTTTTCGCTATAGCCCCTCGCCTGCCCGCGCCAGGATCGCGTCCTGGTCGGCGCCGCGCAGTCCGGCGCCATAGCTGTAGCGCCAGCCCCCGGCGAGCCGCGTCGCCGCGAAGGGCTCGGCGATTTCGGCAGGCGCATGGGCCGCAAGCAGCGAGGCCGCGGCGATCATGGCCAGAGTCTCGGCCAGATGCCGGGCGTCCGCTTCCGCGAGCGAGCGCGAGGCCAGCGCATCCTTCAACCCGTCGAGCGCCGCCCTGATCGGCCCGGCGTCCGCCGCGCCCGTCTCGATCGAGGCGAGCACGGCGTCGACCGTCTCCGGCTCGCGCTGCATGACGCGCAGAATGTCGAGGCACATCACATTGCCCGAGCCTTCCCAGATCGCATTGACCGGGGCCTCGCGATAAAGCCGCGCAAGATGTCCTTCCTCGACATAGCCATTGCCGCCCATACATTCCATCGCCTCATAGACGAAGGCCGGCGCATTCTTGCAGACCCAATATTTGGCCACCGGTGTCATCAGCCGCCGGAATGCCGCCTCCTGCGGATCGTTCGCGGCACTATCGAAGCTGCGGGCGAGCCGGAAGGCGAGCGCGGTCGCCGCCTCGACATCGAGGGCGAGATCGGCAAGCACGGTCTTCATGATCGGCTGATCGACCAGCTTGCGCTGGAAGACGGTGCGATATTTCGCGTGGCGAAGCGCATTGGCGAGACCGAACCGCATCCATCCCGCCGACGTCACCACGCAGTCGAGCCGCGTTAGCGTCACCATTTCGATAATCGTCGTAACGCCGCGCCCTTCTTCGCCGACAAGCGTGGCCTCGGCGCCGAGAAAGGTCACCTCGGAGGACGCGTTCGATCGGTTGCCAAGCTTGTCCTTCAGGCGCTCGATGCGGATGGCGTTGAGACCGCCATCGGCGCGGAACCGCGGCAGGAAGAAGCAGGAAAGCCCCTTCGGCGCCTGGGCAAGCACCAGAAAGGCGTCGCACATCGGCCCCGACATGAACCATTTATGCCCGGTGATCTCGTAAAGCCCGTCCGGCCCGTGCGGCCGGGCCTCGGTGATATTGGCGCGAACATCCGTGCCGCCCTGCTTCTCGGTCATGCCCATGCCGAGCGTGATGGACCTCTTTTCCTCCATCGGCACGAAGGCGGGATCGTATTCCTTGCTGACCAGCTTCGGCGCCAGACGCGCAAGCAAGGCTTTATTGTGCGCAAGGCTGGGGACCGCCGCGTGAGTCATGGTGATCGGACAAAGATGGCCGGCCTCCGCCTGGGTCATCATGAAATATTGCACAGCGCGCCTGACCAGCGCGCCAGGCTGCGGCGTCTTGCCGGCAACGACCTCGTCCCACGCTCCGGAGTGCAGGCCGCCCGCGAATGAAATCGCCATGAGCTCGTGATAGGCCGGGTGAAACTCCACCTTGTCGACCCGCCTGCCCTTCTGATCGATCAGCTTCAGCTTCGGCGGATTCTCATTGGCAAGCCGGCCAAGCTCCAGCACATGCGCGCTGCCGGCCGTCCGGCCGAAGGCGACCATATCGTCATGCGCTGAGCCCCCGCCCTCGCGCGCCAGAGCCTCCCGCAGCGGCCGGTCGGTCGCAAAAAGGTTAATGTCCTCGAATATCGGGCTCTGATTCAACACATCCTGATTATAACCGAGCCCCGCCTTCGCCCGCGCGTTTTCGCTCACCTGTATTTTCCCTTAGAAAGCTCTTCCCGGTGGATGATCCCGCTTGCCGGGGGTCTTTGCCGTCATTATAACAGCCCTTTGATGGTAATTGCGCCGGTCGCTCACAAATTTCACTTTCGGCATAAGCATCTGCTCGGCATCAAGGGTTTGAGCCCGGCCGAGATCACCGGCTTGCTGGATCTCGCCGATACCGAGGCCGACTATAACCGGCGTGTCATTCAAAAGCGCGATCTCCTGCGCGGCCGCACCCAGGTCAATCTGTTCTTCGAAGCCTCGACCCGCACGCAAAGCTCCTTCGAGCTGGCCGGCAAGCGGCTCAGCGCCGACGTCATGAATATGGCGATCAAATCGTCCTCGATCGAGAAAGGCGAAACGCTGCTCGACACGGCGGTGACGCTGAACGCCATGCGTCCCGACATTCTCGTCGTCCGTCACCATGCGGCGGGCGCGGTCGAGCTGCTTTCGCAAAAGGTCGATTGCGCCGTGGTGAATGCCGGCGACGGCGAGCATGAGCATCCGACCCAGGCCCTGCTCGACGCGCTGACGATACGGCGGCGGAAAGGCCGGCTGGAAGGCCTCACCATCGCGATCTGCGGCGACATTCTGCATAGCCGCGTCGCGCGATCGAACATCCTGCTGCTCAATGCAATGGGCGCCCATGTCCGGGTCGCCGCTCCCTCGACGCTTCTGCCGCCACACCCCGAGCGACTCGGGGTCGAAGTCTACCGGAAGCTCGACGAAGCGATCGAGAACGCCGACATCGTCATGATGCTCCGGCTGCAGAAAGAGCGGATGAAAACCTCCTATGTCCCCTCCATCCGGGAATTTTTCCATTTCTTCGGCCTCGACAAGGAAAAGCTCAGGCGCGCCAAGCCCGACGCGCTGGTCATGCATCCCGGCCCGATCAATCGCGGCGTCGAAATTTCCTCGGCCGTGGCGGACAGCGCGAGCAGCCTGATCCGCGAGCAGGTGGAGATGGGGGTTGCGGTCCGCATGGCGGTCCTCAAGGTTCTTGCGCGCAATTTGCCGGATGGATAAGCGATGATTGCCGCCGCGAAACAGATGCAGCCTCAAGGGCCGACCGTCCTCGTCAATGCCCGTCTGTTTTGCCCGATGACCGGGCGCGACGAGACCGGGGGCCTGCGCATCGAGGACGGGGTGATTGCCGATCTCGGTCCCCATGTCGATGCAGGCGCTGCGGGCGGCGGCGAAATCGTCGATTGCGACAAGCTGCTCCTCATCCCCGGCCTGATCGATATGCAGGTCTCGACCGGCGAGCCGGGCGAGGAGCACCGCGAAACGCTCGCGACGGCGAGCCGGGCGGCCGCGGCCGGCGGCGTCACCACCATCATCTGCATGCCCGACACCAAGCCGGCTATCGACGATGTTTCGCTGGTCGATTTCATCGAGCGGCGCGCCCGCGACACGGCCATCGTCCATGTGCATCCCATGGCCGCGATGACGCGGGGGCTCGCCGGCAAGGAGATGACCGAGATCGGCCTCCTGCGCGAAGCCGGGGCGCTCGCTTTCACCGATGGCAAATACAGCGTCGCGAACACGCATCTGATGCGGAACATCCTCAGCTATGCCCGCGATTTCGATGCGCTGATCGTCCATTTCGCCGAAGACCCCGATCTGGCCGCCGCCGGCGTCATGAATGAAGGCGAGGTGTCCGCGAGCCTCGGCCTTCCCGGCATTCCGACCGAAGCCGAAACCATCATCATCGAGCGCGATCTCCGCATCGCCGAATTGACCGGCGCGCGCTATCACGCGGCCAATATTTCCTGCGCAGCCTCTCTCGATGTCATTCTTGCCGCAAGGCGCGACAAGGTGAAGGTCACTTGCGGGGTCAGCATCAACCATCTGACGCTGAACGAAAACGACATCGGCTCCTATCGGACCTATTTCAAAATCAAGCCGCCGCTGCGGCCCGAAAGCGACCGGCGCGCCATGGTCGAGGGCGTGCGGAACGGAGACATCGACGTGATCGTCTCCGCCCATGACCCGCAGGACGTCGATATGAAGCGACGCCCTTTCGCCGAGGCGGCCGACGGCGCTCTGGGCGTCGAGACACTGCTGCCGGCCGCGCTGCAGCTCTACCACAATGGCGGGATCGCGCTCAGGCCCCTGCTTGCCGCTATGACCTGCCGGCCGGCCGAGCTTCTCGGTCTGCCCGGCGGCCGGCTGAGCGCCGGCGCGCCCGCCGATCTGGCGCTCGTTGATCTGGAAATGCCCTGGCGCGTCGATGCGCCGGCCCTCGCCTCCAAATCGAAAAATTCGCCGTTCGATGAAAGCGTTCTCCAGGGCCGGGCGATCAGAAGCTTCGTCGCCGGGCACTGCGTCTATGAGTATAAGGAAAGCTCCGCCAAGACCTGAGTAGAGCGCGGCTCCACAAGGATCGGGAAGACAATGCTCCCTGCGGCCACCGAATTCGGCGCTCTTTCTGTCCTCGCCGCGCTCCTGATTGGCTATCTCCTGGGGGCCATCCCCTTTGGCCTGATTATCACGCGGCTTGCCGGGCTCGGCGACATCCGGGCCATCGGATCGGGCAATATCGGCACGACCAATGTGCTGCGCACGGGAAGACGCGAGCTCGCGGCGCTGACACTGCTGGGGGATTTCGGCAAAGGCCTGCTTGCGGTTGTGATCGCGGGCGAGTGGGCATTCGAGCTCGGCCTCATTGCAGGGCTTGGCGCATTTCTCGGTCATCTCTATCCGGTTTGGCTGAGATTCAAGGGCGGCAAGGGCGTCGCCACCTATCTCGGCGTGCTCGCGGGCGTCGCGCCGTTCATCGCGCTGGCCTTCGCCGCGATCTGGGTGTCGGTCGCCTTTCTCAGCCGCTATTCGTCACTTTCCGCGCTCACCGCATCGGCCGCAACGCCGGTGATGCTCGCCGCGCGACAGGACTGGGGCGCCGTAGGGCTTTTCACGGTGCTGACAATTCTGATCTTCCTCCGCCATCATGCGAACATTTCGCGGCTCCTGAAGGGGGAGGAAAGCAAAATTGGCGGAGGATCAGGCTGAGGCATCGGCGCCCGCAGCTCACGATATGGGCACGGGCCGGCTCAGCGACAGGGAGAAACTCGACTGGATTCGCTTGATCCGAACCGACGCGATCGGTCCGGTGACGTTCCATGAGCTGATCGGCCATTTCGGCTCGGCGGGTACCGCGCTGGAGGCGGTTCCGGAACTCAGCCGGCGCGGCGGCCGGCAGCAGCCGAGGAGCATCTGCCCGCTGGAGCTGGCCGAAGCGGAGTGGGAGGCGGCGGAGAGGACGGGCGCCCGCATCATCGCCTGGCCCGAGGCCGATTATCCCCCGCTCTTGAGGCACATTTCCGCGCCGCCTCCGCTTCTGTTCGCGCGCGGCGATCCGGCCCTTGCGGCGCGGGACCTGATGGCCATCGTCGGATCACGGAACGCCTCCGCCATCGGCCGCCAATTCGCGGCGGAACTGGCGCGCGAGCTGGGACCGGCCGGCGTCATGGTCGTCTCCGGGCTTGCGCGCGGCATCGACACGGCCGCCCACGAGGCGGCGCTGCCGACGGGAACGATTGCCGTGATCGCCGGCGGCATCGATTATGTCTATCCGCCGGAGAACGGCGCGCTTCATGAAGCGATCGCGGCATACGGCCTTCTCCTGACTGAATGTCCGCCCGGCTTTGCCCCGCGCGGCCAGGACTTCCCAAGGCGCAACCGGATCATTTCCGGCGTTTCATCCGGCGTCATTGTCGTGGAGGCGGCAAAAAAATCCGGCTCGCTGATCACGGCGCGGCTGGCGCTGGAGCAGGGACGCGAGGTCTTTGCCGTGCCCGGCCATCCACTCGATCCCCGCGCCGCCGGCACGAACGGCTTGATCAAGGCCGGCGCCCATCTTGTGACAAGCGCCGACGATGTCCTGACGGAGCTGTTCTCCGGCTTCCGCCGTAAAGCGCGGTGGGAAGAAGCGCCGGCCCGAACCGAGCAACTTCCGACCGTAAGACCCGCCGCCGAGATCCGGCCCGCCACCGGCGACCGCGAAAATCTCCTCGCGGCGCTCAGCTTCACGCCGACTCATCCCGACATTCTCCTGCGGCAAACCGGTCTCAGCCCGCGCAGCCTGACGGTTGCGCTGCTCGAACTGGACCTGGCCGGCCGCATCGAGCGTCACCGGGACGAACGCATATCGCTGAAGCCGGCAGGCCGCGAGGAGCTGTGAGATCGGAAAGGCTTAACGCTC
>Ga0307442_1001100_pt1 | contig 13305 bp, 10 predicted proteins | sample SalMarWE160430MG_FD_202143 | JGI IMG/M metagenome (GOLD analysis project Ga0307442, IMG submission 202143) | Salt marsh sediment microbial communities from the Plum Island Ecosystem LTER, Massachusetts, United States - WE1604-30 | ecosystem: Environmental > Aquatic > Marine > Intertidal zone >... | reverse complement strand
GGGTCGGTGTACGACTACGGTCCGCTGGGCGCGGAGCTCAAGAACAACATCCGCGACGACTGGTGGTCCGCGATGGTCCACCGGCACGAGGACATCGAGGGCATCGAGTCCGGGATCCTGATGCACCCGGAGGTCTGGGTGGCGAGCGGACACGTGGGGGGGTTCACCGATCCGCTCACGGAGTGTCGGAACTGCCACCGGAGGTTCCGGGCGGATGAGCTCGAGGAGGTGGCCGCGGGGAACGTCGCGGCCCAGCAGTGTCCCGTGTGCGGGACGACCGGCGAGTTCACCGAGCCGCGCCAGTTCAACCTCATGTTCAAGACGTTCATGGGGCCCGTGGAGGAGGACGCGGCTATCGTGTACCTGCGACCCGAGACGGCACAGGGCTCCTACGTCAACTTCAGGAACGTGGCGGACAGCGCGCGTCAGAAGATCCCGTTCGGGGTCGCGCAGATCGGGAAGGCGTTCCGCAACGAGATCACGCCCGGGAACTTCATCTTCCGGACGCGCGAGTTCGAGCAGATGGAGATGCAGTTCTTCGTGAAGCCGGGCACGGACGAGGAGTGGTTCGAGGTGTGGCGGGAGCGGCGCATGGCGTGGGTGCGCTCGCTCGGCATCCGGTCGGAGCGACTGCGGCTCCACCCGCACGGCCCGGACGAGCTGGCCCACTACGCCAAGCGTGCCGAGGACATCCAGTACCTGTTCCCCTTCGGGTGGCAGGAGTTCGAGGGAATCCACAACCGGACCGACTTCGACCTCACGCGCCACCAGGAGCGGGCCGGCAAGAAGCTCGAGTACTTCGAGCAGGCGACCAACGAGCGCTACGTCCCGTACGTGGTGGAGACCGCCGTGGGGCTCAATCGCGCGCTCCTCGTCGTGCTGGCGGACGCCTACGATGAGGAGGAGGTGGAGAGCGAGACGCGGGTCGTGCTCAGGCTCGCGCCGCACCTCGCCCCGGTGAAGGCCGCCGTGTTCCCGCTCGTCAAGAAGGACGGCATGCCCGAGATCGCCGAGAAGCTGGCGGCGGATCTGCGCGGTCGGCTCAACGTGTTCTACGACGCGTCCGGATCGATCGGTCGTCGCTACCGCCGCCAGGACGAGGCGGGGACGCCGTTCTGCGTCACGATCGACGGACAGACCGTGGAGGACGACTCGGTGACGGTGCGCGATCGCGACACCCTGGAGCAGGTCCGCGTCCCGCTGGACGGCGTCCTCGCGTTCGTCCAGGACGCCGTGTCCGCGGCCCGGAGGGACGGGTAGAGTCCCGCCCGACGCGCCATGCCCGCAGCCGTCGCCGAGATCCGGGATCGTGCCGAGCGCCTGAAAAGCGCCATCGCGCTCGAGCGTTACGAGACCAGGGCCGGGCTCAAGGACCGCTCCGCGTTCGCGGAGCTGTACGACAGCCATCGCTTCCTTCTCTCGCCGCAGGTCCTGCCCGCCATCCAGCGCGAGCTGTCGGAGGCGGAGGGCGATCGGCGTCGCCGGCTGAGCGCGTTGTTCGGGTGGGTGGCGGAGCAGCAGGTGGAGGCCGCCCTGGCTCCGCTGGAAGACCAGCTGCGAGCGTGGGAGGCGAGCGCCAACGTCGCGCTCACCAATCGTGACGTCCCGCTGCGCAGGGTACCCGCGGCGATCGCTCGCGCCGAGCGGCGCGGCGAGCGCCTGGCGTGGGAGGCGGCGCGCAACCGCCGGATCGAGGAGGCGGCGGCGCTGCAGCTCGACGTGCTCCACCGCGAGCGCGAGGCGGTCCGCCAGCTCGGGCTCGGCGCGTACGTGGACGCCCGGGAACGGCTGGCGGGCCTCAGCTTCCGCGGTGTGGAGCGGTATGCGACCGACATCCTCGCGCGCACCGAGGCTCCGTATCGGGAGGCCTTCCTGCGTCAGGTGAGCAGGCGACTCGGGATCGAGGCGCGGTCCGCCGCGCGCTCCGACGCCGTGTGGCTGATCGGGATGCGCTGGCTCTCGCAGCCCTTCGCGCTCACCCCCCTGCTGTCGGGCGTGCGGCGCGACCTCGAGCACCTGGGCCTTCCGCTGCCGCACGGGGGGGCCGTGCGTCTCGACATCGATCGTCGCCCGCTCAAGGAGACCCAGTCGTTCTGCGCCGCAATCCAGGTGCCGGGGGACGTCGTGCTCGTGGTGTCGCCGATCGGCGGGTGGGCGGATGCGCGCGCCCTGCTGCACGAGATCGGGCACACGCTCCACTTCGCGTACACCTCCGCCTCGCTTCCGTGGGAGGACCGCGCGCTGGGCGATGCGTCGGTGACCGAGACGTTCGCCATCCTGTTCGAGTCCCTGACCCTCGATCGCGAGTGGGTGGGACGCATCACGGGCCTCTCGAGCCCGACGCTGGATGAATATCTGTCGCTCGCCGGCTTTCTCCAGCTGTACCGGCTTCGACGCCAGGCCGCGCACTTCCTGTACGAGCTCGAGCTCGCAGCCAGCGAGCGACCGAGCGAGCTGGCCCCCCGCTACGTCCAGATCCTGGGGGAGGCGACCGGCTTCGCGCACGACCCCCAGACGCACATCGAGGATGTGGAACGCGGGTTCTGGGTGGCACGGCAGCTCAGGGGCTGGATGCTCGCCTCCATCCTCCAGGGCGCGCTCCGGGACCGGTTCGGCGAGTCGTGGCACCGGGACCCCGCCGCGGGGCCCTTCCTGGGGGAGATCATGTCCGAGGGGCAGCGCGAGGATGCGGTCCACCTGGCGCGCCAGCTCGGCGCCGAGCGGCTGACCGTCGATCCGCTCGTGGAAACGGTCGGGCGTTGGGTTTCCTGAAGAAGTTCGCGGCCGGCGTGGCCACCGGCGTGGCGGGTGTCGCCTATGCGAAGGCGATCCTCGCGCGCAACGCTGCCCTCGTCCGGCCTCGGGTTCGCGACGCGGATGGGACGCCGTTCCCCATCCGCCACCTCACGTACTCCGACGGCGAGCGGGTCGAGTACATCGATGCGGGCCACGGCCCGGCGATCGTGTGGGTCCCCGGCGCGGACGGACCCAAGGAGACGTTCCGCTACCAGCTACCGCACTTCGCGCGCGAGCATCGCGTGATCGCTGCCGACCTCCGGACCCGGATCACTCCCGGGCAGGACTTCGATCGCTTCGTCGATGACCTGTCCGAGCTCATCGTGGCGGCGGCTCCCGGCCCGTTCGTCGTCGTGGGTCAGAGTCTGGGGAGCGCGATCGCGATCCGGCTCGCCGGCCGTCACCCGGACGGTCTGAGGGGGATCGTGCTCGCCAACCCGATCGCGCACGTCAGCTACGAGCACGTGGGGCTCAACCGCACCGCGCTCATCCCGCTCGCGCAGGCGACCACGCGGTATCTGCCCACCCCGCTCAGCCGCGTCCTGGCGCGCGAGGTGTACAGCCCGCTCGGCGTGTGGATCTATGATGACTCGCCGGGGAGCGAGGCACTCATCGAGTATGCGCTCGGCACGGGTCCCCGAACGACCCCGGGCAGCGTCTCGGGGGCACGAGTCGCACTGCTCGAGGGCCTCGACCTGCGCCGCGAGCTGTGGTCGATCGAGGTGCCGGCGCTCGTGGTGAAGGGCCCGCGCGACGTGTATTGTCCGGTGAGCTGGGCCCTGGAGATCGCCGACCGACTCCGGAACTCGCGCTACGTGCCGATCCCCGGCACCGGGCACTGCTCGCACATCTCGCGACCTGCGGCCTTCAACCAGGCGTTGGAGTCCTGGCTGGAAGAGCTGCCTCCGATTCCGGGCGACTCGAACGGAGAGGACGAATGAGCAAGCCGGCCTTCAGCTCGCGGTCCGCCACGATGCTCGCGATGCTCGGGATGGCCGTGGGGACCGGGAACATCTGGCGCTTCCCGCGCATCGCGGCCTCCAACGGGGGTGGCTCCTTCCTCGTGGCGTGGGTCGTGTTCCTCCTTCTGTGGTCCGTCCCCCTCATCCTGGTGGAGTTCGCGGCGGGCAAGGCCGCCCGCAGGGGGCCCATCGGCGCGTTCACCCGGCTCGCGGGGGGCGGCACCGCGTGGATGGGTGCCTGGGTCGCGTTCGTGGCGACCGCGATCATGTTCTACTACTCGGTAGTCATGGGGTGGACCATCCGCTACCTGGTGGGCTCGCTGACCGGCAGCGTGCCCACCGCGGCCTGCGCGGGCGGCGCGACCGGGTGCGTGGGCCCCACCGAGTACTGGGAGGGGTTCATCGGGTCGCCGTGGCCCGTGCTCACCCACCTCGCGGCCATCACACTGGCGGTCGTCGTCGTCCTACGGGGGGTGGCCGGGATCGAGCGGGCCGCGCGCTTCCTGATTCCGAGCCTCCTGGTGCTGGTCATCGCGCTCACGGTGCGCGCCGTCACGCTCGACGGGGCCAGCGCCGGGCTCGCCTTCCTGTTCACCCCGAACTGGAGCGAGCTGGCCCACGCGCGCGTGTGGCTCGAGGCGCTCACCCAGAACGCGTGGGATACGGGGGCCGGGTGGGGACTGATCACGGCCTACGCGGTGTACCTGCGCCGCCGCGAGGACACGACGCTCAACGCGTTCATGCTCGGGTTCGGGAACAACTCCGTGTCGCTCCTCGCCGGCATCATGGTGCTGTGCACGGTGTTCGCGATCATGCCCTCGGCGGCGACGGAGATCGTGGGGGCGGGCAACGAGGGGCTCACGTTCATCTGGGTTCCGCAGCTGTTCGGGCAGATGCCGGGCGGCCCGGTGTTCATGGTGTTCTTCTTCCTCGCCCTCGTGTTCGCGGCGTGGAGCAGCCTGATCGCGATGATCGAGCTCGCGGCCCGGGTGCTCACCGATGCCGGGGTGGCGCGGCGCAAGGCGATCCTGGTCGTGGGAGCGCTCGGCTTCCTGCTCGGGCTCCCCTCGGCCCTGTGGATCGAGGTGTTCCGCAACCAGGACTGGGTGTGGGGCGTGGGGCTCATGGTGAGCGGCCTGTTCTTCGCGATCCTCGTGATCCGGCACGGCGTGGAGCGCTTCCGCGAGACGTTCGTCAACGGGGAGGGCAGCGATGTGCGGATCGGGCGCTGGTGGAACGCGGCGATCTATCTCGTGGCGGTGCAGGCGGTCGTGATCACCGTCTGGTGGCTGTGGCAGGCGGTGGACGTCGAGAACCTGGGGGCGACGCTGACGCCGTTCTCGCAGTTCAACGTCGGCACGGTGCTCGTCCAGTGGGCCGTGGCGATGGGTGCGTTCATCGGACTGAACCGCTGGCTGGCGGCCCGCGCCTCGGGCGCGGACGACTGATCCCCGACCCCGGGTGGTGGGCGTGGTGGAACCGCGTGCGTTTCGGGAAGTGCTGTCGCACCTGGCCGGGGGCGTCGTGATCGTGACGACCCGCGGCCACGACGGCGAGCCCCGCGGGATGACGGCCACGGCGGTGTGCTCGGTGTCGCTCGCCCCGCCGCTCGTAATGGTGTGCATGAGCCACGAGGCCGCCACGTACGACGCCGTGGAGCAATCGGGCATCTTCGCCCTCAACGTCCTGCCGGCCACGGCCGAGCGGCTGGCGCGCCGCTTCGCCTCGGGCGAGGGCGACAAGTTCTCGGGGCTGAGCCACCAGATCGGCGAGACCGGGGCCCCGCTCCTGGCGGAGGCGCTGGCCCACTGCGATTGCGTGGTCGAGCGCTCCGTGCCCGCCGGGGACCACACGATCTTCATCGGCCGCGTCGTGCAGGTCGGCCGTCACGAGCGACCCTCCCCCCCGCTCCTCTACTTCCGGGGGGCGTACGGCTCGGTCACGGGGCTCGCGAACGGTCCCGGGAGCGGCGGAGACGAGGGTCGCCCTCCGGGCCGGTCCGACCCCGACCCGGACGAGCGGTGGCCATGAAGCGCGGCGAGTTCGCCCGTCTGGCGGGGCGCATGTGGGACGAGATCCCGGGTCTGGCACGCCAGGGCGTCGAGGCGCTCAGCGTCGAGGCCCGGGCGCTGCCGCACCCGGACTTCGAGGACGTGTACACGCTCGGCGAGTGCGTGACGGAGGAATGGCCGAGCGGCTACGGTGGCGAGGGGGATACGCGCTCGGAGCTCGTGTTGTACCACGGGTCGTTCGCGGCCCTCGCGGCGCTGGATCCCGCCTTCGACTGGGAAGGCGAGCTGTGGGAGACCATACTGCACGAGCTCCTGCACCACCGCGAGGCGGCGGCCGGAGAGTCGGGACTCGAGGAGCTCGACCGGGCGGAGGAGCAGAACCTCCGCCGGCTGTCGGGCCGGCCGTTCGACCCGGGCTTCTACCGGGCGGTGCCCGCCGGTGCGGACGGAATCGTGCGGCTCGACTCGGAGTCGTTTCTCGAAACGACCGTGCCGGAGGGGGCTTCCGAGGTGCGCTTCAGCTGGCGTGGCGGCGACTACGAGGTACGGATCCCCCCCGACGCCCGGCTCGCGTTCGTCGCGGTGGCGAACCTCGCCGGGGGGCGGCTGTGCGTGGTCGCGCGCCGCCGGCGCCCCTGGTGGCGCGCGTGGACACGCGGATCGGGCGCGCCCCCCGCCGAGCTCACGCGCCGGGCGCTCCCGGTGCCGGGAAACGGGGCAGGGTGAGGATGCCCCTGCTGGGCGGGTTTCGCATCGGTCGCTGGTTCGGGTTCCCGATCCGGATCGACTACTCCTGGTTCCTGGTCGCCGCGCTCGTCGTGTGGACGTTCAGCGCGAGCGAGTTCCCGCGGCTGCTGCCGGGATACGGGCGCCCGACGTACCTGGCGATGGGTGGGGTCGCGGCGCTCCTGTTCTTCCTGTCGGTGCTCCTTCACGAGCTCGGGCACGCGATCGTGGGGCGGCGGCGCGGCGTCGAGGTCGAGGGCATCACGCTGTTCATCTTCGGGGGCATCGCGCAGGCGCGCGAGGAGGCCCGCCGGCCGCTCGACGAGTTCCTGCTCACCATCGCCGGGCCGCTCACCAGCATCCTCCTGGCCGGCGTGTTCTACACCGCCCACCTGGCGGCACGCGCCGTCGGAGCTCCCGCTCCGGTCCCGGTCGTCCTGCGCTTCATCGGGGTCCTCAACTTCGTGTTGGCGGTGTTCAACATGATCCCGGGGTTCCCGCTCGACGGGGGCCGCATCTTCCGCTCGATCGTATGGGCGGCCACGGGCGACATGGCCCGTGCCACGCGGTGGGCCACGTGGGGCGGCCGTCTGTTCGGAGCCTCGCTGATCGCGATCGGCGTGTGGGGGCTCATGAGCGGTCTCCTGCTGGGCGGGCTGTGGGCCGCGTTCATCGGCTGGTTCCTGGTCAACGCCGCGTCGACCAGCTACCGGCAGTTCCGGCTCAGGCGGGTGCTGGAGGCCATCCCCGTGTCGCGCGTGATGCAGGTCGATCCGCGTGCCGTGCCGGCGGACGCGTCCGTGGACCGCGTCATCCAGGAGTACTTCCTGCGCGGCCGGCAGGACGCGTATCCCGTCGATCTCGATGGCATCGTGCTCGGGATCGTATCGGTGGACGATGTGGCGGACGTGCCGCCGGAGGAGCGCTCCCGGGTGACCGTGGCGCAGGTCATGCGGCCTACGTACGACCTGCCGTCGGTCGGCCCCACCGAGTCGCTGGCCGAGGCGGTCCTGCGGCTGGGGAGCGGTCCGCACGTGGTGGCGCTCGTTCTGGACGGGGGCGAGCTCGTCGGGCTCCTGGACACGCGTGACGTGGGTCACTGGGCCGCCCGCCTCGAGCGCCTCGGGCTCGCCCGGCCCGCGGATGGCGCGGCCGGCGAGGCCGGGGACCGGGCGCGGGAAGCCGGAGGCGCCCGGCCGGTCGGCGGTGGGGCGGATCCCACCGAGGCGGGGCCGGTCGCGGACCCGGAAACCGAGACGCCGCTTCCGTCCCCGGGGGGCGACAGCGTGTGGTGAGGCGCCCGCGCTCGAAGTCCGCCCGCAAGGCCCTCGCCGCCGATCTGGCCCCGCGTCTGGCGGAGCTCTACCCGAGCCTCGAGATCTCGCTCGACTGGGAGACGCCGCTCGAGCTCATCGTGGCGACCGTGCTCTCGGCCCAGTGCACGGACGAGCGCGTCAACCAGGTGACCAGGACGCTGTTCGAGGACTATCCGGACGCCGAAGCCTATGCGAACGCGCCCCTCGACGAGCTGGAGGAGGCGGTGCGCCCCACGGGGTTCTTCCGCAACAAGGCGCGTCACATCCAGGGGCTCGCACGGCGGATCCTCGAGGATTACGACGGCGAGGTGCCGCGGCGGATGGACGACCTCCTGACGCTTCCCGGTGTGGCTCGCAAGACGGCGAACGTGGTGCTGAGCAACGCGTTCGGGATCCACGTGGGCGTCGTGGTAGACACGCATGTGAGACGGGTGGCGAAGCGGCTCGGGCTCACCGACGAGACCGATCCGAAGAAGGTGGAGGAGGATCTGATGAACATCCTTCCGCAGGATCAGTGGCACGCGTTCCCGTGGCGTCTGATCCTGCACGGGCGAAACGTGTGTACGGCCCGCAACCCGGCGTGCGGCGAGTGCCCGATCTCCGATCTGTGCCCGAGCGCGTTCACGTTCGACTGACGTCGTGCCGCGCCGCCCGTTTGTCGGTCCTGCCCATCCTCCGGGTCCCCGCCATGGCTCGATGAACGGTCCGCTCGGCCTGCGCGAGGAGATCCGGGCCCGCGCGATCGATCTGGGGTTCGATCAGGTCGGGTTCGCCCCGGCCGAGCGGCCCGTGCACGCGGACGCGTACCTCGCGTGGCTAGGCCGGGGGCTGCACGGCGAGATGGGCTACATGGCCCGTGAGGACGCCGTGCGCCGCCGGCTCGAGCCGGCCGACGCGCTCCCGGGCGGCCGCACCATCATCGTAGCCAGCCTGCGGTACGGTCCCGCCCCGAGCCCAGCACCGGCCCCGTCCCGCTCGCTGCCGATCCTCGCCCGCTACGCGGTGGGCCGCGACTACCACGACGTGTTCGAGGAGCGGCTCGATGTTCTCGCGACGGCGATCGGCGAGCTGGCTCCGGGGGCGAGGACGAAGCGCTACGTGGACTACGGCCCGGTGCTCGAGCGGGACCACGCCCAGCGAGCGGGCCTGGGGTGGATCGGCAAGAACACGATGCTCATCCACCCGAGGCTCGGCTCCTACCTCATGCTGGGGGAGCTCCTCACGGACCTCGAGCTCGAGCCCGACGCGCCGTTCGTGCCGGATCGCTGCGGAAGCTGCCGACGTTGCATCGACGCCTGTCCGACCGGCGCCATCCTCGAGGACCGCGCGATCGATGCCCGCCGCTGCATCTCGTATCTGACCATCGAGCTCGCCGGCCCGATCCCGCGCGAGCTCCGGTCGGCCGTCGGGACGCGCGTGTTCGGGTGCGACATCTGTCAGGAGGTGTGCCCGTGGAACGCCGACGCACCGTCTCCGGAGGCCGCGCCGTTCGCCCCGACGCCCGGCACCGCCGTGCCCCCGGCCGATCTAGTCGCGTGGGCCGAGGAGCTGCTGGCGCTCGACGAGGAGGCGTTCCGGGCGCGCTACCGGGGAACCGCGTTCGCCCGCCCGGGGCGAAACGGACTCCTGCGCAACGTGGTCGTGGGGCTCGGGAACGTGGCCGCGCCGCCGACCGCGGCATCGCGGGCGGTGATCACCGCGCTCGCGCGGGCGCTCGCGGACCGGGAGCCGGTCGTGCGCGGTCACGCGGCGTGGGCGCTCGGGCGGACCGGCTCCGCGGAGGCCCGAGCCGTGGTGTCGAATCGACTGGAGGTCGAGTCAGACACCCGGGTGCGCGAGGAGCTGGGGCTGGCGCTCCACGGCCGACCGCCGGGCACGTAACGCCACCGAAGCCGTGGACGGGCACCACGCGGGCGCGCCGGCCGCGGCTCCGGTCGACGCTCAGTGGGAGCGGAAACGGACCACCTGCCCTGCGCCCGCCTCGATCGAGCTGCCGAAGCTCGACACGTAGACGGCGCCCACCCCGGCGGCGATGCCCGTGGGCAACACCACCTGCCCCTCGCCGAAGCGGTACTTCCGGTCCGGATGTCGGAAGGGCACCCGCACCACATCGCCGCTGAACATCTCGCCTGCGAACATCTCGGTCGCGAGGAAATCGCCGTTGGGCGCGAACGTGCATGCGGAAATCGTGTCGAACCCGCTCGCCCACACGGTGGCCACGGCGAGGATCCTGCCGAGGTCCTCCGGATCCGTGTCGGACGGATCCACCCGGTAGACCAGCGCCTGGCCGGGCCCCTGCACGAACCGCTCCTCGAGCGCCAGAGTACCGATGTAGAGCGCGCCGTCGGGCCCCCGGGCCACGCAGGTGGGCACCGCGTCTCGCAGGCCGCCGATGTCGGCGTAGTTGGGGAAGTAGGCGAGCACGTGGACCTCGCCGTTCCGCAGGACCTCCACGAGCGTGTTGGCTGCTGCGTCGACGACGTACAAATGGTCGGGCACGGCGAGCATGCCGTACGGGTTGGCGTCGGGGAACTCCTCCCACAGGTCCGCGTGATCGGTCGTCCAGTCGATGCTGGCCGCACCGACGTCGGCGATCGTGGTGGCCACCCCGTCGCCGGAATATTCCACCAGCAGCCCGAGGCCGAAGGGGCCCACGCCGCCGAAGCTGACGTACAGGGGCGCGTGCGCCGCCCGGCTGGCGAAACCGATCCCATCCGGGCCGATCGTCTGGACCTCGCCGCCCTCCTCGATCGCGGCCGAGACCAGACCCGTGAGGATCCGGTGCTGCTTCGGCCGGGCGGAGCGCGGTCGCTCGATCACCGTCACCGAGCCCGTGAACCCGAGACCTTCCTGCACGCCCTCCGCCTCGTTGCCGGCGCCCAGCCCGGCCTCGGCCACGTACAGCGCCCCCCTCGGGCCGATGGCGAGGTGGCGGGGATTGTCGAGGCCCGTGGCGATCACCTCGCCTGCGAGCCCATCGTGACCGGTCTCCTCCCTTTCGAAGGCCGGAACCGATTCGTCCCGGGTCGTCGGGTCCGTGGGCGCCTCGGAACACGCCGCGAGGGTCACCCCACTCACCAGCACGACAACGACATCCCGCATGAGACGATGATGCATGACGACCTCCTTCCGGGGGTGGGTGAGACGAAGCCGAAAAGGCGTGCGCGAGATGGTCGCCTCGCGCCGTTGAAGGCACGCCGGCCGGAGCCGTCCCGATGGCGACGGCTCGCGACGGTGCAGGAGCTGTGGAGTGTTGGGCGTCATACGCCCGGATACGCTCGACCTGCGGCACCACGACCGCTGTGGGTCACGATCCCACGCAAGTCTGGCACACAAGCGGGGCGCGCGCCAGCCCGGGCGCAGGGTCCAAGGGGCCCGGCGACCGACCGCCGTGCCTGGTCATACGGGCGGCGTCCCCGGCGTGCGGGACCCCGATGTGTTAGATTGAGAAGCCTCGCACGCATTTCCGGGCTTCGGCCGGGGGCGTCGGGGTTCGTCACCGGGACAAAGGAAACGAAATGCCGGGCTACTCCGCTCTCGCCCATCCGTGGTGGATGCCGATCCTGTACGTCATCGTCCTCGGCCACATCACCAACATCTGCAACACGCTCTACCTGCACCGGTCGGCCACGCACGGCGGGGTGAAGTTCCACCCGGCGGTCGAGCACCTGATGCGGTTCTGGCTGTGGCTGACGACGGGGATCGTGACCAAGGAATGGGTCGCGGTGCACCGCAAGCACCACGCGTACGCCGATCGCGAGGGGGACCCGCATTCCCCGACCGTGGAGGGGCTGGCGAACATCGTGTTCACAGGCGTCTTCTTCTACACGCGCGCGGCGAAGGACCGTGACATGGTGGAGAAGTACGGCAAGGGAACGCCGGACGACTGGATCGAGCGCCGCGTGTACGACACCAAGCTCCGCTCCGCCGGCGTGCTGACCATGCTGGCTCTCGACCTCTACCTGTTCGGACCCCTCGTCGGACTCCTCGTGTGGTCCAGCATGGCGATCTGGGTCCCGATCATGGGGAACATCATCAACGGGATCGGCCACGCGCTCGGCTACCGGACCTTCGCGACCCGCGACCACAGCCACAACATCTATCCGTGGGGCATCTGGATCCTCGGCGAGGAGCTCCACAACAACCACCACGCCGACCCGCGATCGGCCAAGTTCCGCGCCAACTGGTGGGAGGTCGACATCGGGTGGGCGTACATTCGACTGCTGTCGTTCTTCAGGCTCGCCGACGTGGCCTATGCGCGCTCGGTGTCCGCCAGGGAGTTCGCGGGGAAGTACTACGAGGAGCACGTGTCCGGTCCCGTGGCCGAGCGGCTCGAGAAGGTCGCCGCCCGCATCCACGGCGCCAGGGAAGAAGGGCTGCAGCGGATCGAGCACGCGTGGGACGAGGCCTGCGGCCGGCTGGAGTCCGTACGCTCGGGCGGCCACGCCCGGCTGGACCAGGCCAAGGAAGAGTGCCTGGCGCGCATCGAGAGCGTGTGGGAGGAAGGACACTCGCGCCTCGACCACGTGAAGACCGAAGGGCTCGACAAGCTCGACCACCTGAAGAGCGAAGCGCACGCCGAGCTGGACCGGGCGAGGAGCGCGGCGCGCGATCGGGTGGTGCGTGCGGTCGAGGCGGTCCGCAAGCGCGCCGGGCCGGAGCCGCTCACGAGCTAGCCGCGCTCGCGCCGCCCCGTCAGTCCACGAAGCGCCGGAACACCAGCGCGGCGTTGATCCCGCCGAATCCGAACGAGTTCGAGAGGGCCCAATCGGCCCGCCGGTGCTCGCCTCCTGGCCCGACGAAGCGAAGATCGCACTGCTCCGCCGGCGTCGAGAGGTTGAGGGACGGGGGCAGCCAGCCCCGGTCGAGGGCCAGCAACGTGATCCCCGCCTCGATGGCGCCCGATGCGCCGAGCGCGTGCCCGTAGTAGGCCTTCGTGCCGCTCACCCTCGTGGTGGCGGCGCCCCCCCCGAGCACGTCGCGGATGGCGATCGCCTCGGTCGGATCGTTGAGCGGGGTCGACGATCCGTGTGCGTTGACGTAGTCGATCTCCGACGCCGGCAGCTCCGCGTCCTCGAGTGCGAGCCGCATGGCCCGTGCCGCCTCGGTGCCCCCCGGCCGCGGCCGGGTCATGTGGAAGGCGTCGCTCGTGGTCCCGAACCCGCACACCTCGCCATACACACGGGCGCCTCGCTTCTCGGCGTGCCCGAGCTCCTCGAGCACCAGCACGCAGGCGCCCTCGCCCATCACGAATCCGTCGCGGCCCGCGTCGAACGGGCGGCACGCCGTCGCGGGGTCGTCGTTCCGGGTCGACATGGCCCGGATGATCGCGAACGCCCCGAAGGTGAGCGGGGCGAGCGGCGCCTCGCTGCCACCGCTCAGCGCCACGTCGACCTCGCCGCTCCGGATGAGCCGCAGGGCGTGACCGATCGCGATCGCCCCCGAGGCGCAGCTCATCCCGTTCGTGGAGTTGGGTCCGGTGAAGCCGAACTC
>Ga0307442_1001099_pt1 | contig 13310 bp, 10 predicted proteins | sample SalMarWE160430MG_FD_202143 | JGI IMG/M metagenome (GOLD analysis project Ga0307442, IMG submission 202143) | Salt marsh sediment microbial communities from the Plum Island Ecosystem LTER, Massachusetts, United States - WE1604-30 | ecosystem: Environmental > Aquatic > Marine > Intertidal zone >... | reverse complement strand
TCTCGTGGAGAAGCCGATCGCCGACTGGGGCATCGTCGCGAAGTGGGCCTTCGACAAGATGGTGGGGCTGGCAGCGCTCGCCCTGCTCGCTCCTGTCATGCTGGCGGTGGCCCTGGCCATCAAGCTCGACAGCCGCGGCCCCGTGTTCTTCCGCCAGAAGCGGCACGGCTTCAACAATGAGCTGATCGAGATTTTCAAGTTCCGCTCGATGTACGTCGACCGCTGCGACGCCAACGCGGCAAAGCTCGTCACCAAGCACGACCCGCGCGTGACCCGCGTCGGCCGCTTCATCCGCAAGACCAGCCTCGACGAGCTGCCGCAGCTCTTCAATGTAATCGCCGGCTCGCTCTCGCTCGTCGGTCCGCGCCCGCACGCGCTGGAGGCGAAGGCGGCCGGCCGGCTCTACGTCAGCGTGGTCGACGGCTACTTCGGCCGCCACAAGGTCAAGCCCGGCATCACCGGGTGGGCGCAGATCCACGGCTGGCGCGGCGAGACCGATACGCCCGAGAAGATTCAGAAGCGGGTGGAACACGACATTTACTATATCGAGAACTGGTCGCTGCTCCTCGACCTCTACATCCTCATAAAGACCCCCTTCGCGCTTCTCAAATCCGAGAACGCCTACTAAGCGACGCGCAAGCCCCGAGTCCCGCGTACCATGTCTGCCGTCGGCATCGCACACCAAAGCGCCGATTTCATCGGCGCGGCGCCCACGCAAAGGAAGAGCTGGGTTCACTGGCTGGCGTTGGCGCTCGTCGCCGTGACCATTGCTTCAAGCGGCGTCGTCTTCTCCGAGCCCGCGCCCGTCGATGCCCTGACCATCGGGCTCATCGTGCTTCTACCGACGGTCGGTCTCGTTGCCTTCAACCGGGCACTGCTCGTTTATTTCTCCTTGTGGGCGCTGGCCGGCGCCGCTGCCATCGTCGCCGCGACGCTCTCGCTCGATCTCGGCCTCACGCTCAAGCACGTCAGCGTCACACTTTATCTCTATCTCGCCTCCGTCGTGCTCGCGGCCTTCGTCGCGAAGAGCCCGAGCCGCCATACCGAGCTCATCTTCAAGGCATGGACATGGGCGGCCATCGCAGCGGGACTGGCGGCCCTCGTCGGCTATTTCGCACTAGTGCCAGGCGCCTACGACCTCTTCACCAAGTTCGACCGCGCAAGCGGCACCTTCAAGGATCCCAACGTGTTGGGGCCGTTCCTCATCGCCCCGATCCTCTATTTGCTGCACGTGGCGCTTCACCGTCGCCCCCTGCGCATGATCTTGCCGCTCGCGATCGTTGGCGTTCTGTCGCTGGCGGTGCTCCTGACATTCTCGCGTGGCGCCTGGATGAACCTCACCGTGGCGCTCGTCGTCTACGGCTATCTGGCGCTTCTGACCAGTGCGCGCGCGTCAACGCGCCTCAAGCTCCTGGCGCTCCTTGTGGCCGGCGCTCTCTTCGCCGCCGGACTTGTTGCCGTCGCGCTCACCTCCGACACCATCTCCAACATGTTCGTCCACCGCGCGAACCTGGAGATGTCTTACGATGTGGGCCCAGAGGGACGGTTCGGCGGGCAGGAGAAGGCGATAGGGCTCATTGTCGAGCACCCATTGGGCATCGGCGCGGAGGAGTTCACGACCCGCCACCACCCCGAGGAGGTGCACAACGTCTACCTGAGCATCCTGCTCAACGCGGGATGGCTCGGCGGCGGCATCTACTGGATCCTCGTCGCGCTCACGCTGGTGCTGGGCTTCCGCCACGCCATGAAGGCCACCGAGACGCGACCGCTCTTCCTCATCGCCTATGCCGCCTTCGTCGGCGTCGCCCTGGAAGGGCTCATCATCGATACCGACCACTGGCGCCATTTCTATCTGCTGATGGCCATCATCTGGGGCCTAATGAGTGCCAGCACCGCTCAACCAATGCCGCACGCCGCCGTCCCGGCGCGGCGGCGTCCTCGTGCGACCGCGTTGCCCGCAAGAGCGATGCGCTCCTCGATGCGACGCCGCCCGCCGGGCATCGTCGCGCCCGCGCGCCCCGCGTCAGTGCCCTAGCGGATGAGCCGCAGGTGGTTGTCGAAGGCGCGGCCCGGGAACGAGGCCATGGTGAGGTGCGTGTGATCGGGCTCCTCACTCTGCACCACGCCCATACCTGAGCTCAGCGCGAACGCGGACTTGGAGATGCCCGTGAGGCCGCAACCGTCCATGAGCTGCGTCTTGCCGACGATCTTCCCCTGCTCGGTGTCGACGTAGATGATGCGCCCGGCGCGCGGAGCCGACGCCGCCAGCACGCGACCGGCGTCGTCGATTGCGACTGCGCCGATGTAGCCGGCGAGCGAGACGCCGCGCGGGGTGTCGGGCTCGATGATGCGCAAGGGCTTGTCCATGCTCGCGCGGCCGACGAGCTCCGGCGACTCGGCGTCGGGGCCCTCCCATTGGCAGCCAAACCAGACGGCGCCCCTCGCATCGGCGGCGATGTGGCGGATCGAAAGCTTGTGCAGCGCCGCGCTTTGCTTGTGCTGCGCGAGCAGTATACCCGAGGCACTGTCGATGAAGACGAGCGACGGCATCATGGTGTCGAGGTTGAGCTTCTCGCGGCCGGTCTCGATGTGGGTCTCGATGCCGCCGTTGGCGACGGCGAGCGTCTTGCCGTCCGACAGCAGGATCACCTCGTGCGGACCGATGCCGTAGGTCGGCAGCTCGCCGATGCGCTTGTAGCCGGCGGTTGCATTGTAGACGCCGATCAGCCCCTGACGGGTTTCCGCATCGTGCTCGGTGGCGTAGAGCAGCCGCCCATCACGCGAGAAGACGCCGTGACCGTAGAAGTGGCGGTCCGACGGGGTCGTGAACAGCACGGGCTCGCGTCGGCCGTGGACATCGAAGGCGAGGGCGAACGTTCCCGGTCGGCGCGCGAAGACCACCGCCTGGCCGCTCGCGCGGTCGTAGGCGATATCGTGCCCGCGCCCCTTCAGAGGGAGCTCGCGCACGATCATGCCGTCGAGCGTGAGGATAACGACGGAGTAAGCGCCGTCGGGACGCCGGCAAGCAGCAATGAGATCGCCGGCCTCGACCGCGTCGTCCCCTTGCGCGTCGAGCACGCCGGCAAAGGAGCGCGAGGCCGATGCCAGCACAAGCGCAGAGCCGATCAGGAAATGTCGTCGATCAATCGCCATCGAGCTCGTTGAACCCTGTCGTCAGGCCTGCAAGCGGAGCGAGCTCGCGCCCGACGAGCTTGCGGATCCCTTCGACATGGAAACGCAGGAAGCGGAGACGCCGCGCGCGTTCGGGATCCTTCCCCTTGCTCGGTTTCTCTCTTACCGCAGTCGGCGCATCCTCGGCCAGCCTGTTGAAGGCCGTGGTGATCCACCGCGGCATCCACTCCTTGCGCTTCGGCACTGAATCGCCGAGCCGCATCGCATCGTATAACGCTTTGTTGGAGGCGATAGAGGCGGCAACGTAGTCGGCGCTCAAGCCCGACCGCGCGAACGGCAGCCGCGGCGGTTTGTCCGGGTTCGCCTCTGCCGCCATGAGCGGCGCCACCTGGCGGTCCTGGATCATCTGCAGGCCTGTGATCAGCGCCCGGACCAACTCCGCTGGCGGCTCGGCCGGCGTCTTGTAGGTCGGATTCTGCGGCCCGGGCTTCAACATCCTGCGGCGCCACACGCCGTTGCGGCTCCAGCCCGACGACAGGTCGCGGGCGATGTTGGCCAGGTTGCGCGCTACGGCCACGGAAAGAGTACAGCGGTAGCGCCCCTCCTCATCCTCAGCCGTTAGCGGATGCTTGGCGTTCCACAGCAGCGCTTCGAGCGCCGGCAGGCCTTGGATCGCAGCGCTCTTGGTCACCAGCACCTTCGCATCGAGCGCCGTAGGATCGCGATGTGCGATCAGTGCGCGCAATTGCCGCTGCATGACGCCACGTGGATCAGGCCAGTAGGAGAAGCGTTCCGGGCGCCCCGTCACCGACAGGGGGCCGAAACGCAGAAACTCCACCTCGGCCCAGGCGAGCACGGTGCGTTTGAAGTCCGCCCGCGCGGAGGTCAATTGTTGAGGCTTGCCATTGCACGTTGCCTCGAGGTCAGCTGCGAGCTTTGCAGCCGAGGTCTCAAGCTCGGCAAAGCGCGGTACGACGTAGCTTTCGATGACCCTCGCCGTCATCTGCGGCAGCGCCGGCGCAGCCGCCGTCGGACCACACGCTGCGCGCAGAATGATCAAGACGAGAAGAAGACCAAGGCTCGGCGCTCGTCTCAACACTGTCGATGCTCTCGCTGCGCGCATGTCACTTATTGGAAGCATTCAAATATTGGAAGCATTCAAAATAGCATCGTCCTTGCCGCCCTTCAGCGCCTCGATTTGGCGCAGACCTCAATCAGAAAATTATTCTTGACTTGTGGAGTAATAAATTATTCAGATCGCAATCACCTGTTGCGGAGCGTCCCGCTTGCCAGGGCTCAATTCGTAACGACAGAGGACGTTGACCATGCGCATTCAGTTCGCGACCGCAATGGCAGCAGCAGTCTGCGCCGCGAGCACACCGGCGATCGCGGAACAGGCGCCCGAAGTTGCAGCAGTCGTCAAGAATTACGCCGACATTGCCGAAGCAGCCTACGCCGACTCGGCCGCGGCTGCGCGCAAGCTCAAAGCAGCCGTCGACACGCTCATCAAGGATCCGACCGACGCCAATCTCAAGGCCGCGCGCGAGGCTTGGCGCGCCGCGCGCATCCCGTACATGCAGACGGAACCCTTCCGCTTCGGTCACGCGATCGTCGACGACTGGGAGGGCAGGGTCAACTCGTGGCCGCTCGACGAGGGCCTCATCGATTACGTGTCGGCCGAATATGACGAAGAGTCGCCCGAAAACGATCTCTACGTCGCCAACGTGATCGCGCACACGTCGATCAAGATCAACGGCGAGGAGGTGGACACCTCCAAGATCACCAAGAAGCTTTTGACCGACAAGCTGCAGGAGGCGGGCGGCGTCGAATCGAACGTCGCCACCGGCTACCATGCCATCGAGTTTCTGTTGTGGGGCCAGGACCTCAACGGAACGGGTCCCGGCGCCGGCAACCGTCCCGCCACCGATTACGATACGAAGAACTGCACGCACGGCCACTGCGATCGCCGCGCGCAATACCTTGCGACCGTGACCGACCTCCTCGTCGACGATCTGACGTGGATGGCAGCACAGTGGGCTCCCGATGGCGCGGCCAGAAAGCCTGATCGCCAGGATGGCGGAAAGGCCGGGCTCGTCGCGATCTTCAAGGGCCTCGGCAGCCTCTCTTATGGCGAGTTGGCGGGTGAGCGCATGAAGCTCGGCCTCCTGATCCACGATCCGGAGGAGGAGCACGACTGCTTCTCCGACAACACGCACAACTCGCTCTACTACGATGCCAAGGGCATGCAAAATGTCTACCTCGGCACCTACAAGCGCACCGACGGCTCCGTCATCAAGGGCCCAAGCCCGTCCGACCTCGTGCGCGCCAAATCGGCCGAGGCGGACAAGCGCACGCGCGCCTCGATCGACGAGACGATGAAGCGCATGACCGTCATCGTTCAGCGAGCCGCCGCCGGCGAGGCCTACGACCAGATGATCGGCGAAGGCAACACCGAAGGAAACGCCGTCGTCGCTGCAGCGATCAAGGCGCTCATCGCCCAGGCCAAGAACTTCGAGCGCGACATTGCCGCCCTAGATCTCAAGGCCATCGAGTTCGAAGGGTCCGAGAGCCTCGACAGTCCCGAGAAGGTGAAGTCGGAGAACTAAACCGAGGCCCCGGAGCGCGGCTTTGCGGCGTTCGGGCCCAGACGTTGCACCGCATGGGCAAGGGGGCTGCCCCGCGGCACATTGCGGCGCCGGGGACTGAGCCCCGCCACAATCGCCATGGTCGCGCATGTTCCGAAGATTGAGACCGACGCCGCGCCTGCCACTGCTCTTGATGCCGGGGCTTATTGCCATCGGCACGGTCGCCCTCGCGGCCGCTTTCGGTCTGGAGCCGCAACGCATGCAAGCGGCGCAGGCGGCGGCGATGCCCGACGAAAAGAGCGAGGAATTTCCCGGCGGAACGGCGACGACAGATGAAAGCATCAATACGCGCGATGCCTTCTCGCACTTCTCGCACGGCATCGGCTTCGAGGGCGAAGCCAAGTTCAAGGTCGGAAATGCCATCTTCCGCAAGCTATGGGTGTCGGCGCCGTCCTCGACCAGGGCCTCGGATGGCCTCGGGCCACTCTATAACTCGCGCGCGTGCCAGAGCTGCCACTTCAAGGACGGGCGCGGTCACCCGCCCAAGGCCAACTACCCAGACGACACCGCCGAATCGATGTTCCTGCGGCTCTCCATTCCGCCAGAGACGTCCGAGCAGAAACGGCTGCTGGCAGAGCACAAGGTCAACTCGATCGATGAGCCGACCTACGGCGGACAACTGCAGAATCTCGCCATCCAGGGCTTCGATGGTGAAGGCCACATGCACATCACTTACGAGGAGGTGCCGGTAACGCTGGGCGACGGCACGACGGCGAGCCTGCGCAAGCCAACCTACTCTATTGCAGACCTGAAGTACGGCCCACTGCACCCCAAGACCATGATGTCGCCGCGCGTCGCTCCGCAGATGATCGGCTTGGGGCTGATCGAGGGCATTCCCGAAGAGCAGATCCGCGCCCACGCCGATCCGGACGACAAGGACGGCGACGGCATCTCGGGTCGCACCAACGAGGTCTGGTCGCTCAAGAAGCACAAAGTGGTGCTCGGCCGTTTCGGATGGAAAGCGGGCGTCCCTTCGATCCGTCAGCAATCCGCCTCTGCGTTTGCCGGTGACATGGGCATTTCGAATCCGCTGGTGCCGAAGCCGTCAGGCGACTGTACCGCGGCGCAAAGCGTCTGCCTCAACGCGCCCAACGGCAACAGCGAGCGCGACGGAAACCATGAGATTGGGAAGAAGCTCTTCGACCTCGTCGTCTTCTATGCGCAGAACCTCGCCGTGCCGCCGCGGCGCAACGCTAAGGACGCAAAGGTCGTGCAAGGAAAGGTGCTGTTCGACCAGCTCGGCTGCCAGGCGTGCCACACGCCCTCCTTCACCACCGGCAAAGTCGAGGGCCAACCTCATCTCAGCAATCAGAGGATCTGGCCCTATACCGACCTTCTGCTGCACGACATGGGCGAAGGCCTCGCCGATAACCGCCCGGAAGGCATGGCGGACGGGCGCGAGTGGCGCACGGCACCGCTGTGGGGTATCGGTCTCACAGAAACGGTGAGCGGCCACACCCTCTTTCTGCATGACGGCCGCGCGCGCAACATCGAGGAAGCGATCCTGTGGCACGGCGGAGAAGCGCAAGCCTCGCGCGACGGCTACGCGGCCCTGTCGAAGGCGGAGCGCGAGGCGCTCGACAGCTTCGTGAACTCGCTGTGAGGATTGCACGCGCGGCGGCAATGGCCGCATCTTCGTCGCGCTTTCTCATTTTCGGCGCGCTTCTCCTCACCGGGGCCGCACCTACGCCGACCTTCGATCACGCAGCGGCGGCAAAGCGCACGCTCGAGGAGCACATCCTTCCTGGCTATGCGCGCTTCGACGACGCGGCGAAGGCCTTCGCAGCCAAGGCCGCAGCCCTCTGCCATGCCCCTTCCGCCAACGCGCTCACCCAGACCCGAGACGCAGCGCGCAAGGCCCTGCTCGCCTGGGGCCGCATCGAGCACATCCGCTTCGGCCCGATCACCCAGGACCAGCGCCTCGAACGGCTCTTCTTCTACCCGGACCCGCACGGCTTTGCGCGCAAGCAGATCGGCCGCTTGCTCAAGCGCCACGACGAAGGTGATCTCGCGCCCGAAAAGCTCGCGCATGCCAGCGTCGCGGTGCAGGGCTTCGCGGCCGTCGATCGCGTGCTCTTCGGCAGGAGCTCGAATGCGCTCGCCTCGCCGTCGACCCCGGCCTCCTTCCGCTGCCGCTACGTCAAGGCGCTGGCCAACGGCATCACACAAATTGCCGCCGACACGCTTGCGGCCTGGTCGGGTCCATTCAAGACCGCGTGGCTCTCTCCCGGCGCTGGCAATGGCGTGTTCCTTAGCCCTCAGGAGACCACGCAGGCGCTCGTGCGCGCCTATGTCACCGAGCTCGAGGTGGTGCGCCTTCAGCGCCTGGCGCCGGCGCTGAGCGACGGCACCAAGGGCGGCGGCCATGCCAAGCAGCTGCTGCCGAAGAGCGCGCTCGGCGTGCCCTTCCTGCTTGCCAACATCGAGGGCATCCGCGATCTGCTCACGCAGAGCGGCTTTGCCGACCCCGCACTTGCCACGGACGAGAAGGCGCAGTCTGCCGTGAGCATTCTGGGAAGCGTCGTGACCGACCTGGGCTTCGCCCTGCGCTCTGGCCAAAGCGCGCTCAAGGTCGCCGCGGACGTGTTTGCCAACCCAGAGGCGCGCGCCAAGCTCGCCCCAATGGTCTATTCGCTCAAGAACGCAGAGGAGACCGGCCGCGCTGCGCTCGGCACCCTGACCGGGCTGTCGCTCGGCTTCAACTCGCTCGACGGCGATTGAGGCCGCAAGCGCGCCTCTAGTCGGCGTTCGCCGCCGTCTTGCGCGCCTGGAACATGCCCGACATGTCGATTACCGTCTGCTTGCCTGCAGTCGACAGCTTTTTGACCTGCTTGGCGTCGAGATCGAACTTGTTGAGGTCAACCATGCGGATCGTCTGGTCGTCATAGGTCTTGAAGTACATGCGCAAGTTCTGAGGGTCACGCATCGTCGTCAGCAAGGTCTGATCCGTCTCGCCCTTCCCGTTCGACGACGCACGCACCGCACCGACGGGGATGTCGAAATTGTTGAGCACGTGGAAGCCGTTGAAGATGCCGGCGGTTGCGTCCTTCGCCGGAGTGGCCGTTGAGGCGAAGACCGCGGCGCGCACGAAGCGCGACGGCGGCGTGAAGTCGCCCGGCAGGCCGAGCATGCCGTCGCCCATGCCGAAACTCTGGAACGTTGTTCCGTCGATCTTCACGGGGCGCGCGCCAAGCGGATCGAGCGCGATGTAATTGCGCAAGTTCGTCATGTGCCAGTCAAACGTGGGCGAGTTGGTCAGAATGCCCAGCGGGTTGTCGCTCAACACGAGCTTGCCACCGATCGGCTCGATGACGAGGCTTTTGCCGCTCTTGTCGTAGACGATCCAATGGAACGGCTGCACCTGCCGCGGCCAGCCAGGCAGCAGCGTCGGCGCCACGACCGCCTCGCCGCTCTCGACCGCCTTGCGTACCTCATCGACGCTCCCGAAGCTCGTCAGGATCCAGTTTGAGAAGTCGACCGCCGACATCGAGTGCGCCTGGTTGGCAGCCGTCGTCTTCGTGTACTCAGCCTCGGTGGGGAAATAGAAGGCCCCGATCGCGAGACCCTTCTCGTTGATGCCGTCCATGATGCCGAGATTGCCGAAGACGATCACGCCCAACGCGCCGTATTTCGACGTCCACTTCTTGCCGTCGCCGAGCGGCGTCTGGCCCACGAAGGCGTAGCCACGCGGCACCACCGCCATATCAAACTCTAGTGGGATGCCGAACTCGACCGTACGGCCGTGGACGATCGAGCCGTCGGCGTTCTTCAGAAGGATGCCGGTGCAGGCATCGGCGGTGGTCGCGCCGACAAGCGTCGTCATCGCAGTGACGGCCAGGCCGCGAAACAGCTTGGATCTTGAGGTCATGGGAGCGCGCTCCGTTGCTGGGCGGGAAGCCCGAAAGGGGGGAGCTCTGCATAGACCCGCTATGATTTAGGGCGTGTAAGGACGGTCGATAGAATTGCGCGGACCCTGGTGAATGCTCGTGGTTGCGGAAGGCTCACCTCAGATCAGCCGCCCGGGAAAATGCGAGCTGCAGGCCATGACGTGGGTGATCGCGGCCTCGTCGTACTCGTCGCCCGCGCGGTAGCTTTCGAAAAAAGCATTGAGCCGTTCCACCCTCTCTGGCGTCGCACCGACGGACTGCAGGCCGACCGAGACGCCATAGTTGGTGAACGCAAACTTCGTTGTGGGCAGCGTCGGCTCGCGGCAGAAGTAGCTGTCTTCTATCCACATGTGGTCCAGCATGGCGAGACAGCGGGCATGCTGCACTTGCGCCCAGTCCTCAGCGGGAAAGAAGTGGGTCATCCATAGCATCATGCCGATCCCCAAATCCTGCGTGATGACCAGACTGGGAGTGATGCGCTCGATGAGCGCGCGCATGTCGGTGATCTCGCGCGACAGCCCTTCCTCGTCCAGGAGACGGTAGGACACGTAGCCGTCGAAGGCGTCGAGCGCGCCCAGTCCATAGCCGGGATAGGGCCCGCTCAAATCCTCCTTCATCTTCCAGATGACGCCATGAGCGGGAACGAGGAAGGCGTCATGGATCTGATGCACGAGATCGATGCCGCTCTGGCGATAGCGCGGGATGTGGCGGCCGAGAACCGCAAGCGCGAAGAGCCACATGGCGAGGTAATGGAAGTACTGCCCATCGCGATCGGCTTCCTCGCCGATGCGAATGCCGCGCGCCCGGCCCAGCACGCGCTCGACCTCGGCCACCACCCACTCGGCCTCATCGAGGTGCGCCGTCTCGCCGAGCTCCTCGTAAAGCGAGACGAGAAGCACCACGCCGAAGGCATCAGTCCACAGGTAGCGCAGCCCGTTCGGCCAGATGCGCCGCTCCCGCATCCAGGCGAGTTTTGCCAGCACGTAGTCGATGTTGCGCAGCGTCATTTCAGCAATTGCCCCTATTTTGAGCAGAGAACGGCTCTGAGTTGCGAATCTGCCACGCCGATCCGGTTTAATATGTCGCCTGCCGGAGCATGCCAACGAGAGCAGTCAATCAATCCGGCCTAAAATATAGGGGAGAACACACGATGGATCTTGTTACCGCACTTGCGGTCAGCATCGGCCTGCTGGGGGGCGTTGCGACCTATCTCTGTCTTTCCAATTTCTTCGGGTTGGGGCTGCAGATCTGGGCAGCCTTCATCGGGTGGGCGAGCTTCTACCACTGTGGCGGAAAGGTCCAAGGCTTCACCTCGAGCATTCTCGCCAACCTGTGGGGCGTGGTGTGGGGTGCGCTTACACTGATCGCGTTTTCAAAGCTCGACTTCGGCTTGCCGGCTCCGATTTGGGCCGGCATCTGCGTCGCGATCGGAGTGGGACTGATGATTATCGGAGCCAAGATTCCGATTTTTTCGGCAATTCCCGCCTCGGTCTACGGCTATGCCGCCCTCGTCGCATTCACCTTGCTGACGAACAGCGTGGCAGGCCTCCTCGACCCGATGGTCACCAACCCGGTGGTCGTCGTCGGGCTTTCGTTGATCGGGGGTGCCATCTTCGGGCTGATCTCTGAGGCCTTCGCCGGCGCAATGGCGAAGTCGTAACCATCAGGGCACCATGCCCAGCGCACGGTTGTCGTTGAAGCAGCACCATCGATCACGGCTGAGCAGCCGGATCGGTGGTGCTTTTGGCGTTTAGAGTTCTACTTTCCGCGCTTGCCGGCGGCACGCTGCTGCCGGTAGCGCTTGATCAGGGCATTGGTCGAGCTGTCGTGCTTGAGCGGCGGCTCGCGCGCGTCCTGCAGCTCGGGAATGATGCGCTTGGCCAGTACCTTGCCGAGCTCGACGCCCCACTGGTCGAAGGAGTCGATCTCCCAGATCGCGCCCTGCGTAAAGACGCTGTGCTCGTAAAGCGCCACCAGCGTGCCGAGCGTCTTGGGATCGAGCCGCTCGGCGAGAACCATGTTGGTCGGACGGTTGCCTTCGGTGACACGGAACGGCGTCTGGAATGCTGGCGACCCCTCGGCGGTGAGCTCGGCCGCCGTCTTGCCGAAGGCCAAGGCCTCGGCCTGGGCAAAGAGGTTCGCCATCAACAGATCGTGGTGCTCAGTGAGGGGGCTCAGCGGCTCCAGGAATCCGATGAGGTCGCAAGGGATCAGCTTCGTGCCCTGGTGGATGAGCTGATAGAACGAGTGCTGCCCGTCGGTGCCAGGCTCACCCCAGATGATCGGGCCGGTCTGATAATTGACGCGGGTCGCATTCAAATCGACATGCTTGCCGTTGCTCTCCATCTGCAGCTGCTGCAGGTAGGCGGGAAAACGCGCAAGGTGCTCGCCATAAGGCATGATGCCGAGCGTCTCGGCGTGGAAGAAGTTGTTGTACCAGACGGTCAACAGCCCCATCAGAACGGGAAGATTCTTCTCGAGCGGCGTTGAGCGGAAATGCTCGTCCATGGCATGAAAGCCGGACAGCATGGCGCGGAAGTTCTCCGGCCCGATGGCGATCATGGTTGAGAGGCCGATGGCTGAATCCATCGAGTAGCGCCCGCCGACCCAGTCCCAGAATTCGAACATGTGCGAGGTGTCGATGCCGAACTTCTCGACGCCCTCGGTGTTGGTGGAGTCGGCAACGAAGTGCTTGGCGACCGCCTTCTCATCGCCGAGGGTCTCGACCACCCAGGCGCGCGCGGTCGCGGCATTGGTCATCGTCTCGAGCGTCGTGAAGGTCTTCGACGAGATGATGAACAGCGTCTCGGCAGGATCGAGGTCGTGCGTCGCCTCGGTGAAGGCGGCCCCATCGACGTTGGAGATAAAGCGGAAGGTCATGCTGCGATCACTGAAGGGACGCAGCGCCAGGTAGGCCATCTCGGGGCCCAGATACGAGCCGCCGATGCCGACGTTGATCACGTTCTTGATGCGCTTGCCCGTGTGTCCGGTCCAGGCGCCCGAGCGCACCTTGTCGGCGAACTCGGCCATGCGGTCGAGAACGGCGTGGACGTCGGGCACAACGTTATGGCCATCGACCTCGATCACCGTGCCGCGCGGCGCCCGCAACGCCACGTGCAGCACCGCACGCTTCTCGGTCGTATTGATCTTGTCACCGCGGAACATGGCATCGCGGCGCGCCGCGATCTTGCGGTCCTCGGCCAGATGCAACAAGAGTTGCACCGTCTCGTCGGTGATGCGGTTCTTGGAATAGTCGAGCTGGATGCCGGCCCCTTCCACGGTGAAGCGCTCGGCGCGGCCGGGATCGTCCGCGAACAGCTTGCGAAGATGCACGTCCTTAATCTTCGCCTGGTGCTCGGTCAGCGCCTGCCACGTGGCGGTCCCGATGAGCGGGGTGAGGCCCATGTTGCCGTCTCCTACTTCAACGCTTTCGACTTGGTCTCGATCGACGTCAAGAGATCCTGCCAGGATTTGACGAAGGACTTGGCGCCTTCGACCTGCAGCTGACGGGCGAGCGCGGCTGGATCGATGCCGGCGCTCGCGTACTCGGCCAGAACCTTCTCACAATCCCCGCCGTCAGGCGTCAGAATAGAGCCGACGACGCCGTGATCGGCAAAGGCTAGAAGGGTCTCGTCGGGCATTGTAT
>Ga0307442_1001097_pt1 | contig 13324 bp, 12 predicted proteins | sample SalMarWE160430MG_FD_202143 | JGI IMG/M metagenome (GOLD analysis project Ga0307442, IMG submission 202143) | Salt marsh sediment microbial communities from the Plum Island Ecosystem LTER, Massachusetts, United States - WE1604-30 | ecosystem: Environmental > Aquatic > Marine > Intertidal zone >... | reverse complement strand
CGTGCAGGGCGGCCTTTTGCTGATCGCGACGATGGTGATGATCGTCAATCTCGTCGTGGACGTGCTTTACGGGCTCATCAACCCGCGGATCCGGCGTATGGGATGAGGCTGCGATGACGGATGCAATCCTGGAAATACAAGCGCCGGATACACGCCCCAGCGGCATGCGCGCGATGCTCGCGGAGTTCTGGTTCTACTTCCGCGAAAATCGGGGTGCTGTCATCGGCCTCTACGTCTTCGTCTTGATCTGCTTCGTTGCAATATTCGCCAGCCTGATCGCGCCGCACGGTCCGGCAATCCAATATCGCGACGCGCTTCTGGCGCCGCCGGTCTGGCAGGAGGGGGGCGACTGGCGCTTTCTGCTCGGCACCGACGCCGTGGGCCGCGATATCCTCTCCCGCTTGATCCATGGCGCGCGCTATTCGCTCTTTGTCGGCTGCATCGTCGTATCGGGCGCTATGGTCGTGGGCGTCGTCATCGGTCTGATCGCCGGATTCTTTGGCGGGATCATCGACACGCTGATCGTCCGCGTAATGGACATCATCCTGTCCTTCCCGAGCCTGCTGCTGGCGCTTGTCCTCGTCGCCGTCCTCGGCCCGAGCCTGACCAACGCAATCATCGCCATCGCCATCGTTCAGCAGCCCCATTATGTCCGTCTGACCCGCGCGGCGGTGCTGTCCGAGAAGAATGAGGACTATGTGACGGCCGCGCGCGTGGCGGGCGTCGGGCCGCTGCGGCTGATGGGCGTGACCATCCTGCCGAACTGTCTCGCCCCGCTGATCGTGCAGGCGGCCCTGTCTTTCTCGACCGCCATTCTCGATGCCGCCGCGCTCGGCTTTCTCGGCATGGGCGCGCAGCCCCCCATACCGGAATGGGGCACCATGCTCGCCGAGGCGCGCGAGTTCATTCTCAGGGCCTGGTGGGTCGTGACCTTTCCGGGGCTTGCCATCCTCATTGTCGTTCTCGCCATCAATCTGATGGGTGACGGGCTGCGCGACGCACTCGATCCCAAGCTGAAGAGGTCGTAAGCGTGGCCCTTCTGGAGATCGAAAACCTCACGGTCGAATTCGCCACCGCTGCCGGACCCTTGCGGGCCGTGGACCGCGTTTCGCTGACCATCGACGCACGCGAGGTTCTCGCGATTGTCGGTGAGTCCGGCTCCGGAAAATCCGTCTCCATGCTGGCCGTGATGGGGCTCCTGCCGCCGATCGCCACCGTTGCCGCCGACAGGCTGAACTTCGATGGCATCGACCTGCTCACACTGTCCGACCGGCAGAGGCGCCGCATCATGGGCGCGGACATCTCGATGATCTTCCAGGAGCCGATGTCGAGCCTCAACCCCTGCTTCACCATCGGCTTCCAGCTCGCCGAAGTGCTCAAGATCCATTCCGATATGAACCGCGCTCAGCGGCGCAGCCGCGCCGTGGCGCTGCTCGATCAGGTCGGCATCCCTTCCCCCGCCAAGCGGCTGAACGCCTTTCCTCACGAGCTTTCCGGCGGGATGAATCAGCGCGTCATGATCGCGATGGCGATAGCCTGCAATCCGAAGCTCCTGATCGCCGACGAGCCGACCACGGCGCTCGACGTCACGATCCAGGCGCAGATTCTCGATCTTTTGCTCAAGCTTCAGCAGGATTACGGCATGGCATTGATCCTGGTGACGCACGACATGGGCGTCGTCGCCGAGACCGCACAGCGCGTCTCCGTTCTCTATGCCGGACAGAAAGTCGAGGAGCAGTCCGTCCTCGATCTGTTTGCGGACCCGCATCACCCTTACACCGCAGCGCTGCTGGCCGCTCTGCCCGAACGCGCGACGGCCGGCCACCTGCCTTCTATCGCCGGCGTGGTGCCCGGCGTGTTCGACCGGCCGACGGGCTGCCTTTTCTCACCGCGTTGCCGCTTCGCAACCGATTATTGCAAGGCCGTTCAGCCCGGCCAGGCCCGCAAGGCGGAAGGCGAGGCGCTATGCCACTATCCCCTGAAAGCCGGTGTCCCGCAGGGGCACCCCGCAGTCGAGAGCGTGGCATGACGGGTGAGGTCGTTCTTCAGGCGCGGGATCTGGCCAGGCATTACACGGTGTCGCGCGGATTGCTGCGCGACAGCGCCATTCTGAAGGCCGTCGATGGGGCGAGCTTCGATCTGCACCGGGGCCGGACCCTGGCGGTCGTGGGGGAATCCGGCTGCGGAAAATCGACGCTTGCCCGCCTCGTCACCATGATCGAGGAGCCGACGAGAGGCAGTCTCAACATTCTCGGCGAGGAAATCGCCGGAGCCTCCCGCGCGGTCCGCAGAAAATTGCGCCCCAGCGTCCAGATCGTCTTCCAGGACCCCTATGGCTCGCTCAATCCGCGGCAGAAGATCGGGGCGGCGCTCGAGGAACCGCTTCTCGTCAATACGGACCTTAAGGCGGCCGCGCGCCGTGAAAAGGCCGAGGCGATGATGGCGGCAGTCGGCCTCCGGCGGGAATATTACGGCAGATTTCCACATATGTTCTCCGGCGGGCAGCGCCAGCGCATCGCCATTGCGCGCGCCCTGATGCTCGATCCGGCGATCCTCGTTCTGGATGAGCCGGTCTCGGCGCTCGATGTCTCGATCCAGGCGCAGGTGCTCAATCTGCTCGCCGATCTTCAGCAAAGGCACAACCTCGCTTTTCTGTTCATCAGCCATGACCTCTCGGTCGTCCGTCACATCGCCGATGAGGTGATGGTGATGTATCTCGGCCGGCCGGTGGAGCAGGGGGCGAGCAGGACGATCTTCCAGGACCCGCGCCATCCCTATACCCGCGCCTTGCTCTCAGCGACGCCCATCGCCGACCCGGCGCGGCACAAGGAGCGCATCGTCCTCAGAGGCGAGTTGCCTTCGCCGCTCGATCCGCCCCCCGGCTGCGCCTTCAATCCGCGCTGTCCCTTGGCATTCGACCGCTGCGTCAGGGAGCGGCCCCTGCTCTTGCCGATCGCCGGGCGCGCGGCCGCTTGTCACGCCTGTGAGGAAAACGAAGCGGGGACTGAGCTCGACAAGTGCCGCTCCGCCTGAGCCCGGATGCGGCCGCGCGGACGATTTCGGCCCTCGTGCCGAGCCATATTTTGTGCTGAAAATGCTAATCTGATTATTTCTGCCGTATCGAAGAGCGCAAGCCGCTGACATACTGCACATATTGAAGAATGATTCAGGGAGGAACGCGATGCACAAGCTTTTCGTGAAATCGGCGCTTGCAGCCTTGGCGCTCGCCGCGGCTGCCGCCCCGTCCAGCGCTTTCGAGCCGGAAAATGTCGAATGTATTGCGCCGGCCAATCCCGGCGGTGGATGGGATTTCACCTGCCGGCAGGTCGGCAAGGTGTTCTACGACCTCAAGAAGACACCCGGCCCAGTCCAGGTGACGAATAAGGCGGGCGGCGGCGGCGCGGTCGCATTTGCCGAGGTGGTTGCCAAGCGCAACAGTGAAAACAACCTGCTGATCGCGGCATCGACGGCGACGACGACGCGGCTTGCCCAAGGGCAGTTTGCCGGTTTCACGGCCGATCAGGTGCGCTGGCTCGGCAGCCTCGGCGCGGATTACGGTGTGATCGCCGTCGCCAAGGACAGCCCCTACAAGACGCTTCCGGATCTGATGGACGCCATCAAGGCCGATCCGACGAAAGTGTCGATTGCCGGCGGCAGCGCGGTCGGCGGATGGGATCATCTGAAGGTTCTGATCGCGGCGAAAGCGGCCGGCATCGACAATGTGAGGTCGATCAAATATGTCGCCTTCCAGGGCGGTGGCGAAGCGGTCACGCAGCTGATCGGCGGCCATGTTCAGGCCTTTTCCGGCGATATTTCCGAAGCCCTCGGCTTCATGCAGTCCGGCGATCTGCGCGTTTTGGCGGTTCTGGCGCCGGAGCGGCTGCCCGGCGATCTGGCCAATCTACCCACGGCCAAGGAGCAGGGCATCGACGCCGTCGGTCCGAACTGGCGCGGCTTTTACGGTCCGGGCGAAATGTCGGACGAGGCATATGACTACTGGTCGAAGACGATCGCGGATGTCTATGCGTCGGACGAATGGAAGACGATCATGTCCGACAACGGCCTGATGCCATTTGGCAAGACCGGCCCCGAATTGACCGAATTCGTCAAGCAGCAGGTCGAAAACATCAAGGCCATCTCGAAAGATATCGGACTGATCAAGTGAGTTCGGACCGTTTGCTGGGGGCAATCGGTCTGATCCTCGGGGTGGCGTTCATCTGGAGCGCCACCCAGATCGAAACCGGCTTCATCGTCGATCCGCTCGGGCCGCGCACATTCCCGGTGATTGTCGGCGGCGTGCTGGCGCTTGCCTCGCTCTTCATACTGCTGAGGCCGGATCCGAAGCCGGACTGGCCGATTGCCTCGCGATGGATGGAGATCGTGGCGGCGGTCGCGGTCCTGATCGGCTATTCGCTGTTTCTCGAAGAGGTCGGATTTGTGGTCGCCACGGCGATCGCCGCAGCGCTCCTCAGCTGGCGCCTCGGCAGCCGCCTGCACTGGGCCGTCGTCTCCGGCATCGGGATTTCGCTCGGGATCTACGCCATCTTCCATCTCGTTCTCGGCCTGTCGCTTGCCAAAGGCCCCTTGGGATTTTGAGCCATGGACATTCTGACCAATCTTGCGCAGGGCTTCGACGTTGCGCTGACCTGGCAGAATCTCGGCTTGGCGCTCATCGGCTGCCTTCTCGGCACGATCATCGGCGCCCTTCCCGGACTTGGGCCCTCGAACGGCGTTGCGATCCTCATTCCTCTTGCCTTCACGCTCGGGCTCCCGGCCACGCCAGCGTTGATCCTGCTGACCAGCGTCTATTACGGCGCCATGTATGGCGGGCGCATCTCCAGCATTCTGATCAACATACCGGGCGACGAGCCCGCCCTGATGTCGACCCTGGACGGCTACCCGATGGCGCGTCAGGGCAAAGCCGGCGAGGCGCTCGCCCTCTCCGGGACGGCATCGTTCGTGGGAAGCTTCCTCGCCACGATCGGCGTTGCGCTTTTCGCCCCGCTGCTGGTCCAGGTCGCCTTGCTCTTTGGCCCGGCCGAGTATTTCGCGCTGTTCACCCTCGCTTTCGCCACGCTGGGCGGCGTGTCGAGCGCTAATCAGGGCAAGTCGGCCATGGCGGCCGCGCTCGGCCTCGGCATCGCGATGATCGGCATCGACGGATCGACCGGTACGCAGCGCTTCACCTTCGGTAATATCCATCTGCTCGAAGGGATCGATTTCCTCGTCGCGATCGTCGGGCTGTTCGCGATTTCCGAAGTTCTCCTGTTCATGGAGCATAAGGGCGAGGGCACGCCGTCCGGCGTCAAGCTGGACCGCATCACCGTCCCCTTGTCGACTTTGCGGCGGTGCTTCGGCGCGATGATGCGCGGCTCCGGCATCGGCTTCATCGCTGGCATTCTGCCGGGCGCCGGCGCATCGCTTGGCAGCTTCGTTGCCTATACGATGGAAAAACGCATCTCCGATGGCAACAAGACGTTCGGCAAGGGCGATCCGCGGGGGCTGGCGGCTCCGGAAGCGGGCAACAATGCCTCGGCGGGCGGTGCGCTCATTCCGATGCTTTCGCTCGGTGTGCCGGGCAGCGGGACGACGGCGGTGCTGCTCGCGATGCTGCTCACCCTCAACATCACGCCGGGACCGCTGCTTTTCCAGAACAATCCCGATGTCGTCTGGGGCCTGATCGCGGCCTTGTTCATCGCCAATATCATTCTCTTTGCGATGAACGTGCCGCTCGTCGGCCTGTTCGTACAGGTTCTCCAGGTGCCGCCGCGCGTGCTGATGCCCACCGTGGCGATGGTGAGCGCCGTCGGCATTTACGGCCTATCGGGGAGCACGTTCGACCTGCTGCTCATGGTCGGTTTCGGCGTCGGCGGCTATATGCTGAGGAAGCTCGATGTGCCGCTCGTCCCGATTATCCTAGGCATTCTTCTCGGCAATCAGATGGAAGACAATCTCCGCCGCGCCCTGACGATCTCCAATGGCGATTGGAGCATCCTCTGGGCGAGCCCTCTGGCGATTGCCCTGTGGTCGCTCGCGGTGATCGGTTTCGTTGCGCCGATGATCCTCGGACGGTTCCTGCGGCCGGAATTGCCCGCGTCGACCGCCGAAGCGCTCGACACCGATTAGGCAGGATCGAAGGGGCCCGCCAGCTATCTCGGTCAACGAACAGAAATTAAGGGAAACAGCCATGCAGCTCGAAGGGAAACGGACAATCGTCACCGGCGCGGCCTCCGGGTTCGGACGCGGGATCGCCGAACGCTTTGTCAAGGAAGGGGCGAAGGTCGCCGTTCTCGACATCAATGAAGACGGAGCGAAGGCGGTCGCCGGGGAGCTGGGCGATGCGGCGATTGCCATCGGTTGCGATGTCTCGCGGGCCGGCGACATCAACGCCGCCGTCGCCCGGACGATCGAAGCCTTCGGCGGCGTCGATGTGGTCGTTAACAATGCCGGCTGGTCGCATAAGAACCGGCCGCTGATGGAAGTCGATGAGGCGACGTTCCGCAAGGTTTACGACATTAATGTGCTGTCCATCTTTCATATGACCAAGGCAATCGTGCCGCACTGGCTCGAGCGGAAATATCCGGGCGTGATGATCAATATCGGCTCGACCGCCGGCATTCGCCCGCGCCCCGGCCTCACCTGGTACAATTCGTCCAAGGGCGCAGTCCACGCGATGACGAAGTCGCTCGCCATCGAGCTGGCGCCGGAGAAAATCCGCGTCTGCGCTCTCGCGCCGGTGATGGGCGCAACGGGCCTCCTGGAGACATTCATGGGCATGCCCGATACGCCGGAGAACCGGCAGAAATTCATCGCCACCATCCCGTTCGGCCGCATGAGTGAGCCAAAGGATCTGGCGAATGCCGCCCTGTTCCTTGCCTCCGACCAGGCCGAGTTCCTGACCGGCGTCATTCTCGAGGTCGATGGCGGGCGGACGATTTAGAGAATGATCAGTTCGGATAGAAACGACGCTTTAGCGCAACGCGCGTCCAAGCATGTCCCCGCGAAGGCGGGGTTGGACGTGGGAACAGTTGCGCTAATTTATTGAAATCGATCAACTTGACCTCGTCCAAGTGGTTCCACTTGAACGAGGGTTGATCTAGATCACGCTGCTTACCTCTCCCAAGGAGAGAGGTCGGGATGCGTTAGCATTCCGGGTGAGGGGGTATTGCATCGATAGGGTGTCACCCCTCTCCCCAAGGAGAGGGAGTTGTCGGCGTAAGCCCGATCGATTCAGCTTCAAATGATCCCGCTTTAGTGCAGAAATCAAGCGGCCTTCGGTTGCCGCTTCAGATAGGGCCAGGCCAGCTCCAGCAGCACCGAGCTGCAAATCACGACAATGGCCAGGACTTGCCAATGGGTGATCTGCTGTTGGAGAAAGGCCAGCGCCAGCAGTGCGGTGATCACCGGCTTCAGGAAGAAAAGATAGCTTCCGCGCGTGATGTCGGGCACCGCTGCCAGCCCGCCCAGCCAGAAGAGCTGTGTCAGCGTCGTATTCCAGAAGCCCAGCGTAATCAGCGCCGCCGCCGCCCCGGCGGGCTTGTCGAACAAGGCGAGCGGATTGACCCAGCGCCCGAACGCGATCCCGACGATGATCCAGAGGCCGATGGCGCCGATGGTCAGGCTGAGCGTTGTAATCCGAATGGCGCCATATTGCTGGATGTACGGCTTGACCAGTACGGCATAGGCCGATGCGAGCGACGCGCAGCCGAGCGTGAGAAAGATCCCGGTGAGCGAGCTGCTCTCCGCGGTCAGCTTCGCCAGATAGCCGTCCGTCAGCAGCAGCGCCACGCCGAGTATGGCGGCAAAGCCGCTGACCAGCTTGGGCGCTGTGATCGGCGCACGGTTGATCACCAGATTTGAAAGTCCGACGAAAATCGGGATCGTGGTCACGAGCGTTCCCACCTGCACGACCGTCGCATAGTCGAGGGCCCAGTGAAAAAACAGATAGGCGAGACTGACGCCGACGATCGAGAGCGGAACGAGCGCGCGCCAATGCGCTGCAAGCGGCGTCATTAGATCCCGCTGCCTGGGCCACACCGCACAAATCAGGATAAGGCCGAGCGCGCCCAGCATATAGCGCCAGACGGAGGCTTCCGGCCCGGCAACGCCGGAGAGGACGGCGAAGAATTCGCTGGAGGCGTGGCCGGTCACGCCAATGAACACCATGAGATAGGCAAGCCATGCAGCCATCAGACCTGCGCTCCCGCTGCTGGCGTCAGGCGGGCGCCAAATCCGATCAGCAGGCGGGCGAGCTCCTCCGGCGCCTCGGCCGGGATCAGATGGCCGACATCGGGCAGGGCAACACGCTGAATATCCGGAATTTGAGCTGAAATGCGCTCGACATCGACGGGGTTGTAAAAGACGCGATCGCGCAGGCCGGTGATATTCAGCACCGGCACGCCGATGCGGCCCCAATCGACCGCCCAATCCGCGTGCCGGCCGCCGCCAAGCAGCCGCAAAATGCCATTGTCGGCGCTGAGCGGCTGATAGCCTTGGTCGCCGAGACAGCTCGCGCGCATGGGGGCGAGGTGCCCCGGCCCGACAAGCATCGGCAGGAAGAGGTCCAGGATCAGAGGCGGACCGCCGAGAGCCGCGGCGCGGAAGATCGCTTCGTTCACCCAGTCGAGCGGCAGGCCGGGTGCGCGCAATGTGTTGAGATAGACCAGACCGATGGCCGGTGCGCCTTCCAGATAGGCCTTGGTCGCAAAAAGCCCGCCGATGGAAAGCCCGGTGAGGATAACGCGCGGCGGGCCAACATGAGCGAGCAGCGCCTTCAGATCCGCAACATGCAGCGCCTCGGTCAGATCATCCGCAGGCCGTGCCGGGCTCTTCTCCTGGCCGCGCATATTATAGGCGAGCGTACCGAAGCCTTCGGCGCGCAGAGCCGGGCCGATCACGCCCTGCCATTGCGCAGTCGAGCCTGTGATCGCGTTGATAAAGACGAAGGTGGCGCGCCCGTCCGCCGGAGCGTCATATTCGAAGTGGAGTTTCGCGCCCTCGCCGAGATCCAGCGGGTCCATCGCCTGCCTATTCTTTCCAAACTCGCTGCGCCTATACTCGGAGGGACGTCCTTCGCGAGGGCGATATATTGTATCAAAACGTTAAATTTCCGAAAGCATTTCGGGGACAATTCGATGGTGACACCCATCCTGTCGCAAGCCGGCGGTCTGGTGCCCGGCCATCAATTCGATGCTTCGTCCGCATGGTGGCAGGGGGGCCTGACTCTCCTTGACACATCACTGTAATTAGTTCAGCTTTGAACTAATGGTCTGAAATCAGACTGAAAAATCGACCGGAAAGCACGCCGTTTTCGGCGCTGCGCCATCCGGCTGCCCTGTCTTCTGGGATCATAAAAGGGAGTGAAACATGACATCAGTCGCGTCATTCATCACGCGCAGAGCCGCTATTGCCGGCGCCTTGTGCGCGGCCGTTACAACCGCAACAGCCGTCCACTACTCAACCAGCGCGAAAGCGGCCGACGACATAAAGGTCGGCATCCTGCTGCCCCTGTCCGGCTCCGTCGCGCCGATCGGAATCAACAATCGCCGGGGACACGAGCTCGCGATCGAAGAGATCAATGCCGCGGGCGGCATCAAGTCGCTCGGGGGCGCCAAGCTCGTGATGGTCGACGGCGATACGCAGGGCAATCCGAATGTCGGCATCCAGGAGACGGAAAAGCTGGCGCGGCAAGGCGTCGTCGCGATTATGGGGGCGTATCAGTCCGGCGTGACATTCCCGACGACACAGATCGCCGAGAAGCTCAAAGTGCCCTATATCGACCCGGTCGCCATCGCCGACAGCATCACCGAGGGGCGCAATTTCAAATACACGTTCAAAGTGTCGCCGAAAGCCTCCTGGTATGCGCGCGACCAGCTCAATTTCCTGAAATCCATCGGTGAAAAGACCGGCCATCCGGTCAAGAGCGTCGTGCTCATGCATGAAGATACGCTCTTTGGCCAGTCGAGCTCCAAGGGCCAGGCGAAATACGCCGAGAAGCTCGGCATCAAGGTTCTCGACAAGATCGCCTATCCCAAGGATACGCCCGACCTGACGGCGACGGTCTCGCGTGTCAAAAGCCTCAAACCCGATGCGCTGGTGCTCGTCTCCTATATTTCCGACGCGGTGCTGATCACCAAGACGATGAAAGAGCTGGGCGTCAACATCCCGATCGTCGGGACCAGCGCCGGCCATATCGATCCGGCCTACATCGCCAATCTCGGCCCGCTCGCCAATTACAGCTTCACGGTCGGCGAGTGGAATCCCGACATGAAAAAGGCGGGCGCCCAGGAAATCAACGAGCGTTTCGAGAAGAAGTTCGGCATCCCGATGAACGGCCATGCGGCCGAGACTTACATGTCGACCATGGTGCTGCGCGACGCGCTCGAAAAGGCAGGGTCCACCGATCGCGAGAAAGTGCGCGATGCGCTGGCGCAGACCGAAATCTGCGGTGACCGGAATATTCTGCCCTATGACTGCATCAAATTCGATGCATCGGGGCAGAGCGAGCAGGGCCGCCTCGGCATTCTCCAGGTTCAGAACGGCGAGTTCGTCTCCGTCTGGCCGGAGCAGATTTCGCCGAAACAGGCCGTGTGGCCCGTTCCCGCCTGGGACAAGCGCTGAATAGCCTGCCACTGGATAGGCCAGGACCTGCGGCCGGCGTTGCAGGTCCTGGCAGCTTCTCAACCCGAGCGAGCCGCGAGCGTTCATGAGCACCTTGGTCGCGCAAGCGATAGTCAGTGGGCTGCTGATTGGCGGTGTCTTCGCCCTCATTGCCCTTGGGCTGACACTGATCTTCGGCGTCATGAAGATCATCAATTTCGCTCATGGCGACTTCCTGATGCTGGGCATGTATTTCGCCTTTTTCCTCTCCGTCATGGCCGGGGTGAACCCTTACATATCGGCCTTGCTGTCGCTCCCCCTTTTCTTCGCGCTGGGATGGGTGATTCAGGCCCGCCTCATCCGGCCCGTGCTTGATGCGCCCGAGAACATCCAGATCCTCGTTACGGTCGGCATTTCGCTGGTCTTGCAGAATGCCGCACTGTTCCTGTTCTCACCGGATTTCCAGAGCCTGCGCCTCTCTTACGGCGCGCAGACCTTTTCCGTCGCGGGCGTCGCCGTCAGCTATGTCCGGCTGATTGCCTGCGTCGTCTCGCTGTCGACGTCGGTGGGCGTGTTCCTGTTTCTGTCCCGGACCGATACCGGCAAAGCTCTCAGGGCCTGCGCGGAGCAGCAGACCGGGGCGATGGTCGTCGGCATCGATGTCGGCCGCATGTACAAGATCGCCTTCGGCTTAGGCACCGCTTGCGTGGCGCTGGCCGGCGTCCTGATGACGCCCTTCTTCTACATCGCTCCGCAGGTGGGGCTGCCCTTCACGCTGATCGCCTTCGTGACGGTCGTCCTTGGCGGACTTGGCAGCGTCCCCGGTGCGCTCGTCGGCGGACTGATCATCGGCGTCGTTGAGAGCCTCGGCGAAATCCTGCTGCCATCGCCGTCAATGAAGCAGATGGCGACCTTCTCCGTCTTCCTGCTCATCCTGCTCGTCAGGCCTCAGGGCCTGCTGGGCGGGCGCATGACATAGGGCGCACCGATGCGGCTGGCGATCTTTCTCATTGTCGGTCTGGCGGTGCTCCTCACTCTGCCCCTTTATGCGGAATCCGATCTCATCGTGGCGATCATGCCGGAAGGATTGACCGGCTCGGCCCTCCTGAATGTCTTTTTGCTGATCTTCCTGTTCGGCTATTGGGGGCAGTGCTGGAATATCCTCGGCGGCTATGCGGGACAGCTGTCGCTGGGGCATGCGGCCTATGTCGGCGTCGGGGCCTATACGTCCTCGCTGCTCTATGTGAATTTCGGGTTGTCGCCGTGGATCGGCATGCTGGCGGGAATGGGGCTATCTGGGCTGTTCGGCTTTTTCGTCGGTTTTCTGAGCTTCCATTATCGCCTCACCGGACCGTTCTTCGCTCTTGCGACGATCGCCTTTGCCGAACTGCTGCGCCTCACGATCCTTCATGTCGAGTTCACCGGCGGATCGCTCGGCATTCTCATTCCGCTGACCGGCGACAATTTCTGGGACTTTCAGTTCACGAACAAAGCGCCCTATTACTATATCGCGCTCGCTATGATGGTTGCGGTGACGGCGGTCGTTTACTGGATTTCGAGATCGCGCCTCGGTTATTACATGCACGCCGTTCGGCAGGACGAGCAGGCGGCGGCCGCGATCGGCATCGACACCATCCGCACCAAGCTGATTGCGACGACCCTCAGCGCGGCGCTCACAGGTGCAGGCGGCACGTTCTACGCGCAATATTCGCAATATATCGTTCCCGATGACATCATTACCGTCGCGCTGTCCATCGAGATCATTCTGCGGACGATCTTCGGCGGCTCCGCGACCGTCTTCGGCCCGATCCTCGGCTCCTTCATGCTGACGCCGGTCGCCGAGGCGACGCGCGTCCTGTTCCCCGGCGGCGGCTCGGGCACGGCGGTCGTGCAGATGTTCGCCTCTGATGCTCCGGTGGCGGAAAAATTCGATGCCTATCTGAATTTCCTCTCGACCGGCGGCGGTGGCGGCGGCGCGCTGTTCCTTTACGGCGTCGTGCTGATCCTGGTGTGCATCAACATGCCCCGCGGTGTGCTGCCCTGGCTGCAAAGTCGGTTCGGGAGGCCTAGGTGATGCTGCTCGAGGCCAAGAACCTCACGCGCAGATTTGGCGGCCTGGTCGCGGTGAACGATGTCAGCCTGAACGTGGACAAGGGCGAGATCGTCGGCCTGATCGGACCCAACGGCGCCGGCAAGACGACGCTTTTCAATCTCCTTTCCGGTTTTCTGAAACCGGACCTGGGCGATGTTCTTCTCGACGGGGTCAGCATCGTCGGCCTGAAGCCGCATCAGATCTGCCATATGGGCATGAGCCGGACATTCCAGATCGTCAGACCGTTTCCCGAAATGACCGTTCTGGACAATGTCATGATGGGGGCGTTCAGCGTTCACGCAAAGGCCGCCGAGGCGCGCAAGCAGGCGCTCTCCGTGCTTGAACGGGTCGGCTTCCGCGACATGGCCGATCGCCGGGCCGGGGACCTGCCGGTCGGGGGACGCAAGCGGCTCGAAATCGCGAAGGTTCTGGCCACGCAACCGAGGCTGATCCTGCTCGATGAGGTCATGGCGGGACTGACGCCGTCGGAACATAACCAGATGATCGAAACCGTCCGCCGCATCCGCTCCGGCGGCGTGACGATCGTCATCATCGAGCATGTGATGCCGGTGATCATGAATTTGAGCGACCGGATCTACGTTCTGCATCACGGTCAGATGATCGCGCAGGGCG